>Ga0137419_10000133_pt1 | contig 22063 bp, 22 predicted proteins | sample CZODoug3_1_2_16f_FD_108279 | JGI IMG/M metagenome (GOLD analysis project Ga0137419, IMG submission 108279) | Vadose zone soil fungal communities from Angelo Coast Range Reserve, California, USA - CZODoug3_1_2_16fungal (Illumina Assembly) | ecosystem: Environmental > Terrestrial > Soil > Vadose... | reverse complement strand
GGCGCGCGAGGACGACCCGCGGGCGACGCCGATTGGCCGCTGGCTCCGCAAGCTCGATCTCGACGAGCTCCCGCAGTTCTGGAACGTGCTCCGCGGCGACATGTCGATCGTCGGGCCGCGGCCCGAGCGGCCGTTCTTCGTCGAGCAGTTCAAGCACCGCATCCCGCAGTACATGCTGCGGCACAAGGTGAAGGCGGGCATCACCGGCTGGGCCCAGGTCAACGGCTGGCGGGGCAACACGTCGCTCGAGAAGCGCATCGAGTACGACCTGTACTACATCGAGAACTGGTCCGTGACGCTCGACCTGAAAATCATGTGGCTGACGATCTTCCGCGGCCTTTTTCAACGCGTGTGAGAACGGTCGTCACCGGCGCAGCGGGATTCATCGGATCCCACCTGAGCGAGGCGCTCCTCGACCGCGGGCACTCCGTGATCGGCGTCGACAACCTGCTCACCGGCGACCTCGCGAACGTCGCTCACCTGCGCAACCGGGACTTCGAGTTCGTCCGCCACGACGTCACGCGGCACATCGACATCGAGGGCCCGGTCGATTTCGTCCTGCACTGGGCGAGCCCCGCGAGCCCGATCGACTACCTCGAGCTGCCCATCCAGACGATGAAGGTCGGCTCGCTCGGCACGCACAACGCCCTCGGCCTCGCGCTGCACAAGCGCGCGCGGTTCGTGCTGGCGTCGACGTCGGAGGTCTACGGCGACCCGCTCGAGCACCCGCAGAAGGAGACCTACTGGGGGAACGTGAATCCGCTCGGCCCGCGCGGCGTCTACGACGAAGCCAAGCGCTTCGCCGAGGCGATGACGCTCGCCTATCACCGCACCCACGGCATCGACACGAAGATCGTCCGCATCTTCAACACGTACGGCCCGCGCATGCGGCTGCACGACGGCCGCGCCGTCCCCGCCTTCATGTCGCAGGCGCTGACCGATGAAGATGTGACTATCTTCGGCGACGGCACGCAGACGCGCAGCTTCACGTACGTCAGCGACCTCGTGGACGGCATCCTGCGGCTGATGGACGCCGACACCAACGACCCCGTCAACATCGGCAACCCGCACGAGGTGACGATCGAGCAGATCGCGCGGACGATCATCAGGATGGTCGGCTCGCGGAGCACGCTCGTGTACAGGCCGCTGCCGGTCGACGATCCGAAACAGCGGCGGCCAGACATCACGCGGGCGCGGACGATCCTCGGATGGGAACCGAAGGTCGACCTCGATGAAGGGCTGCTGAAGACCGTCGCCTATTTCAAGGCGAAACTCGAAGGCCGACCTGAAGGTCGGCCTCTACGGCCGTAGGGGCCGGTCTTCAGACCGGCCTATGAGGGCGGCACATTGATCAGCCGACGCAGCCGGAAGAAGTAGTCACCCGCCGACGCGAGCGTCAGCGCCAGCGCCAGCCAGATGGCCGCCTCGACCAGCGGCGACCGCTCCATCCTCCAGTTGAAATACATGATGACGATGTTCGCCAGGATGAACGTCCCGGTGGCGAGCTTGCCGAGCATCGACGGCTTGAACGTCCGCGGACCGATCGACAGGTTGACGATCGCGACGACGCCGACGATGACGACGTCGCGGGTGATGACGAGGACGGTGAGCCAGATGGGAACGTGGTTGGTGAGCGCGATCTGCGGCAGCGTCAGCACGACGAACGTCGTGACGAGCAGCAGCTTGTCGGCCATCGGGTCGAGCCACGCGCCGAAGCTGGTCGGGTGGCTCGTGAGCCGCGCGATGAGCCCGTCAATCGCGTCGGTCGCGCCCGCGACCAGGAAGACGGCGAGCGCGGCGCCGAGATGTCCGTACACCGTCAGGAGGACGAACGCCGGAATCAGCATGATCCTGAGAATCGTGATCTGATTCGCGAGCGTCAGGTACCACACGGCGGTCAGCGCGACTCGCCGAGCGCGCGGAGCCGATCGATGGCGGCGATCGCCTCCGCGCCGGCGACGGGACGCTCGATGTCGAAGCGCCCGTCGTCGAGCAGCGGAAGGACCCCGGCCGAGACCGCGGCGGCCACGGCCGGATAGTTCAGGTGCGATGGGCTCATGTCGCTCACCGTCGGACGCGCCGCGAGACGCGCCTGCAAGGCCGGGCGCGTCCGCGCCATCAGGCGGAGGAGCGCGCTCGCCGCTTCCGCGAGGTCCACGCGGCGCAGCGCCGTCTCCGGCTGGAAAGTGTGGTTGTCGAAGGCGGGGATCACGCCCGTTGCGACGACCTGCGCGATCCAGAGCGCGGCCCAGTGCCCCGCGGTGTCGGTGGTGACGACAGGCGTGGCCGGCGCGGCACGCAGCGCGTCCTCGAGGCGGATGCCGATGAGCGCCGCGAGGTCGCCGCGCGTGATGCGATCCGCCGAGGCGAGTGCGCGAAATTCGGCCGGCAGGCTCGCGTCGCGCGCCCGGGTGGCGAGGGCCTCAGCCTTCCGGTCGTAGCCGGCAAACCGATCCACGTTCGCGGCGTTGCGATACGCCGTCTCGGCGCCCGCGAAATCGCCCCGCTCCTCGAGGATTTCACCGGCCTGTGCCAACGACACCGCGTCGGCGGGGTCGAGCGCCACCGCACGATTGAACTGCTCGAGCGCGGCGGCGGCGTCACCCTGCCGCCGCTCGACCATCCCGAGCTCACGGTAGAGCACCGCGCTGTCGGGCGTCGCGGCGATTGCGCGCTGGTACGCCGCGCGGGCCTCGTCGAGGCGTCCCGCGTTCATCGCCTGCCGCGCCGCGGCAATCAGCTCCTGGATCTCCCGGAATTTCAGGACGTCGATCCGCGGCCCGAGATTGGCGAGCGACGGGTCCGCCTCGAGCGCGGCTTCGAAGGCCGCGCGCGCGTCGGTATCCCGGTTCAGCGAGAGCAGCGCCTGTCCCTTGCCGACGAGCGCGGGCGCGTAGGCGGGCGCGCCGCGGAGCGCGAGCTCGAACTGATCGAGCGCGCGCATGTAGTCCTGCCTCGCCATGGCGATGTAGCCCTCGCCCGTGCGCGCGGGAACGTAGTCGGGAACCGCTTTCAAGGCGACCGCGAACTCGCGCTCGGCATTCCTGAGGTCGTCGTTCTGCAGGTAGCGCCAGCCGCGATCGACGGCGGCCGCCTGCGGCCCCGTGGCGGGCACGGCGGCCGGATAGACGAACTCCGGATACTTCGGCGTCGACGGCAGCGTTGGCGCTGCCTTCATGGCGCAGCCTGAGACGACGACCAGGAACAACACGCGGACCCACAGGGTCCGCGCCGCAGGGGTCCTACTCACTTCCTTCACTGCCAGACTCCACGGTCGTCAGCCTCTCGATGAACCTGCGCGGCACGTCGGCTTCGATCACGACACGGCCGTTGGTCGCGACGTGACTGATGACGCGCGCGACGCGGTACAGCCGGCCAATCTGCTGCCGGTCGAACTCCTTGTCGCTGTCGAAGGTAATCGTGACGCGCCGCGTGTCGAGCGCGAGCCGCGACGCGATCATCTGGAGCAGCTCCCCCGCGCCGGCCCCGGTCGTCGCCGAAATGAGCGCGGCCGACGGGTCACCCTCGCGCAGCCGCCGCCGCTCGTCCGCGCCGATCGTATCGATCTTGTTGTACACCGCGATCATCGGGACATCCGCGGCGCCCACCTCGTCGAGGACGCGGTGCACGGCCGCTACCTGCCGTTCCCGATCGGTACTGCCCGAATCGATGACGTGCAGGATCAGGTCCGCCTCGGCCACCTCTTCGAGCGTGGCGCTGAAGGCGGCCACCAGCGCGTGCGGCAGCCGGTCGATGAACCCGACCGTATCCGATACGAGCAGCTCGCGATTGTCCGGCAGGCGAACGCGGCGGACCAGCGGATCGAGCGTCACGAACAGCGCATTGGAGGCCACCGCGGTCTCGTTCGTCAGCCGGTTGAACAGCGTCGTCTTGCCGGCGTTCGTGTAGCCGACCAGCGCCACCGTCGGCACGGACTGCTTGTGCCGCCGCTCGCGAAGCTGCGAACGGCGCTGGCGCACCTGGTCGATTTCGTGCTGAATCGCCTGGATGCGGGCGCGAATCCGCCTGCGATCGGATTCGAGCTTCGTCTCGCCCGGTCCGCGCGTGCCGATGCCGCCGCCCAGGCGCGACAGCGCCGTGCCGGAGCCGGCCAGGCGCGGCAGCAGGTACTTGAGCTGCGCAAGCTCCACCTGCCACTTGCCCTCGCGAGTGCGCGCGCGGCGGGCGAAGATGTCGAGAATGAGCTGCGTGCGATCGATGACCTTCCGCTCGAGCCGTTCCTCGAGCTGCCGCTGCTGCGCGGGCGTGAGCTCGTTGTCGAAGATCACGACGTCCACGTCGCCCTCGTCGCACGCGGCCGCGAGCGACGCCACCTTGCCCGACCCGATGAACGTCGCCGGATCGGGCCTCGGCCGCTCCTGCAGCATCCGCAGCACCACCGACGCCCCCGCGGCGTCCGCGAGGCCGGCCAGCTCGTCGAGCGAGTGATCCGCGTCGCCGCGGGTGGAAGGGGTGACGAGGCCGACGAGCGCAGCTCTTTCGGCGTGAGCAGGCACAATCGGATCCTAGCAGGTGTTAGGTATCAGGTATCAGGTGTCAGGTATCAGGTATCAGGTATCAGGTGTCAGGCGTGGTCGGTATCAGCTTGACGAGGTATCAGGCGACTGCGTCAGAACCGGATCTTTGCCCCGATCGAGTTCGTGTTCGACACGTGAATGCTGTCGATGAAGCGAATCCGGTGCGGGTTCGTCTGCATCACCAGCGACGTCGTCCGCGTGCCGTCGCCGAAGAAGCGGACACCCTTCATCAGCTGACCTTCCGTCACACCGGTCGCCGCGAAGATGAGGCTCTTGCCGGGCGCGAGGTCCTCCGAGCGATAGATCCTGTTCAGGTCCTTGATGCCCATCGCATGGGCCCGCTCTTCGTCGCCTGCCTTCGCAATCACCAGGCGCGCGTAGATTTCGCCGTTCAGACACCGCATCGCAGCGGCCGTCAGCACGCCTTCCGGAGCGCCGCCGGTTCCCATCACCGCGTGCACGCCGCTGCCGACCACGGCTGCCGCAATGCCCGCGGACAGATCGCCGTCGCCGATCAGCCGGATGCGGGCGCCGGTGGCGCGGATCTCTCCGATCATCTTCTCGTGGCGCGGCCGATCGAGAACCATGACGACGAGGTCCTCCACCCCCCGGCCGAGCGACTGGGCAATCGCGCGCAGGTTGAAGCGCACGGGCGCATCGAGATCGACCACGTCGCGCGAGCTCGGGCCGACGACCAGCTTCTCCATGTACATGTCGGGCGCGTGGAGCAGCCCGCCGCTCTCGGACGCCGCGAGCACGGCGATGGCATTGGCGGCGCCCGTTGCGCACAGGTTCGTCCCTTCCAGCGGATCGACGGCGATGTCCACCTGCGGAAAGCTCCGGCCGTTGGGCGCCTTGTTCGCCATCCCGACCTTCTCGCCGATGTAGAGCATCGGCGCCTCGTCACGCTCACCTTCGCCGATGACGATGGTGCCGTTGATGGGGACCGAGTCCATTTCGCGCCGCATCGCCTCGACGGCGACCGCGTCCGATTTGTGGCGGTCGCCCTGCCCCATCGTCGTCGCGCACGCGATGGCGGCCTGCTCGACGACACGGAGGAAGTCGAGTGAGAGATCTGAATCAAGCATAGGGAGGCAGCTCGCACCGGGTGGGACGGTCCGTCCTGTAGCCAAGCAGGTAGTCGGCCTGCATCAGCTTGTGAATCTCACGCGTGCCTTCGTAAATCACCGCACCCTTGCAGTTGCGATAGAAGCGCCCGACCGGATACTCGTCCGAGTAGCCGTTGGCGCCGTGAATCTGCACCGCGTCCGATGCCGCGCGCTCCGACGCGACGGTCGAGAACCACTTCGCCAGGCCCGTCTCGCGCGTGTTGCGGCGGCCGAGGTTCTTCAGCCATCCCGCGCGCATCCACAGCAGGCGCGATGCCTGGTAGTCGGATTCCATCTGCGCGATCATTTCCTTCACGAGCTGGTGTGAGCCGATCTCCACGCCGAATGTCTTCCGCTGCTTCGCGTAGCTGACGCTCGCGTCGCGGCACGCGCGGATGAGGCCTGTCGCTCCGGCGGCGACGGTGAAGCGTCCCTGGTCGAGCGCGAACATCGCGATCTTGAACCCTTCGCCTTCGCGGCCGACGAGGTTGGCCGCCGGCACTTCGACCTCGTCCATCTTGAAAAAGCCGGTGTTGCCCGCGAGGATCCCCCACTTCTCCTTCAGGGTGCCGCTCGAGAATCCCTTGAACGCGCGTTCGACGATGAAGGCGCTGATGCCGTTCGGGTCGCGCTGCTTCTTCTTCTCGAGGTCGCTCCAGGCGAAGACGAGGAAGTTGTCCGCGACGTCGCCGAGCGAAATCCACATCTTTTCGCCCGTCAGCAGGTACCGGTCGCCCTTCTTGATCGCGACCGACTGGATGCCGCGGGCGTCGCTGCCGGCCGATGGCTCGGTGAGGCCGTAGGTCGCGATCTTCTTTCCCTGCGCCTGCGGAACGAGATACCGCTGCTTCTGGTCGTCGGTGCCCCACGCGAGCAGCGTGAGGCAGTTGAGCCCGACGTGAACCGAGAGGATGACGCGAAGCGACGTGTCGACGTATTCCAGCTCCTCGCTCGCGATGCCGAGCGCGAGGTAGTCCATCCCCGCCCCGCCGAACGTCTGCGGCACGCAGATGCCGAGCAGCCCGAGCTCCGCCATCTGCGGAAGGATGGCGCTGTCGAACCGGTGCGCGCGATCGAGCTCGTGGATGTTCGGCGCCACCGCGCGCGCGGCCCACTCGCGCACGGACTGTTCGAGCAGTTGCTGCTCTTCGGTGAGATCGAAATTCAGCATGGGAAACGCCGAATGCTAGCACGCCAGCACGGTCCGGCTAAAGCCGGACTCCACCGATGAAGGCGCGACGAGTCATCCGGTGGAGTCCGCCTTCAGGCGGACTGATAGAGGAGCGCCGCGCGACAGTCCAAGCGATGCGGCAGCACTGCCGCCGTTGATCGCAATCTCGAGATGGCCGCTGCTGCCGAAGAGCGCACAGATCGATCCCGGCGCCGCCTCCGCGTACGTCTCGACGACGTCCGGCACTGGACGGCCGGCGGCCTCGACGATGATCCGCCTGCCCCCTGCCACCTGCTGAACGCTGCGGCGATCGATGTTGGTCACCAGGTTCCCGAAACGATCGATGCGCAGGACGACGCCGGAGATCTGCCCGTCCTGGACGCGCGGTTCGGGCACGTCGAGCAGCTGCCAGGTCGCGAGCGGCGGGCCGAGCGCGCCAAGGTCGGTTCCCCTGGCGAGCCAGGCGGCGGCGGGCGCGAACCGATCGCGCCCCTCGAACGTGCGGCTGATCTCCGTTCGCGCGTACTGCTGCTCCGTCAATTCGACGACACGCGTGGGCGGGCACGCCCTGAAGACGAGCGTCAGCAGCCCGTTGTCCGGCGCGATGAAGTGGTAGCCGCCCGCCTCGACGCCGATGCCGCGGCGCGCGGAGCCGACTCCGGGATCCACGACGCAGAGAAAGACGGTACCGGATGGGAAGTACGTGAACGCCGCCGCGAGCTCGAGCGCGCCGCCGAGGACGTCCTGGGGGGCGATGTCGTGCGTGATGTCGGCCAGCGTCGCGTCGGGACAGATGCCGAGCGCCACGCCGCGCATGGCGCCCACGTAGTGATCGCGCGTGCCGAAGTCGGTCAGCAGCGCGATGACCGGCTTCAATCGGATGGTTTCGGCCCGCCCTCGTCGCTCTGCGACTCCGGCGACGCAGGCCCGCCGTCATCGCCGCGTGGCCTCGGCGAGCCAGGAGCCGCCGGCTTGCGGAACAGGACCTCGCGCAGGTTGTTCTTCAGCAGGAACGACTCCGTGATGCGCAGCGGCTCGAACATCCGCTGGATGTCCCGATTGACCAGCGGACGCTGCCGGCCACGCGCGGCCGGATACGGCCGGTACTGCAGCGTCTGACGATCGACGACGATGTACTTCGTGTAGGTCGGCGGCCCCGCGGCCTTCGACTCGGTCGTGCTGAACTGCGCGAGCACCGCGCCGTCCGGCCGGAGAATCCGCACGAGCTCCCGCGCCAGCGGCTGTGCCGCCTTCCAGTCCAGGTAGTCGAAGATGTCCCAGCACAGGATGCCGTCGACGCTTCCCTCTGCCTGCGAGAACCGCTTCGCGAGGAACGCCGGGAGCTCCTCGAGCTTCCCTTCCGAGATGTGGCGGTCGATGTCCTTGAAGACGTTCTCGACCAGGATCTTGCACCCCAGCTCCTCGCCGAAGAACGTCACGTTGGTGCCGACGACGGGGCCGAGGTCGAGCAGCAGCGGCTGCTGGCGGGTGTTCAGGCTGGAGAGAAACTTCGAGAGCGCCTTTGTCGGATGGACGGGCGAGTCGGCGCCGCCTTCAGTGGCGTCGCCGTCGTCCTTCCGTTTCCGGGAGAAGAGGTCTGAGAGAGACAACGACGGCATGATAAACGATCCGCCGTTCGTGGTTGATGGTTGGTGGCTGGTGGTTGACGGCGCTCGAACCCACCAACCTCCAACCGCGAACTACGAACCGAATCAGTGATGCGCGGCTGCCGGCTGCGGAGGAGTATTCGCCGGCTGCTGCTGTTGCTCTTTCGGCTGCTGCTGTGGCGGCCGCTGTCCACCCTGGCCCTGCACTTGCGGCTGGCCGCCCTTGCGCTGCATGTCGACGGCGCCGCGGAAGTGCGCACCCTCGGCGATAGCGACCCGCGGCGAGACGATGTCGCCGTCCACGGAGCCGCCGTCACGGATGTCGACCTTCTCCGTCGCCGTCACGTTGCCATTGACTTCGCCCAGCACGATGACCGCTTTGGCGAACACCTGTGCCTTGATCTTGCCGTTCGGTCCGATCGTCAGCACGTGATCGCGGAGCTCGATCTTGCCTTCGACGTGTCCTTCGACCGTGAGGTCCTCACTGCCGTTCAACTCGCCCTTGATCACCACTGACTTGCCTATATTCACGACGTCTCTCTCCATCATCTGCTGCCGCCGGGACTCCGGCTGCGCCGGCGCACTGGCCTGCGCCTGGTGCTGTGCAGGTGCCGCCGGACCTGCCGGGGTGCCCGGCCCTGCCGGCTTTACCGCTTCATCACGCTTCCACATCTGGTCCTCCGACTTAGCAGCCCCAGGGCAGAACCGAGGAGCCATTCGATGAGCTCTTACTCGCGTTGCCGTGGCAGGAGCCTTCTGAGTATATCGGTCGCTCGAAAAATAAGTCTAGGCATTTGACGGGTGACATTTAGGCGAGGTGCTACGATTCGAGAAAGACCCGTGCAGCGCATCTATCTCGACCACAACGCAACGACGCCGCTGCTGCCTGCCGTTGTCGAGCGGATGACGGTCGTGCTTCGCGACGAATTCGGCAACCCGTCGAGCGTCCACCATTTCGGTCAGCAGGCAAAGGCGGCGATCGATGAAGCGCGCACGGACGCCGCCAACCTGATCGGTGCCGAGCCGTCGGAGGTGCTGTTCACCAGCGGAGGGACTGAAGCCGACAACATCGCCATCCGTGGTGCAGCTGAAGCGCTCGAGACCACGGGACGGCGGCACCTCGTGGCGAGCGCGATCGAGCACGAAGCGGTGCTCAATACGCTGAAGGCGCTGGCGAAGCGAGGGTGGCGGACCACCCTGCTCCCCGTCGACCAGAGCGGCATCGTCTCGCCGGCGGCGTTGCGCGAGGCGCTCGCGGACGACACGGCGGTCGTCTCGGTGATGCACGCGAACAACGAAATCGGGACGGTTCAGCCGGTCGCAGAGCTGGCGCGCGCCGCGCACGAGCGGGGCGCGCTGTTTCACACGGATGCGGTCCAGTCGGCCGGCAAGATCGCGATCGACGTCAAGACGCTCGGCGTGGACATGCTGTCGATGTCGGCGCACAAGTTCTACGGGCCCAAGGGCGTCGGTGCGCTCTGGATTCGGCGCGGCCTGCGGGTGATGCCGATCCTGACCGGCGGACGCCAGGAACGCAGCCGCCGCGCCGGGACCGAAAACGTCTCCGGCATCGTCGGAATGGGAGTGGCGGCGCGCATCGCGTCGGGCAAGATGGCGGAAGAGGGCCGGCGGCTGTCGGCGCTTCGCGATCGGCTGGAGGCCGGCATCCTCTGTGCGGTTCCGGGGACGGTCGTGAACGGGTCCATCGGTGCGCGGGTGCCGAACACGACCAACATCAGCTTCGATCGCATCGAGGCCGAATCGCTGCTGATTGCGCTCGACCTGCAGGGCGTTGCGGTCTCGACCGGCTCGGCGTGCTCGTCGGGCACGCTGGAGCCATCGCACGTGCTGAAGGCGATGGGCTTCAACGCACACCGCACCCAGAACTCGATCCGCTTCAGCCTCGGCGCGGCGAACACCGAGGCCGAGATCGATCGGGTGATCGGCGTGCTGCCGGGGATCGTGGAAAAGCTGCGAAGCCTGACGCGAATGCCCGCGCGGGCGTGAGAGACAGCAATTCAAAATTCAAAATGCAAAATGCAAACCGTGCACTCGCACGGCAACGTCCGTGAAAGTCGTCGCGACGCTCACACCAACGCAGCGAGCAACGTAAGGTTTGCATTTTGCATTTTGCATTTTGAATTACGCGGCGCACCAGATGCCATGCGCATTGTCGTAGCCATGTCGGGAGGCGTCGACTCGTCGGTCGCCGCGGCCCTGCTCGCCGAGCAGGGTCATGACGTTATCGGTCTGTCGATGCAGCTCTACCCTTCGACCGGCTCGGGGCAGGCGGCCAGCGCTGACGACCGGTTCGGTGGCTGCTGCACGCTCGACGACCTGAACGACGCCAGGCGCGTGGCCGCCGCCATCGGCTTCCCGCACTACATCGTCAACTTCGAGCGGCAGTTTCGCGAGACGGTCATCTCGAACTTCGTCCAGGAATACGCGTCGGGGCGAACGCCGCTGCCCTGCGCCCACTGCAACAGCGATCTGAAGTTTTCGACGCTGCTCGACCGCGCGCGGGGGCTCGGAGCGGAGCACGTGGCGACGGGACACTACGCTCGCGTCGACAGGACGGCGGGCGGTAGGTGGCTGTTGAAGCGCAGCGCGGATCCGGACAAGGACCAGTCCTACTTTCTGTTCCCGCTGACGCAGGATCAGCTGGCGCGGGCGGTCTTCCCGGTCGGCGGCCTCGCGAAGCCCGAGGTGCGCGAGGAGGCCCGTCGTCTCGGCCTCGCGGTCGCCGACAAGCCCGACAGCCAGGAGATCTGCTTCATCCCCGACGGCGACTACGCGTCGTTCGTGGAGCGCAAGGAGCCGGCGGTCGCGCGCGCGGGCGCCATCGTCGACGAGAAGGGGCGCCAGCTTGGCACGCATGGCGGCATCCACCGGTTCACGGTCGGCCAGCGGAAGGGACTCGGCATCGCCTCGACCATCCCGCTCTACGTGCTGAAGATCGACTCGGATGCCGGGACGGTGATGGTCGGCGCGCGCGACGCGCTGGAGCAGACGCGGCTGACGGCGTCGGGCGTGAACTGGATCTCGATCGATTCGCCGCAGTCACCCACGCGCGTCGCCGCGCAGATCCGCCACCGGCACAGGCCGGCGGCAGGCACCGTCCGTACGCTCCCTGGCGGCCGCGCCGAGATGATCTTCGATCAGCCGCAGCCGGCCATCACGCCTGGACAGGCCGTGGTGTTCTACGACGGTGATCTCGTGGTCGGTGGCGGTTGGATCGAATAAATCCCAACCCCCTGGGATTTGATTACGCCTCTCCCGTCGCCGGAGGCGCCGACATCACAGGCGGGGCCGGTGACCGTCGCATGTGCAGCCATGCGAGGATGGCGGCGCCGAAGCCGACTGTCCACGCGAGGTACTCGATCAGATAACCTACCGCGTAGAGTGGCGCGCCGAACCCACCGACCGCCAGCGCAAACAGCCGCCCAATCAGGGTGACGCCTGCGATCACCACCAGGCCGACCGCGACGACCAGATACGGATTCCGCTCGGTGCGGCCGAATCGATTGAGCGTCCACTCGCCGGCAATCGTTGCCGCGCTGGTGAAGCCGACGAGCATGACGACCCCGAGAAGGATGATGGCGAACGGCACGAGGAGCAGGAGCGGGATGCCGATGATCGAAATCGCCAGCGCGACGATGGTGACGACGAGGACGGGAACGAAGAGAATCTCGGCGAGCAGGCCGACAAGGCCGGCGCGCAGCGGTTCGGCCGCGATGCGGGCGACAATCTGCTGCACGGGCCGCTGTCCGATGGCGGTTACGATCAGCACGAAGAGCATGAACATCAGCACGCGGGCGATCGTCGTTGCCAGGCTTCCGGCTCTCGAGGCGAACGAGCCGACGATGCTCCTCGCTGCCGCTCGGGGCACCCCCCTGGCAATGTTCTCGCCGATGCCGACTTCGTTGACCTTGCCGAATACCTGCGCCTGCGGATCGCGCTTGAACGGGCCGCCGACCGCCGTCACCTCGCCGCGAACCACAGCATGCGGGCCGAGGGTCAGGGCGCCCGTCACCGCGACGACGTCACCCGTCACCTCGCCGTCCACTGTAACCGGGCCACCAATCGCGACCAGATTGCCCTCGACGCGCTCGTTCTCCGCGATGTTCACGGCGCCGCCGCCGATCCGCACGATGTCGCCCCTGCGTTCCACCGAACGGGTGGGCGTCTCGGGCGGCAGCGCCGGTGTGACCGCCGGCGCCGGGGACGGCGTCGCGCCTGCGCCCGGGGCCGGCGTCGTGCCCGGCGCCGGCTGCGCGGCGGCGACCGAATCGGGAGCGGCGAGCTGGCGCTGTTCCGCGGCGCTCAGATACGTGAGCTGGACGATCGCCGGCGCATCGGCGCCGAGCCGATCGCGCAGTTGCGATGCGGTCAGCGTATCGCCGTCAACCGTCACCGCGCCGTTGACCACCTGAATCATCCGCACGCGCGTGTTGGCCGCCTTCGGCACGAGCGCAATTCCCTGCTGCAGCGCGACGATGTCGTAGCGGGACGCGAGCTGCGTGCGCAGCTCAGCGGCCGTCGTGGTCTGCGCGTGAACGATGTACATCGTGCGCGCCATCAACGCCACCGTCAGGACGACGAGCGCGCAGAGAACCTGCTTCCTCATACCTGTGCATCTCCAAAGCGTCCGGCGCCGGCAATCCGCTGCAGCGCGAAGAACGCAAGTATCCCAAACAGCTCGACGCCGACCAGCGCGGCGGCGCGCGCAGGCGTCACGAGGGCCGAGGCGACGACGCCGCCGACGTGCGCGAGCGTCAACCACCAGTTCATCGCCACCGTCGTGTAGGCGACCAGCCACGGCACCGCGTGTCCGCTCACGTAGGCGAGCGCCTTGATCAACACCGGCGCCAGGCGCGGCGACGCGAGATAAAGACCCAGAACACCTGCCGCGACGAGCACGGACGCGACGGCCCACCCGAACGCGATGAGCCGGCGCCTTCTCGCCCGCCACCGCCACGCCGCCGTGACCGCCTGCTCGACAAACGCGGGCGTGGCCTCGACCCGGGGCATGGCCGTGAACAGCCGGGCAAACGCGGCATCGGCGGCGGCATCGTGCCCGCCCTCCTCTTCCGCCAGCCACCGCTCGAGCTGTTTTCGGTCCATGTTTCGGTCTCTGATCGTGTTCCTGTTCACGTTACGGAACCTCCGAAGAAAGGGTTTCAGACCCCGGAGCCCACCCCTGTTCCGCCAGGATTCCAGCCAATTCCTTGCGCGCCCGGTGCAGGTAGGTCTTGACCGTCCCCGACGGCAGACCCAGGATTTCCGCGATTTCCGGCTGCGTCAGCCCTTCCTGGTAGCGCAGGACCACGACCTCCCGGTACTCCGGGCGGATACGCGACAGCGCGGCGCTCATGGCCGTCGCCAGCTCGCGTTGCCCGGCGAGCTGCTCGGGCGAAGCGCTGTGGCGGTCCACGGCCGCGCCCTGGTTCCCCGCCTCGGCGAGCTCGTCGAGGGAAGCCGTGGGCAACCGGTGGACGCGGAGGTAATCGATGGTGATGTTACGAAGAACCTGGAAGAACCAGCTCGAAAACTTGCGCCCGGGATCGAAGGTGTTCAGGCGCTGGTAGACCCGCAGAAACCCTTCCTGGGCGAGGTCTTCGGCGAGGGCGCGGTCGCGCACGAAGCGGAAGATGAAGTTGACGGCGGGCGTCGCGTACCGCGTGACCAGCTCGCGGTACGCGGCTTCAGACCCGGCAAGTGCATCGCTCGCCAGTTCGGCATCGCTCGCGGTGTGCCCCACGGACATCGACTATACGGTGATGGCGGCGGCGTGGTTTCAGCCCGCCGCCGGCCCTGGCTGGTGGGTCCACTATCCACCATCAAGGCTTCAGCATCTCGTTGACAGCCGGGGCCTCGAGGCTCGCAGCGAGATCGGTGGTCTCGTCTGGAATCGGCAGGCCGTCGAGGTAGCGCTCGGCGTCGATCGCGGCCATACAGCCCGAGCCCGCCGCCGTGACCGCCTGGCGATAGATGTGATCCTGCACGTCGCCGGCCGCGAACACGCCCGGACAATTCGTCTTCGTCCCGTGGTGCGTGCAGACGTAGCCTGCTTCGTCGAGCTCGATCTGCCCGCGGAAGAGCGCCGTGTTCGGGGTGTGGCCGATCGCGATGAACACGCCGTCGAGCGCGACGTCGGTGAGCGAACCGGTCTTCAGGTTGCGCACGAGGATGCCGGTGACCTCGCCGCGTTCGAGGTCCGTGATGTCGGCAATCTCGGAGTCCCAGATGAACTCGATCTTCGGGTTGGCGAACGCCTTGTCCTGCATGATCTTCGACGCGCGCAGCGACTCGCGCCGATGGATGACGGTGACCTTCGAGGCGAAGCGCGTCAGGTAGATCGCCTCTTCCATCGCGGAGTCGCCGCCGCCGACGACCGCGATCGGCTTGCCGCGGAAGAAATAGCCGTCGCAGGTCGCGCACGTGGAGACGCCGTGGCCAGCCAGCTTCCGGTCGCAGCCGATGTCGAGCCAGCGCGCCGACGCACCGGTCGCGATGATGAGCGCGTCGGTCGTGACGGTCTTTCCATCGGAGAAGGCGAGCGAGAACGGCCGGTCGCGGAGGTTGACGCGCTCGACGTTCCCCTGCACGAGGTCGGTGCCAAAGTGGAGCGCCTGCTCGCGCATCTCGGCCATCAGCTCGGGACCGTCGATCCCCTTCCGGAACCCCGGATAGTTCTCGACCATCGTCGTCAGCATCAGCTGGCCGCCGGCCTCGAGGCCTTCGACGAGCAGCGGCTTCAGGTTGGCGCGCGCGGTGTACAGCGCCGCCGTCAGGCCCGCGGGGCCGGAACCGATGATGGTGACCTTCCGATCGGCCATGTTGCGAATTAGAGATGCTGATCGAGCTTGCGGGCGATCTCTTCCTTCGGCACCAGTCCGACGATCTGATCGGCGAGCTCGCCGTTCTTGAAGATCAGCAGGGTCGGGATGCCGCGAATCATGAAGCGGCCCGGGACGCTCGGGTTCTCGTCGACGTTCATCTTCGCCACCGTCGCGCGGCCGTCGTATTCGGCCGCGATGGCGTCGACCATGGGCGCCAGGCGGCGGCACGGGCCGCACCATTCGGCCCAGAAGTCCACGAGCGTCACGCCGTTCTTGATTTCGCTGTCGAAGTTGCTGTCGGTGAACGTCTTGACCTTTTCAGATGCCATCTGGCTTGTCTCCATCTGGCGCCCCGTAAAGGGGCGCCCTACTGGCGCTACTGGCGGCCCGTAAAGGGGCGCCCTACACTACCGAATGGGCGACGGCGCGTTCATATACTTTGACGTACTGACGCGCTGATGCGTCCCAGGAAAAATCCTCGGTCATCCCCTCGTGCTGAATCCGCCGCCAGGTTGACCGATCCTGGAACACCTCGAGGGCCCAGCGCAGGGTATTCAGCAGCGCCTGGGCCGAATAGTCGTCGAAACTGAACCCGTTGCCCTCGCCAGTCCGCGCGTTGAAGTTGCGCACCGTGTCGGCCAGCCCTCCGACGGCCCGGACCACCGGCGGGGTGCCGTAGCGGAGGCTGTACATCTGGTTCAACCCGCTCGGCTCGAACCGCGACGGCATCAGGAACAGGTCCGCGCCGGCCTCGATCTGATGCGCGAGCGGATCGTCGAACCCGATCTTCGTACCGATGCGATCCGGATGCCGCGCCGCAAGGCCGAGCCACAGGTCCTCGTAGCGCCGCTCGCCGTTGCCGAGCAGGACGAACGAGGCGTCGAGCTGCGCGAGCTGATCGGCGATCTCGGCGATGAGATCGAAGCCCTTCTGATCCACCAGGCGCGAGATCAACCCGACCATCGGCCGGGCCAGCGCCTCGTCATCGGTGGGCATGCCGAACCGTTCGAGCAGCGCGCGCTTCGCCGCGCGCTTGCCGGCGACGTTGCCCGCGTCGTACGGCTCGGGGATGTGCGGATCGCGCGACGGATCCCACTGATCGTAGTCGATCCCGTTGAGGATGCCGAGGACGTCGCTGCTGCGGTAGCGGAGGATGCCGTCGAATCCGAAGCCGAACTCGGGCGTCTGGATTTCGCGCGCGTAGCGCGGGCTGACCGTGGTGATCATGCGGCTGAACATCAGGCCGCCTTTCAGGTAACTGATCCGCCCCCAGTACTCGAGCGCGTCGATGCGCATCAAATCCCACCCCAGGCCGAGCCGCGGCAGCCAGCTCGCGTCGAAGACGCCCTGATACGCGAGGTTGTGAATCGTGAAGACCGCCGGCAGGTTGGCGAGGGCCGCCGGCCCGCGTCCCGTGCGCAGCAGGATCGGGACGAGGCCCGCCTGCCAGTCGTGCGCGTGCACGATATCGAAGCGATCCGGCGTGGACGCCGCCCATTCGAGCGCCGCGAGCGCCAGAAACGCGAAGCGCTCGGGGTTGTCCGGATAATCCTGCCCGGCCGTGCCGTACAGGTAATCGCGATCGAAGTAGGCCGGCCGATCGATGAAGATCGTGCGAACGGGTCCGGGTTGGATCCAGATGCCGGCGTCGGCAACCTGGCCGCCGAGCCGCACCGTCACACGCCCCGCGCGTTCCCCTGCGGTGATGCCGCGGTAGCGCGGGATGACGACATCGACGTCGTGTCCGAGTCGCGCGAGCGCCACGGGAAGCGCACCAATCACGTCCGCCAGCCCGCCTGTCTTTGCAAACGGCACAGCTTCGGAGGCGACGGTCAGGATGCGCATGAATCCAAGATTATGTCCGTCCGGGGGCGGCGCTATGGACCACGTAGGGTCCGGCTTCAGCCGGACCACGATATGATCTTCCCGTGACCGACCCGGCGCGCCCGACTCGACCACCCCGCTCTGAAACCCGGGAAATCATCGAGCTCAGATCGATCCGTGAAGCGCACCCGGAGCTCGCCGATGCCGTTGACATGCAGATCGAGCTGCTCAGCCTTCAGCGGCGCGTCCAGGGGCGGGTACCCGTCCCGTGGTTCGAGCTCAACGAAGAGATCGCCCGCAAGCACGACGCAACCGGTGAGCCGCTGCTCCGGTTCGAGAACATCACGATCGAATCGAGCGACCTGCGGCTGCTGATGCGGCAGATCGCCGATGTGCTGCGCCGGCACGGCTCGCTGGAGGAGAAGGACTACGAGCGCATCCAGACGATTGGGCGCGACATGAACCTGCTCGAAGTCGCCGAGCAGTGGTATCGAAGCGCCGCGCGCCATCATTCGGTCGCGGCGGTCGGACTCGGCCATCAGCTGCCGGCCGATGCACACGAGAGCCGGGACGAAGCGCTGGACCAGGTGATGTCGCTCGCGATGCGGCCGTGGATGACGCGCTGCGCCGAGGTCCTGCAGCAGCGCGCGGAGCTCGCGCTCTGGTCGCACGCACACTGCGCGCTGTGCGGGTCGGAACCGGACTTCTCGGTGATCACGCCGGCCGCCGAACGTCATCTCATTTGCAGCCGCTGCGCGCTGCGCTGGAAGTTCGAGCCGCTGACCTGCCCGTACTGCCGCAACAACGACCGGTCGCGCATCACGTCGTTTGCGACACCGGACGGTCAGTACCGCGTGTACGCGTGCGATCACTGCCACCGGTATCTGAAGGCGTACGACGGACGCCGCGCAACGCGCCCGGTGATGCCTGTCGTGGACGGCGTGGCGACGCTACCGCTCGACGCCTACGCGATGCAGCGCGGGTATTCGTAGAAAAGATTTTGGGGTTGGAAGCCTAAGAGAACGTAGAGGCGGACCTTCAGGTCCGCCTGGCCTAGTTGGCCGCGGGCAGGACCGCCTGAATCGCCGGGACGGCTGTCGTGCTCTGCGCCGGCAGCGGAACGACCGGCACGAACCAGTCCGACGCCTTCGTCGAGATCCAGTTGAAGAGGTGGCGCGTCTCCCAGAACCGGCCGGGGTTCGACTTCGCGCCGAGGACGACGACCGCGACTTCCGGTCCGCCCTGCGGCAGACGGAGCAACGTCGCCAGGCAGTAGCCGGCCTTGCTGATGAAACCGGTCTTGCCAGCCTGCACGTCGACGTCGCCCTTCATGACGAGCTGATTCGTGCTGTGAATGGTGATCTGGTGGCGGCCGGCGTTCACCGTGTAGTACGGCGTCCGCATGATGCTCGCAATCCGATCGTCGCCGGAGACATACGTGATGAGCCGCGCGAGGTCGTAGGCGGACGATTCGTTGTCCGCGAGCAGACCCGACGGGTCGGCGTACGACGTGCTCGTGAGCCCGAGCTCCTGCGCCTTCGCGTTCATGCGCTCGATGAACCCGGCGGAGCCGTACGGCGAGACGCGCGCGAGCACGCGGGCCGCCGCGTTGTCGGAGCCAATCAGCAGGAGGTGGAGCAGGTCGCCGGTCGTGACCGTGTAGCCGCCGCGCAGGTACGTGGTCGACGCGTTGCGCACATCCGCACGCTCGACGTCGACCTCACGCGTGAGGTCGGGCGAATTCTCGAGGAACACGACCGCGGTCATCACCTTGGTGATGCTCGCAATCGAGCGGCGGCTCTGGGAGTTGTTCTCCCAGAGGACCTTGCCGGTCTCCGGGTCGTAGATGATGGCGGCTTCGGCGCGGATGTCGGGCACGACGTTGCCGAGGTCGTCGAACTTGAAGCGCGGCTCGATGGCGTCCCGCAGCGCGGCTGCCTGCTGGGCTGCCCTGGTGCGGGCGGCACGGACGCGGACGCTGCTGCCTCGGCGGGCCGTGGTGGACGGTTTCCTGACAGCCGGCTTCTTCGCCGTTGACACCGTCTTCTTCTGGGCCGATACCCGAGTCGCTGCGCTGGACTGCGCAGGAGCGCCCATCGTGGCGACAATCGCCACGAAACAGAAGAGTCTCGACGTACGGAAAAGCCGGGTTCGAATCACGTGCAAACCTTTGTGGAACAGATTGTTACGGATTGTTTCGGCATTGTAGCAGACAATCTGTAGGGTTCAAGACTCTTCTGTGGCGGAACTGATGTGCCCAACACCGGCAACCTCGTACTCTTTCCCATCAACTCTGCCGCCCACGTGCTCGGCCGTTCCAAGAAGGGTGCCACCACATGAACCTGACCGAGACTGAATACGCGGTTCTGCGGCAGACCATCGCGGCGCGCGGCACGGCGCGGATGATCCTCTTCCCCCTCACGATGCTCGGGTGGGCGGCGCTCGCGCTGATTGTGCTGACGTTTGCCGAGGCGCCGGTGGCCTCCCTCTACCCGCTGGCGGTGCTCGTCGGCGGCTTCGAGGCGATTCACGCGCTGCACGCCGGCGTCGAGCGCATCGGCCGGTACCTCCAGGTCTATTACGAAGGGGCGGAGGCCGGACCGCGCTGGGAGACCACCGCGATGGCCGTCGGCCCGGCGCTCCCGGGCGGCGGCATCGACCCGCTCTTCACGTTGGTCTTCGCCAGCGCGACTTTCGTCAACATGATCCCGGCACTTGCGCTGCAGCCGCGCCCGACTTCGATGGAGGTGGGCGTCATCGGCGTGCTGCACCTCGCGGTCGTGATCAGAATTGTTCGCGCCCGCGGGGCGGCGGCGCGGCAGCGCGCCGTCGAACTCGAGTCGTTCCGCGCCATTCATTCGCAAATCCCAAATCCCAAAACCCAAAACCCGAATCCCAATAGTTAAACGACGCCACCGAACCAGGACGAACAAGGAAGACCCGCGCATCGGGATTGGATCCTGGAATTTGGGATTTTGGAGCGTACCCACAATGCGACACGGTGAGTCCCGCGATAGCACACGCGACCGCTGCTACTCGAACGGGGTGTGCGCTCGCGTTCTTCGCGTTTTCTAGGATTCCCTGCGATCGACATCGCAGGCGCGCCTCACGCACACCTGCACCTCTGCGGGCATACTGATTGCACCGCGTCGCATCGGAGGCTTCTGGCCATGAGTCTGGTGCGGCTCCTAGGGTTTCGGACACTCACCTGCGGGTGTGTCATCGGCCGGTATCGTGAGCTTGCGACGAACCGCGAGCTGACCTACATCGAGGAAAAGGGACAGGCCTGCGAGACGTACGGCCATCGCCGCAATCACACGATTGCGGCCGACCGTGCCTCGACCGCGCCCGAACCGTTCGCTGCCGTCCGCGCGTCCTGAACAAGTTCGCGCCGGGTCCGCAGCGGACCCGGCACCGATCGACTCCCCCCGTTTACAATCCCGTGTGGTGACTCGCTTCCCTCCACCGCACACCACCTTCAAGCTGCACGGCGCGACTTTCCGGTTCTATCTCGGCGACTCGCTCGACATCCTCTCGCGGTTCCCCGAAGCCTCGATCGACGCCATCGTCACCTCGCCTCCCTACAATCTCGGCATCCGGTATCGCAGCTACGACGACACGATGCCGCGCTCGAGCTATCTGGAATGGACAGGCAATTGGGTGAAGCTCGCGGCGCGATCGCTGGCGGAGGGCGGTTCGCTCTTCCTGAATGTCGGCGGCAAGCCGACCGACCCGTGGACGGCGCTGGACGTGGCGCAGGCCGCGCGTCCGCATCTCAAGCTGCAGAACACGATTCACTGGATCAAGTCCATCGCGATCGAGAAGGCGCTCGCCGGCGCGCGCGCCGGGCTCGAGGACGACCTCGCCGTCGGCCACTACAAACCGATCAACAGCGAGCGCTTCCTCCACGACTGCCACGAGTTCGTGTTCCATTTCACGCCCGGCGGCGATACGCCGCTCCGCCGCCAGGCGATTGGTGTGCGATACCAGGACAAGTCGAACGTCGCGCGGTGGCGCGCGGCCGCGAACGACCTCCGCTGCCGCGGCAACACGTGGTTCATTCCGTACGACACCATCCAGAGCCGCGACAAGGAGCGGCCGCATCCGGCGACGTTTCCGCCGCGGCTTCCCGAGATGTGCCTGCGGCTGCACGGGGTCGATCGCATCCGGACCGTGGCGGATCCGTTCCTCGGCCTGGGATCGACAGCCGTTGCCTGCGCCCAGCTCGGCCTCAACTGCATCGGCGTCGAGATGGACGAGGGCTACTTGAACGAAGCGATCGCACGGGTGAAAGCAGTCGGCGACGCCCACCCACTTTTCTCATAGGATTCTGTTGTTCGATGCGTACGAGTTATGTAAGCTTCGAACGATGGACCTGCGGCAGCTCGAAATCATCCGCGCGATTGCGGATACCGGCTCGTTCACCGCGGCCGGCGACAAGCTGCACGTCTCGCAGTCGGCCATCAGCCGCCAGATCCTCCTGCTCGAGGAAGAGCTCGGCGAGTCGGTCTTCCATCGCATCGGCCGCCGCATCCGGATCACGGCGGCCGGCGAAGCGCTGCTGCAGCTGAGCCATCGCGTCTTCCAGGATCTCCAGGACACCGTCACGGGCATCAGCGAGAAGCAGGAGTCGCTGCGCGGCGCGCTGCGCCTAGTCGGCGGCATGACCGTGTGCCTCTATGTCTTCCCCACCCTGCTGTCCGAAGTGCGGCGCGTGCACCCGAACCTCGACCTGAAGGTGACCGTCGGCAGCACCGAGCGATCGATCCAGATGCTGCGTTCGGGCTCCGGCGACCTCGGTCTGCTGACGCTGCCGATCGACGCGACCGACATGGTGTCGGTGCCCGTGCTCGAGGAGGAGCTGCTCGTCGCCACCTACCCGAACCACCCGCTGGCGATGAAGCGCCGCGTCTCGCCGGCCGATCTGAACAGGCAGCCGTTCATCCTGTTCGAGACCGGCTCGATTACCCGC
>Ga0137419_10000132_pt1 | contig 22084 bp, 18 predicted proteins | sample CZODoug3_1_2_16f_FD_108279 | JGI IMG/M metagenome (GOLD analysis project Ga0137419, IMG submission 108279) | Vadose zone soil fungal communities from Angelo Coast Range Reserve, California, USA - CZODoug3_1_2_16fungal (Illumina Assembly) | ecosystem: Environmental > Terrestrial > Soil > Vadose... | reverse complement strand
GTCGCTCCGGCGATGAATGTGAACATGTGGGAGCACCCGGCGACACAGGCGAACCTGGCGGTGCTGCACGGGCGTGGTGTTCGCATTGTGGAGCCGGGCAGCGGATACCTGGCCTGTGGCATGACCGGCCCGGGGCGGCTGGCTGCGAATGAGGCGATTGTGAGCGTGGTGCTGGAGACACTGGGCGCGGCCCAGGATCTGGCGGGGCGGACGGTATTGATTACGGCGGGCCCGACGCGGGAGAAGATTGATCCGGTGCGGTACCTGACCAACCGCTCCAGCGGGCGCATGGGATACGCGCTTGCGGAAATGGCGCTCCGGCGTGGGGCGCGGGTACTGTTGGTCTCCGGCCCGGTGGCGATTGCGCCGCCTGCGGGTGTGGAAGTCACGCGCGTAGAAACCGCGGCGGAGATGCGGGAGGCGGTTCTGCGCTTGCTGCCGGAATCTCAGCTCGTGATTATGGCGGCGGCGGTGGGGGACTACCGGGCGAAGGCTCCGTCGGAGCAGAAGATCAAGCGCAAGGGGCCGATGACGCTGGAATTGGAACCGAATGTCGATATTTTGGAAGAATTAGCGCGGCGGAAAACCAACCAAGTCATGGTTGGGTTTGCGGCGGAGACGGAAAACGTTCTTGAGAACGCCCGCAAAAAACTCGCTGCCAAGGTGCTGGACGCGATTGTGGTGAACGATGTTTCGCGCGAGGGTATAGGATTTGATTCCGAACGCAACGCCGTAACCATCCTGACGCACGCGGATGTGGTCGAGGTTCCGGAAATGTCGAAGCGCGACGTGGCTCAACGCGTGTTGGATGCTGTGGCGGGATTGCGGGCTTCCGCTGTCACCGCTGTTTGAGTTCAGCCGATACCTGGGTCACTTGGCGGGCAGCTTCAGTGCGGTTGGGTGCTTGGGCTGATAAAGACCGATCTCGCCCCCGCTGGGAAGCTGAATCCTGCTGAGCGAACCCCACCTTTCCTCTTGCACATTCGAACACTGGACTCCTTTCTGCCTGAGCCTTTCCAGCTCTGATTTGAGATCGTCGCACAGGAAGTAGAGCTTGTGCAGGTTTTGCTCCCCCCAGGGCGGGTCGGCGGGATGCACCGCCACTTCAGCTGGCGGCAGGGCAAAGATCAACCATCCGTGTCCCGCATCGACGGATACAAAACCGAGAACGTCGCGCAAGAAGACGCGATCCGCGGTGGCATCGTTGCTGTAAAGGACGACGTGCGCGCCAGAGATCACGGTGTCCTCCCTTGCTCGCCTGATTTTGCCACAGGTGCAGGCTTGTGGCCAGGCTGAGTCCGCAGTTTTACCTGATCGTTTCCGCAACCTGATAAGCTTCTCTATCGATGTCTCAGACGCTCAATCCTCAGATGAAGGAAGCCCTGGCCGCGCGGGTGCGTTATTACCGCGAGTTGGGGATTTACGACTTCTATCGCCGGGATGTGGCGTCGGCACTCGGTTTAGACGTACCGAGGGCGGCTTCTGAGGCGAACCTGGCGTCCCAAGATTCCTTTGCACCTCATCCTGTAGAAGAACGAGATGACATGGCTCGAAAAACGGTGGCTGCGCCGGTGGCGTCGGATGTAACGCTGGTGGTGTCGAAGGCGGAGAAAGATGTCGCGGATCCCGTCGCGGCGCTGCAGTTGATTCGCGAAGACATCGGCGATTGCAAGCGCTGCAAGTTGTCCGAACAGGGGCGGAAGCAGATCGTGTTCGGTGTCGGTGATGCACGCGCGGAACTCATGTTTGTCGGTGAGGCTCCGGGTGCGGATGAAGACCAGCAAGGAGAACCCTTCGTGGGGCGGGCCGGGCAGTTGCTCAACAACATGATTAGGGCCATGGGGATTGCGCGCGAACAGGTATATATCGCGAACGTGGTCAAGTGCCGTCCGCCGTCGAATCGGACGCCCGAGCGGGATGAGTGCGATACGTGCTCTCCGTTCTTGATGCGGCAGATTGCGGTGGTGCAGCCCAAGGTGATTGTAGCGCTGGGCGCGGTGGCGGCGAAGAATCTGTTGGCGGTGCAGTCGTCGCTGGGAGACCTGCGCGGGCGGTGGTTTGAGTATCGCGGGTGCAAGCTGGCGGTGACGTACCATCCGGCATTTCTGCTGCGCGATCCGCGGCAAAAGGCGGAGGCCTGGAAGGATTTGCAGATGGTGATGAAGGAGTTGGGGCTGAAAGCTCCCGTCAACAGTGAGACCAAAGGCGAAGCATAAAGTCGCGCGCGGCCTCCTGATTTATCCTGGCAAGGCGTGCCCGAAGAAATCCAAGGACAATTGAAGCTCGCGACACCGCCCGAAGCAGGGTCGGGGGGGGCCCTCGCCTTCTGCGACGTGGCGTTACCGGTGCCGCTGGACACGGTGTTCACCTATCGCGTTTCGCAAGGCCTGTTGCCGGTTGTGGGGGGGCGCGTGCTGGTCCCGTTCCGGCAGCAGCGTTTATCGGGCATCGTGGTGGAGTTGCACGACCGTGAGCCTTCGGTGACGACCAAGAGCATTCTCAGTGTCCTCGATCGAACTCCCGTGCTGGATGACGCGTTGCTGAAGTTGGGGCGTTGGATCGCGGATTATTATCTTGCGCCACCGGGCGAGGTGCTGCGGACGATGTTGCCACTGGGCGCGGAGTTCCAGAAGACGATTGCATACCGCATCACCGAGACCGGCCAGATGGCGTTGCATTCGGCAGGGGTCGCCGGGTCGTCGAGGCGGGCGCAGCGACCTGCAGAAGAGCAGAGGATCGAGTTCCAAGTACTGGACTATTTGGCGGCGCGGGATTGGGTGAAAGAAGCGGTGTTGCGGAGCGCGACCGGAGCCTCGACGAGTCGGGTGGCGCGCGATCTGCTGGCAGGGATGTCGCGGAAGAAGTGGATTGAACGGCGGGATTTCTCGGATGCAAAAGATGCCGCACGCGTGGTGCAGATTGCGGTGCTTCAAGGTGAACAAGGAAAGCTGAATCCGAACCAGCGGACGTTGCTGGCTGCGTTGGCGGAAACTGGGGGGCGGTTGCCGGTGGCTTCCTTGCGGCAACTTGAGGTGCCGCGTTCTACTCTGACAACCCTGGTCAAGCGCGGACTGGTCGAAATTGCAGAGGAACCGGCGGAGTTTGTGGCGCCTCAGTTCAAGCCGCGGCGGTCGCCCTTCGATTTTCAGTTGACGGCGGCGCAGAAAACGGCGGTGGATTCGATCCGCGCCGCAGTGGATGGGGGGAGCTTCCGCGGAGTCTTACTGCACGGCGTGACGGGCTCGGGCAAAACGGCCGTCTACCTCACGGCGATGCACGCCGTGCTCGAAGCGGGCCGGTCTTCCATCCTGCTGGTGCCGGAGATTGGCTTGACGCCGGCGGTGGCCGCGGACTTGCATCAGATTTTCGGCGAGGAAGTCGCAATTTTACATTCTGCGCTGACCGGCAAAGAGCGGGCGGAACAGTGGCATCGTATCCGTAGCGGCGCGGCGCGCGTAGTGGTGGGCACCCGGTCCGCGATCTTCGCTCCGGTGCCGGACTTGGCCCTGATTGTGGTCGATGAAGAGCAGGACTCATCTTATAAGCAGGAAGAAACGCCACGGTATCACGCCCGCGACGTCGCCGTGGTGCGGGCAAAAATGTCCGGGGCGACGGTTGTACTGGGGTCGGCGACGCCGTCCTTAGAGTCGTACTTCAACGCGCTGGGGAGGAAAGGCGCGCCCAGTAAATACGCGCTGATCGAGCTGCCAGATCGGGTGGAGTCACGTCCTCTTCCGGAAGTGGAAATCCTGGACATGCGGCGAGAGTTCCAGGAAACCGGGCAGGAGCAGGTGATCTCGCGCAAGCTGTACGCGGAAATCGCGGAGCGCTTGGAGCGCAACGAGCAGGTCATGGTATTGCTCAACCGCCGCGGATATTCTCCGGTGGTGCTTTGCCGGGCATGCGGCAAGACGCTGGAGTGTATCAACTGCGCCATCGCCATGACGCACCACAAGCGCTCCCACCGTATGGAGTGCCACTATTGCGGTTACACGGCTCGTGTCCCGGACAAGTGCGCGCAGTGCGGCAGCGAGTACGTGTATTTCCTGGGGACTGGCTCCGAGAAGCTGGAAGAGTTGCTGCACGCGCTGTTTCCCCGGGCGCGGATTGGGCGTTTGGATCGCGATACGGTGCGCGGGCGTTATGATTTCGAGCGTGTTCTCGGTGCCTTGAACGCGGGCGAGTTGGATATCCTGGTAGGCACGCAGATGATTGCCAAAGGTCATGACATTCATGGTGTGACGCTGGTGGGAGTGGTGGGAGCGGACACGGCCTTGGGCTTGCCGGACTTTCGCGCCGCCGAGCGCACGTTTCAGTTGCTCACGCAGGTGGCAGGGCGTGCTGGACGTGGAGACAGTCCTGGGAAAGTCGTGCTGCAAACCTTTTTCCCCGATCACTATGCGGTGCAATACGCCGCGCACCATGACTACAGCGGGTTTTACGACAAGGAGCTGCGCTTCCGGAGTTGGATGCACTATCCACCGTACAGCGCCCTGTCGAACGTCTTGGTTCGCGCCGCCAAACTCGACGACGCACTTCGCTGGTCGGGGACGCTGGGAAGGTGGTTCGAGAAGACGCGGCACGAGGGCGTGCGCGTGCTCGGCCCGGCAGCTGCTCCCATCGTGCGGCTGAAGCAGGATTTTCGCTATCACTTCGTCTTGAAGTCGGAAAGCCGGGAAAAGATGCACCGCCTGCTGCGGGCGATGCTGGCGCACTCTGCGGTGGAAAAAATCCCCCGCACGAATCTGGTGGTAGATGTGGATGCGTTGTGGCTGATGTAGGAGAATCAAGACAGAGTCTTTGCGTTCAGAACGAAAGTTATCTGCCGGTGCTAAGAATCCCGTCGTCGCCCGGTAGAGCCGCCCGGTAGAATTGAAGTGACACGCCCGCGCCCCCAGTACAGTCAAGAATCGTTTCGTGCGGAGAGGTGAATGAAGCCAAAGCAAAACACACCGGTGATCGCATATTTCTCCATGGAGATTGCGCTCGATCCGAACATTCCGACCTATAGCGGCGGCTTGGGGATGCTGGCGGGGGACACGCTGCGCTCGGTGGCGGATTTAGCTGTGCCTCTGGTCGCGGTTTCGCTGGTGTATCGCCGCGGGTACTTCCGGCAGCTTCTCGACGGCAACGGGCAGCAGACCGAGCAGCCGCAGCCGTGGGATCCGGATCGCATGCTCGAGGCTGTAGAGGCGCGGGCGACGGTGGAGATTGAAGGGCGGCAGGTCGCAGTGCGCGCCTGGAAATACACGGTGGTTGGTGTAACCGGCGCGACCGTTGCCGTCTATCTGCTGGATACAGACTTACCCGAGAACGCGCCTTCCGATCGCGAGCTGACCAACTCGCTGTATGGCGGCGGCTCGCATTACCGGCTCTGTCAGGAGATTGTGCTGGGGCTGGGCGGGCTGCAGATTCTGCAGCAGATGGGCTACAACGTACATCGCTACCACATGAATGAGGGCCATGCGGCGCTGCTGGCGTTAGGTTTGTTGGAACGACGCCTCAGCCAGAGCTTTGCCGGGCGCGTGAAGCAACTCGACGTGGATAGCGTGCGCAGCCTGTGCATCTTCACCACGCACACGCCGGTTCCGGCGGGCCATGATGAATTCACACGCGAACTCGCCCAGCATGTTCTGGGCACGGAGCGCACCGCGCTACTCACCGAAGCCAGCGTGTGGAAGGGCGATGTGCTGAACATGACCTACCTGGCGCTGCAGTTCTCCGGTTATGTCAACGGAGTGGCGATGCGCCACGGGGAAGTGTCGCGGGACATGTTTCCGGCCTACGTGATCAGTGCCATCACCAATGGCGTCCATGCGCTGACCTGGGCGGCACCTTCGTTCAAAGAGTTGTTCGACCGCTACATTCCAGCTTGGCGGACGGATAACAACTATCTGCGCTATGCCATCAGTATTCCGCTGGACGATATCCGCGAAGCCCACATGCGTGCCAAGAAGCGGCTGTTTGGGGAAATCAAAGACCGCATGGATGTGGAGCTGGATCCTAATATTTTTACCATCGGATTTGCCCGGCGGGCCAGCACCTACAAGCGCGCGGCGCTGCTATTTCAGGATCCGGAGCGGCTGCGAAGGATTGCGCGGGATGTCGGGCCGATGCAATTGGTCTATGGCGGCAAGGCGCACCCTCGCGACGAAGGCGGCAAGAAGCTGATTCGCGACGTGTTTGGTGGGGCGTCCTCGGTGAAGGACCTCATTCGCACTGTATATGTTGAAAACTATGACATGCACTGGGGAGCGCTCATCACTGCTGGCGTCGATGTGTGGCTGAACAATCCCATGCGCCCGCAAGAAGCCTCTGGCACCAGCGGCATGAAATCGGCGCTGAACGGCGTGCCCAGCTTCAGTGTCCGCGATGGCTGGTGGATTGAAGGACACATTGAAGGCGTAACGGGATGGTCGGTAGGAAACTCTGAAGACGAGGAGGACCACGATTCCGAAGTGAACTCGCTTTATACCAAGCTTGCGGCCGATATCATCCCCATGTACTACCGGCTCCCGGAACGTTACACCAACGTGATGCGCATGTCCATTGCTCTGAATGCGTCGTTCTTTAACACGCAGCGCATGGTGCAGCAGTATGTCACCAATGCCTACAGCGTGCGCGGGGAAGGTCGGCCGGCAGTGCCGCGTAAGGGCGAAGCAGAGTAGATCCAGCCGCTTTTCGCGCTCACTTAGTTGCTTTTTTGGCGTCTGGCAAACAGGGCCGGGAACAGGTCCGCAGCTCCCATCCCAACGACGGGAACCGGCGTGAGGGTGGCCAGAAGAACGAAGACCATGAGCAGCGCCAGCAGTCTGCGTTTGCCGTCCAGACCGGGCCAAGACGGAACCGGAGGATGCCGCCGTCCGGTGGCCAGCAATATCACAGCCCAAATCCACCATCCCACCGATTGCAGACCCAGCGGAATCAAGACCGCCACGGTGAGCAGCGTGATCCAGCGGTGTCCGCGAGGAAAGACTGCGTAGATGATGTGGCCGCCGTCGAGTTGGCCTCCCGGCAGAAGGTTGAGCGACGTGACGACCATGCCGACCCACGCGGCGAAGGCGATGGGGTGGAGGTAAACGCGGTGGAGAGGCAGCAGATAGAGAGGAGTGTGGCGGAGAGCCGCCAGCACGTGTTGGGCAGCGTCAAAAATGAAAGGGTGTCCAAATTCGATGTCGGGTGGAACCAGAAAGCCTGCGCTCGGTTTGGAAAGGCTCAGCCCCACAAATAGAGCGGCCAGGGCGGGAATGAAGCCGGCGATGGGTCCGGCGATTCCAATATCGAACAGCGCCGCGCGTGAGCGGATGGCGCTGCGGATACGGATGAACGCGCCCATGGTTCCGGCCAGGCTGGGAAATGGAATGAAATAGGGGAGGCTCGCCCAGACCCGGTATCGCAGGCAATAGAGGTAGTGGCCCATTTCGTGGCAGAGCAGGATCAACAGAAGCGTCGAGGAAAAGGGAATTCCAAGTAACAGTCGCGCGGGGTGGTGGAGGACCCACTGCCAGGGAAAAAAAGGGGCGGCATGTTCGTCGGCTGAATAGGCAGCGAAATTGTTCTGGAAATTGAATTGCATGCCCGCTCCGACCGTGAGCGTCGTCAAAATGGTGGCTAACAGCAGGATTGCGTGCAGCCAGTAGCGCTCCCGCAGGGGATGCACGACGGTTACTTCGGCCGCCATCGGCAAAAGCGGCGTGAGGTTCCGAGCCAAGGCGGGGGCAGTGTCGGATACTGGGTCGGACGTTGGTTCAGACGTTGGTTCGGACGTTGGTTCGGACATCAGCTTAGGAGATTGATCGACGAGAGGCGTACCGGTTCAGCAGGTCCTGAGAACACTGTAACGGAGAGTGGATGCGCTGCGCCAGCGGCCCCCCATCGGACTAGGTTGGGGCGAGGTGCAAGCGTTCGCGGAGGACGCGGAGAACCTTCCCGTGAGTTTCCGCCGGTGTGCCGCGAGCGTCGATGAGGGCAACGCGTTTGGGCTCGCGCCTGGCGATCGCAAGGAACGCATCGTGAACGCGGCCAAAGAACGCACGGCTCTCCATCTCAAACCGGTTTTCGTCTCCGTGCCCGGAGGCGTTGGTTGTGAGGTTTCGCTGCCGGGCGCGGGCCAGGCTGACGCTGAGGTCGCAGTCGAGTAGAAGTGTCAGATCGGGCTGGATGTTGTCGCAAAGAGTGCGGTGCATCGTTCGCACGACCTCACTGCCCAATTCGCGGCCTCCCCCCTGGTAGGCTTCCGTCGAATCGGTAAAACGGTCGCAAAGGACATAGTGGCCATGGGTCAGAGCCGGCAGAATCAACTCGCGCAGATGTTGCGCGCGCGCGGCGAACATCAGTGCCATCTCTGTATGCGGAAGTAGCCCTTGGGTCCCGGAGTCCAGCAGCATGTGACGAATCGACTCACCAATGGATGTGCCTCCGGGTTCCCGGGTGAGCAGCACCTCCAAGTGAACGGATCGCAACGCTCCCGCCAGCTTTTCGATCTGCGTGCTCTTCCCAGAGCCATCCAAGCCCTCAAAAGTGATGAAGCGTCCGCGGAGGTGGTGCACGCGTTTATGGTAGCAGGGGGATATGGACTGCGGGCGATCCGCTTCGCGTGTAGCCGGGCACACTGGTATATTCGAGGGTCGCGAAGACAGACTGAAAGAATCCGAGGAGCTGCCAAGATGAGATGCTGTGGATGGCACGTCGCTGCATGCGGGTTGCTGTTCTCGGCGCTAGCCGGTGCGGAATCGAAGCTAACGGCAGCGAAACCCGCGCCCACCGTCATGCTCGCACTGGACGCGACCGAAGCCCCGCGTAAGATACTTCACGCCCGGCTGACCATCCCCGCGAAACCCGGTTCCCTGACTCTTTACTACCCCAAATGGATCCCGGGCGAGCATGAGCCCTCCGGGCCGATCGCCAACATGACGGGCTTGCACTTCCGCGCCAATGGCCAGGAGCTGGCTTGGCGGCGTGATCTTCTTGATGCATGGACGTTTCACGTGGACGTGCCCGCCGGCGTGAACAGCGTGGACGCGGCACTCGACTATCTTTACCCGGCGGTGCTCGAAAGCGGATTCAGCTCGGGTTCGTCGGCGACGGAAAAGATGGCGGTGGTCAGTTGGAACCAGGTCCTGCTCTACCCGGCCGGGTGGACGTCGGATGAATTGAAGTATGAGGCGTCGATGCGTATCCCCGCCGGCTGGAAGTTTGCTTCTCCTTTGCCCGTCGCATCGCAGGAGGGTGCAGAGGTTCGTTTTGCGCCGGCCTCGTTGACCACTTTGGTCGATTCTCCGGTGTTGACTGGCCAGTACATGCGTATGGAGCCCACCGGCGAAAATCCGCGCCACGAGCTGGATTTGGCGGCCGATAGCGCTGCCGCTCTGGACGGCCCGCCCGATTTCTTCGCGCACCAACGCGAACTCGCCACCCAGGCGCAAAAGCTCTTCGGCGCGTACCACTATCCGCACTATCACTTTCTGTATAGCTTGAGCGATCACGTGGCGCATTTCGGTCTCGAGCATCACGCCTCCGACGACAGTCGCGTGGATGAACGCGGCATTGTCGATCCTTTGAAACGTAAACTCTTTGCAGGACTGTTGCCCCACGAGTTCGTGCACTCGTGGAATGGAAAATTTCGTCGCCCGGCGGATTTGGCTACGCCGGATTACCAGAAGCCGATGCAAACCGATTTGCTCTGGGTCTACGAAGGCTTGACGTCGTATCTGGGGGACCTGTTAAGCGCGCGCAGCGCCATCCGCACCCCGGAGGAAGCCCGCGATAACCTCGCCGCGATTGCCGCCGATCTTCAATACCGTCCCGGCCGTTCATGGCGCAACCTGCAAGATACGGCCGATGCCGTGCCTGCCATGGAAGACTTTACTCCGACGTGGCAGTCGTGGCGGCGCGGCCTCGACTACTACGACGAGGATGTCCTGAACTGGCTTTGGGTGGACGTGCTGCTCCGCCAACAAACCGGTGGCGCGAAGTCGATGGACGATTTCTGCCACGCATTCCACGGCGGCGCTAGCGGTGCGGCGGAAGTGAAAACATACAGGTTCGAAGATATCGTCAACACGCTTGCGGGCATTGCACCCTACGACTGGCGCAAGTTTTGGAGCGAGCGCCTGACCAATCACGGGCCGGGAGCTCCGCTCACGGGCCTCGAAAACAGCGGGTGGAAACTCGTTTTCAGCGACATACCTTCCGATTTGACACGAGCCACAGAAGAGGACCGCGAATGGATCGACTCGAGATTTTCTCTCGGACTCCATCTGCGCGCCGATGGGGGTATTGTCGATACGATTGAAGGCCTGCCCGCGGCGAAAGCCGGAATCGGACCGGGAATGAAAGTGCTCGCGGTCAATGGACGCAAGTTTTCGAAAAATGTATATCGCGATGCGCTGAAGTCTGCCAGGAGCAGCTCGGAGCCCATCGACCTACTGGTGGAGAACACGGACTACTTCCGCACCTTCAAGATCGATTATCACGATGGCGAGAAGTTCCCGCATCTCGAGAGAGATGCTTCGAAGCCTGATCTGCTGAGCGCAATCTATACAGCGAAGTAAATGCCAATGGCGCCGCTTATCGTTCCGGCGCCATGTTACCCCGCGAATGCCTTAGACTCCGACGGCCTGATACTCCGCGTACACACCCCTGAAGTCGGTGATCTTGTGGTCGTTCTCGAAGTGCCAAATGCGGGTGGCGACTTCGTCGATCAGATCGTGATCGTGCGTTACGATCAGCACCGTTCCTGGATAACGCTGCAAAGCAATGTTGAGCGCGTTGATCGATTCGAGATCCAGGTGGTTCGTGGGCTCGTCGAGAACGAGGATATTCGGCTTCTGCAGCATAAGTTTGCAAAAGAGCAAGCGAGCCGCTTCGCCACCGGAGAGGGCTTCTGTTTTCTTGTTGCCTTCTTCCTTCTGGAAGAGCATTTGCCCCAGCAGTCCGCGAATTTCTTCGGTCGAAGCTCCGGGTTCCCACTGGTGCAGCCAATCGAAAACATTCGATCCTTTTTGAATCAGCTGCCGGTGATCCTGTGCGAAATAGCCCACTGAAGCTTCGTGTCCCCAAGTCACCTTGCCGCCGGAAATAAAGGCGCCGTCATAGCCGCTGGTCTGACGCAGTTCGGACTCAGGAATGGTCGGTGAATTCGCCAGCAGCGCGTTGAGTAATGTAGTTTTCCCCGCGCCGTTGCGTCCGATGAGCGCGACTTTGTCGCCGCGCAGCATGCTCGCCGTGAAGTCCTGGATGACTTCCTGGTCGCCGTAAGATTTCGCCAAGCCTTCAAATTCCAGCACATGCTTGCCCGAAGGTCGCTTCTGTTCGAACTTGATGTAAGGCCGGGCGATGTTCGAGCGCGCCAGGTCCGTAACCTGTAGCCGCTCGACTTCCTTGCGCCGAGACTGCACCTGGCTTGACCGCGTTCCGGCCGAGAAACGTGCGATGAATTCGTTAAGCTGCGAAATCTTCTTCTCTCGCTGCGCGTTCTGCGATTCGATCTGCGACCGAATCTGCGTCTTCGCAAGCACCATATCATCGTAGGTGCCGGTGTAGGTGATGATGGTCTCGTAATCGATGTCGGCGATGTGGGTGCAAACGCTGTTGAGGAAGTGACGGTCGTGAGAGATCACGATTAGGACACCGTCGTAATCGTTCAGGAAAGCCTGCAACCAGTGGATCGAGTCCAAGTCGAGGTGGTTCGTAGGCTCGTCAAGCAGCAGAGCTTGCGGATGTCCGAACAGCGCCTGCGCCAATAGGACGCGCACTTTCTGCCCACCCTGAATTTCGCCCATCTTGCGCTCATGCAGTTCGTCGGGAATGTCCAGCCCTTGCAGCAGGATGGCGGCGTCCGCTTCGGCGGAGTAACCGTCCTCCTCGCCAACGATGCCTTCGAGTTCGCCCACGCGCATGCCGTCTTCATCTGACATTTCCGGCTTAAGGTAAATCTTGTCCCGCTCTTCCAGTGCCGTCCACAGGCGCTTGTTGCCCATGATTACGGTGTCGACGACCCGGTAAGCGTCGAACGCAAATTGGTCCTGGCTCAAGACGCCAAACTTACGCGGCCGGACGACCGTGCCCTTCTGCGGGTCCAGTTCGCCCGTCAGCAGCTTCATGAAAGTGGATTTACCGGAGCCGTTCGGGCCCGTCAGGCCGTAGCGCTTCCCCGGCGTGAAGGCCGTGGACACCTCTTCAAACAGGACTTTGGCGCCGTAGCGCATGGACACATTGCTGACAGAAATCATGAGGTTACAGGGAACTTCCAGGGAAAATTGCCGACTGCGAGGGATCGCAGCGATCTCTTCAAGAATACCACGCTAGGCCGGATTTTAGCGCCAAATCCACACACGGAAGAGGGCCAGCGTGGTAGCCTTTTCGTTCTGCGTTGTTGTCCACGGAACCAGTTCCTAAGCCGCTTCCCGAGGAGCCCATGAGTCCGAATCCCGTGCACCTCGATCTCGAAGCCATGGCGCGGCAAGTCTTGCGACAATACGGGTTTGAGCCGGACTTTCCGGCAGCCGCCAAACCGCAGGTGGCGCAGTTGCTGGCCCACCCCCCGCAGCTCGTTGCCAGCGGCGTCGTTCGCGACCTTCGCCACCTGCTGTGGTCTTCGATCGACAACGACACTTCACGCGATCTCGACCAGATCGAGTACGCCGAACGCCTGCCGGACGGATCCGCCAAGGTTCTCGTCGGAATTGCGGATGTCGACGCCTATGTGCCGAAGAATTCTCCCATCGACCAACATGCGGCGCAGCAGACCTGCACGCTCTACACGGGCATACACAATTTCTCGATGATTCCGGACGAGCTTTCTACCGGGCTGACATCACTTCTCGAAGGCGCCGACAAGCTTTGCCGCGTGACCGAATTTGTGGTCGGCGCGGACGGCCGCATCACGGCGAGCGATTTCTATGCCGCGTTGGTTCGTAACCAAGCGCAACTCGCTTACAACGCGGTCGGCGCGTGGCTGGAAGGCCGCGGGCCCGCGCCGGAGAAAGTTGCCGCCTCGCCGGACCTGCAAGCCCAGCTGAAGCTGCAGGACGAGGTTGCGCAGATCCTGCGCCAACAGCGCTATCGCCACGGTGCCTTGAACCTGGACACGAACGAGGTTCATCCGGTCATCCTGAACGATGAAGTCGTCGATGTGCAGAAGCAAAGCAGAAATCACGCCACCGATTTGATTGAAGACTTCATGATCGCCGCTAACGGAATGGTCGCGCGCAGGCTGGAAACCGTTCCCTCTCTGCGCCGCATTGTGAAGACGCCCGCACGCTGGGACCGGATCGTGCAACTGGCGTCGTCGCTCGGCGGGCATTTGCCCGGGGAGCCGGATTCGAAAGCCCTGAATGACTTCCTGCTGCAGCGCAAGGCCGCCGATCCGGTTCACTTTGCGGATCTGTCGTTGGCCATGGTGAAGTTGATCGGTCCCGGCGAGTACGTTCTGGAGCGCCCCGGCGACGCCGTTTCCGGCCACTTCGGCCTGGCCGTGCAGGACTACACGCACTCGACCGCACCCAACCGGCGCTTTCCGGACTTGGTCACGCAGCGCATTCTCAAGGCTGCGCTGGCCGGCCAGCCCCCTGCGTACACCGACACCGAACTGACGGCCATTGCCGCCAACTGCACGGTTAAAGGCAACGCCGCGCGCAAGCTCGAGCGCGGCATGGCCAAACGCTTGTCCGCGGTCGCGATGAGCAAACGCATCGGCCAGGTCTTCGATGCCATCGTGACCGGAGTGAATGAGCACGGCACCTTCGTGCGCGCGCTCGCGCCACACGTGGACGGGATGCTGGTGCGTGGAGAAGAGGGATTGGATGTGGGCGACAAAGTGCGTGTGCGCCTGGTGCGCACGGATGTGAGCCAGGGGTATATCGACTTCGAGAAGGCGTAGTTCGTGTGGCGCGGGTGCACGGCCCGCGAACGAGGTCCCTACTTCAACTTGCCTTCCAACTCAGCCCAGCGCGCATAGAGCCCATCCACAGCCTCCTGCGCCGCATCCAGTTCAGCATGCGCCTGCAGCAGCTTCGGCGCGTCGCTGACAATCGCTGGGTCTTCCAGGGCCTCCCGCTTGGCTTGCAAAACGAGTTCCGCCTCCGCAACACGATGTTCAATGGAGGCATAGTCGCGAGCATCCAGGTAGGAGAGCTTCTTCGCCGCTCGCGCCACTTCCGGGCTGGGTGCCGGCGAGCCGTTTTTCTCAGCGGACTTGTTGTCTTCCTGCTTCGATTCCTGCTGCCAGGCATCCCATTGCGAGTAGTCAGCAAAACCTTCTGCGCTGCCTTGGCCATCCAGACCCAGAACAACCGTCGATACGCGATCCAGCAGATAGCGATCGTGCGTGACCAGCACCAACGCGCCCTGGTATTCCAAGAGACTCTCCTCGAGAATCTCCAGCGTGGGGATGTCGAGGTCATTGGTCGGCTCGTCGAGCAAGAGCAAATCTGCGGGCTGCAGCATGAGTTGCGCAATAAGTACGCGGGCACGTTCACCGCCGGAAAGCCGCGAAACGGGCTGGTTGAGCTGTTCGCTGGTGAACAGGAATCTAGCGGCCCACGCAGCCACGTGAATGACGCGGTCCTGGTAAATGACGGAATCGCTGTCGGGCGCCAGCGCTCGACGGAGCGTGCCGCTTTCGTCGAGTTGACGAGTCTGGTCGAAGTAGACCATGCGAAGAACGCTGGCGCGTTGGATTTTTCCCGTGGCGGGCTGATTCTCGCCGAGGAGAAGCCGCAGCAGCGTGGTTTTACCGCTGCCGTTGGGGCCGACCAAGCCCACGCGCATACCGGCGGTGATCGTAAAACTCAGATCACGAAACAGCGTGCGTCCCGGGATTTCATAGCTCACATCTTCGAGTTCGACCAGACGCTTGGTTTGGCGTCCCGTGGCGGAAAAATCAATGCCGGCGCTCGAAGTCTTCGTGCGCGCGTTCAGGTTCGCCAATTCGCCGATCATTTCATGGGCGCGGTCGATGCGGGCCTTGGACTTCGTGGTGCGCGCCTTGGGCCCGCGACGCAGCCATTCAATCTCAGTATGAACGCGGTTTTCCAGAGCTTCTTGCCGCTTGGACTGGGCGTGCAGGAACTCTTCCTTCTTGATCAGGAACGTACTGTAGTTCCCATGCACCCGGAGTATACCGTCGGGATAGGCGCGATTGAGTTCCGCCATTTCTGTGGCTACGTTCTCGAGAAAGTAGCGGTCGTGGCTCACGGCCACGCAGGCGAAGCGGGCGCCTTCGAGTAACTCTTCCAGCCACTGGATGCCGGCGAGATCCAGGTGGTTCGTGGGTTCATCGAGGAGCAGAATGTCGGGCCCCTGCACCAGAGCCTCCACCAAGGCGAGCCGCTTCTGCCAGCCGCCGGAAAGCTTCAAGGCTTTGACATCGAGCTCCTCAAATCCGGCCCGGCCGAGGGTCTCCGCAAAACGCGTGCCGCGCTCGCTCTCCGGTACAGAAGCCTCCTCCATCGCCTTCAGGACGACGGATCGCACGGTCGCCTCGGGGGGGAACTCGGAATCCTGGATCACATAGCTCAGGCGACTGCGCTTGCGCCGGGCCACGTCGCCGCTGTCGGGATCGACCTCCCCCGCCAATATCTTGAGCAACGTCGATTTGCCGGAGCCGTTTGGACCAATCAGGCCTACGCGGTCGCCCTCGGAGATGGTGAACGAAACGTTCTGGAAGAGGGGAAGGACCCCATAGCGCTTCGAAAGATCCTGGGCATTGACAATGGGCGGCAACGGGCTGTCGTATCTCCTCGCACGGGCTTACTCTTCGAGGTTAACAGTTCACGGGGCAACCGCGTTCAGGCCGAGTAGCCGGGATCGAAGTCTTCGGGAAGGTCGTCCTGCGGCAGATCATCTTCCCGAAGACCATCCTCCCGAAGATCATCCTCCCGAAGATCATCCCCCAGCAGATCATCCCCCAGCAGATCATCCCCAAGGAGATCATCGGCGTCGTCGGAAAATGCGAACTCCTCCTGCGTGCTGCGGACCGGCGCAAAGGTCATGCGATGCAGCGGCGTGGGGCCGTGTTCGAGCAGTGCGGCCCGGTGGGCTCGCGTGCCGTAGCCCTTGTTGGAGGCTAGCGCGTATTGCGGATAGGTTGCATCCAATTCACGCATCATGCGGTCGCGCTCAACCTTGGCAATGATCGACGCGGCGGCAATGGACACGGAAAGGGCGTCACCGTGGATGATTGCGCGTTGGGTGCAAGGGTGATCCAGGCAGACGGCATCTACCAAGAGGAAGTCAGGCTCTGGATGTAGCAGTAGGACGGCGTTGCGCATGGCTAGCCGGGAGGCCTGCAGGATGTTAATAGCGTCGATCTGGGCCGCGTCCACGGCCGCAAAGGCCCAGCCGAAGGCGCGCGCCCGGATCTGGGCAGCCAGCCGCTCCCGAGTCTGCTCCGGGAGCAGCTTCGAGTCCCGCAGGCCACGGATGCGGTCTTGGGGGTTCAGGATGACCGCTGCCGCGACAACAGGCCCGAAAAGACAGCCCCGCCCGGCCTCATCCACTCCTCCAACCAGCCGGGAGCCCTCCCGCCAGGCTTCTTTCTCATAGCGAAGGGTACAACGTAAACTCTTGAGCAGGCGTAACTTAGCCGCCGCTGGCGAAAGCCGGTGCGGGGTCTTCTGCAAGTCAGATTTCGCGATCCTGGGCACGAAGGGCCATCATCGCTCTGAAAACGGGGTTGCGCAAGCTGTGGAAAAAAATGGCCTGTGGATAGCCTGGCTCCAGCAGTGCCTCCCGCATCCGTAACTACCCGTCCGTTGTAGACGACGTTACGGCGGTAAATTGCTGAGAAGACAAACACTTGCTACCTTTACGAATACTTGGTGATTCGCCATGGCATCAGTCAAAAAAGCAAGATCGAAGCAGGACGCAACCAGCCAGACCCCGTCTCCCGAACGCTACGACAAGCGGGTTCAGTTGGCGATTCCTTTGCGCGTCGTGACTTTGGACGCGCACAAGCGCCCTCAGCTTGACATGGCCTGCACGCTCGACGTTTCCCTGCGAGGGGCTCGCTTGTATGGAGTGCGATCCTCGGCGCGAGTTGGAGAGGTAGTTACGGTCGAACGCGGACGCAGCAAGTTTCCCTGTCGGGTGGTTTGGATCGGAGCCCCGGATACGCCGCAGAAAGGCCAAATTGGCGTGGAGGCGGTGGAGTCCAGCAAGACCATTTGGGATAAAGATATGCGGGAAGCGGCGGATCAATTCGGTCCGATCACGATCGATCCCGCGCAACGCGTGCCTGAAGGCGAGCGAAAGCGCAAATTTCCGCGCGTCAAAGCCGACGTGCAAGCGCGCTTGCTTCCGCACGGCGGAGATGGCGACGACATATTCCGGCACGGCAGGGTCACGAACATTTGCGAAACGGGCTGTTTGCTCAGCGGCTCGATGGGGCTTGAAATTGGCGCCCATGTGGAGGTGATTCTCGACTTGCCCAACACCGACGTTGCGATCCGCGGTCGGGTAAAGCACGCCGGTCCGGAGGGGTTAGGCATTGAGTTTCGTGAGATTCGTAAGAGCGACCGACAGCTCCTGCGCTACTGGCTCCAGCAGCAACAGCCGTCGGTGCCTATCGCCGAACTGGCGGGCGGCGTTTCTTAAGCTGGGTCGCGCCCTGCCGGCTCATCCGGCAATCTCCCTCGAATGCTGGCTTACAAACCAGGGCGCGGTCTCGACCGCGTCCTGATTCATTTCCGGATACTTTTTTCAGCAGTTCCCTTAGGGGCAAGTCCGTGCCGTTAATGGAAAAGCTGGCTGAGGACTTTGGGTGAAGTCGAAGCTATCTATCATGTTGCTGGCAGATTGGTCGCGGTTCGTGAGGGGCGCGAGCTTAAAACGCGTCTCCAGAAGGGCAAGAAACGACGCAAACTCATACTGCGTATGGCTGACCAAGCCCTTCTTCGCGTATGGGGAAATGATCAGAAGCGGCACCCGCGGACCCAGACCGAATTGATCGAGTCCGGGAGGTGGCGCGTGGTCATAAAAGCCGCCGAAGTCATCCCAGGTTACGAAGATTGCCGTGGAACTCCAGTCCGGGCCCTGCATGATGGCGTTGATTTGCTGCACCGTCCAGTTTTCACCGCGGCAAGTGCTGGCCGGTGGGTGCTCGCTGGTGGGGCCTGAGACGATCCAACTGACAGCCGGCAGGGCGCCGTTTTGCGCGTCCGTGACGAATTGCGTCTCCGCAACGACGTTGGTCGCCCACAGAGAGCCGTTGCGGATGTGTTTGACCGCGTCGAGCGTCGACCAGCCATATCCTGGCTCGCCAAAGCCTGGAGCATAGTACTTCCAGCTGATCCCGGCGCTTTGCAGGCTGTCCACAATCGTTTGAAATTCGAAGCACGGGAACTGCTGGCGAATGTGCCCGGCACTGTCCTTGACGGCTACGGTCGCGGTGTCGTCGGAATCGCATCCCCAGGCTCCGTTGGGATTGTTGACGGGATTGTCGATCGCTCCGGCGGACTGCGCGGCTACGGTGTAGAGATGGTTGGGGAAGCTGGGGCCCATGAGCGAGGAAAACATGCGGTCGGCCAACACGAATTGCCTTGCGTACGCAAAGTAGTTGGGGATATCCGCCTCGTGCATCTGGGTGTAGCCGGTCAAGTCCGATCCCCCGGAGACCTTGTCGAACTTGTCCATATTGCCACCGTCGATCGCCGTGTGGGCGTCCCACCAGCCGTGGCCGAGGTCGTGTGCCATTTTGTCAGGCGTTTGGCCGAGCGGGATGGTCGCCCCCGTGGATGTCTTGCCGCGGACGGCGCCGTCAGCGCCAGGAAAGGTGCCGAAATATTGATCAAAGCTGCGATTCTCTTTGATTATGAAAACAATGTGCTGAATGCTGCTCAACCCTGGAGTGGGGGGTGGCGGCGGAGCGACGCTGCGAGTGCTGCCACTGCAACCGGTCCAGGCGCCGACCATGGCCAGGACTAGGGCGAGAGGGAAGACCAGAGGGAAGACCAGAGGGAGGGCTCGAGGGAGGGAGCAGACGCGGACCTTCATGAGGATTTCCTTGGACGCCTGCGGATCTTTCGCGGCAGCGAAAACTGGGAAACACCGGACCAAGCGCAAGACCGACCAAAGTCCTAAAGATGCAAGGATGCCGTGAATGGTTGGTGGGTGAGCGAGAGATGTCGCAAGTGCTGGAGGAAAGCGGCCGCGAGAAAATGGAAACCTCGCGGCCCGGCTCTCGGTCGATCTACTTGGAGGCGACTTCGCGCAGACGGGCTGCTTTCCCGCGCAGCGAGCGCAGATAATAGAGCTTGGCGCGCCGCACTTTGAACGAGCGGACAACTTCCACTTTGTCCACCACTTTGCAGCGGTAGGGGAAGATGCGCTCGACGCCTTGGCCGAAGCTCATTTTGCGGACTACGAACGAACCTTGCTGGCCATTTCTTTGGGCAATGACGAGGCCTTCAAAGACCTGAACACGCTCTTTTTCGCCTTCTTTGATCTTCACGTGAACGCGGACGGTATCTCCGGGCTTGAACTCGGGAAGGTCGGTCCGCTGCGATTTTTCTAGAAGCTTATCGATGATTGGATTGGACATGTCTGAACTCTTTCTAAGCTACTGAGTATAACGGATGTTAGGGCCTTTTGGCGAATGTGGAGTGCTGGTTTTCGGCGCCTGGGAGTCGTTCCGGATTTCTTCCAGCAATTTGCGGTCGTCCTTCCCGAGAGCGGTGGTGTCGAGTAAATCCGGACGGTTGCGGAGCGTCTTTTCCAGCGCCGAGCGCCTGCGCCAGCGGCGAATCCGCTCGTGGTCACCGGAAATCAGAACGTCGGGTATGGAAATTCCCCGAAACTCGGCCGGACGGGTGAAATGGGGGTAATCGAGTAAGCCGCCGGATGCGCAGGTGGAGTCCGCGCCGGAAGGTGCGCTGGGCCAAGTTTTGTTCGCGGTAAACGACTCCTGTTGCGCCGAGGCTTGGTTGCCGAGCGCCCCCGGGAGGAGCCGCGTGACCGTGTCCAGGATGACTACGGCGCCCAACTCGCCCCCGCTCAGCACATAGTCGCCGATGGAGACCTCCCGGTCGGCGAGGGCGGTGTTCACACGCTCGTCTACACCCTCATAGCGGCCGCAGATGAGAGCGATTTGATCGAGGGTGGCGAGTTCCCCGGCCATGTTCTGATCGAAACGCTGGCCCTGTGCGGAGAGCAAAATGATGGATTGCTTTGCTTTTCCGGAGATGCGTTCGGCACGGGCGGCGAAGTCGAGCGTGTCCAGGCAAGCAAAAATCGGTTCCGGTTTGAGCACCATGCCCTCACCGCCGCCGAACGGGCGGTCATCTACGGTTTGGTGCTTGTCCTGGGTAAAGGCGCGAAGATCGTGGACCTCGATTTCCACGAGATCCGCCTCGCGCGCCCGCCGGACGATGCCGTAGTCCAGCGGACCATGGAAGAAGTCGGGAAATATTGTGACGATGTGGAACTTCATTCTCGCGAAGCCCTTTTCGACGCGAAGACACGGAGGCACGGAGCAAGACTGGATCGGGTTGGGTTATGGCTTCTCATCGGTCTCGTTCGTGGCACCAGTCGCGTTCACCTCTAAAAGACCTTCCGGCAGATGCATGTAAATCTTTTTGTGTTCTAGGTCGAGCGCCGTGCCACCATTGGGAGCGTCGAGGAACGCGTCAGCGAACGGGAGAAGGTGCTCCTGCCGTCCGTCCTGAACCACCAGCAGCGGCGCTTCACCGGCTCCAAATTGTACGGCGGATACCGCACCCACGGTGTGCCCGTGGTCGATGACCTCGCATCCTACGAGATCGCTGATGTACGCCGCTCCGGGTTCTAGCTGGGCTCGCTGCGCTCGGGGAACTTGCAACTCACAGCGCAGGAACACCTCCGCGTCGTCGATGGAATCGACGCCCTTCAGCTTCAAAACCAGACTGCCCTTGTGCGGCCAAAACTCCTGCAGTTCGACTTCGCGTCGCTGATCGTCTTGCCCGAGCGCGAACAAGTGCATGCCCGGGGAGAAGCGGTCGGGATGGCTGGTGTGCAATTCGACCGCGATTTCGCCATGGCGGCCTTGCGTTTTCAGAACGCGGGCGAGGGTGACAAAGTCGTCGTGGATGGAGCGCCTCCTAGGCTGCCGGTGGCGGAAGACCTCGCAGGCACGCGCACCTAGTCTGCCAGAGCCTAATCTTCCACGATTTCAAGGGCGTAGTCGCGGTCCTGCTTGTCGCCGATGGCACGGACCAGGCTGCGCATGGCCTTCACCACGGATCCCTGACGCCCAATCACCTTACCCACGTCGGTGGGTGCGACCTCGAGCTCCAACACAATTTCGCCCTGGTCGTTGAACTGATCGACGAGCACGGACTGGGGAGCATCCACCAGAGCGCGAGCGATGTGCTCGATCATGGCCTTGGCGTTCGGGGCAGCAGCGCGGGCGTCCTCATGGGCTGGGGTCATGCGAAGGCTCCTTTTGGGGCGTCAATCGGGTCGGCAAACGCAATCTACGCAGTCGCGGCTACGGGGGCACCGACAGGCGCGTGCTTCACAATCTTGCCCACGCGCTCCGACATCTGAGCGCCTTTCGAAACCCAATAATCGACGCGGTCGCGCTTGAGTTCGATGGTACCGGGGTTGGTGCGGGGATTGTAGGTCCCAACCACTTCCACCGGCAGACCATTGCGGGCGCGTTCTTTTTCGATGACGACGATGCGATACAACGGCTGTTTCCGCGCACCCGTGCGCGAGAGACGAATCATTAACACAGAGAATTCCCTCGAAGAACTGATTACCGGATGATCCTTAGCGGAAGACCCAGCGGTGTTCGAACAAACTCTTATTATGCCTGAGGTTAGGGGGGATTTCAAGCGACTGATGGAGACAGCTAAAGCTGGAGTGCCATCAGAATTTCTTCCGGTTCGGGCCGCTCGGTGTAGTCGGGATTGGCGGAAGCGAAGAGGATGGTCCCGCCACGGTCGATGACGTAGGTGGCGGGGATCGGCAGCTCCCAGCTGGGGTCCCCATTGGTGTTGGGAAGGTTGACGAAGACGCGGCCGTAGATTTGTTGCTGGTCGGTGGGCGGGGTGTTGGGGACGCGGTAGACCAGTCCGAACTGGCGCGCGACCTGGTTGCTGGC
>Ga0137419_10000129_pt1 | contig 22168 bp, 11 predicted proteins | sample CZODoug3_1_2_16f_FD_108279 | JGI IMG/M metagenome (GOLD analysis project Ga0137419, IMG submission 108279) | Vadose zone soil fungal communities from Angelo Coast Range Reserve, California, USA - CZODoug3_1_2_16fungal (Illumina Assembly) | ecosystem: Environmental > Terrestrial > Soil > Vadose... | reverse complement strand
CGGTCCGGCACGATTGCAGCTACGATCTACCAGAGGGCCAGAGAACAAGGTGCCAGGGCGCTTCAGACGACGGTGCGGTTCCTCACCGAGAAGCTGCAACCAGCCGCGCAAATTTCCATCGATCCCACAATTATCATGCGCGGTAACTTGGATTTGTATGCCACGAACGGTTCTCCTACGGAACTGAAGGCCTGCTTTTAGCGGCTTTCAACGGCAAGGTTGGCCGCAAGTTCATAAAATTCGCGGCGCGCGTCGGCAGAAAGCCCGGCCAGTTTGTTGGAAGATTTTTTTTCTATAGCGGCAGCATCCAGGGTCGCGCGCATTTTGTCCACATTCATCGAACCTTCAGGAAACACTTCCCTGTATCGCTGCAGGACTTGTTTGGCATTCTCAATCTGACCGGCTTCATAGTAGAAAATTCCCAGAGTCATCAAAATGCCCTCGCGCGACGGGGAAAGATCTACAGCCTTTCTAAGGCTGGCTTCTGCTTGGTTCGGATCGTTCTGCAATACGGAAGTAATTCCCATTCCCCAGTAGAGAATTCCGGAGTCTGGCACTCGCGTTAATCCACGCTGCAACGTTTCCCGAGCTGCCTCCGGATTGCCCGAACGCAACTCAGCGAGCGCCAGAGAGAAACAGTATTGGTCATTGCCTGGACTTGCCAGGTAGGCGGTTCGTAAATTTTGGATAGCCTCGGGTGTCCGTCCCATTCGGCCATAAATGTCCCCGGCCAAGGCCAGAAAGGCGCCATCTTTTTGCGATTCTGCGGATACTTGCTTCAGAGACTCTAGCGCTTTTGCATATTCGCCGGTCTGGAAGCGAGCGTAAGCCAGGTTGTAGTAGGCCTCATCCGAAGAAGGGTTAGCTGCAATTGCTGCCTCGAAATGCTGGATGGCCTCCTGATACAAACGAAACCTTGCCAACAGGACTCCTTCACCAAGCAGCGTGCGAAAATCGCCGCCGCTGATTTGGTCTAGTTGCAGGATCGCCTGTTTGGCGTCGCCCACACGGTTGACCTTGAGATAAGCCTCCGCTAGTTGGTACAGGCTACGTGGGCTGTCTGGATGTAGTTTTGCTTCAGCCTCCAGTTCACCAACATCAGCTTCCTTTCGTTGCGCTGCTGATAGTTCTCCACGGTGTCCGACCTGTTCAAAGAAGTTTTGCAGCGGGTAGGGACCTGGATCAGGATTCTTGGAAAGTGTGAGGAACACCTTCATGTCGCGCTGGGCGGCATCCATTTGGTGCAAATTTCGTTCCGCTGTGGCCATCTTGTAATACGCCTGTGCTGGTTTCTGGCTAAGCTCAGCGCTCCGGCGCAAAGGCGGAATAGCTTCTGCATATCGCTTTTCCTCCATAAGCAGGCCGCCTAGTTCAAACAGCGCTTCCGCGTAAGCGGGATTTACCTTGAGGGCTTGCCGGAGATACTGCTCAGCCTGCGCCTGCTCCTGTTGCTTTCTGGCAATCACTCCGAGGTTGAAAAGTATGACTGAGTCATGGGGATCAAGCTTCAATCCCTGGTTCAAATAACCCCTCGCGTCGTCCAGTTTTCCGAGATGGCGCTGGCACAAACCCATGTAAGTATAGGAACGAGCTGAATGATCGAGTTGCAGTAGGAGTTTGAATTCTTCCACGGCTGCATCGACTTTGCCGACAGTGAAGTAACTCTCGCCCAAAGCGGCATGAAATTCTGCGCGCGCCGCATCGACTTTTATTCCCTCCTGCAACAAAACGATCGCATCTTCATAAAATTGCTGCTTCATGCTGAGGCGGGCCATGAGGAGAATTACATCGGTATTCTCAGGCGCGAATTTGCGTGCTCGAAGCAGCAATTCCAGAGCTTCGATATCTTTGTTCTGATCAGCCAGGCACTGTGCGAGCAAGTAAAGCGTTTCGGCAGAGTGGCGGTCCAGTTCAAGCCCTTGTCCCAGGGTCGCTTCTGCCTTGGAAAACTGGCCGTTGCGCAAATATGCCTGGCCGAGATCGTGCAGTATTTCGATGGCCCGAGGCTGCAGTGCGTTGGCTATTTCGAATTCGTGGATCGCAGGTCCGTATTGTTTCTTCGAAGCAAGGACCACGCCCAATGTGAAGTGCAGCTTTACGTCTTTGGCATTTTGGCGGGACAGTGTTTCCGTGGTCCTCAGAGCTTGGGCGGTCAGGCCGGCCATAAGCTGCGCTTGCACCAAATTTAACAACACGCTGGAGTCTGCTGGGTGGACGCGTTGTAGGGCCAAGATTGCTTCTCTAGATCTTTTCCGGGAAAGAAGCAAAAGGCCGAGATTGTAGTTGGCACTTCGATCTTGCGGGGTAATGCGCAGAGTTTCGCGGAAGGTTCGTTCGGCTTGATCAAATTTTTCCTGCGAAACAAAGTTGATCGCCAAATTGTTGAGTGTCGCCGTCGAGCGAGAATTAATCTTCAGAGCCTTTTGCAGCACCTCCTCCGATTCCCCATACCGCTTCAGTTGATGCAAGATCATTCCCAGGAGGTTGAGGCCGTCTACACTCCGCGGAGAGCGGTTCAGTCCGGCCTGTGCGGCCGTCACGGCCTCATTTAAAGCTCCACGTTGGAGCATTTCCTTTGCCCGTTCGAAGTCAGCGTTGAGCAACAATGAATCAAGCCGATGACTATGGGCATCAGGTGCAGCCTGTCCTGCTTCGACGGGACACACCGGCAAACATGCAACAAGAATCGAAACTAAGAAACGGGCCATGAACCGCCCCAAGATATCCACCATCAGGGTAAAGCATGGTAGCATACGCGGGAAGAGCAGAAGATTGCGCTGTCCAGTGAATAATAAAACAGCTCCCTGAGAAATTTCTAATTCTTCTGGATACTTTTCCAAAATGCGCATCCGGGCCGGGCATGTGTTTCTTGTTTCGCTATTGTGGTTTGCGCAGCTTGTTGGAACTTCCGTTTCAGGGCAAACCGGACCCAAGACTCCGCCGGCCGCATCGGCCAGATTCATGGACATCACCGAAAGCAGTGGAATACATTTTCAGCATTTCTCTTCTCATACCTCGAAAAAATACCTGATTGAAACGATGGGGGCCGGAGTGGCCCTTTTCGACTTCGACAATGATGGACGCCTCGATCTGTTTCTGGTCAACGGTGCGCCAATTGCCGATCCATCGCCCCAAGGCTCACTGCCGCAAAAAACAGATTCCAAGCACTGGAACCGGCTCTACCATCAGGAGCGAGACGGCACATTTAAGGACGCCACAGTAAAGGCCGGTGTGCAAGGAATAGGTTACGGCATGGGGGTTGCAGTCGGAGATTATGACAACGATGGTTATGAAGATTTCTACGTAACCGCGTATGGCGGCAACCAGCTTTTTCACAATAACGGCGACGGTACGTTCACTGATGCAACGGCCAAGGCTGGTGTCGCTGGCGGAGGATGGTCCACTAGCGCCGCCTGGGTTGACCTCGATGGCGATGGCTTGCTGGATTTGGTGGTCGCGCGATATTTGCAATGGGACTTCGAAGACATCTGGTGTGGAGAGCACAAACCGGGTCATCGGGCCTATTGCCATCCTGATCAGTTTCGGCCGATACCTCCGCTGGTTTATCACAACGACGGTAACGGGCACTTCACAGAAACCTCGCAGAAAAGCAATCTCTCAAAACCGGGGAAAGGACTGGGTATCGCGATTGCGGACTACAACCACGATGGACGCGTTGACGTTTTTATCGCCAACGATTCTGTGCCCGAATTTCTGTATGAAAACAAGGGGAATGGAACATTTGATGAAGTAGGCCTGATCTCCCAGGCAGCGGTGGATGTGGATGGCAACAGCTTCGCCGGCATGGGAGTTGATTTTGCCGATTACAACAACGACGGATTTCCTGACCTTGCAGTCACAACGCTCGCCTATCAAAGGTTCGCCCTTTTCAAAAACAATGGCGACGACACTTTTTTGTACGCAAGCCAGAACTCCGGTCTGGGAGCTATGACATTTCTGCACTCCGGGTGGGGCGTCAAATTTATTGATTACGATAACGACGGGAAAAAGGATCTTTTGGCGGGCCGAGGCCATGTAATGGATACAGTAGAGCAGAACTTTCCCCAGCTGCGCTATCGCGAACCTTTATTGCTGGCGAAAAATACGGGCAGTGGTTTCGTTGACGTTTCGGCAGATGCAGGCGGCGTTTTTAGCCAAGCATGGGCCGCCCGCGGACTCGCAATCGGCGACATCGACAACGACGGCAGGCTGGACGCGGTTGTTAGCACCAACGATGGGCCCGCGTACGTTCTGCACAATGACACCTCGACGCAGAACCATTGGCTGACCTTGAAACTTATCGGCCATAAAAGCAATCGCGATGCAATCGGCGCAGAAGTTAAAATCGTGACGCCGGAAGGCCAACAATTCGCCACCGTAACCACGGCTGGGAGTTATCTTTCCTCCAGTGATAAACGCGTGCATTTTGGTCTGGGGAGCAATGCCATTGTAAAGAGCATAGATATTCGCTGGCCCGGTGGAACCCGGCAAACGCTCACCAACGTTCAGGGAGATCGAATCGTCGAAATCGAGGAACCGCTTTCGCCATAGCGCGAAAAGTCATTGAAGTTTGCAAGAAAAGCTGCAGTTGGCGAGCGGTTCCCGCCTCACCAGGAAAGCATAGTATTTTTCGGGGGTTGACAAATCAAGATAAATTCTTCATTATTCCGCATCGTGCACGCACACGACGAGGGATTTACACAGTACCCCCAAGGGACATGTGAACGCCTCTTGGCCTTCGTTGGGATTGGCCAGTAATTTTCTGTCGAACGAAACTTCGAGCGGGAGCGATGCTCAGAGCTTCTCGTCATGTGAAAGGTACTTTGTGTCAAGCCGCAACGGAAAACGCAACGTTAAGAAACTTTCCTCCGAAGAACCAGTGCTGGCATGGGAGGAAAGCGTCACCATTCCCACTTACCCAGCCCTTCCTGCCGACCGCAATCCGATGTTCCTGGACAAGCGCGTTTATCAGGGCAGTAGCGGAAAGGTATATCCCAACCCTTTCACCGATCGCATTTCCGACGAAAAAACCGACAAATCGTATCAAGCGGTTTTTCTGGAGAATGAATTTGTTCGGATCATGGTTTTACCTGAAATCGGTGGGCGTATCCACATTGGTCAGGACAAAACCAACGACTATGATTTTTTCTACCGTCAGAACGTAATTAAGCCCGCGCTGGTTGGTCTGCTGGGGCCGTGGATCTCAGGCGGCGTCGAGTTTAACTGGCCACAGCATCACCGTCCCTCGACGTTCATGCCGGTGGACCACAAAATCGAAGAGCACGGGGACGGAAGCAAGACAGTCTGGTTGAGCGAGCACGAGCCCATGAACCGTATGAAGGGGATGGTAGGGATCACTCTCCATCCGGGGACAAATATCGTGCAAGCCAGAGCCAGGCTCTTCAATCGCACTCCTTTCGTTCAAACTTTTCTCTGGTGGGCGAATGTTGCAGTGCGGGTGCATGACCAGTACCAAGCTTTCTTTCCCCCAGATGTTGATTATGTGGCAGACCATGCGAAACGCGCGGTTTCGTCGTTTCCCGTCGCGCGCAACTTTTACTACGGTATTGACTACACAAAGGGCGTGGACATCACCTGGTACAAGAACATTCCAGTCCCTACGTCCTACATGGTCCTCGATTCAAGATATGACTTTTTCGGTGGGTACGATCATGAGAAAAAAGCAGGCTTGGTTCATGTAGCAAATCGTCATGTCTCTCCTGGCAAGAAGCTTTGGACCTGGGGAAACGCGGAATTCGGTTATGCCTGGGACCGCGAACTCACTGATTCTGATGGCCCGTACGTGGAATTGATGGCAGGAGTTTTCACGGACAATCAACCTGACTTTTCATGGTTGCAACCATACGAGACGCGAACCTTTACCCAGTACTGGTATCCCATCCAGGAAATTGGTCCGGCGAAAAACGCCAATCTTTCTTGTGCAATCAATCTGGTGAAAGATGGCACCCAGGTCGAGCTCGGAGTTTGTGTGACCGAAGCCCGAAAGGACCTGCGAATCATTTTGACAGGCAGAGACCAGGTTCTATTCGAATGCACGCGAGACGCATTGCCGGGCAAACCGTTCCGAACCGACATTAAGCTGTTAGATGATTATCGGGATGACGACTTGCTACTGCGCGTACTCGCGGTTGATGGACAGGAAATCATCCGCTATCAACCCCCAGGCGAACACGAAGTCCATCTGCCTGATCCCGCAACCGAGCCGCCTCCGCCAGCTGAAATCTCGAGCGTCGAAGAACTGTATCTGACCGGACTTCACCTGGAGCAGTATCGCCACGCTACGCGTTCTCCTGAACCCTACTGGGAAGAGGGCCTACGTCGTGATCCATTGGACGCGCGTTGCAATAATGCTTTGGGGATGTCGTGCCTTCGAAGGGGCCAATTTTCGGAGGCTGAAGCGCATTTTCGTCGTGCCATAGAGAGGCTGACACGGCGTAATCCAAATCCCTATGACGGCGAACCGTTCTACAATCTCGGGCTCGCGTTGAACTTTCAAGGACGAAGCGAAGAGGCTTTCGCAGCGTTTCATAAATCTGTGTGGGACCAAGCCTGGAAATCTGCCGGCTACTACGCTTTGGCAACCATTACTTGTCAGAATGGAACATTAAAGCAAGCTCTTAACTTCTTGCAGAATTCACTCTCGGCCAACGCGTTAAACTCAAAAGCCCGAAACCTGCGCGCGGCAATCCTCCGGCGGCTGGGCCGAAGTGGCGAAGCAGAACGACTTGTGCGAAAGACATTAGAGTTGGATCCTCTGGATTTCCACGCCATGGCGGAAGTCATATTTCTCGACCGGCCCGAGATAAAGAGTTTTTCGAATGGCACTTTTTCACTAATGTTCCGAGACAATCAAACCTGTCTCGATGTTGCGTTCGATTATGCCGATGCTGGTTTGTGGACTGAGGCAAAAGATCTTCTCGAAAGGCACATCGCCTCGCTTACAAAGGAAGAAAACATATACCCGATGGTCTTGTATGCACTCGGATACTTTCACGAAAGAAGCGGGGCAGGCGAGAAGGCGCGAGAATACTTTGACCAGGCGGCAAAAGCTCAATCGGACTATTGCTTCCCCGCGCGCCTCGAAGAAATGCTGGCCCTTCAGGAAGCGATCCGGTCCAATGTGCGCGATGCCAAGGCCCATTACTATCTCGGCAATCTACTGTATGACAAACACCGACGCGAAGAAGCCATTCAACATTGGGAGCGCTCCTGCCAGATCGATGCTTCCTTTGCAATTCCCTGGCGAAACCTGGGAATTGCATGGCACAACGTACGAGGAAATGCAGAGCGCGCTCTGGATTGCTACGAAAAAGCATTTCGGGCCGACGCGACAGATGCGCGTTTGCTATATGAACTCGATCAGCTTTGCAAACGTACCGGAGTTCCGCCGGCCAAACGTCTTTCTCGGCTAGAAATAAACCGCTCTCTCGTGGATTTTCGTGATGATCTCGTAGTTGAACTCGTCACTCTTTACAACCAAACTGATGAGAGCACAAGAGCTCTGCAGCTTCTGAGCGATCGCCGCTTCCATCCCTGGGAAGGGGGCGAAGGACTTGTTTCCGGACAATACGTCAGGGCCCACCTTCTTCTGGGACGGCGGGCATTGAAGACAGGCAGTGCCCGCGAAGCGCGCAAGCATTTTGAAGCCGCGCGCAACTATCCAGAGAATCTTGGTGAAGCGAAGCATCTGCTCACGCTCGAAACCCATCTCGATTATTTTTCTGGACTTGCCCTGCAGGAGCTCGGTCGCCATAAAGAAGCTCGTGAGTATTGGCACAAAGCGGTACAGACAGAGACGGGCAATAGTGAGATGACGTTTTACAAGGCGCTCGCGTTAAGGGAGCTCCAGAACGACTCCCAGGCCGTGTTGTTGTTGAATGAACTTTTGGAGTTTGCTTCACGCCAGATCCATGCGACGCCGAAAATAGATTATTTCGCTACATCTCTACCGAACTTCCTGCTCTTCGACGACGACCTGAAGAAGCGAAACCAGATCCATTGCGGATACCTGGCTGGGCTGGCGAAACTCGGCCTCGGACGCACAGAAGAAGCGGTTGCTGACCTGCGTGAAGTTCTAGCTTTAGATATCAACCACCAAGCGGCCCAAACTGAATTGGAAAGCCTTGCTTCCGTGCAAGCTGGGGGGCCAAAATCATGACCCATTACCCTTCCGGCGAGCCCTCGGCTCGGTCGACAGCAGCAATTGAAGGACCGACGGTGCACTTCAACAGCGGTTATTTGTGGACCATCTCACTGGTGGCGGCGCTCGGCGGTTTGCTCTTCGGCTATGACTGGGTGGTGATTGGCGGAGCAAAGCCCTTCTACGAAAAATATTTTCATCTGACTGACGCGTCGCAACAAGGCTGGGCGGTAAGCTGCGCTCTGATTGGCTGTCTGTTCGGCGCCATGATTTCGGGAACTCTATGTGACAAATACGGGCGCAAGCTCCTGCTGCTTTTGTCAGCGCTCTTGTTTGCAGTTTCGTCGCTGGCCATTGCCATGACCAGCGTTTTTCATACGTTTGTGGCCTGGCGAATCGCCGGAGGCATTGCCATTGGGCTGGCTTCGAATCTATCTCCCATGTACATCGCGGAGATCGCGCCTGCGCAGGTTCGAGGCAAGTTGGTTTCGGTGAATCAGCTCACGATAGTGGTTGGAATTTTGTTGGCCCAATTCATGAATTGGATCATCGCGAAACCAGTGCCCACCGGCGCCTCTGTGCTAGACATTCTGAACTCATGGAATGGCCAGATAGGATGGCGCTGGATGTTTGGTGTAACGGCTGTACCTTCGCTGCTCTTTTTTCTCGGCATGCTGTCGGTACCCGAGAGCCCACGATGGCTTGCGCGGAACGGCCAGCCGGAGAAAGCTAAGCGCATTCTGCAACGCTTGGGCGGTAATGCATACGCCACACAAACGTTGGAAGAAATTGAAGCTACTTTGTCCATAAACACTAATGCCGGTTTGCGCCAGCTCTTGGACCCAAAGCTCGCAGGAGTTCTGTTGCTCGGCATCACGCTGGCTGTGTTTCAACAATGGTGCGGCATCAACGTGATTTTCAATTATGCAGCAGATGTCTTCGCGGCAGCGGGATACAACGTCTCCGACATCCTGCTCAACATTGTTATCACTGGCGCAGTGAATCTCATATTCACTTTTGTGGCCATGGCTATGGTGGATGGCGCAGGGCGACGCAAGTTGATGCTGTTCGGCTCGGCTGCACTCGCTTTGATTTACACAGTCTTGGGAATCGGCTTCCATATGCATGGGCAGGGTCTTTACATGCTTCTGCTTGTGGTGGCCGCGATTGCGTGCTATGCCATGTCCCTCGCTCCCGTCACCTGGGTGGTCATATCGGAGATCTTCCCCAATCGCATTCGCGGGGCGGCGATGTCCGCGGCGATCACCTCTTTGTGGATTGCAAGCTTTGTTCTTACTTACACATTTCCTCTGTTGAATCAGGGTTTGGGGCCTGCGCGTACTTTCTGGATTTACGGCGCCATTTGTCTTGCCGGTTTTTTCTATATTCTTTGGCGCCTTCCAGAGACCAAAGGAAAGACGCTTGAGGAGATTGAACAGTCTCTCGTACGGTGAAAGTAGTAGTGATGACTCAGTCGACGCAGGGTATTCCCCAAACCACCAGTGTCAAGACCGCGTCCGGCCACGGTTTTGGTCGAATCATTTTGGACAACGGCGTAGCTCGCGTCGTAGTGTTGCCGGACCTCGGGGGAAAGATCATTTCCCTCGTACGCATCGCGAGTGGCCGCGAATATCTGATCTCCCTTCCTTCGGGTGAAGATTTCCGCAAGCCGTCGTTCGGAGGAACATTCGTGGACTACAACAATGTGGGCTTCGACGAATGCATCCCCACAATCGCCGCTTGCGACTACCCTGAAGGCAAGTTTGCGGGATTTCAACTGCCGGATCACGGTGATGTCTGGTCGTTGCCCTGGCAACATGAGATCCGCGACATGGGCGTAATGCTGTCAGTTGAGGGTCGGTCTCTACCGTTCACGTTTCGGAAACGCTACAGCCTGCAAGGTGCAACGCTGCAGATTGAATACGAGCTGCTAAACACGAGTGATGCTCGATTTCAGTTCCTTTGGTCAGCGCATCCCCTGCTTAGAACAGAGCCCGGTACGACCATCCTGCTTCCGCTCGAGTCGGGTAAGTTGCTCATAGACTCCTCGAAAGGTAATCGTCTGGGTTCGACGGGAGAAAGCTGCACTTGGCCGATCGCCACAGAAAAACATGGACAAACAGACGATCTACGGTTGATGAAAACGCGCGGGGAAGCGAGCGACAAACTTTACACGCCGCGCCTTTCCAAAGGATATTGTGGCCTATACCACCCCAGCGCCAATGAATCGATCGTTTTCAAGTTTGATGTAGAAAGCGTTCCGTACGTAGGCCTGTGGATCTGTCACGGCGGTCTCGGGCCGGATAACCCGAAAGAGCCATACACAATTGCAATGGAGCCTTGCAATGGACGGCCTGACTCACTGAGGGAGGCTATTCATCGGGGAGAAAGTAGCACGCTCTTACCTCACGAACTCAAGCAATGGGCCCTTCACGTGAAATTGCTTGAAGGTCGCCCGAACGAAGAGGTTTAGCGAACGTATTGGAGGTTTTCTGTGAAAGTCCGATGCTGGGCCATTCGCGCTGCTTGGTTTTTGATCTTGCTTCCCTGCTTTGGATCAGCGCAGTCGCCTGTACGGTTTATAGAAGCGAAAAAGATTTTTGTCCTAGACGCGGGAAATAGCTCCTACGTTTTTGGGATAAATGACAAAAACATGCTGCAACACATTTATTGGGGCAAGCATGTTTGGCGCAATGATGATTTTGCGGCAGCGCAGAGCCTTCCGGAATGGGCAGCCTTCGACCTCAGCACGACCACAACACCACAGGAATACCCGGGATGGGGCGCTGGTCTGTTTGCCGAACCGAGTCTCAAGATTACGTTCCCCGATGGCAACCGCGATCTGGTTCTCCACTATGTGGATCATCAGATCGATGGAAACAGACTGACGATTACTCTCAAAGATGTTGAACGGCCCTTGCTGGTTCATCTCCACTACCTCGTCTATCCGCAAACGGGCATCGTCCAGCGCGATGCCACAATCGAAAACGGAACGAAGGGTCCGGTTGTGCTCGAAAGCGCACAGTCGGCGGCGTGGTATTTGCCTCGTGGGGAGGGTTACCGTCTCCGTTACCTCACGGGCCGCTGGGCGGGTGAGTGGCAACTCAATGAGGAACCTGTGCACCCCGGCATCAAGGTATTGGAAAGCCGACGAGGTAGTACAAGCGTCCAAATGAACCCATGGTTTGCACTCGATCGGGATGGTAACCCCGACAGTGAGCATGGATCGGTCTGGTTCGGGGCACTCGGATGGAGTGGCAGCTGGCGCATAAGTATCGAGGAGAACCCGCACCAGCAGGTACGAATCACGGGAGGGTACAATCCCTTTGACTTTGGATACTACCTGTCGGCGGGAGAAACGCTGACCACACCTCCTTTTTTTGCCGGGTATACAGACCAAGGAATCGGCGGCGCCTCGCGCACTCTCCACGAGTTCGAACGCACGGAAATACTGCCAAACAGGTCGGGCTTGAAAACACGCCCGATTATCTACAACTCCTGGGAAGCGACTCACTTTGACCTGAACGAAGCAGGACAGCTCGCTCTTTCAGACAAAGCTGCAAGCCTGGGAGTCGAACGTTTTGTCATGGACGACGGCTGGTTCGGGCGGCGTAACGACGACCACGCAGGTCTTGGTGACTGGTACGTAAACCCTACAAAGTTCCCCCGTGGCCTCGGCCCACTCATTCGGCACGTTAAGGAATTGGGGATGGATTTTGGAATCTGGGTTGAACCGGAAATGGTTAACCCCGACAGCGATCTCTATCGAAAACATCCGGACTGGGCGATGCACTTTGAAGGCCGTCAGCGGACCGAAGCGCGGAACCAGCTAGTGCTCAACTTGGCGCGTGACGATGTGCGTGACTACGTGTTTCATTGCCTCGATGAACTCGTTACCAAGAATGATATCGCCTTCTTGAAGTGGGACTACAACCGCAATTTCAGTGAGCCGGGATGGCCGGAAACTCCTGCCGCACAACAGAAAAATGTATGGGTGCGGTTCACGCAGAATGTTTACGACATTATTGACCGCCTTCGGCAGAAACATCCAACCTTAGAGATCGAATCTTGTTCAGGTGGAGGTGGACGCGTTGACCTCGGAATCCTCCAGCGGGTCGAACAGGTCTGGCCCTCTGATGATACGGAGGCCTTTGACAGGCTCACGATTCAGCAGGGTTTCACATACGCTTACACACCGCACGTCATGGTGGACTGGGTAACTGATGTTCCTAACTTCAACGGACGCAGCGTGCCACTGCAGTACCGCTTCCTGGCTGCAATGCAGGGATCTCTGGGAATTGGCGTCGACATAAATCGGTGGACGACGGAAGAATTCACGTTGGCGAAACTGATGATTGTCTACTACAAATCCATTAATGCAACTGTCCAGAATGGCTCGCTATACCGGCTCGCATCAGCCACACAAGGCAATTTCAGTGCGAATCAATATGTTTCTCCAGACAAATCACAGTCCGTGGTGTTCGCTTTCTTACACTCTCAACAATTTGGGCGAATGGTCTCGCCCCTGCTCCTAAGAGGCCTAGACGAGAACGGCATCTACTCAGTGTCTAGAATTGACGGCAAGGCAGGTACAACCAAAGCGACCATCAAACTCAGTGGCGCCTACCTGATGAACCACGGAATTGAAACTGAGTTGACCGGCGACTATGACAGCGTTTCCTTCGAGCTGGATCGGGTCCAACAGAACTGATGAGGCCAGACTGGCGTGCAACTCGTTGCCTTCTGCCAACCATGATGGTCGTAAGTGCTTTGACCGCGCAGAACTCGGCTCCAAAACAGAAAAGTGGAAATCCCCCGATGGGAGTATCGACCGGAGTAGCACCGACTCCAATGAAAGATGATCAGTCTCGTCCCATCACAGCCGGCAGCTTCGTGGATCGGGCCCCATCGTGTTTGCGGATAGCTCCAAGCAGGCGAAGTCACGATCATCGAAGGAAAAAGGTGTTTAAGCGGCGGTCGCGATGAGAGGGCAAGGGCATCTTCCGCGAATGGAGAGTCGATATGCAGCCCTTTCTCCAAACCCGTCGTGGAACACCTGTAGAGGGGATCCGCTATGAGAAGCAACCGTAGAGAATTTCTTGAAGCCACGGCTCTGGCATCGCTTGCCGCGGTACATTCGCCCTACGGCACTTCTTCGGACAGCCGTACCAACGGGATCTCGACGGACGAGCATCTCAACGCGTCTGAGATTGCGCGAAAACACATGATCGTTCGCGACACACCTAGCTCCTCATTCTTCGAGGGGATGCTACTCGGCAACGGTGATGTTGGAGCATGTGTAGTCGTGCGCCCGGACGCGTTGGGAATTCATATTGGCAAGAACGACTGCTGGGACATTCGCGTGAGCGAGGACATCGCAAACCATGTGCTCCCTTTTCGGGAGCTACTTCAACTCTGGCAACGCGCCAGTGAAGAAGCCAAACGGATGGGAAAACCGGACATGCTGTACGTGGAGACTGGGATTGACTTTTTCCGTGAGTATTCCCAAAAGGTCGGGAGTTCCTATGACGGGAAAAAGTGGCCTCGCCCGTGGCCTTGCGGCACGATCTGGATCAACTGGGATCCCACATGGGTCGAGCCAGGCCAACACACTCTTGACTTTGCTACTGGCTTGTTCACCCTGACATTGCGATGCACGAATTTTGAAAATGAAAGCAATCGCGTCCAGCTGTCCGTCTTCGTCGACTGGGAAACTGGACTCGTTTCCGCCTCCACTGACCAAGCCTTGCCAATGCGATCAATAGTGTATTCGCCAGAGGTTGATGGTTTTCATGCTGGACCTTTCGAGTCAGGTAAGCGCAAAGATCCGTCCGAACTCCTCGCTTCTCCCGAAACCTCCGCCGCGATCTTTCCTGACTTTGCCGAGTTCTCTTCGTTTCAATACTTTCCTGCGTTAGGCCCAACTAGCGACCGCCCGTCGCCTCCACTTTCTGATAAAGACCGCAACTTTTCGTTACATGGTCGCATAACGGGGCGCTGGTCGGTTGAAGCAGCAGACCCTGGCTCAGATGTGCATCTAAAACCACAGGCGCGGCAACCTCTCCGTATCGACGCTGTTGTGGCCACGCCTCGCGATTCCCTCCTGAAACGGCTGGTTCAGCAACAGGCGACAACTCGCGGCGGCCCAGACTGGGTTTCTATTCCGCAAAACCATGTCTATTCCGCGGAAGACCGCGATACAAAAACCTTTGCACGCGACGGCGTCGCAGAACTCGCCAAATCGGAATTGCGAGGTATCCGGCACAACTCTGAATCGAAGTGGAGGGAATTCTGGTCTCATTCTGCTGTTGAGTTCACCGACCGCGAATTGGAGCGCATATGGTACGAGAATCAATATTTCCTGGCTTGTTGCTTGCGGCCAAATAAAGTGGCGCCAGGCTTGTTTGCAAACTGGTCGGCGGGAGATATCGGAACTTCGTGGCACGGTGACTATCATGCGGACTACAACTGCGAACAGGTCTATTGGGGTGTGTTTTCCAGCAACCACGTCGAGCAACACCTACCCTTCGTAGAAGTTTGTGAAAACCTCCTTCCCATAGCAACGAAATTCGCGGCAGAACATTTTGAACTTCCAGGTGCATTTTTTCCGGTGTCTTCTTATCCAGCACCTAGCCAGATCGTTGCTTATCCAGTGCCGCCGTGGGCTTATCAGTTTGCAATGACCCCGTGGATGGTGCAGAGTTTGTGGTGGCAATATCTTTATACACAGGACAAAGAATACCTCCGCCGTGTATACCCCATTCTTAGAGAGGCTGCGCGATTCATCGCTGCCTACCTGAAGAGAAACGACGATAAGAAATACCATTTCAGTCCAACTGTGTCGTCAGAGAACTGGGGATTTACGGTCGACCAACGTCTCAACCAAGACTCCATTCTTGACCTTGCCCTGACAAACTTCCTTCTCAATGCCATCGTAGAGGCTTCCATTGTCCTCGATGTTGACGAGGGTGAGCGCGTTCGCTGGAAAGAAATCTGGGAGAATATGGCGCCTTACCCGAGCGCATCCGGACCTTATGGCGAAGTTTGGGTAGATGTCAAAAATGCACCAGTTGGCCATATCTACAATCTTCCTGTGACTCTGGCGCCTGTCTTCCCTGGGGAGCAAGTCGGCATTGGACTAAACACTCAGTATTGGGACATTGCGAAACGGACGGCCCGCACGATCAGCCTGGAAGGTGGAAATGATCTGGTCTATCAGCCGTTGATTCGCGCGCGCTTGGGAATGCTGGATCTTGAATGGTTCAAACAGGAAGTGCGTTATTGCAGGCTACCTAACGGAGTAGCAAATGATCGCGTTCGTCAGTCGGGAGGTCGCTATGCTCAGTCACTTGATTTCGACTACATGATGCGCATGGGTTTTTGGTCTGAGAACTTCTCGTTGCCGGCCGTCCTAAACGAGTGCATGATGCAAAGCTACGCGGATTGTATACGGGTTTTCCCTAATACTCACAATCTGGGTCCTGCGCGCTTTGAGAATCTTCGTGCTGTAGGCGCATTTCTCATAAGTGCCACCTATGACGGCGAAAAAGTGACACATTTGTCCTTGCACAGCGAAAAGGGGAAGACGGCAAAGCTGGTATCGCCATGGAACGGCAGCGGGCTGCGAGTGACTCGGGGCAGCGATCATGGACAGGTGCAGGTGGCCCTTAAGGGTGACGTGGTAAGTTTTGACACTCGGGCAGAAGAGACATATCTGATTACTCCTGCGTAGCGGTTTTGCAGCGCTCTACCAGTTTGAGGGCCAGCTGAGGAGACCAATTGAGATGTCTGATTTCGTGGGGCTGTGAGCGTTGTAGATAAGCTATGAGAGACATAACGCCAAATGCTGTGCGCAGGATGCAACGAGCGCTTGATCAGCTGGAAAGTCAGGCGAGGCAAGAGATTCGGGCCAGGAAGACACGACCAATAGGTTTACTACGAATGGACTTGGTCCAGGAATACCGGCACAGACTTCTGTTTTTCCTGTCGCCTTGAAAGGCTTGCGCCAACGATCAGGTTCCCGATGTATTCACACCTTCGATCCGCCATCGACCAGGGATGATTGGGTATTCCGGTGAAGGTGAACATCGATTCCGGAACGAAGGCGAACGGCGTTCCGGAGTGAAGGTGAACAGCAGTCGGAGCGAAGCGACGCTGGCGTGATGATTGTGCAGTAAGTGTTCAGCATCGTCAAGCGCGGTTATCCGGAGCGAGGCGGAGGAGTGGTTCGAGCGGGGATTTGGGCGCAGGGGAAGGGGGCAGCAGCCGGGGCACACCCGGCGAGTCGCCTTCGTTGGCCAGGCGGAGATCAGAAATTCCGAATGCGATCATGACAGCGGTGCCCGTGAGAAAGACTGTATACATCGAGGTCAAAAGGATTGTCTCCCTCCGCGATCGCGCAGCTCTTATCCGGAACAGCCCGAGGATCATTACTACGATCGCTTATAGTCGGCTCAGAGATTGCTGTTGGGCTGCTGTCCTCGGTCCTCGGCTCAAGGTCGGCATGGTGGTTGGGAGTTGCTCAATTCTGGGGCGGCTCCATGCTTCTGGTTTTCTGCGGATGGCTTTTTTGGCGTGATGGCTTTCCGTCATCTCCCCCCATCCCAGCCGCTGCCCTGATTGGAGGGGATGCTTGATCTGGAAAGCAGTTCGTTCTGTTCCGGCCTGAGTAACGGGCGGTCAAGCGCCGTAGTTGTCGCAAAATCCCGATTGCCTTCATTGAGCGTAACGGAAAGCATGGACTCTTGGTTCGGGTGAGAATACTGTTGAACAGGAGGTCAGCCAAGCATGCGCAACCATAGCGAACACTGTCTTTGGGCCTTGCCGCTTGTTTTCGGAGGTCTTTTCTTCTGTGCCACAGGTAGTGCGCAAGGGGCCGCGAACAAGACGAAAGCACCCCAGCAAAGCGTAACGGGTTGCCTGCTGAAGGGTGACGAGGCCGGAGGATTCACAATCGCCGGGAATGACGGCAGAGTTTGGGAGCTACACAGCAAGAAAATAAAACTCTCCGAACATGTCGGTCATACCGTCACGTTAACCGGCTCTGCCGTCAGAGAATCGAAGTCGACGGAAGAAAAGATGGAGTCCAGCGAGAAAAAAGAAGCTTCGGGAAAGGAGTATGGCGACCTGAGGGTTGAAAGCCTGAAGATGGTGAGCGATTCCTGTAAATAGTTCGGAAGGCGCATGTTGAGCCTTTTAGCCGCCTCCGGCGCCACCGGGAAGGCGACTTTCGTTTTTGAACAGAGGTCAATGACCGCTGTTCCGCAGGTTTGTGGGCCTGAACGCACACGATGCAGTGTGGGGTGCGACAACGTTCACCAAGAACCGTGATTCGGTTGCTGGAAGCCTCGGTAGCCAAGGAGCCGGTCTGCTGGACAATTGTGCCCAGTAGTCTCGGAAACGCTGGCGCTGCCGGCGCACCACAGTGTCCGGATGAACGACGAACAGGGATTTTCGCCAACCCTTCCATTGGCCAGCCATGGCAATCCAGAACCAACGATCCCATCCAGGTCAGCCGAGGCCGTTTCTGTTTTCGCCTGTAAATGGCGGGTTGTTGGCGGAGTGCGAGATTCTCGAACACGACCGCTGGATGACCACGCGTGAAAAGCCAACCCAAGCGAAACAGGCGGAGCAGGAATGCAAACCTAGCTGGCGATTGTTCCCGCTAAGGTTGTTGAAAAGTCAAGCGTCAAGACCCGATCTAGTTTTGCAGAACGACAGGGTGTAGAATAAGGCCCGATTTTGTCACAAACGGGCGGCTCCATTAAAATTGCCAATCGCGTATTCGAATCGTCCAAATGAAGTTTGAGAAACATCTATTCCTCAGCTACGCACATGTAGATGACCTACCAACCCCGGGTGACGATCAGGGATGGGTGACCCGATTCCATAAGTATCTGGAGACGTACCTCAGCCAAAGCATGGGCGAGGAGGCCAGGATATGGCGGGATGACAGGTTGCGTGGCAACGATATCTTTACCAATGAGATCGTCAAGCAGTTTCCCGAAACCGCCGTCCTGCTGTCCATACTCTCACCTCGCTACCTCGAATCCGAGTGGTGTCTCAGGGAGGTCAATGAGTTTTGCAAGGAGGCAGAGTCGCACGGCGGATTGACGGTAGAGGACAAAGCCAGAGTCTTCCGAGTCATGCTGAAGAGACTACCGACTGATCGTCGGGAACAGTTGCCGCACATTCTCAAGGACGCGCTGGGCTACGAATTTTATGAAGCAGACGGCACACGTGAGTTGCCATTGGACCCGAGTTTTGGGAGTGGAGAAACCTACAGGAGACAAATCTACTTCCTGGCACAAGATATTGCCGATCTCATCTCCAAGTTGAAGGGGAAAGATATCGAACACAAGCAGTCGACAATTGCATCGAAGCCGACCGTTTACTTGGCCGAGTGCAGTTACGATCGACGCGAAGAGCGTGACAAAATAAGGGGTGAGCTTCGTGCCCATGGTTATAGCGTGCTTCCCGACCAGATTGCGCAACTGCCGGACCTGGAATCGGAGTACGTTGCAGAAGTAACTCGCCTCCTCGAGTCGTGCCAAGTTGCCGTCCATCTGATCGGTCCATCACGGGGCAAGATACCTGACGGCGCAGGTTCAAAGTCCGCCGTTCAACTCCAGAACGAAATCGCTGCCAATCGAAGCGAAGCATTTGGGTTGCGTCGCTTGATTTGGCTTCCAGAAGGCACTAGCTCTCAACACCCCGAACATCAGGCCTTCATTGATGCCTTGCTGAGAGTGCCCGAGTTGCAGCGAGGAGCTGACCTCATCACTGCCAACATCGAGACACTTAAGACAGCTCTTCACGCTGTGCTTCATAGGTTGGAGACTCCGGCCCCGCTGGCATCTCAGCCTAACGACTCCAACAAGCTCGTTCACCTTATATGTGATCAGCGGGATCGCTCTGCTAGCATCCCCCTCCGCAAGTACTTGAAGGGCGAGGGTATTGATGTTGCCATCCCCCTCTTTGAGGGGAGTGCAGCGCAGGTTCGACAGGCGAACGAGGATTTGCTACGTCGCTGTGACATAGCGATTTTGTACTACGGTGCAGGCGACGAGGCTTGGAAGCGAACAGTCGAGAATGATCTGAGAAAAGCAACAGCGCACCGTGAGCAAAAACCCTCGCTCACCCCCTTTATTTTCCTGGCCCCTCCTGCCACTGAGGACAAGGACGAACTGATCGAGCTGGGAGAGTCCAACCTGATCAATGGAATGAACGGATTTAATGAATCGGAATTAGAGCCGATCTTGCATTCGCTGAGATCCTGACTCCAACTTCGGAATATATGAGCCAGACCGCAGAGGCGATCGCTTTCAGCAACGTCTTCCCGGGCCTACGACCATTTCGGCCAGACGAGGAGCACCTCTTCTTTGGCCGAGAGAATCAAGTTGATGCAATGGTCGACGTGCTCGCGAAGGCACGGCTCCTCGCGGTTGTGGGCGCCTCGGGCAGCGGCAAGTCCTCTTTGGTGAACTGCGGCCTACGCCCGGCACTGCGCCGAGGGCTAATGGCCAATGCCGGCACTTCCTGGCGAATGGCGCAGTTTCGCCCGGGGAGTAGACCCATCGACTCAATGACCAGAGCATTAGCTGCTGATGGCGTGCTTTACCGCGACTACAGCGGGGCTGTACCGATCGAAGAGATCCTGGACACTTCACTGCGGGTGAGCAAGCGAGGCCTACTCGATGTATTTCGGAAGGCCCGTCTTCCGGACGGGAGCAACCTTCTGGTTATAGTTGATCAATTCGAGGAGCTATTCCGGTACCAGACACAGAGTCCGTCCGCAAGCGTTTTGCAGCAGTCAGGTGAGGAAGCAGCTGCGTTCGTCAACCTACTGCTGGAAGCAAGACGTCAAGCTGCGCTCCCAATCCACATCGTCCTGACGATGCGGTCTGATTTTCTCGGTAACTGCTCTGAATTTCAGGGCCTGCCGGAAGCAATTAATGAAGGCCAATATCTTGTACCTCGCATGACACGCGATGAAAGACGGGCAGCTATCAAAGGCCCCATAAGAGTGGGTGGGGCTCAGATAAGCCCTGTACTGCTTTCCCGCTTAGTAAACGACGTCGGCGATAATCCTGATCAGCTCTCGATTCTTCAGCACGCGCTGAACCGCACTTGGGCCTACTGGATTAACGAGGGGAGCAGCAAAGGCCAGATATCCTTGGAACACTACGAGGCCATCGGGACCATGACGTCTGCCTTGGACCGTCACGCGGAAAAGGCATACGCGGAACTTAGCACTGAACGGCAAAGGAAGATTTGCGAGAGAGTCTTCAAGGCATTGACGGACAAGGGCACTGATGTTCGTGGGATACGCCGTCCGGCAAGTCTAGAGACACTCTCTCTCGTGTCGGAGGGCAGCGTTGCCGAGGTGACTGAGGTCATCAATGTCTTCCGGAAACCTAGCCGTTCTTTTCTGATGCCTCCTCTCCCAGGCTCTCTAGAACCCTCGTCTGTGATTGACATTTCTCATGAGAGTTTAATGCGGGTCTGGGAACGCTTGCGGGTTTGGACAGACGAAGAAGCGCAGTGCGCTCAGCTATATCGCCGCCTGTTGGAATCCTCCTCTCTGCACGCCGAGGGCAAAGCTGCTCTGTGGAGAGACCCGGAATTGCAACTTGCGGTTGACTGGCGAAATAGCGCCGACCCCAATGCGACTTGGGCACACTTTTACGGGGCAAGATTCGAGCAGGCCATGATGTTCTTGGCTCAGAGCGAGGCCCTAAGGCAACAGGAGATTCACGAGCAGAAGGAGCATGCACAACGAAAGGGCGACTATGAAAAAGCCGTAGCTTTGGCCGAAGAACAAAAGCTCAGGATCGCAATACAGACCAAAGCAACGCGAAGACTTTACCTACTTCTGACGTTACTCGTAGTGTTGTTTGGGGCGGCTGTTCTTTTAGGCCTCCGGGCAGTACAACAGGAGCGCAAGGCCGAGAGTCTGCAACGGGAGTCGAAGGCCAGAGAACTGGCGGCGTTGGCCCTATCGAGTCTGAAGGAGGATCCGGAGCGCAGCGTACTTTTGGGCTTGCAGGCTGTGAACACCACCCTTCGGTTCGGGCAAGCCCCCGTACCTGAAGCGGAAGACGCCCTCCAAAGGGCCATTCTGTTGATACCCGAAAGTGTAAAGCTGCATCACCCCACACCCGTCCTTGCGGTGGCTTACAGTTCCGACGGTACAAGAGTTGCGACTGGCAGCACGGATCACGTCGCGAGAGTATGGGACGCGCACAACGGAAATCTTTTGCTTCCCTTGAAAGGGCACACCGGCCCCGTGAGCAGCGTCGCTTTCAGCCCTAAGGGAACAGCTGTGGCCACTGCCAGTGGGGACGGAACCTTACGGGTATGGGATTTGATCACGGGAAAACTGATGCGGACGTTCAACCCGCAATCGGGTCCTCTCACCGCGATCGCTTATTCACCTGACGGCAAACAACTGCTTGTGGGGAGCTCCGAAAAGAACGCAACTCTCTGGAGCATCGCAGACGGTAAGCTCCACCTCATATTGCACGGTCACTCAGCCTCTGTGACAAGCGTTGCCTTTAGTGCGGACGGCAAACTTCTGGGTACGGCCAGTTCGGACTGGACCGCCAAGATTTGGAACCGTAGTAACGGAAAGCTCATCGTGACAATCCACGGGCACTCGAAATCGGTCAATGGACTCGCCTTCAGCCCGAACGGGAAGTTCCTCGCTACGGCCAGCTCTGACAACACGGCGCGGCTCTGGGATGTGCGTACTGCAGTGCAGGTGCGGAATTTGCGGCACTCTGGCTCTGTCAGGAGTGCGACTTTTAGTCCGGACAGCAGTTTGCTTGCAACGGCTGGCTCCGACAACACCGCAACCCTCTGGGACATTGCAAAAGGTGTGCAGGTAGAGAACTTGCGACCGCTGGGCTCGGTCAACGCAGTAGCTTTCGGCCCCGACGGGAGGCACCTCGCCACAGCAAGCGCTGACAACCTGGCCCAAATCTGGGATTTGGGTGCGGGCAAAGG
>Ga0137419_10000128_pt1 | contig 22197 bp, 20 predicted proteins | sample CZODoug3_1_2_16f_FD_108279 | JGI IMG/M metagenome (GOLD analysis project Ga0137419, IMG submission 108279) | Vadose zone soil fungal communities from Angelo Coast Range Reserve, California, USA - CZODoug3_1_2_16fungal (Illumina Assembly) | ecosystem: Environmental > Terrestrial > Soil > Vadose... | reverse complement strand
CCGCATTCATGACGTCCGCATTCATGACGTCCACATCCCGAACTCGAGTCCATGCCCGAGGTGCGGTTTGCGTCGCCCTGGTATACGGGCTGGTTTTGGCATCGCTCCCGGCGCGGGGGCAGTCCCGAGTGATCGAACTTGTCGCGGACAAAGACAGTCGCTACAAAATGGCGGGAAAAGACAAGCCCTCCATCACGGTCAAGGCCGGAGAAGCGATCGTGCTGCGCATCACCGCACGCCGGGGCAAATCGTGGAATCGCGATGGATCGATCCACGGATTTTCCTTACTGCGGGCGAAAGACCGGTCGAAGGTTTCCGGCTGGGATTTGCTTCTGAGACCCGGGATGCAGGAGTTTCAGTTGACGGCTCCCGCTGAAGCTGGGGACTATGAAGTGGTTTGCACGGTCATTTGCAGCGAAGACCATGAAGGCATGCACATGAAGTTTGTCGTCGAGCCTTAAGCAGTGAGACGGCCAGGAGCGTGGCACAGTGAAAAACAGCGTAGTCTACCTCATAAGTTCGGTGCTCGGCATTGCGTCCTTGTCCTACGCGGGCGAGAAACTGCGCAGCTTCCGCGGCGAAATCTCCGACAGCCAGTGCGCGATGAATGTCCATTCGTTGACGCATTCGCACCAGGAGATGCTGAAGTCCAAGGGCCTCATGGGGGGAACTTCAGCGCAGTGTACTACCCACTGCGCCAAACAGATGGGGGGAGAGTTTGTCCTGGCCGCTGGGAAACAGGTCTACCACTTGGACAACCAGGCGGAAGTGGAGAGGTTTGCCGGTCAGCGGGTCAAGATCAGCGGCACACTGAATGCGAAGACCAAGACGATTCACGTGGCCAAGACTGAGCCGGAGAACTAGGCCGGCCAAGGGTTCGCTGGCGCTAGGTCGATCTTCGCTGGAACCGGTAATTTCCGCCCCGCTCGACAGCATAGGCCTCGGCAACCTTTAAGAATGCTTGCGCCGCGTGCGAGAGACTCGCCTTCTTCCTGTATACCAGCCGCAGTTTTCGGTTTAAGTCCAGCTCTCGCACCGGAATCCGCACTAGCTCTCCTGTGGCAATTTCCGTCTCCGCGCTGATGTGTGGTACAAATGCCACGCCGTTCCCCATGGCCACAAAGCGCTTGATTGCCTGGAGTGTCGGCAACTCCACGTCCATGTGCAGAGGTGTTTTGTATTTACGGAAGGAATCGATGACTTTGTCGCGATAGGGTGACGGCACATTGTGCGCCACGAACGTTTCCGCACCCAGCTGCCGAATGCTGATCTCCTTGGAACCCGCGAGCGGATGCGACGGCGGCACCACGAACGACAACTCATCCGAATACACGATGACCGAACTCAACTGCGGCTCCTGCGGATCGAACGAGAGTACGCCGAAGTCCGCTGCGTGCCGCAGGACCTGATCGCCAATGCGGCTGCCCAGCGAGCGCAGGACGGTGATCTTGATCATGGGATGCAGCCGACGGAAATTACCCAGCACTGGTAGTAAGTACAGAGCCGTGAACTCGTTAGCGGCGATGACGAGCTGGCCGCGCTGGACCTCACGAAGCTCTTTCAAAGCGTCGTGAGCGCCCGCGCGCAGGTTCAGCAGCCGTTCGGCATACTCCTGCAACACACGTCCGGCATCGGTCAGCGCACCCTCGCGCGACGACCGGTCGAACAGCGGCTCGCCCAGCTCCACCTCCAGCTTACGAATGGTCTGGCTTACCGCCGACTGGGTGCGGTGCATCTTCTCGGCTGCGCGCGAAAAGCGGCCTTCCCGCGTAACTGTAAGAAAAACCTCAAGTTCCGCCAAATCCATGACGATCGCATCCTTAAGAGAAACTTACTGAGCCATTATGGCCAGGATCGATTGTAAGAAAAACTAATGATATTTTCAATATTATAAGCTTGTGTTAAGGCGCAGGCTGCCTAAAATGGAAGTTGCAGTGCCGGATAAGGGCCACATAGGAGAGGAAGCGCCGAGCATGGAACCTGCGGTTGAAAAGCCACAAATTACGATTTTCGACACCACCCTCCGCGACGGCGAGCAGTCGCCGGGCTGCAGCATGAATGTCGAGGAAAAGCTGCGCATGGCCCAGCAGCTCGAACGCTTGGGCGTGGACGTGATTGAGGCTGGGTTCCCGATCGCATCGGAAGGAGATTTCCAGGCCGTACGCCTGGTCGCCAAGTCTGTTCGTCGCCCGACTATTGCTGCCCTCGCCCGCTGTACCTCGCCGGATGTCGAGCGTGCCGCGCAGGCGCTCGAAGCGGCCGCCAATCCGCGCATTCACGTATTCCTGGCGACCTCCGACATTCACCTGACGGCCAAGTTAAAAATGTCGCGCGAGCAGTGCATTGCTGCCGCCTCGGAATCAGTTCGTCTCGCGCGGGTACACTGCGATGACGTCGAATTTTCCCCGGAAGACGCCACGCGCACGGATCTGGATTTTCTGTGCCAGGTGGTGCAGGCTGTGATCGATGAAGGCGCAACCACCGTCAACATTCCCGACACCGTCGGCTATACCATGCCGGAAGAATACGGGCACATTATCCGCACCCTGCGGGAGCGCGTTCGTGGCATTGAGAACGTCATTATCTCGACGCACTGCCATAATGATCTCGGCATGGCCGTCGCCAATTCGCTGGCCGCCATTGGCGCGGGCGCGCGGCAGATCGAGTGCACCATCAACGGCATCGGCGAGCGCGCGGGCAATGCCGCTCTCGAAGAAGTCGTGATGGCAATGCGAGTGCGCCCCGACCGCTATCCCTACACCACCGCCATTGTCGGCGAGGAGATTTTCCCCACCAGCCAGTTGCTCAGCGAAATCACGCATGTCGCCGTGCAGCCCAATAAGGCCATCACGGGTCGCAATGCTTTCGCCCACGAGGCCGGCATTCACCAGCACGGCATGTTGCAGAACCCTCTCACCTACGAGATCATGACACCGCACTCGGTGGGCGTTCCGGACTCCAGGTTAGTCCTGGGCAAGCACTCCGGCCGGCACGCTCTGGCTGTGCGTTGCAGCGCCCTCGGCTACACCTTCGACCGCCGCGATCTGGACGAGATCTACCGCCGCTTCGTCGTCTTGGCCGACCGGATTAAGATTGTCGAAGACCACGACTTGTTGCCGCTGATTGTTGAAGTGCATAGCCAAAGCGCCGGCCTGCCGGCCGCGGGCAAAGCCCAAAGCAGCACCGGCTTTGCCCAGGCGTAGACTTAGAGATCAGAAATTCGAACTGTACGGAAGTCAGGAGCTGTTTATGGCACGACCGCAAACCATTACCGAAAAGATCCTGGCCGCGCACTCTGACCGTGAGAGCGTGCGCCCGGGCGAGATTGTCAACGCCCGCATCGATCTTGTCGTCTGCCACGAGATCACCACGCCCCCGGCCATCCGCATGATGGCGCAGATGGGTGTCACCAAAGTGTTCGACGCCTCGAAAATCGTCGTTACCCCTGACCACTTCGTCCCCAACAAAGACATTCAGACCGCCGAACTGACCAAGGAACTCCGCCGCTGGGTGAAGGAACAGGGAATCGCCCGCTACCACGAGCTTGGCGAGCACGGCATTTGTCATGCGCTGGTTCCGGAAAAAGGCTATATTCTTCCCGGCATGACCGCCGTTTGCGGCGACTCGCACACCACCACGCTCGGCGCCTTCGGAGCGTTCGCTTCCGGTGTGGGTTCCACGGATGTTGCTGCCGTGCTCACCACCGGCGAGTTGTGGTTCAAGGTGCCGGAGACGATTCGCTTCAACGTGTCCGGCAAGCTGCCGCACGGTGTTTACTCGAAGGACTTGATCCTCCACATCATTTCGAAAATCGGCGTCGACGGCGCCCGCTACTGCGCCATGGAATACCACGGCAGTGCCATCGCCGCCATGTCCATGGAAGCGCGCATGACCATCACCAACATGGCTGTGGAGGCCGGCGGAAAAACTGGCATCATGGAAGCCGACGACATTACCAAGAACTACCTCAGCGCTCGCACCGACGAAACCTACACGGTCTACAAGTCCGATTCTGACGCTACCTACTCTGCTGTTCACCACATCGATGCGTCGGCGCTCGAGCCGGTTGTCGCGCTGCCCAGCTTGCCCTCGAATGGACGCTTTATCGGCGAGGTAGGGCATGTTGCCATCGATCAGGCTTATATCGGCTCCTGCACCAACGCCCGCATCGAAGACCTGCGCATAGCCGCGCGCGTGATGAAGGGTCGCCGCGTTGCCGAGGGGGTGCGCTGCATCGTCGTGCCCTCCACATCTGGTGTCTGGCGACAAGCGTTGCGCGAAGGTCTTTTCGAGGTGTTTGCCGAAGCCGGCTGCGTGGTTTCCACCGCCACCTGCGGCGCCTGCCTCGGCGGCAGCATGGGCGTGCTCGGCAAGCAGGAGGTTTGCATCTCTTCCACCAACCGCAATTTTGTCGGGCGTATGGGCCACGCCGAAGCGCTGGTCTATCTCGCCAGCCCGGCCACCGTCGCGGCCTCCGCCATTGCCGGACACATTGTCGACCCGCGTGAATTCCTTGAGCGCCCGCTGCGTCGCGAGAAAGAAGCCGGCGTGCCCGTCGGTGCTGTTGCGGGAACCGAACAGGAGGATTACTTGTGGGGAGTGTAATCAGAGGCCGCGCGCACGTCTACCCGCGCGCCCATATCAATACCGACGAGATTATTCCGGCGCGCTACCTGAACACGCACGACCACGTCGAGCTGGCCAAGCATGCCATGGAAGATATTGACCCGGCCTTCGTTTCCCGCGTCCAACCCGGTGACATTCTGGTCGGCGGCGAAGATTTCGGTTGCGGCTCGTCGCGCGAGCACGCGGTCTGGGCCTTGCGTACTGCCGGCATCTCGTGCGTTATCGCTTCCAACTTTGCGCGCATCTTTTTCCGCAATTCGCTCAACAACGGATTTCTGTCGATTGAGTGCGCGGGTTTCGCTGATCAGGCAAGGAACGGTGATGACCTCGAAGTTGATCTCGCCCAAGGCGTCATCCGCAATCACACGCAAGGCACCGAGCACACCTTCGTCCCGCAGACCGAGTTCGTGCAGGAGATGATCGCCGCCGGCGGTCTGCTGCCGATGGTTGCGAAGAAGCGCGGCACGGTCTACAACCCAAGCATCGCCGCTGCTAAGCCCGACGTCAGCGTCGCCCAGATCAAACCTGTCAGCGTAGTCTCGTAGTCGGCGGATGCCCGCTGCGTAGAGCCGCCCTCGCTGCATTCCCGCTCACCCCAATGAGGAACCCTTGCTTCTAAGAATCACCGCTCTCCCTGGCGACGGCATCGGCCCCGAAGTTACCACCGAAGCCCTCAACGTCCTCCACACCGTTGCCCAAGTCTTCCGCCATGAAGTCGAAGTCACAACCAAGCCAGTCGGCGGCGCCGGCCTAACCGCCAGCAAACACCCGCTGCCGGATGACACGCTCCAAGCCTGCGTGGCCTCCGACGCCGTTCTCCTCGGTGCGGTAGGCGGTCCCGCCTTCGACCACTACCCCATCGACCTCCGCCCGGAAAAGGGTCTCCTCAAACTCCGCCAAGCGCTCGGCTGCTTCGCCAACCTGCGCCCCGCCGTGCTGTTCCCGTCGCTTCTGGATTCCTCCCCGCTTCGCCCGGAAGCGGTCCAAGGCACCGACATGATGATCGTCCGCGAACTCCTCGGCGGCCTCTACTTCGGCGAGCCACGTACCATAACCGGAACCAATCCCAGCCGCGAAGCCGTCGATACCATGCGCTACACCGAAGCCGGCATCGAGCGCATCGCCCGCGTGGCTTTCGACCTGGCCCGCCGCCGCCGCAAGCAGGTCCTTTCCGTCGATAAAGCCAACGTCCTAGCCTGCTCGCGGCTCTGGCGCGAAGTCGTCACCGCCGTCGCCGAGGACTATCCCGACGTCGCCCTCTCGCACAACTATGTCGATTCCTGCGCTATGATCCTCGTCGCCCGCCCCGCGCAGTACGACGTTATCCTCACGGAAAACATGTTCGGCGACATCTTGTCCGATCTAGCCGGAGGCGTCGTTGGCTCCCTCGGCCTGCTCGCTTCCGCCAGTATCGGCGGCAAAATCGGTCTCTACGAACCAGTTCACGGATCCGCACCGGACATCGCCGGAAAAGGCATTGCCAATCCGCTCGGCGCGATTCTTTCCGTCGGCATGATGCTCCGTCATAGTTTCCAGTTCGAGAAAGAAGCCTCTCACCTAGAATCCGCCGTCGCAGCAGTTCTGAATCGCGGCCTTCGCACACGCGACCTAAGCCGCCCCGGCGAAAAGACCGTGACTACGCAGGAAATGGGGAAGGCGATTACGGAACAGCTCTCGAAGTCCGCCTAACAGTTATTGCGGACGGCAATACCCGCCTTTTTCGCTGGCATGAGGCGAAAGCTCGTTGCGTTCTTGCAGGCCGACGCCTCCGCTGCTGACCAGCGTGTCGCATCTCCGCACCCCGTCGTCGCCGAGTCCGAATATCTCATGCATTTCGTCGAGCGAATCCCTGAATTCATTCCCTTTTGGCGAGAAGTTCGTGTGGCTTCTCGAACAGAAACAGGGATACGGCCCGATCGAGATGTTCGGCGGCTCGAATAGCTCCGAGGCGGCGTCAGGCGCCGGAAAAGACCGAGCACGGTGGGCCGTGAGGGAAGCATTTCCGGACAAATACCGGGAGCTTCCGTGGCCAATCAAGGCGGTCAATCAAGGCCAGCAGGGTATAGAGCAATGGTCTGTGGCCGTATCTCCAGCTTGCGTCGGTCTCCGCCAATCCTCTCTAACTCTTGGTGAGCGAACTCGGCAGCTTCATCCAGGGGATGTTTTCTTGGGCATTTGCGGTCTACTCATTCCGGCTCATTCCGGCCGCGAGGCAGCCGGGTTAGCAAGCCCCGCTCCATCATACCGCCCACTCACGGCATACCACCGAATCGTCAGCAGCTCGGTAAACATCCGTAGGCCATCGCGAATCGGGCTGATCTTCGTGTTTTCCTGATGCGCCCACTTTACCGCCACCTCGTCTACACGAAACCCGAGGCGCCGAGCCAGGAAAAGGATCTCCGGATCGAATCCCCAGCGCTCGATAATCTGCAAGGGAAACACCGCCGTCGCTGCCCCCCGCCGGAAGGCTTTGAAGCCGCACTGCGTATCTTTGTAGTTCATTCCAAGAACTAGACGCAGGGCTAGATTGAACACCCGTCCCAAGACTCGGCGATAGAGCGGCTGAGGCCGGGTTTGCAGCGACGTGTCCAGCCAGCGGGAACCGATCGCCATATCCGCGCCTGCTGCCAGAGCCGCTAGGAGTTTTTCCCCTTCCTCGATCGGAGAGGCAAGGTCGGCATCTGTGAATAGGATGAATTCGCCCCGCGCCTCCAGCACGCCATGGCGGACGCTGTAGCCCTTGCCCCGGTTGCCCGGATTCTCCACTAGACGCAACCCGGGGTTGTGCGCCGCCCGCCGCAAAACGATGTCCCTCGTAGCGTCCTTCGAACCGTCGTTGACGACCAGCACTTCCGCATTCCACTTCTGGACAGCAACGTACCCAAGCACGAGGTCCAGCGTGCCTTCGAGCCGCTTGGCTTCGTTGTACGCCGGAACGACAATGCTGTGGGTGACGGGGTTCATGGAAGGCCGAGTCTCTGCAGGCTGAGCCTCTTATGATAACCGGGCCGGGGAGTCTTTCGGCGATGTGTCGAAAGTGGACTTGCCGGCCTGGTACGAGGTTCTTAGGCTCTTGGCATGCGAAGAATGCTTTCTACAAGGCTGTTGGATGCGCCGGATCCTGCCGCTGGGCAAGAATTAGGTAAGAAGCGCGACGGGGCAACAGAACTTCAGGACAGCTACAGCTAGTCGGCGACCGCCTCGAGCGCTGGGGCCGCGGTCCGTCCGGCGGACGTTTTTTCCACCTTGGCACTCGTTACCAGCACGACCGCGGCGATGATGATCGCGCTGCCCAGAAGAATGAAATGGTCGACACGCTCGTGCAGAATCAACCATCCCAGAAAGACCGCCACGACAGGATTCACATAGGCGTAGGTGGAAACCTTTGACGTGGGGACATGCTCGAGGAGGTAGATGTAGGAGGTGTAACCCACCCAGGAGCCAAAGACAACCAGATAGGCGATGGCGGCCAGCCCCCGCGCTGTCCAGACGACCTGCCGATGTTCGCCCAGTGCTAAGGCGATGATGAGGTTGGCCGCACCGGCGAATGTCCCCTGCCAGCCCGTGGCGACGAGAGGGTCGACCGCAGACTTCCACATCTTCGACAGGACAGATCCGAAGGCCCAGCTCAGCGACCCGAACAGCAGGCTCACCGAGGCGATGAACTGCATCCAGCCCAGGGCGTGGATGCCAACGAGTTTGGGCCAGAGGAGCACAACCAGCCCGGCAATCCCAAGTACCAGCCCGGCCAAGCCGCGCGCCGAGATGCGATGATGACCAATCAGCCAGCTGTCCAGAACCAGAAACCAGATCGGTATCACCGCGACCAGCAATGAGGCCAGCCCGGTGGAGACGTATTTCTCGGCCCAAGCTAGCGTCATATTGCCACCGACGAGCAGAAGGACGCCGACGGCAGCTTGCTGCGCCAATTGTTTGGGTTGAAAGCGAATTTCTCGCCGGGATAGAGCGCAGTACAGCAGCATGAGCGGGCCCGAAATGAGGAACCGCACGGCGCACATCAACGCGGGAGGAATGTGCTCGACCGCAATGCCGATACCGAGATAGGTGGATCCCCAGAAGACGTAGACCAGCGCGAACGCGAGCAGGATCCGGAAGCGGCTCTGGGGGGAGGCCATTGCTCAGTTAGACAGAAATCCCGTGAAGAAGATGCAAAAATTTGTTCGGCGGAAGCTAGAGCAACAAGTATGGAACAACCGCTCCGATACCTCCACTCCGACCTCCATCACGAGAGCAGAACTCACCGTTTGCGGACGACCGGATGCGGCGAACATTGGCGGCGCACACTAAGGGTTACGGTAACTCTCAGGCGGGCCAAGATAGCTGGGTTTGACGCCGCCGAGATCGACCACCAGTTTTTGCAGGACTACGCCCGGATCGACCATCCAGAATTTCAGCGTGTGGTAGCCAGCCTTCTCCACGGTATGCGTCGACTTCACTTTGCGGACGCCGTCCTCGACGGATTGCGCCCAATCATGCGCGGAGTTTTGCGCCAGGGCATCGATGATCTCGGGGGCCTGGTCATCGAAGGAAATGGCAAAGCGTAGTCCTCGCCCCGGAACGAAGTTCAACGAGGGGGCGAGGATCGATTCGACCTCAATGCGTCCCGCGTGAAATAAGTACATCTCATATTCAAGATTGGGAGAGTTGGCGGGCGGCGCCACGCTCTTCGCGGTCATCGGAAAGACCGTCATCGCCGAGAGAGTCCGGCCATAGTCCTTGATCCTTTCCCATTTCGCGGCGACGTCGTTCTTTTTTGTGTAATGCTCAGCTTCCATCGACACGTAGCCGTCGGCTTCGACAAATCCGTGCCCGGTGTTTCCTGGCGGGTCCTGCGTGTTGAGCGCCCGCATCTTGATTTTGATGGCGCGCGAATCGGGTCCGGTGATGGTAACCGAGGCATCGGATGAGCCGAGCGGAGCCTTGTGCCAATCAACCGTGACCCAAAGGCGTTGATCTTTCTCGACTGTTCCCGCGGATGGAGACACCTGAATCCAGGGAGCACTGGCGGCGGCTCTGAATGCCAACGGAGCTCTTCCGCGATTGAACACATCGACATATCGGCGCTGCTGATTCAAGACGTCGAAGGCGGGCAACGTCGGCTCGTGAAAAACGTTCAGCCAAGGCATTGCCGAGCCCTCGATGGCAATGCCCAGATCTGCCTTCTCGGGAACTTGGACTTCCTGGACCGCAGGCATGACATTGACGGGCGGCTGATTCCAGAACGTGTAGCCGAGATGGGTCTGATCCATCATGTGATTCCACTTGCCGTGAGCGAGGGTGTGGTTATAGGACTCTGACAGCTCGGCATCGGCCCGAAACAGATCTCGAACCTGGGCCGCGAGATCGTTGGTGCTGGCCCGGCCCTGGACGGCGTAGAGCCGGTTCCTGCCAGCCGTGATATAGAGCTGATTCACGAGGGCTGAGGCCTTTGTCGGGTACAGGACCAACTCGTAGAATGCATCGCGCATGTTCTCGGGAAGGCTCGCGGAGATTTTCTCCGCTTCGCTGGTAACAGATTGCCATTCGGCGAGCACCCGGTCTGCCTCCTGGTAGTCCACCAAACTAAAAGTGGTGGGATCAAGAAGTTCAGGTTTCCGTCTTCCGTTGAGTTTGGTGTACTTGGAGATGATTTCAGCAGTGGCAGGTCCGTACTCCGTTCCAAATTCGCGGACTGCCCACAACCGAGTGAATTCGGCGATCTGCTCCTGGGGCCAGCGTCGAGGGTCCCTTGCCAGGGTAAGGAAGAATTCGATGGGGAATTCCAGGGGTTTCAGATCTCCCACGTTGACGATCCAGATTCGATCGGCTCCGTATTCGTAGGAGAGGGTCATCTGTTCCCAAACTTTTGTGATGGGAATCGTGTTCAGCCATTTGTAGGACCGGGGATCGCCTACGTAGTCGAAATGGTAGTAAACTCCGGCGCCGCCGGGCCTTTTGCGCTCTTCTTCCGTCGGCAAGCGGCGGATGTTGCCCCAGTTGTCGTCACACCAAAGCAGGGTTACGTCGTCTGGGACGCGCATGCCTTTCTCGTAGTATTCCTGCACCTCTTTGTAGAGCGCCCAGTCTTGCGGGACCGCGCTCACGTCTTGACGGATGCGGTTGGCAAGGATTTTCCGCTGCTCGTTCACGATCTTTTCCAGCAACGCGACGTTGGCGCTCTCCGACATGGGGAGATCGCCGTCTCCGCGCATGCCGAGCGTGACGATGCTCTCGTATTTCCTGTTGCGCTCGATGCCTTGGTCCCAAAACTTGCCCAGCGCGTCGGAGTTCGCGGAGTAATCCCAGGGACCGGTCCCATGCCGCTTCCATTCCTGTTGCGCTCGCAGCATCGGCTCGTGGTGCGATGTTCCCATCACAATGCCGTAGTCGTCTGCGAGCTTGGGATTGAGCGGATCGTCCTCGTTGAACGCGTTATTCCACATTGCCGGCCAGAGATAGTTGGCCTTGAGCCGAAGCAGGAGTTCGAATACCTTTTCGTAAAACTCGTGGTTATAGGTTCCGAATTTCTCGCTGACCCAACCCGTCAGGGAAGGGGCCTCGTCGTTCAAGAAAATTCCGCGATACTTCACGGCGGGCGGTCCTTGCACATACGTGCCCGCTTTTACATAGAGCGCGCCCCGGTGCTGCACGGGAACATCGGCCCACCAATACCAGGGTGAGACTCCGATTTGCTCGGAGAGGTCGTAGATGCCGTAAATCGTGCCGCGTTTGTCGCTGCCGGCGATGACCAAAGCACTGGCGACTCCGGGCAGGGGCTTGGGCACGACTTGGATCAAGAACGATTCCCATTTTCCCGCGATGGATGCAGCCTTGATTTTTCCGGTGCGAATCAGGCGGTCAATGAGCGCGCTCTTGCCAATTGTGCCGATAATGATCGGGCGCGGACCGAGGCCGGAGGGGTCGCGCGCGATCGCGGGATGGATGTTGGTCACTCGGGTAATGTCGCTTTCGAGATCTCCGGTTGCCCGGACCACGCCGACGTGATCGTCGGGATCCACATAGAGCGATGCGGATGTGCCGCGGTCAGCGATGCAGAAGCTTCCGGCGCCGCGAACCGCTTCCACATAGTGCTCTTGTCCGATCCCGAGTCCAGCGGACGACAGCGCAATCAGGCACAAAAATACGAGGCGGGCAAAGCGAGCCAATGCGGTCAGCTGCGCCACTTATAGGGCCGTCAGAGCCTGCGTTTCCTCGACTGTGGCTTCGCGCAGGAAGCGGGCGGCCTCTTCGGGCGGCGTTGGATTGATGTAGAAACCGGTACCCCACTCAAAGCCGGCGGTCTTCGTCAGTTTGGGCATGAACTCGACGTGCCAGTGGTAGTGATCGTTGGTGGATTCCTGCACGGGCGAGGTGTGAAAGACAAGGTTGTAGGGAGGGTTGTCGAGCACGCGATCGGCTTTGATCAGGAGAGTCTTCAGGGCAACGGCGAGGCTTTCGAACATCTGGGTAGAAGAGTTTTCGAAAGCAGATTCGTGGCGCTTGGGGAGGATCCAGGTCTCGAACGGGAAGCGAGGAGCGTAGGGCGCGATGGTGAGGAAGTCGTTGTTTTCTGCGACTACGCGAACGCCGGCGTCGGTTTCCTGGCGGATGACGTCGCAAAATACGCAACGCTCCTTGTACAGAAAGTATTGCTTGGCGCCGGTGATTTCCTCGCTCACGTAGATCGGGACAATGGGCAAGGCGATGAGCTGCGAATGGGCATGTTCGAGCGAGGCGCCGGCCGGGTCGCCGTGATTCTTGAAGATGAGGATGTACTTGAAGCGGCGGTCCTTTTTCAAATCCAGAATTCGATCGCGATAGGCCCAGAGAATATCTTCGATTTTCTTCGCCGGCATGGAGGCCAGGCTGGCTCCGTGCTCGGGGGTCTCGATGATGACTTCGTGCGCGCCCACGCCGTTCATGCGGTCGAACATGCCGTCGGCCTGGCGGTCGAGCGTGCCCTCGATTCCAAGGGCCGGAAACTTGTTGGGGACGACGCGGACGGACCAGCCCGGAGAGTTCTTGGCAGGCGGAGGGCCGCCGTTGCCCGGGCGGTATGCCTGGATTTCGGGTGGGGTCTTGTTCTCATTGCCGGGGCAGAAGGGGCAGAATCCGCCCCGGAGCTTAACGCCCTCACGTGTGAAGTCGGTGGGACGCTTGGCGCGGTCGGTGGAGATGATGACCCACCGTCCGACGATTGGATCTTTTCTTAGCTCGGGCACTCGGCAACTCCCTGAATCTTATACGGCTTCACGCAAACTCCATATTTTACGCCACCGGGAAGGCGTTTTTGAACAATTCCATCTGCGGCGTGGTGCTCGGGTTCCTCGAAATACACGCGGATCACGTCGTCGCGCCAAGGCGGTGGAAGCAGGCCGCTTCGTCACCGCGCCGGCCGGTTAGCGGGTGCTCGGGCTTATCTTCGGCTCGACCGGCGCGGGCTCGACCGGCGCGGGCTCGGCTGGCGCAGGCTCGGCTGGCGCGGACGATGAGCCCATCGAAAGTTTGGAGGGCGACTTTGGTGAGGCAACGGGGCACGGATCGATCCACCAGCGCTGGCACGGAGGGTGCCGATTTGCATGCATGGCCCAGAGCCCGAGGGTCGAACTTCTTTTAACAGTATAAGCCTGCTGCGCACGGGCGGGTACGCCCGTGCCTCCGCGGGCGGTTGCGTTTTACGCCGCCGCCTTCAGCGGGATCGCTCTGGTTGGGGCCGGGGCGCCTCGGCCCATGAGGTTGACGACGAGGACGCCCGCCAGGGCGAGGACTCCGCCCAGCAAAGACAGCGGTTCCGGAATCTCGCGCAGCCAGATCCAGGCGATGAAAATTGCAAGGACAGGAATGAGGTAGAGCAGGCTCACGGTCCGCGACGCCGGAGCGTGGGAGAGCACGTAGCCCCAGGCTAAGTAGGCCATGGCCGCCGGGAAAATGCCGAGGTAGACAACGGCAAGTGTGCTCTCGATGGACGCGGTTGTAACCGTCTGGAGCGTGCCGCGGCCGAAGGGAAGCATCAGGAGCGTACCCATCCAAATGGAATAGGCGGTAAATTCCAGCGCGCTGTAACGCCCGAGGTAGTGCTTCTGCATCACGATGTAGATCGCGGAGCAGCACGACGCCGCCATGATAACCAGCGCGTGCCTGGAGAAATGCACGCCGTGCCCCTCGCTCAGCGCAATGATTCCAGCGCCGATGAAACTGAGGAGAATGCCAATCCAGCCCCAGATGCGGAGCCGCTCCCTGAGCGCTAAAGAGGCGAACAGAGCCGTCCAAATCGGTGTCGATGCAATCAATAAGCTCGCCGTGCCCGCGGGGACTTTGGTCTCCCCGTAGTTCAGAGCGATGTTGTAGAAGGTGATGCCCAGGAAGCTGGCTACCGCGATTCCGGGAAGATCGCGGCGTTGCGGCAATCGGAAGTGGCTGAGCGCGGCGTAAACCGCTAGAACCAACGAGGCGATCACAAAGCGCAAGATGGCCAGGTGTGCGGGCGGGTAGCCCTGCAAGCCAACGCGGATTCCCGCAAACGCCGATGCCCAAAAGACCACGGTGACGAGCAGGGCGAGCAGGACGCGAGTTGTGAAGAATGCTTTCATGGAATCAGGGAATTGCTTGTTCCGGATGCTGGCTACAACGAAACCACATCTCCGCGTCGAATCGGACCTTCCGTCAGAATCTGCGCACGCAGGCCCGCGCGGTGCGGGAGCGCGCGGATTACCGGCTGACCGGTGAGTGCCTGCAGGTGGCTGCAGGGCTCGCACAGGCGGATGCCGCGCACGCGCACGGTGCCGATTTGAAACTCGCGTCCCACGAGGGGATTGAGCGAAACCCCGCGAGTCACGAGGTTGCGACGAATATCGCCCGGAACGAGGTCGAGGCCATGTTCAGCGCGCGCCGCTTCCACTGCCTCGGCCTCGATCAGAGTGAGTTCGAAATCCGGCTCCGGCTTGAAAAAGGTTCCTTGCCGGAGCGCGTAGCGATCTCCTTCCAAGCCTACTCCCGGTACGGCGTGGACCTCGGCGACTTCCTGCATGGGAGACTTGGCTGCCGGTGCGATATGAATCGATTCGACGCGTCCTTGTGCCACTTCTGCACCTCCCTGGCTGGACTCGACTGCGATTGAGTCCGGGCTACTTGCCGCTCTCGACCTTGGCGATTGCTTCTTCGAGGATGTCCACGGCAACATCCGCCTGTTCGTGGTTGACGATGAGGGGCGGCGCGATGCGCACCGTGCTGGGGCCGCAGCCGAGGAAGAGCACCCCCTTGGTGAAAGCCCCTTGAACAATCTTGTCGCGCAGATCGGCGGCGTACTCTTTCGTTTTCTGATCTTTCACGATTTCGACGCCGATCATCAAGCCTCGTCCCCGAACGTCGCCGACAATCTTGTGTTTCTTCGGCCAGTCCGCCATGCGCTTCAGCATGTGCGCGCCGACTTCGGCGGAGTTCTTGAGCAGACCTTCCTTCTCAATCACGTCCAGAGTCGCCATGGCGGCTGCGATGCAAACCGGATTGCCACCGAAAGTGGAGGCGTGCGAGCCGGGGACCCAGTCCATGATTTCCGCGCGCGACATGGTGATGCCGAGCGGCATGCCCGAGGCGATACCTTTGGCCATGCATACGATATCCGGCTGGACGCCGGTGTGCTCGACCGCGAACCACTTGCCGGTGCGGCCGATGCCGCTTTGCACTTCATCGACAACGAGCAAGATACCGTGCCGGTCGCAGATGCGACGCAGTTCCTGCATGAACGGCGTGGGCGCGACGACGTAGCCGCCTTCGCCTTGCACGGGCTCAACGAAGATGGCCGCAACTTCTTCCGGGGCTAGAACGGTCTTGAAGAGCTTGTCTTCGATGAAGCGGGCGCAGCCGAGGGCGAACTTTTCGGCATCCTGCGTGCCGCCGGAGCAGCCGCGGTAGACGTCGGGATAACGCACATGGGTCACGCCCGGCATCAGCGGGCCGAAGCGGCGTTTCTGTTGCGGTTTCGAAGCCGTCAGCGAGACCGCGCCCATCGTGCGGCCGTGGAATGCGCCGAAGAAGGCGATAATGTTCTGGCGCTTGGTGTGATAGCGCGAGAGCTTCAAGGCGCACTCGATGGCCTCAGCGCCCGAGTTTCCGTAGTAGAACTTGTGGGGCCCTGCCATGGGCGCCAGCTTGGAGAGGCGATCGGCCAACTCGATCATGCTGGAGTAATAGAAGTCGGTGCCCGACATGTGGATCAGCTCGGCAGCCTGCTTCTGGATGGCTTCGACCACGTGCGGATGGCAGTGCCCGGTGGAAGTGACGGCGATTCCGGCGGAGAAATCGAAGAACTCGTTGCCGTCCACATCTTCGACGACAAGGCCGCGTCCGCGCTTCGCCACCATGGGGTAGGAACGCGTATAGGACGGCGAGATCAGGCGTTCATCGCCCTCGAGTACGAGCTTGGCATTGGGGCCGGGCAGGGCCGTCTTAATCTTGGGTCCGGTCACGGTTGTGGTCCTCATGGGAATCCTCCATCGGGATGTTTGGTGAGTTTTGGGTCGGGCGCACGGGCCTGCCGCTAGGGCGCTGCGCTTCTAGAGATTGAGGAAAAAAAGAGGGTAATTAGGCCGCGCTGAACAGGCACGGTCGCGTCTGCGACGGCAGGAGCAAGAGGCAGCGTCGCGGGCCAGCGAAGCTTGGGCCGGCCGGGTTTTGCAGCCAGCACTCGGGTTTCCGCGAATTGAGGAAAATTGCGCGCATCGGCGTACTCAAGTTCCATTCTACCGTGCCCATACCGGTTTCGTAACCCCCCAAAAAGGGCTTGGAAACATAGACTTAGGCAGGGCGCGCACTTGTCCGCGAGTCTAACCTTGGGCGTCCTGATATTCTTCGTGCCAAGCCATTTGGATGGCTTCGAGCTTGGCTTCGTTGGACTGGGTGGGGTCGTCGCTGAAACCCGGAAGTTCGGTGACGTAGCGGTGCAGGTCGGTGAAGCGCACGGTGAGCGGATCGGTGTCGGGGTGCGCTTCGGCGAGGAGAATGCCGAGGTCTTCGGCGTCGGTCCAGGTTAGTTCTTTGGGCATCGGGTTACCTTGTGGCGCTCGGTCTCAGGGTTCGATCTCAGTGTTCTTCCGAAACATAGTTGCGATTCCAGGCTGGAATTTCGACCACAATCTTGCCGGGCTTGTTGATGGCTGCCTGGCAGCCCAAGCGCGAGTTGAGTTGAAGATCGGCAGCCCCGTCCAGCTTGTCGGCTTCGTCGTCTTCCATTTCCGTAACACAGCCGGCGCCTTCTTTAATCCACACGTGGCAAGTTGTGCAGGCGCAGTTGCCGCCGCAGGCATGGTCGAGATGAATGCCATTGTTGATGGCGATATCAAGAAAGGACTCTTCCTTGCCATGATCCTTGTACGGAAGCTGTCCGTGCTCGAAGGTGACGACCTTGCCTTCGGGTAGGAAAGTGACTTCGACGGTGTTCGGGCCGAGAGCGCTTGGGGCGTCCAAAGTGGCGCTCCCTGTCCCGGATGTGGAGGATTGCGATTTTTCTTCCGACATAGTGCTCCTTAACTCTTACTCGAACTCTGCTTTGCCAATGGGATGCGAGGACGTGGGGCCTTCGCCCACGTTGGCGGTTTCCATCGATTTGCCTCTAAGCGCCGTGCCGACGGCGGTAGACATCATGAGCTCGGCGAGGCGCATCGTGCCTTGGTTGAGCGCGTCGATGGCGGAGCGGATGGCGTGGTAATCGGTGCCGTCCTTGACGGCTACAAGAGCTTTTTCCTGCTCCGCGATCTTCTGTTTCTCCGCCGACGTCAATTCGGTCCAGGCGGGATTGTTGCGACCCTTTTCGAGCGCGGCGAGGATGGTGTCGGCTTCGTTGCGCGCCTCGATGACCTGTCGTTGTTCCAGGTCTTGCTCGGCATAGTCGAAAGATTCGAGAATCATGGTTTCGACCTGTTCGTCGCTGAGTCCGTAACTGGGCTGCACGGAAACCTGTGCTTGCTCTCCGCTGCGTTGCTCGCGCGCGGAGACTTGGAGAATTCCGTTGGCGTCAATCAGAAGGCGGACTTCGATGCGAGGCAAACCGGCGGGCATCGGCGGAATTCCGCGCAGATCGAAGCGGGCGAGAGAGCGGCAGTCTTTCGCGAGTTCGCGCTCGCCCTGCAACACATGGATGGCAACGTTCACCTGTCCGTCGACACCGGTGGTGAAGTGCTCGGTGGCCGACGCGGGGATCGTGGAGTTGCGGTGAATGATTTTCGCCACCACTCCGCCGAGGGCCTCGATGCCGAGTGAGAGCGGCGTGACGTCGAGCAATAGCATGTTATGGGTGGCTTCCGAGCCGCCGCTGAGGATGCTGGCCTGGACGGCTGCGCCGAGCGCAACGACTTCATCGGGATTCAGCTCGGTGTGAGGCTTACGCTGGAACAGCGTTTGGGCGAGCTGCTGTACCCGAGGAATGCGCGTCGATCCGCCGACGAGAACCACTTCGTCAATCTGCTCAGGCCCGAGTCCGGCGTCCTTCAGGGCTTGCTTGCAGGGCCCGATCGTGCGCTGGATGACGGGCTCGATCAAGATTTCAAATTGCTCGCGCGTCATCTCGCGTTGGTAGCGCTGGCCCCCAGGTAACGAAATGTCCAATTTCACCGAGGGCTGCGAGGAGAGCAAGATCTTGGCCTCGATGACGGACTTGCGGATGGTTTGCACGGCTTCGGGGTTGTGGCGGAGGTCGAGCTTCATGTCGCCGGAGATGTCGTCGAGGGCAATGGTGATGAGCAAGTTGTCGATGTCGTCGCCGCCGAGGTGCGTGTTGCCGTTCGTCGCGATGACCTCGAAGATGCCGTCGTGCAGCTTCAGAATCGAAATGTCGAACGTACCGCCGCCTAAATCGTAGACCGCCACGATGCCGTTCTTGTTTTTGTCCAAACCATAAGCCAAAGCTGCGGCCGTCGGTTCGTTGACCAGGCGCAGCACCTCGAGGCCCGCGATTCGTCCCGCGTCTTTGGTGGCTTGGCGCTGCGCGTCGTTGAAATAGGCAGGTACGGTGATGACGGCCTTGCTGACGGGCGCGCCGAAGTGGCGCTCGGCATTGTGCTTAAGCTGGCGCAGGATGAAGGCCGAGATTTCTGGCGGGGTAAATGTTTTCGCGCCGAGCTGAATGCGGAGGACTTCCCCGGGAGCGAGATCGCTCGCCAGGCGGAAGGGGAAGAACGTCAGTTCGTCTTGCACGTCCTCGACGCCGCGTCCCATGAGCCGCTTAACGGAGTAGATGGCGCGGTCGGGAGTTGCGATCAGATACTTACGCGCCGCGTGGCCGACGATGGTCTGATCTTTGGCGTCCAGGGCCACGACCGAAGGCACAAGGTTCAGCCCATCCGCGCCGGGAATGACGGCGGGAGCCTCGCCTTCCATGAAGGCGATGAGCGAATTGGTGGTGCCGAGGTCGATGCCTACGATTCGTTCCATTTCCTAACCCTCTAAAGCCTCGTTCACGTCGCGCACCAAATTGCGGATGTAGCTGCGACGGTTGAGCACATCGACGAGCTGGTTGATCACGGGTTTGCCGGTATCGGCAGCATCTCGGCCGCTATCCACGAGGGCGTCCCATGCCGTCCAGCCGCTGCGTAACTCCTGGTCGACCGCCGCGAGCCTTTGCTGCAGGGACTGATTGTGCTCTCTGAGTTGCTCGATCAGGTCCGGGTCTTGCGCGTCCGTCTTCTGGTTCCTGCGCAGTTCTTCAATCTGCAGGTTCAGCTCAAAGACTTCTTCGAGCATGTCCGGCGGGACCACTTGCTTCTTGGTTTTCCCGCTGCCGCGGGCTGCTTCGGTCGCCAGCGTGGACTGCTCGTCCAAGTCGACGCCCTGCAGTCGCAGTAAGTATTCAGTGCGCGCGACTGGATCCTTCAGGGTGCGGTAGGCGTCGTTGAGCTGCGAACTCTTTTCCACGCTCCATTTGCGCTCCTCCGCTGTGCTGCTCTGCACGTGCAGATCGGGATGCAATTTGCGGCTGAGCGCGTAAAAATCGCGCTCCAGCGCAGGAACGTCCAGGCTGAGTTTTCGGGGCAGTCCGAAGAACAAGAAATAATCCACCGGAGCGGCCGGCTGAACTTTGCCGCAAGACTGGCAGTAGTGCGCGGCGCGCATCGAACCGCACCACCAGCAGGCGCCAGTCTCCTGCTTCGAGGCAATGGGCAAAGCGGATTGGGCGGCGTTTTCGGGCATCACAAAGTATTCCAAATTGCTGGAGCATCAGCTTTGGGATCAGTGGGCGGCAGGTTGCAGCGCTGCGGCGATCCCAAATTCATTACGACGAGAACGAAGTCCCGCATCCGCACGACTTCTTCGCGTTCGGATTTACGAACACGAATTGCTGCTGCATCAGGGTTTCGTGGTAATCCAGTACCATGCCGTGCAGGTAGATGAACGACTTCGGGTCGACGAAGACGCGGATGTCGCCATATTGGAACACACGATCCCGCTCTCGCGGCTGCGTATCAAAGCGCACGTTGTAGCTCAGCCCCGAACAACCACCGCCCTGCACGCCGAGCCGCACGCCCCCCTGCTCGGGCGAGATGCCTTCCTTGGCCAGAGCGCTGCGCACTTTGGCCAAGGCCTTCTCGGTGATCTCGATGCCTTTCGCCGGGCTCTTGGCCGGCGTCTCAGGCTTCACGGGTTCGATGATGGTCGTCATAGGTTACTCGTTTTTCGCAGACAACTCTGCCGTGACTCTGCCGGCAGCACCAAGCCAGCGGGAACTAGCTACGTTGCGCCGGCAACGCCGCTGTCACCGTCTTCGAGGCGTCCTGCTTCTTCTTCCAGTCGCCAATGGCGGCGCGAATCGCGTCTTCCGCCAGCACCGAGCAGTGAATCTTCACCGGCGGCAACGCCAGTTCCTTCACGATCTCGGTGTTCTTGATCTCGAGCGCTTCGGCGATGGTCTTGCCCTTCACCCATTCGGTGGCGAGCGACGAAGAAGCGATGGCCGAACCGCAGCCGAAGGTTTTGAACTTCGCGTCTTCGATCACGTTGGTCTCGGGGTTGACCTTGATTTGCAGCTTCATGACGTCGCCGCATTCCGGAGCGCCGACCAGACCCGTGCCCACGTCCGCGCTATTTTTATCGAGAGCGCCCACGTTGCGGGGGTGCGAGTAGTGATCGAGAACCTTATCGCTGTATGCCATTGTCTTTCTCCTATTTCCCTGTTTTTCGTTAGATGCAAGAACCAAGGTGCGAGAACCGGTCCGGCGATTCCGAAAACCTGATTTCGGAGAGCTTAGTGCGCGCCTTCGCCAGCCCATTTCACAGTCTTCAAGTCAATGCCTTCTTTCGCCATTTCATAAAGCGGCGAAAGTTCCCGCAGCCGCAGAACCACGTCAATGAGCTTGTTCGCTACGTAGTCCACTTCCGCCTCAGTGTTGAAGCGTCCAATGCCGAAACGAATCGAACTGTGTGCCAAGTCGTCGCCCGCACCCAAACCCTTGAGTACGTAGGACGGTTCGAGAGTTGCCGACGTACAAGCCGAACCGCTGGAGACCGCAATGTCGTTAATGCCCATCAGCAAAGACTCGCCTTCGACGTAGGCAAAGCTGATGTTCAGGTTGCCGGGCAAGCGCTGCTCCATCGAGCCGTTGATGTAACACTCGTCGAGCGAGCCCATGATCTTGTCCTTGAGCCGGTCGCGCAGCCCGGAGGTGTAAGCGCTCTCCGCCGCCATGTCATTCATGCAAATCTCGCAGGCTTTGCCGAGGCCGACGATGCCCGGAACGTTGAGCGTGCCCGAGCGCATGCCGCGCTCGTGGCCGCCGCCGTCGATGAGGGCCGAAACCTGCACGCGCGGATTCTTGCGCCGAACATACAGCGCGCCGACGCCCTTGGGCCCGTAAATCTTGTGCGCTGTGAGGGACATCAGGTCGATGTTCATCTTGTTGACGTCCATCGGAATCTTGCCCACGGCCTGCACGCCGTCGGTGTGGAAGAGCACGCCGCGCTCGTGGCAAATCTTGCCAATTTCGGCGATCGGCTGCAGCACGCCAATTTCGTTGTTCGCGGCCATGATGGTGACCAGAATCGTCTTGTCGTCAATGGCGCGCTTGAGTTCTTCAAGATCAATCAGCCCGTCTTTTGAAACAGGAAGATAGGTGACGCGGTAGCCTTGTTTTTCCAGGCGCTTGCAGGTATCGAGAACGGCCTTGTGCTCAATCACCTGCGTGATGACGTGGTTGCCCTTCTCGCGGTACATCTCGGCCACACCCTTCATGGCGAGGTTGTTGCTCTCGGTGGCGCCCGAGGTGAAGATGATCTCCTTGGCGGTTGCGCCAATGAGCTTGGCGATGCGTTCCCGCGCTTGCTCGACGCCTTCCTCCGCAGCCCACCCGAACGGGTGGTTGCGGCTCGCGGCGTTGCCGAACTTCTCGCGGAAGTAAGGCAGCATTTCATCCAGTACGCGGGGATCGAGGGGCGTGGTGGCGTGGTTGTCCATGTAGATCGGCAGCTTCACGCCGTTGGGCGCGGTCGCATGGTCCAGAACCGCCGAGTTAATCGTCGTCGTTTGGTTGATCGTTGTGCTCATCCGTGCTCTCTCCTGGAACAGAACTTATGTTATGAAGATCGATT
>Ga0137419_10000127_pt1 | contig 22211 bp, 27 predicted proteins | sample CZODoug3_1_2_16f_FD_108279 | JGI IMG/M metagenome (GOLD analysis project Ga0137419, IMG submission 108279) | Vadose zone soil fungal communities from Angelo Coast Range Reserve, California, USA - CZODoug3_1_2_16fungal (Illumina Assembly) | ecosystem: Environmental > Terrestrial > Soil > Vadose... | reverse complement strand
TGGTTAGCGATAAAGGTCGGGACGCCGACAATTGAAGCCGTAAAATTAGTGCTAACCAAATTCAACAGGGCATGAGGACTGGTGTCGGTTGCAAAAATATAAAGAACATCAAGATTTGAAAAATCTCCATCTGAAACCAACCCACAGATTAAAATCGTGGTTTCGGTTGGATGGGCATTGCCGTTGCGGGCAAGGAATGCTGTCGCTTGAGAACACCCGGCCCCTCCCGGCGCCCCCTTCCCCGCCCCCGTCAACGGGACTTGCGCGCAGGCGCTCCAGCTAACCAGCAGCGCGAAGAGGAGGGATGTGATGCGGAGCATGGTCGAGGACCTATTGTTGAACATAGGTGACATTGCCAGCGATCAAGGACGTGCCGGACTGCAACAGACATAGCGCGGATGCCGCCGTGGTGACGCCGACCGATCCATTGCCGCTGCCCTGGGTAAAGCCGCCATTGGCCGCCAGAGACATGCCGCTGGCCGCCGTCGTCGAGCCCCAGATCGCATGCTGGGCCGATGCGCAGGCGCCGCCCGTTCCATCGATGAAACTCAACTTGATGGCCGTATCCGTGATGGCCGAAATCGAGCAGACGTAAATCACGGTCGATCCGGACAAGGGGATGAGGGAGACTGGGCCGCCGGATGTCGTCGAGAACGGCGCGTTGAGTTTGATTTTGGAATTGCAGGGGTCGTCGCTGACATAGCCGATGCGGGCGGTGCCGGATGGAACTGATGCTGCGATTAAAGTAGCGAGATTATTCCCGGGAATTACATCGATAGGGAGTGCCCCAGTCCCGGCGACCGTTGCGTTGATGTTCGTTCCACCGACCTGGGTGACATTGGTTGCACCCCCAGATCCGCCACCGCCGCCTCCGGATCCCGTTGGCAACCCGGAGCCGCCGACCATATTCACCGTGGTCGTCGACGTCGAGGTGATGCAGGTCAATTGAGTATTGGCGCCGACTGTGAACGCAAACCATGAGTTGGGCGGAATCAACTGATCGGAAGTCGTGGCCGATGCGCCGAGTTTGCAATAGGCGCCATTCGTGGCACCGACATTGCTTGCGATGACTACGGCCCCGGTCGGAAGCGTTCCCATGACGCCGCCCGTCGTGACGCTGATCGGCGTGCCGGTTGATTGGATGGTTGGAAAGCCCGTGATGGACGCTGATACCGTCGCATTGACGCAGAGCTTGAGCGTGGAATCGACGGTCAGATAAGCGAGGCTGTCAGTAGCGCTTTTCCCCGTACCGCAACCGCTCGGTAATAGAACAGGAGAACCCTGAGCATGAACCTGTCCGATCATGCCAGCAAAGCAAAGCAGCGCTGCCGCAATTAATTTGCGAAGCATGGTGATGTCTCCTTTGAGGAAAGTTTTAGAATATGGGGACAACTGCCAGATGCGATGGCAGCGCTACCGGTTCGGTTATTTCTCAGTCTTGATGCGGCGCCACGCGGCCGGGGTGACCGTTCAGTGCTACGGCCAAGGCAGCGGCGAGGTGATTCAAACCTAAGTCATGCTGCCCGGCAGAAAGCAGCGAATCTGGTTCAGATGCCCATCCCGCCGATACGGCCAGACCATGGTCGTTCCGGCGCGGTTCGGACCATCGACCACGGCGCTCTCGGGCACGTCGACCCATTCGCCCTCTAGCCGGACGCGGTAATGGCCGTCCTTGGTTTCCCAATCGACGTCGTCGAGCCGTAGCGCATCGGAGCCATCGCAGCAGGGCGATTTCACCTTGCTCGAAAGACCCATGAACCAGCCGTCGAGTTCGGGACGGGCGACGTCGTGGGCGCGGGCCGCATGCCAGGCGAACATGCTGGCTACAACTGCGAAGACGATGATCAGGAAGCGGCGGATCGTGCGTGGACTGTCGTGTTCGATCTTACTCATCGGAGTATTCGCGATCTATGCCGCGGGTGCCTTTGATGAATCCTTGGCCACGCCGCAACTCATCGTACCACTTCATCAGAAGGCCGATTTGCACTTCCTGGACTGCGACTTTGCCGAGCGTCTGACTGAAGGCCTTGAACTCGGTTTTCATTTCAGTGAGTTCTTTGGTCAAGGCCTCGAGCGTGAGGCTCATTCCCGTTTCGTGGCCGCCGCGGCGATAGAGAAAGGCTGCTGCAACCGCCAGCGCGCCGCCGACTGTTAGAAGGTCGCCGAGTTTAATCGTCCATTCGAATGTCGGTATCATTCCATCTCTTTCTAGAGGTAAACCAAAGCCGCCGCCTCATAGGATTTACTCTAGAAAACTGCGGCGCCGTTTTTGGTTCGGCACCGCGAATTGCTTGTGAAGTCAGAAATGATAGCTGAACCCGAACGTCCCGCGGTTCTCCGTGCTGACGATCGCCGGAACGCCGGGAATGGCGGATACGTTGGTCGCGCCATACTGTGCATTGAGGTAGTCGACGTCGATCGTGAACCGGCTGTTCGGCACGAAGAAATGAGCCGCCGCGCCCGCGCAGTAGCCTGTCAGCGCGCCGTTCTGGCAGGCGCCGATCAGGACCGTCGGGACCGCAGTCGAGATCGGGCCGGGCAAGATGATTGGCGCAATATTGAACATCGTCGCCAGGTTGCCGCCGAACTCGACGCCTTCGAAGGCGAAGAACTTGTTCGATTGCGTGAGCGTCAGTCCGCCGATGTTCGGGTTCTGCTGGCCGACGGCGTAGTCGCCTTTGGCCTTCACTCCGAGCCAATAGGTGCCGTTGTAGAACTGATATCCGCCGTTGATGCCCATGTACGTGCCATTGGCGCTGAGACTCGCCAGGTTGATCACGTTGACGCCGGAACCGGAGCCGGATAGCTCGGCGCCCAGGAAGAAGCCGGAACAGCCGGTGGCGTCGCATGGGGCTTTCAGCGGGGCAAACGCCGGTGCCTTGATGATCGGGGCGGCGTTCATATCGGCAGCATAGGCGGCCGAGATCATTCCAAGGCCTGCCATGAAGGCAAGCAGTATCGTTCGCAGTTTCATTTGCGTGTACTCCTGAGTTGAGATTTTGGAAGGTTTGTGGACAATGACCGGGATCGCGCGCGGCGACACCGGTCAGGTTATCTGCTAGCGGAGGGCTTCGTTGAAAGGAGCCCGGCCGGACAGCGCATTCTTCAGGGCATAGCCTTCCAGCGCCCAGATCTGCTTGCGAGCGTCCTCACGGGCGATCTTGCCGCCGAGTTCGAGATCGTAGTTCTCGGGGCTTGCGCACGCGCTCTTGCCGACGAGGGTGAAGCCGTTCTTGAGCGTCAGCACGCAGATCGTGAGGCACTTCAGCGCTTCCGAATGCGGCTGGTTGAACAACTCTGATGCACGGCCCCACGCCTCGGAGGCGATCTGCGTGTCGATCAGTTCCGGCGTCAGGCGCGGTGCGGTCTTTCCTTTGCGAACAATCTCTTCCTCGATCGCAGTTTCGTCTTTGGTGGTCATCGGTTCTTCCTATGCGGGATATTGCCGGAATCCGTCCGGCGCGGAATTACTATGCGCCGCTCGCCGACTTGGCGATTGCGGCAACTGCCGGCCCGGCACCAGGCGCCACATCGATCTTGCTCTGAGCGGGATCCATTGCGGCGATGGCAAGAGGCGTCTTCGCATGCGGCCCGACCGCGATGCTGGCGCCGCCATCGACCACGTTGTCCGCCTGGGTCCGAAGGCCGCCAAACATCGTCACGAGACCCCCGAGAAATCCATTACCGAGCGTCGCGAGTGCCAGGATCGCCTTAACTACGATCGGGCTCAAAAGCAGATCACCCAACTGACTTGATCCGCCAAGTAGCGTGGTGTTGAAAAGAATGATGATGCCGAACCACTGAATTGTCGTGATGTCCCTGAATGTCATCTTATTTCCTTTCTGAATGCATTTTTAAAAACTCGGAACGCTCGATCAATTTCGGCACATAGAGTTGCCGGCACCACGCTCCATCGGAATGACGCTGCACCCAGACGCAGTCTTCCTGCGACATCGGGCCGGTGAACGCGACCGGCTGTTCAACCGCAATCGGATTGAAGGCCGCGAGGAACCAAAGCAAGGTCAGGGCGCGACCGTCGCGCTGTACATCTTGCGCTGCATCTCGGCATATTCTTGCGGATGCGCGCGCCAGAAACGAAGCTGCGCCTTCTCGCTCCGGCAGACGTTCTCGACGCAGATCAGCATCGGACCGGCGCGCTTGACTTGGCAGAACATCGGCGTGTTCGGCAGCAGCGAGAGACAGACGGCGCCGGCTTTCATCACGGCGGCAAGGGACATCATGACAGGATTCCTTTCAGGCTAGCCCGAAGGCATGTTTCCAGAGCTTGATCGATGCCTGCCGCTGTTTTAGCCCGATCAGTCCACCGTTGAGATGGCGCGTCTCATTGATCTCATCATCACGCTCTGCATAAATCAGGCATTTACAGATCACGACAAAATCGACGATGCCGCATTCGAGGAAGTGTTCCGGCGTGTTGATCAGTTCGGGATGATTGAGGAGATCGATTTTCATCAATTCGCCGAGTTGACCATAGGCTTCGCGGCCCGTGGTTTGCGCTGGGCCCCGACCGCGGTAATTCCAGCCGTCATCCGTGCCAGGACGATTGCCCATCCGTCCATTGTAGGCCTGATCGGCGATCAGTTGCGGCTGGTGCTGCTTGGCGATGGCCTGTGCCATGGTGAAGTGGCTCGGCCATTGCGAATGCAGCGTCGCGGCGCGATAGTTCAGGTTTTCTTCGACCTCGATCCCGCCCCCGCATTCCTCCGTAAACTCGCCCATCATGTTGGCGACCCCCATGGGGGTCTTGAAACTGTATTTCGCAAACAGCGCCGGAGCCTGAGCGGTCATCGCGGCGCGCAATCCGGGAATTCTGTCGTCCCCATGGGGCCACAGCATCATCAGGGCGGATGCGAATTTCGGCGCAACGGCGTTCGCGCCTTCCAGCGCGAGAATATTGGTCATCGGAAATACTCCGGTACGGGGCAACCAATGGTTGCTCCCGAGGAGGTTGTGAATTAGAATTGAATGCTGGAGGGACTACGCCAGATATTCGGAGGGTAATTTATGATTTACGCGATCACGGCGGCCGCTGCCGTCATTATTATTGGACTCATTGTCTCGACATCGGCCTGCGCCAAGCACCGATGTGATCTCTCCGAACAGGAGATGGCGGCGCTTCGCAACTATCGCGTCGAATATAGTTATTGGTCGGTTAAACCAGCTCATTTTCACATCGCGGAAACAGACCGCTAGGTGTGATAGTGACAACTGCCAAATACTGTCCCGGCAGTTCCAAACTGAGCGGCAGTGATGTTTGCGGATGTCGTTGAGCTTCCTTGAAACAAACCTATCTGGCTTGAATTTGGGTTGATCACGGCTCCGACGAAGACATTTGCCGCCGTGAGCCCGGTTACCGTATAAAAACCAATCGAGCAGCTTGCAAAATCATTTGCCGCATTTGCCGAACTCACCGGAAGTCCGGAGATTGAGACATTTCCGGTCGGGCTTCCAGTCCAGCCCGAAAGGGTGATGGAAAACCTCGCAGTGACCTGCCGACCAATCTGTTCGTAAGAGCCGACCTGAAACGTATAGGCCGGAGTTCCTACCGTGGCGCTCGTCGTAATCGCCGGTGTCCATGATCCCGCGGTGTAGGTGGGGAAACCGCCGGCACCGTTGGCGGCGATAGCCAGCGCCGTTTGGACACCTGCGCCTGAACCACTCAACCCTGTTGCGATCGGCAATCCCGTTGCATTCGCCAATATGGCCGATGATGGCGTTCCAAGTGCTGGCGTTATAAGCGTTGGCGAAGTCGCGCGGACATAGGCTCCCGTACCGGTCGGTGCAGTGCCATTGTTGAGCAGCGAACCACCGGTGAGATTGAGATTGCCGGCGGCCGGCGCCGAGGTTGAATTGCCGATGACCCAACCGCCCGCCTGGCTTATCCAGCCCCGGCATGTCGTATTGGTCTGGTCATATAGGAAAAAGACTGTCGTACCAGCACCGGGACCGCAAGCGCCATCGGCGTCGAGTCCGAATATCCATTGATAGGTGCCATTTTGCCATGCCGAATAGGCATTGCTGTTCACACCGGATGAAAGGGTCGAGATGATAGCGGTACCGCTTCCGCCTGAAAATGATTGATTCCCGGTCCAGATATTGGCATGAGCCAGATTCAGACTTGCAATTACATTTCCACTGGTCGGCGATATTGTCAGCGTGCCATCGCTGTTGACGATCGAAAACACCGGCGCCGTGCCATTGATGAAAACGCTGGTCGCATTCAGCGATCCCGGACCTTTGTCACCTCCGGTTGGGGATCCGATGACGACGCCGCCGTCATTGTTGAACTTGACGATCGAGGCCATCATCGTCGAATTGTCGGGTGTGGTCGCGATATCGCAGTAGGTGCCGGCCGCACTTCCCGAAGCCCAGGTCTGATCGGCGAAACATCGGAATGCGGCGAACGGACCGACATTGGCCAATCCATTATAGCCGAACGCATTCAGGCTGACGATTTCCGAAGTGCTGGTCAGCGTGGTCGGGCTGCTGACCGTGCCGTTCGCGCGCACGCCTGAGAAATGCGAGCTCGCGTCGAAGGAATCAATCTCAAATCGCCCGGCTAATGTTGCAGGCGCGCTTCCCTGTAGCAGCGTTCCGCTCTGCGGCGTCGGTAGCGAGACTCCATTGAGATTGATTCCCTGATAGGCCGAAAAGATATTGGTCGTCAGCAGGAACGGGATCGACGCATTCTGGTCAAGCGTGACCTGACGCGCAACCAATGGCGTAATCGCGCCAACATGATTGTCCGCATAGGAGAGATTAATTTCGGCATTGAGCGCGGTCGGTGTCTTCTTGGTGCCGGTCTGAGCATGTGCCGAGGTGACCACGAATAAACCAGCGATCAAAAATGCAATTCGTTTCATTGCCTAATGCACCGAATTCGGCATTGAAGCTACGCCGTCCCACCAATCCCATGTCCCGCTGGTGGGAATGAGATTGTGCACATTGGATACCATACCAAAGGTCCCTTGCGACGTCAGGCGTTGCAAGCTCGGCCCTCCCATGTTTCCAACGCCGGAAACGTTCGTGTAAGCCTGTGGGCCAAACGATGAGAAGGTGTTGTCGGTGGTGGTGATGAGTGTCGAGTTTACGCTGGTCGTGGTCCATTCGATCTTCGCCATCACGCCGCCGAGCGATTTATGATAGCAACCGAGCGAGATGGCCTCGAGATCGAGATCGGTCCAGCCCCATAGCGTGCCGATCGGATTGTTGAACTGCAGGATCAACGGCGTCAGCAGGGGCGGATTGCAATGTCCTTGCGCAGCAATATACTCATCCGAGTTCTGATGTAACTGACCTTGCACGATGGATGGTATGAATGCGCATGTAGGCAATGCCCAATAGATCACATCACCATTATTTCCCAGCTTGTTAAGACTGACTGAAACCGAGGTTGCACCTGCAGTGATTGTGCGTGTCACCGGCTCGAATTGATAGCCGCCAAATGCCACACCGGTGCCGACCGAACTACTGGTCGTCCCCGAGCTATCGGTAATCGATATGCTCCAGGTATTAGCGCCGCCCTGCACGGTCTGGTTGGCCGCCACGCCGCATGAGATCGCAATACCTTGGAAGCGACCGACCTGATTGGCCGGTACGGTCCAAGTGAGAGATTCCGTTCCCGCCGCCCCTCCCCTGGTTCCCAAAACCCGGATTGCGCCAGGATAGCTGTGAGCGGAGAAATCATCGGGAAAGGATGTCAAGCTGGTCGTAATCGACCAGCCATCCGGTCCGATATTCAGGCCGCCGCTCGTCCTGGCGATGGGGTAAAGCACTGCAGCGGTGCTGACGGTGGGAGATACTCCTATAAAATATCCTTGCACAGTGATCGAAGTATTCGGGACAACAGTAATGACGCGAGCGCCCATGATATAGCAACTATTCGCCGTGCCGCCAGAACCCGGGGAGCAGCCACCCGCACTACCAAAGGTAGCTGTGCAGGCCACCGTGCCTGCATTGCAGCTAATATAGCCGCCTCCGGAGAAACCCCAGAACGCATCATAGGCGGCAGTCGTGAATGACGCCGAGGTCGCCACGGCGATGATGTCACCTACTTTGATCTGCTGTGTGTTTGCGCAGATGAAAGTAGGACTGGCGTTCGTAGTGCTGAATGACGCACAACTCGCCGGGGTTTGCGGGCCCGTGCCGGTAGCATTCTGTTTGACGTTTAGCACGTCGCCAGTGATCATCTGCCATTGCACATTCGGCAGAAGATTATCGACACTACCGACGCCGGGACCCGCATTTGTTGATGTGCCACATGACCATGCATCGGTCGATTGCGCATAGTTGACATGCTGGCCGAGACTATCAAGGCAGTTTGGGACAACCGACCAAATCGGTGTACCCGCAACATCAATCGGGGTCGCATGCGCGGCCGGACTTGCCGCGATCTGTGCTACACTGGCGGATCCGGCTAGATTGGAAAAATTAATCTGGGTGCAGACTGGGGACCCTGTCCCGGTCGTAATCGTTTGAATCCATAGATTGGATGCACATGCGACCGCGAAGATGCCACCAAGCCCACCGTTCGTCGCCGGCGGAATATTCGCGCTCGGGATGACCGAGGTAACCGGCAAATAGGCGCTGGTGATTTCGGTGGTGACGAACCGCAGATCGAACGGCGTGATCCGGTTCTGATCGTTATCCGGAAACAGCGTATTGATATCCGTGCGAATTTGCGCGGGCGTCTTTTGCGCATATGCCGGCCATGCCATCAGGCACAGCAAAGCGATCGCCACTCGGATGTGATGCAGAATCATGCGCTCAATTCATTTCGAAGGGTTTCAGCCGCGATATTGCGCCGACAGCAGCATGAAATTTTGCGTGCCGTTCCACGTGGACACTGTAGCGCCTAAGCCATTCTCAAGTGCTGTGATGACATTGATGCCGATCGCCGGCGCGGCTTTATAACTGCCAGCAATTGAATTATTGAAAGTATTGCCGGCTGTGCCGGCTCCATTGGAGAAAACAGTAATGCCATTTTTTCCGCTGAGCACCGTCGTCGAATTATAACCTATGCCGACTTGGCCGGCCGCTGTCTGGCTATTGCCTATACTGCCCCCGACAAAAGCCGTTGTATTGAGATCGAACGGTTCTTCCGATAGGCCGGTAAAAATCGTGATGCTATTGGCTGAATTGCCATTGGCCGCCCGCACCGTATTCGGAGTATAGGACCATGTCGCCGTATTATCGCCGCCGATCATCGTGATCTGCTGGCGGTTATAAAAATTCCAGACTCCCCACTTCCGACTTTGGCCGTAGGTCTTGTAGGCCGAGACCTGACCCGCGCTGGCATCGATCGAGAGGGACCCGACCATCGTGCACTGGTTGGCCGGGATCGTGTAGGACGACAGCCCATTGTAGGCGATGTAGGAATTGGCATTCACCCAGATGCCCTGCAGGCGAATGATCTGCGCCGAGCCCGCGCCACTGCCACGCGAACCGGATCCGGCCGAAACATTCGACCAGGAGGGTCCGGCAACCAGCGTCGGAACGCCGTTGTTGGAGAACACGCATTCGTCCTGAATCGTGTTCGAGGTCGAGCCCGACGCGGTCAACGTCGTCGTCAACTCGCTGAAGGTGGTATTGACAAAGGCCGAGCCATTGAAGATCGGAATCTGATTACCGACGAACGGCGAGTAATAGACTGTGACCGCGCCGACCACGTCGCCGGTCTGGATCACGTCGCCGGAGGCCTGCCCGATCAGATTGAGATAGCCCTGCGGCGGCACCAGCGACCCGGACGAGGTCGATCCGCCGCCCGAGGCGGCCGGGTTGACCAGATGGAATTGAACGTTCGTAGCATCATAGGTGATCATCGGCGTATTGGCCGGGCCGATCTCCCCGCCGGTCAGCGGTGCCGGGCCGGTCGGGGTATCCTTGATGAGCGCGATCGCGGCGCCGCCCGAAACCGCCACCGTGACAGGTCCATTATTCGCCACAGCGGCCAAGAACTGGATCACCGTGCCATCTTGATGCGAGAATGCGCTATCGGTGACCGCAATCGCGTTCGGTGTGCCGGTAGCCAGCGCCGCCCAGAACACGCCGGTCGGGCCTGTGGAGGCCGTCAGCTTCGAATAGACGGTATTTCCGAGGCTATCCTGGACCACCATCAGGTAGATACCGTTACCGTAGATGACGGCGCAGCCATTCTGATCTAACGGAACCGGGTTCTGATTATTCGTGGTTTCAGCGGCATCCTGCCAGGTCTGCTTAAAGGTCTGGGTGTTCGGAATGAAGAAGCTGACCGACCCGCCGGCCAGCGATGAATTGATGGAAGTACTTGCAACAGCTACGGAAAATCCGCTTCCCGTGCCTCCGATATTGGCCGCCGCGGCGCTCAGGACGTCGCCGACGACATATTGAATGCCGGGATTCAGGACCGTGACCTGGGTGACAATCCCGCCCGAAACCGTTATATTTGCGGTCGCCTGTGAACCTGAACCGCCGGTCAGGGACACACCACCATAGGCGCCATTTGTGTAAGCCGATCCGCCCGTGATGGTCCCGAGCGTGCCGAGCATCCCGTTGATGCCGGTCTGGGCTTGAAAGCAGGTCATCCCGGGCGGCAAAATTGTTGCCTGGGCGAGGACCTGCACGCAGGACAAAACGACCGCGCAAGCGGCGATGAGGAAGGTTTTGAATTTCATGGATCGCCTATGAGCCGAATTTCGCGACGCGGCGTCTGGTTCGCCGGCATCCTGCTGCTCTTGTTCTGGAGTCTTGCTTCGCATCCCAACTGGGTCGAGACGGCATCAGCGCCCGCCGGAATGATCGTCTATCTCGCGTTCGTCTATCGCTGGCTGTTCCCCGAGAAGATCACCATGCGCGGAATATGGTTCAGCGCAACGCTTTTCATTTGCTGGTATTTTGCGTTTTATACCGAATGGACCAACAACAACTGGGCGCTCGCCGGCATGATCGTATTTCTGTTTTTCTTCCACGGCCTATTGTGGCCGGAGGAAATTGCCGCCCTGGAGCGTCGCCGGCAGCGTGGAACGGTAGAGATAATTTCCGAGTGCAGTTTCCGTCGGGTTTCCGAGCGACCGATTGATCAGCCGCTCCGTCAGCGCATTGCTGCGCAACCCAGCGCCGGCGCCCCGCGCCAATAACGCGCTGCCGAGCGTCGCTCCGACGCCCATTGCCGCCGCACTCATCGGCACCTCGCCGGACAGAATCCCAGCGCCCGCCGTACCCGCCCCGCCGAGCAGATGCATCAGCATGCCGCGCTCGGCCGTCCCGGAGCTCGGCGGTTCCTTCATGAAACGCTGGCCGATGTCCGATAGCGTCTTGAGGTCCCCACCACCGCCATAGGCCGAGCCATGCGTGCCCTTGAACGAAGTGTTGACCCTCCCCTGCAGCAGGGCTGGGCTGATATCCCCGGTCGGCGCTTTCGCCACCAGTGGCTCGACCGTGCGCAGATTGCGCCATTGCTGACGCGCCTGCCGCAGATCACCGATCACATCCGGCGCCGCCGAACGCTCCATTGCCCCGTCAAGCGCATCGCGGATATCGCGCGCGGAGTTACGGATGTTCGGATTCTGCGATTGCATCGCCCGATCCAGCGGCGTGCCGCGGCGGGTCAGATTCTGATAGATTTCGCCCGTGATCGTGTTGGTATGCGGGTCGACCAGCCCTGCAATGTTTTGTACTTGGCGGATCAGCGGTTCGACTTCGCCCGGCGTCATGGTCGCCTGCGCGTCATGAATGGTCTGGCGAAGCTCGACCGCGAGTTGCGGATCGGCATGGATCACCGGCGTCCGCGCAGCAACGCCCTCAAACACATTTCCGATCCGATCGCGGGCCTGCCCCATGACCTGAGGCGTGATGCGCTCGGCATTCTCGCCGAACGTATTGGCGACCGCCCGATTGAAGCCGGTCTGCATTTCCTCTCGATGGGGACCACCGCCGCTGCCCGGGATCTTGTTGAGGACCGAATTGAGAAACCGCACGGTCGGATTCGACGAAACTTCGCCGGTGCCGACCGGGATATTGAACTGATTCCGCGCGGTCGCGGCGAGATTCGCCGTCTCCGGACTGACGCGACCGACAAGGGCATTTGCCGCCCCACCAGTCGCTCTCAATGCGACTGGGAGCGCCGCGGTCGCGGCCATACCCATCAAGGGATCGCCGGTCTCATCGGTCACCGCCTGTCCCAGCGCGCCGGTGGCACCGAGCACCGGTGCCTCCCGAATGAGCGATGATGTCAAGCCGTTGACGGGTGCCGCCGCACCTCGCACCCCAGGGCCAAGGCTTCCGACGACGGTCTGGATGCCCGTTTGCGCGAGCTTTTGGCCCTGCGTCGTCGGAACATATTCACCGGTCCGCAAGAGCAGCGTATTGGAAGCTTCCGCGCCACTCGGCAGTACATGCTCCGGATTGAGCGCGTTCTCGAGGCCAGCGAGTGCACCTGGCCGGTTTTCGGAAGCAGCCTTGCGCGCGGCCAGATCGGCTTGCACATCCTCCAGTGGCTTGCCGGTCGCAGCGCTGATGCCACGCGCCATCAGATAATCGACGACATGTCCGGTATTGCCGACTGCGCCGACCACGTCGCCCGCGCCTTTGATGGCACCGGTCGCGATATTCTTGAGCGGCCCCCAGATGCCTTCATGCTGTGAATTGGCGAGCATGCCGGGCAGACCAGTTCGCTCTACGGCCGTGGCCGGCTTTTTCTCTTCGGTCAGCACTGATGGTCCAGCGAGCCACGTCTTATCGAAATCGCTGGGATCGAGCACGCGCGTACCCGTAGCGGCCGGCATTGATGCCGCGCCCGATGTTCCCCATACGGAATCGAAATCATCGGCCATTACTTCAGTCCGCCCGGATTAATAATCCCGGCTTCATGCGCGGCCTGCACCTGCAATTTAAAGAGATCGCGCGGGCCGGGCTTGCCATCCTTGCCCTCGGAGAAGCTTTCGATCACCTTCTTACGCTGGTCCGGGCTCATCAGATCAAAGCCATAGGCGCGCGGATCATGCGCGAGCTGCCACTGGCTGGCCCATTTCGTGAACTGGTTATCGGGCAGTCCGGACTTTTCGAACTCGACGAGCTGCGCCTGCTTCATACGGCGCAAAGCGAGCGCGGATTTGGCGACATCGGTCGCGGCGGCATTCGAGATGCCCACACTCGGATTACCTGCAAAGGAAGCCGCTAGCTTGTCATTCGTCCCAGTATTGCCGTTCTGATTGACGAAATCCGTGAGATATTTCTTGGCTTCATCGAATGTCTTGATCTTGCTCGTGTCGAGACCGGGAATGCCGGCCGATTGGAGAAACGATTTGACGTGGTTGAATTCCTCGGTGCCGGGGCCGGTCCCGGTCTTGCCGAGTTTTTCGAGCGCCGGAATTGCCTGCTCGAGCGGAAACACTTCCTGCCGATAATTCAATGCCCGCTGGCGCGATGCATTGAGCGCCTCGCCGGCGCCCTGTCCGGTCGCGACCTGGGCTTCGCCCACGCCCGGCGCCAAGCCCGTTGCCATCGCGCCAGTTCTGACCGCGGTCGTTTGCGGCACGGAAACTGGCTCGCCGGCCGGGCCCGGCGGCCCCGTCACCCGCGACACCATTGCCTCCGGTGATAGCCCCATCGTCCGCAGCGTCGCGATCCCATTGCGCAGATTCTTCGGATCGCGCAGCGCTACATCCGCAACCGTATTGATCGTCGCGGCCGAGATATTCGGATGCACGGCGCGGATCGCCATCTTCATCCGATAGATATCGTCTGGTTTGGCATCGTCCGGCAGCGTCCCGAAATAGTGCGCCGCGATCTGCGTGGCATCTTCGTTCTGCTTCATCTGCGCGGATTGGTTCTGAATATTCTGCCCGGTCAGCGCCGCTTGCGGCTGCTGCGACAATGCGCCGAACTGCTCCGATTTCAATCGATAATCTTGCAATCCGCTCATCAGTCCGATCACCTTCGAAGGATCGCTGATCAGCGCATTACTGCCGGCCTGCGGCGCGACCGGCTGCGGATATAAACTGTTCATATCCGCCATTATGCCGCGCCCTTGTAGTTCGCATGCAGCGCCGCGAGGTGGCCCATGTGATCATCCGGATGGCTGATGTCTTTGGTCCCTTCGAAATGATCCGCGACCGCGCCGAAATGCGGGCTGGTCGCGCCATAATGATCGAGCAGGTTGTTTTCCGCGGATTGCGCCTGCTGCATCATGGTCTGCAACCATTTGCGCTGCTCCAATGGTTCGCTCGGCACATTGGCGAGCTGTGACACCGCCTGCGGCGCCGAGAGTATCCGCTCGGCGACCAAGTTTGTCATGCCGTCGATGATTCGAGATTTGACATCGGATTTGCCGGTCGCTGCGTCTTTCAGGATCGCCGTCAACTGGTTCTTGATCGCAGAGAAATGGCGCAGCGCCGCGACGGTCTGTTCGTGTGTTGGCGGCGGCGGCGGCGGGGCGGCACCGCCCGCTGGCGCACCAGGAGCAGCCGGCGGCCCGGCCTGCGGGGAAGCCATCTGCTGCAGGCCATTGCCAGCCGCCCCGGTCTGGTCGGGGATCGGTGGCAACCCACCATTTGAAAGCGCGTTCGGCATCAGGAGGCCTGCAACATTCCGCCGTTGACGCTGGTCGGCCCTATAGCGCCGGGAATACTGCTCCCGCTATAGAGGCCGCCACCGCCGCCGCCGTTATTGAATAACTGGTTGTAGAGCAACGCATTCGAGCCCACCCCCGCGGCGCCAGTCAGCCCCCCAGCGAGCGCATTGGCCGATCCGAGCGTCCCGGCCGCTAGCGCATTGCCCGTATTCGTCAAGGTGCCGGCCTGCGCGTTGCCGCTTGCGATCGCGCCGCCGGCGAGCGCACCCGCCGCGTTCGCGCCCATTCCCGCATAGCCCTGCAATGCGTTGACCGTATTGCCCCAGGTATTCTGCGCCAGGCCATTATTGTACTGCGAGATCGCCGCGGCGAGATTGCCACCGCCCGAGGCCCCGCCGCGCGCCGCCAGCGCATTGGTCGCTGCCATCGTGCCGTATTGCGAGGCGAACTGGAATCCTGGCGTCTGCGCCAGCAATGCGTTCTGATTGGCACCTGGCGTGATCAGCCCCTGCAAAGTCGGCAGCACGCTTTGACCGCCGCTGATGAAAGGCTGCAATGAACCCTGCGCCGTTTCGAACATCTTTTGCTGCTGCGCCAGCGCCTGCTGCTGCATGGCGACCTGCTGCGATGCCGCACTCTTCGATGCATTGGCGCCGATCGCGGCGCTGCCGATCGATCCGATCGCGCCTATTCCTCCAGCGATCAGCGCGGTGGTCGGCATGTCATTTCACCTTGATCACTTTGAAGGAGCCGTCCGTGACCATCAATAGCGCGTTGCCGATATCGATCATGAGCGGCGATTTCGAAATCAGCGCGATCAGCCCATAGCCCGCGAACTTCGCCCAGCGGTTATAGAGCACGACCGCCTTTTCCGGCTGATCGCCATAGATCATCTCGGCGCAGGCCCCGACATAGCGATCGTGACATTCCTCATCGGGATGATTTTCGTGCAGCATCTTATGGCGCGCGAATTCTTCATCTAGCCGCGTATGGAATGCTCGCCCGCTGGCGATCAGGTCATCGGATCGACGCGCCCAGTCCTCATATTTCATAGTCCAATAGGACATGTCGGCTGTGCCCGATTCCGTCGCCCACACGCCCTTGCGATCGAACTCATGCACGGCGCCGACCAGCTTGCAGAAGTTCGCGGCGGCCTTGTTGAACGCAGGCACCCGGGTCTGCAGGATCATGCAATCCGTATGCGTGAACATCCAGCGATAGGCCGCCAGCGAGGCGCGGATCGCATGCCGTCCGCGATAATTTTCCAGAAACGAGGTATGCACATCGTAGATTCCGGGCTCGGATTGCCCGAAAATGATCCCGCCGCCCTCCGTCATCAGCAGCACATTCAGCGGATTCTCGATCACCGCGCTGATATCGAGATCACCCAGTTTGAGGCCCGGCGTTCGCATCTGATCGAACACGGAGGGGTCATTCAGGATCGGATTGATCTCGGAAGCATCGAAAGAGCGGCGGATCATGATCTAGGCCGCATGCTTGATCCCGGTGGCGAAGGCCTGGTTCAATCCCGTCGGCATGCCCGCCGACCATGACAGTTCGAATACGAAATCTCGGCCCATTCCGAGGCCCCGCCAGCGCAGCATCGATCGGAAATGGCCGGCGCTGATCAAGGTCTTGACCCGGTAATTGCCGAACGTCGCGCCGCCATCCTTGGAGACCCGTAAGCCCACCTGCGGCGGTCCGATCTTGGTCTGCGGCCCGAAACCATCCGAAAATCCATCCGAGAACGCATTGGAGATTAGAGGCCCCTCGGCCGAGCCCGCCAGCATGCCGGTCTGCATGTCGGCTATGAATTCGGTGATCGTCAGATTTTTCAATTCATCGACGATATGCGGAAATGAGCGGATGCAGGAAATCGGCTGGCCGGCATCATTCATCACATTCTGATCGATCGCGTAGATCTGCCCGGTTTCCCAATCCATCCCAACATTGGTGTCGTAGGCGAAGGCGTGGAAGCACACCCGTTCGCGATTGAGGTTGCCATTATCGTCGGTCCAAGCCCGCTGGTGCCATAGCTTGGTCGCGAGATCGTAGCCCCAGGACTTGTTCGCCGACGGGAAATGAGCCACCACGAAAGTATGACCGCCCTGCTGATAGGTATAGCAGATCGCATCGGTGAGTTTCGGATAGGTCAGCCACTCGTCTTCCAATGCAAAGGTCGAGATCTTCTTGGCGCCATAGCCTTCGATCATCAGCATGATCGCGCGACCGTCCTTGTCCTGCGAGAGCCAGAACGCGTTGACATCCGTCGTGCAGATCGAATAAGGCGCGATCGTGCCATGGGGCACGAACTGCCCGAACACTTCCTCGAGCGGAAAGATCGGATCGCCGGCATCGAACCATGGCTCGGCCGTCATGGTGCCGATCGGCCAGAGCGTGCGCTGGCAGGCGATCAATGCTTGGATCGGATCGCCGAACGTGCCCTTGGAGGCCGTGTCCAGCGCATTGAACGCGACCTGCTCCGACAGCGAACAATAGAAATTGTTGGTCCCGATCTGATTGAAGAAGAAGAACGTGTCGAAGAACTGCACCCGCGTCGAACCCGTGAACAGTCCGGTCGTATCGACAATCTGCGTCATCTGGCGCGATGTCATGTTGATCTGATAACCGAGCGGCGAATTGTCGACCAGCACGATTTCGTTGCCGTTCGATTGGCCGTTGTCGTCCATCGAGACCGGCGTGAACCGGTTCTGGATCAGCCCTAGATTATTGAACTGCCAGTTCCGATCGATGTAGTAGACGTTCGGCCCGACCACGCCGTAGAGATCACCGTTCGAGACCCGGAACACGCCACGACCACGACCCTGCACCGGCGGCGCGCCGAGCGCGCGCAAGCCCGGGCGCGGGTAGTGCGTGAACGGCGATTCCGGATCGGTCTCGTCCGGGTTGTTCTCCGGCCACAGATTAACGCATCTTTGGGCATTCGCGATCAGTTCGCGCGCCACATAGGCACCGGCGCTGAGCGGGATCTTCACGTTTTGATTTCGGTGGGGGTGATGAAATAGAACGTGGCGCGCGCATTATGCGCCAGCGAAAATCCCTGATTGACGGCAAGCTGATTGATCTTGCCGCCTGGTGTTGGATAGATCAGCAGCGCGTTGGCAAGATCGTCATTGAACACGGTCTGGGTCTGCCCCGGTTGCAGCGATGACAACAGCGCGCCGGAAGCCGCCGGCACCGTATCGAATTCGTTCCAGTCGGAGTCGAGCTGTAGCGCGGTCGCCTGATTGGCGCCGGTCGCCGCCAGTCCGCTCGCGACAGTCGCGGCCGAGAGCGATGCGGTCGCCGCATTCAGCAGATTGAGCAGGAACTGATAGCCGTCGAAACTCAGCGCATAATCGGTCGCGCTCGGATTCTTCGGATCAGGCGCCTTGACGAAGGGCGATTGCGGCGGCGGAAGGTTGCGGCCGGAGAATCCGACGACCGATCCCATCACCCGATATCTTTCGGATCTTCCCAGACCAGTGACAGATGCCGCTGCGAGGCCTCGCCCAGCGCTTCGATCGCGCTTGCGTGCTCATTCCTCGCCGCGTTGTCGCGCCGCGGCTTCAGCGACGTGTAGAACTTATCGCCATCCTTCCAGCCATAGACGCAATCACGCGTCTTGCGCAGATGCGAGTTAGGATTGATCGGCATGGTGGACCGGTGCTTTCGGGAGCGGTGGAAACCACAGGATCACGGCCTTGCGCCGCGCCCGCCGGACCGAGGCCAGTGCCTCTTCCGGATTCTCGAAGGCGATCGCCGGTCTTATCGGGGAGTCCGGCGGATAGCGGCTGACGAGAAAGCCGCGGCGCGGGTCATGCCAGCCGTAGAATTGATGGGCTTGGGGCTGGCGCATCACGAGCGCTTCGTCACACCCCATGCTTGGGCCGATCCAGTTGCTACCTTTCGACAAATCGCTCCTTCGCCAATCGAATGATTAACGGAGGCTATTTGCGTTCCATTTTCATCAAGCAATTCATAACCATCAATGCCTTGACCATAAATCTCAACGATATCGCCGATATTAAACGATGATGATAATTGAAACACCACCTGCGCCTGTTGAGACGGCGTATAGGGCAACACGGATGCTAATACGATGAGCACATCCGTAGTAGCGGACGGGGATATCATTGCTGGAGATGCATTGGATCCACCGTTTAGCGAGATAATCTCGAACTTGGCCTTTGTTACGATCTCGGTAATCGGGCCATCAATAGTAAATGTCGTCATTGCTCAAACTCCCTTACGAAGCGCTCCAGACACCAGCCTTCACGCAGGCGAAGGCGATCTGGACATGGGTCGCGAGCCCACTCGGAAGCGTCGTATTATTATTGATCGTATCCTGTGCTGCTGTAGCCGGATTGTTGGCGACTGCGGGATAAACGGTCAGCGTCTGCGCTCCATTGTTGTAGAGAATGATCTGCGTTCCTGGGACGCATGTGGGCAGGTTGACGCCGGTGCTCGCTGCGACCGTATCGGCCTCCAGAAGATAGACGCCCGCAGGCAATGGAGTCGCCGTGGCTTGCGTCGTGCCGGCCGCCGTGATGCCGTACTGATAGGCATAGTTCTGGCCTCCAGCCAATCCTAACAGCCACGTCCCATCCGGCGTCTGAAAGCCATTGACCGGCGGATTGCCGGTCACTGCGAATGCTGCGCCGACGGCCGCCGCGATCAATGCGCCGGCCAGCATATTGAGAATGGTCTTGAACATTGCAGGTCTCCGAGAGGTTGTTATGTTATTAAATGCAATTACGGCGTGTCACTGCGATAGTTATAATTCGATCTGCCATTGTTGATCAGTTCGCGCGGCATCCTAAGCGTCGGAATCTGTGCATTGGCTTTGCGGATGATGTTCTTGCCCTGCGCCGCGAGGATATTCAGATCGCGATCGGCCGGCATCTGGAAGGCCACCTTATATCGACGCGCGAGGCACCATTCCAATGCCGAGATGTACTCCGGCGGAAAGCGCACCATATCCTGCAGATTCGGAAATTGCTGCAGCGTCTGCTTGCATAGGATATGGATTTCGTAGATCGAGGCCTGCGGCACCGGCCAGGGATATACTTTGCCGATCGGAAATCCGGGATCATAGAACAGCGCCGTCGAGAACGTCCCCAACGTCTTCAGCCGGATCGCCGCGTAATCCTCATAGGCATCGATTACCTCAAGCGGCCAATCAAATGGCTGCGTTCCGGCGTTCGGCGCTGGGGAACCATTATTCGACAATTGCCGCAGGAAGGCGAACTCCAGCCGATCCGGCCGCGGGTTGATGTTGAAGTTCTGTCCTGCGCCAACCGTATAGAACTGCGCGCCGGTCGAGGCGAAGCCATAATCCACCAACTGAAAGACCATGTAGCGTTCATGTTGCCATTGCGCGATCATGCGGTTGGCGATCGTGAATGCCTTATTGAGAATCGGCTCATCGACACTTTCGTCGATGCCGATGACCCCCGCCGTAATCAGCGCGTCAATCAGAAGGTCCTGGACCTTCGTTGGCGGCGGTAGCTGCTGGGCGGGGGCATTGGGCATCGGTTATAGGCCGAGTTCTTTCTTGATCCGATCGTTTGACCAGCGCTTGTCGATCTTGATGTTATTCTTTTCGGCAAACTCGATCATCGCCGCGCGCTCGATATCGTCGCTTGCACTCGACGTCGATGCGAGCAGATCCGATGCCGGATCGATCATATCGTCCTGCGGAGATGATGTCGGCGCTGCTGTCGCCGCTGGCTGATTCTGCGGCATCGCCGCCATTACTGCTGCGACGACCGCCGCGATCGCGGTCGCATCGATCCCGCCCGACGATCCCGTCGCCTTGACCGCGAGCGCCTGCGCCACGACTTCGGCGAGCCGCTGCGTCTCGCTCTTCACCGGGAGCGACTTGCCGGTCATGTCGATGCGCGGTTTGTTCGGGGTTGGCGACCAACCGGGACCCAGCAGCATGACCTGACGCTTGCAACCATCTTCATCGAGCGAACCGTCACGATTGCGCATATCGATCAGTTTCGGCTCAAACTCCGGGTGGTAGACCCACGCCGGAAAGGCGCGATAGCGATAGGGCCGGAAATACTGGCCGTAATGCTTGTGCTTCTTGAAGGCCGCGTAATCCGGGATATGTGGCGGCTCAATATCCGGCTGCCATTCATCCTCGGAATAGTTCGGGGTATTCGCCCATGCGCCGGGCGTCCAATTGTTCGCGGATTGCCCTTCGAGAATCGCCTCGTTGTCGCCGACGTAACCCATGCAATATCCTTTCTGGAAAATTGAGATGCGATCAGATGATCGCATCATCCGTGTGAGAGGTTTCCACCTCCGGAGCCTTCATCGGCGCATGCAATGGCAGATCGCCGCGTGGCGACAATTCGGCGAGGCTTTCGACCCAGCCCGATCCGAGCTTCGCGGCCTCTTCATCGCTCCGGACATGCGCCCAGACCGCGTCGTGGCGCTTATCATAGACGCTGGCCTCGATATCCTTCTCGGCGTGATGGGTGCGTGAGAAGAGCATCTTGGGATATTCGTTGCTGTCGGCCTCGATGCCGGCGTGGTGCAGCGCCTGGCCGACCTGGTGCAGGTTGAATGGGATCGGCTCGACGCCGAGCTCGGCCGCAACGTCTTCGATAAACTTGACGTGGTGACGATCTTCGGGCGGCATCGATTCGAGATGGAAGGTTTCGCGAATGGCGTCGGCAGCTTCTTTCGAATTCATGGGAATACTCCATGTGTTTCAGGTAAGAGGACGGCGAGGCACCATTTGATGCCTCGCCGAGACAAATGTCAGAGCGAATCGAGCGTAGCGACCCCCCATTCCCCACGAGGCCAGAATAGCCCGAACAATGCATCGACACGATCTACAGGTTGATCAGTACCTGCTTCGTATACCACGATGGATCGCAACGAACAGCGATCGAACTCGTGCCGCGCCGCTTCCACCACACCTTTGCCGTTCGGCGGCATCCAGAGCGGCGCAATCACGAGCGACACCGCATCGCGCTGGAATGCCAGCGACTGCCGATAGGTGACCGACGCGTTGGCGAACGGTGTGACGACCGCGTTATTGGCGGGCGAAGCCGTCACCGTCATGTAGGCCTGCGCGGTATAGGGCAGACCCGCATACGGCACCTGCGAAGCCGGCGGAATCAATGCCGGATAGATCGGGATCGAGGTCGCACCTGCCGGAACATTCGCCGTAACCGTGAACTGCCGAGTCGTTCCGGTCGAGGCAAAAGTCGTGCGATTGACGGCGTTGACGCCAGCAACCGAGATGATATCGCCCTGGTTGAGCGTGCCGACCAGCGCCGTGATCGTCAGCGCGGTGCCGGTTTGGTTGGCGCCGTTGATGGTCGCGGTCGTGGCCGAGCCCGTGGTGTGTTTGATCACGGTCTGATCGCGGGCCATGTCGAAACCAAGCGCGTTCTTCATCGCGCCGCGCCTGAACTGTCCCGAGATTTCGGTCGCCGGATTGAACTGGCCGGCCAGCGAAGATACTAGCTTGGCATCGGTGTGCGGATCGTTGATGAGCTTGCGCGCATCCATCGTACCGAGATCTGGCGCCGAATTGTCGTCGAGCAACGCGCCGGCGTTCAGCACCGGAGTCTGGTTAATCGCCAGGATATTGTTATTGGCGTCGACATTGGCCGCC
>Ga0137419_10000122_pt1 | contig 22438 bp, 21 predicted proteins | sample CZODoug3_1_2_16f_FD_108279 | JGI IMG/M metagenome (GOLD analysis project Ga0137419, IMG submission 108279) | Vadose zone soil fungal communities from Angelo Coast Range Reserve, California, USA - CZODoug3_1_2_16fungal (Illumina Assembly) | ecosystem: Environmental > Terrestrial > Soil > Vadose... | reverse complement strand
GTCACCGCACGGCCGTTAGCAGGACCGGCCAGATTCTCGGCGGCGAAATCGACTTCACGATTGACGGCGGCGCTTACGCCACCTTGTCGTCGGTCGTCCTCTCGCGCGGCACCATTCACGCTGGCGGCCCCTACCATTGGCCGAGTATCCGCATTCGCGGAAAGGCGGTGGCGACGAATGCGCCGCCGCATGGCGCTTTTCGGGGTTTTGGCGCTCCACAATGCTTGTTTGCGATGGAGCGGCACATGGACCGTATCGCTCAGGTCGTTGGAATCTCACCGGCCGAGGTGCGTCGACGCAATTTTCTTAAACCAGGCCAAACCACGACCACGGAGCAGACCGTGCGCGAGGAGATCGATCTGGGTAAGCTGCTGGACCGGGCGCTGGAGCTCTCGAGCTACAGTCGCAAAAAAGCCGAGTTCGCGCGAGAGAACCCAGCACGGCAAATCAAGCGCGGCATGGGAATCGCAGCTTTCCTGCATGGTTCCGGATTCACAGGCTCAGGCGAACGCTTTCTGGCCTCTGTGGTCGGCGTGGAGGCGGGCGCCGACGGCAGGGTGCGGGTACTGGTTTCTAGCACCGAGTTCGGGCAAGGAACCAATACGGTTCTTTGCCAAATTGCCGCCGAAGCTCTGGCTTTACCTTATGAGGATGTTCGGATTGCGCAACCGGATACGGATCAAGTTCCCAACAGCGGACCCACCGTTGCATCTCGGACCGTCATGGTGGTCGGAAACCTGGTGCGATCGGCAGCTTTGGGGCTCAAGCAAACGCTCATTGCGAGCGGACTGCTCGGCAGTTCGTACTCAGCGGAAGAATTTCGCGCCGCCGGCCAACGCCACGTGGCCACTCACGGCGTCCTGCGCTCGTTCGCGCGCTACGAGGCGCCTGCGGGAGTTTTCTGGGACGATGAAAAATATCGCGGCGAGGCCTATGCCACATTTGCCTGGGCCGTGTACGTTGCGGAAGTTGCCGTCGATCTCTCCACCTTCACCGCGACCGTGGAGGATTTTGTGGCCCTGCAAGAAGTGGGCAGAGTTCTGAACCCTGTGCTCGCACAAGGCCAAATCGCAGGCGGCGTCGCCCAGGGCATCGGCTTTGCCCTGTACGAAAAAGTGGTCTGGCAAAATGGCCGCATGCAGAATGGTCAGATGACAAACTACATCATGCCGACGTCGGCGGACCTGCCGCCAATTCGGGTATTCTTCGAGGAGATCGGGAATGTCCATGGAGCTTACGGCGCCAAGGGGATTGGCGAACTTCCCATGGATGGTCCCGCGCCCGCGATCGTAAATGCTGTGGAAGACGCCCTTGGTTTCCGCTTCAATTCCGTCCCGCTCCTAGCTGAGGATATCTTCGAGGCAGTTTCGAAGGAGCCTTCCGGCGCGTTGCTCCCCGCCGGTGGGAAGTGATGGCCGTCTCCCCGGAGAACCAAGACAAGGGCGAGCTTTCCCTGACCGTCAATGGCCGGCTCCGATCGGTACAGGTTCATCCCATGGCGAGGCTGCTGGACGTTCTGCGGCATGAACTGCATTTGACCGGTGCGAAGGAAGGTTGCGGGGAGGGTGAGTGCGGTTCTTGTTCCGTGCTGGTGAATGGTGAATTGGTCAACAGCTGCCTGGTTCCGGTCCTGCAGGTGGAGGGCGCGAGGATTACCACGATTGAAGGTCTGGCGGAAGGGCCGGAGTTGAGTGCGCTGCAAAAAGCGTTTTTGGAATGCGGCGGGGCGCAGTGTGGGATATGCACTCCCGGAATGATTCTCAGTGCCTCGCATCTGTTGACCAAGAACCCCAACCCCTCGATGGACGACATCCGCGAAGGCTTGGCCGGAAATTTGTGCCGCTGCACCGGCTATATGCAGATCTTGGAAGCCGTGGCACGGGCGTCATGCCGAGGGCCCGGCGCATGAGATGCGATCCCGCAGACTACCACCTCATCGCTCCGGGCAAACTCGAGGCGGTGGTGTCCCTGCTCGCGAACGAGCCCGGGCAGTGGCTTCCCATCGCCGGGGGCACGGATGTGATGGTGCAGTTCGCGGCCGGAAGACTGGCATCGAGGAAGCTGGTGAGTATTTGGAACCTGCCAGAGATGCAAGGGGTTGAGACTCTGCCGGATGAGATCAGGATCGGCGCCGGATCCACGTATTCCGAACTGCGTGGGCAGGTTGTGATCGCAAGCGAGTTTCCATTGCTGACCAGCGCGGCGCGCTGGACCGGCGGCATCGCGAACCAGAATCGTGGAACGCTGGGAGGGAATATCGTCAACGCGTCACCGGCCGCTGATTCCCTGCCCGCGCTCCTTGCCTACGAAGCCGAACTGGTTCTGGTGTCGCTTCGAGGCAAGCGTCGCGTACCGTATCTCGGCTTCCATACGGGCTACAAAACAATGCTGCTCGAGCGCGATGAACTCGTACAAACGATCTGCCTCCGGCGCGGCTTTTCTGGCTATGTGCATTACGCGCGGAAGGTTGGGGCTCGGAACGCCCAAGCCATCTCGAAGGTATGCATGGCCGCGCTGGGCCGACTTCGCGGCGGCGTAATAGAGGATGTCCGGATCGCGCTCGGTAGCGTAGCGCCGGTGCCGCTTCGCCTTACGGAACTGGAACGAGTCCTTCAGGGCAAACCGGTCGAGCCGAAGCTGGTCGCTCAGGCAAGAGAGATGGCGGCTGCCGCGATCGAGCCGATCGATGATATTCGGTCCACGGCCAAATATCGCTCGGCCGTCGCGAGTAACCTCGTAGGCGAGTTTTTAGAGCAACTCCGCGACAAAGGGAACGCAGCATGAGCGGTGCGCTGAAGCGCTGGAATCTTCTGCCCCCCGAAGCCGCCGCGAATGAGATACTACCGTGCTGTGGCTCGCGGAGCTGGGCGGACGGGGTGACCGGACGACGGCCTTTGGCCGACGAGGTAACGTTGCTGGCTGTGTCGGACCAGGTTTGGAGCAGCCTGGCGGAGGCGGACTGGCGGGAGGCGTTCGGCAGTCATCCAAGAATCGGTCAAACAAAGATCGGGGAAACAAAGATCGGGGAAACGAAGGCGCCGAAGGAAGCTTCGCAACAATCTGCGGCTTGGTCCGGCGAGGAGCAGCGCGAAGTCGCAGAGGGCGGCGAGTCTGCGAAAGTCGCGCTTGCGGAGGGCAATCGGGAGTACGAGCGGCGGTTCGGACAGATTTTCATCGTATGTGCGACGGGCAAGGGGCCCGAGGAGATTCTCGCAATTTTGCAGCGCCGACTCGGAAACGACCCGGCCCTTGAACTTCGCGAAGCAGCGGAACAACAGCGGCAGATCACGCAGCTCCGTCTGAGAAAGTGGCTGCAAACATGAGGCGCACGGCTTGAGAAGCGAACGGTTGAGAAGCGAACGATGAAGCGCATTTCGACACACGTTCTCGACACTGCCAAGGGGCAACCCGCCAAGGATCTTCCGGTGCGCCTGGAGCGGCAGGAGGCGCAGGGCTGGCGTCAGCTCGCGTCGGCGAGGACCGATCAAGACGGCCGGTGCGCCCAGTTGCTCCCGGAGAGCGAAACGCTTCTGCCCGGGACCTATCGCCTGGGCTTTGACACCGCGGCATATTTTGACGCGCACAAGGTAGCAGGCCTGTACCCGCGGATCGAGGTTACATTTCAAGTTCACGACGGCGAACAAAGTTTTCACATACCACTGCTGCTGAGTCCAAATAGCTACACCACCTACCGGGGAAGCTGAGACATGATCGCTGTTGCCGAGAATAAGTACGGAAAATCGCGCGTGCGTCTGGTCAAAGTCGAGCGCAAAGACGGTTGGCACGAACTGCGCGAGTGGACCATTGCCGTGCTGCTGCAAGGTGATTTTGCTTCGTGTTTTGTGGAGGGTGACAACTGCAAGATTCTTCCCACCGACACCATGAAGAATACGGTTTATTCCTTGGCGCGGGATTCCTCTGCCGCATGCCTGGAAGACTTTGCCAAGGAACTCGTCGAGTTTTTTCTTCAGCACAATCCCCAGGTTTCCGAGGTTGAGGTCGGGATCTCCGAGAAGGCGTGGGAGCATCTGCAATGTGGCGGACAACCCCAGCCCACGACGTTTATTCAAGCAAGCAGAGAAATTCAGACGACCAACGTAGCGCGGACGCAAAAAGGAGATCTGTGCGTCTCTTCAGGATTCGAAGATCTGGTCGTCATGAAAACGTCGGGCTCGGCATTCGAGGGCTACATCCAGGATTCGCTCACTACGCTGCCGCCGGCCCGGGACCGCTTGCTGGGCAGCGCTGTGAGCGCCCATTGGAGATACGCGCCAACTCTTGTGGACTTTGGTCCCCTACGGGCGAAGGCTCGCGAAATCTTGTTGACCGCCTTTGCCGGGCACGAAAGCAAGTCCGTGCAGCACACTCTCTACGCCATGGGGAAGTCGGTTCTGGAGCAACTTCCAGAAGTGGAAGACATTGAACTAACCATGCCGAACAAACACTGCCTGCTCGTAGATCTCTCCCCTTTCGGGCAGGATAATCCCAACGAGATCTTTGTGCCGGTCGACGAGCCGCATGGGAACATCCAGGCGCGCCTTCGTCGCCAGGGGTAAAGCGAATTGCGCGACAGCAAAACCTTGGCCCTAGAAGCCATTGAGCGTTGCCAGGCTCTGGCGCGCTTCAGCGAAGATGCGCACAGCATTCGCCGGACGTTTCTCTGCCCTGCCATGCGCGACTGCCACCACGAAATCACGGGCTGGTTAGCGCCTCTCGGGATTCCGTCCAGGGTTGATGCAGCAGGGAATCTCCGCGTCACCTATCCCTCGGCGGTACCGGATGCCCCGCGCTTGCTGATCGGATCGCACCTCGATACGGTCCCGAACGCGGGGGCCTATGATGGCATTCTTGGGGTCGTCCTCGCCATCGCGCTTCTCAGCGCCTTGGACGGACGAAAGCTCCCCTATGTCATGGAAGTGATCGGTTTCTCCGAGGAGGAAGGGGTTCGCTTCGGCACGCCATTTCTCGGGAGCCGGGCGTTGGTGGGCAGCCTGGATGAGGCATTACTCAAGCGAAAAGATGCGCGAGGAATATCCATCCATCGGGCGCTCGAAGACTTCGGTCTGAATCCCGCGGAAATTGCGCAAGCGGCGATGCCAGAGGCCACCCTCGGCTACCTGGAGTTCCACATCGAGCAGGGACCGTTGCTGGAAAGTCTGGGGCATCCCCTGGGGGTGGTGGAAGCGATTGTGGGCCAGAGTCGACTGGAAATTACCTTCGTCGGCCATGCCAATCATGCCGGGACAACGCCGATGAACCTCCGTCGTGACGCCGTCGCGGCAGCCGCGGAATGGATCGGCGCGGTTGAGAACCATGCCAAGTACACTTCTGAACTGGTGGCGACGGTGGGCGCAATCCAGGTGCACCCGGGGACGGGCAACGTGATTGCCGGCGAAGCGCGATTGAGCCTCGACGTGCGTCATAGAGTGGACGAAGCGAGAACAACCGCGGTGGCCTACCTTCTCCGTCAAGCCGAAGAGATCGCGACGCGTCGTGGCCTCAGCGCACAAGGGGACATCCTGCTCGAGCAACCCGCCGTCCCGATGAACCCGTTTCTCGTCGACCAGGTCGCCCGAGCCGTCAGTCAGGCCGGATGCGAGCCGTTTCGCATGGTGAGCGGCGCGGGTCACGATGCCATGGTTATGGCCAGCAAGGTTCCGTCAGCCATGATTTTTCTGCGCACGCCCGGCGGGGTGAGTCACGACCCTGAAGAAGCCGTGGCCGTCGGAGATGTGACCAAGGCGATCGAGTGCGGCCGTCACCTTCTGGACCAATTAGCGAACTCGGCAGAATTCCTACGAAGGACACAACATGCATAGCCTGGGGCGTACGCGCAGTTCGCAGCAGCCGAATCATCTTCTCCTCACGCCCGACACGTTTGTGCGTACGGCGTTACCGGGGATGACGGGCTGCGTGGCCGTCGTGCATGTCGGCCCGGCATTGGGCGCTCGGTTTGCCCAATACACGGCCGAATTCGACGCCGGAGGCGAACTCGGCGCCACGCCAGTGCAACGGTTTGTTTTTGTTATGGAAGGAGCCGTAAGGCTGGACGCGCAACCTATGTCGAGTGAACTTGCGGTGGGCGGTTACGCCTACCTACCGCAAGGCTTGGCCCATCGAGTGACGGCGTTACAACCCAGTCGTCTGGCTGTGATCGAAAAGCCGTACGTGGCCTTGGACGCGGTAGGTGCCCCGCAACCGCTCGTGTCTCACGAAAACAACGTTGCCGAGCATGCGCTTGGCGATGATCCCGACCTCGAGGTCAAGTGCTTGTTGCCGGACGAGATGAGCTTCGATTTTGCGGTCAATACCATGGTCTACCAACCCGGAGCCGCGCTCAGCATGGTCGAAATGCACGTCATGGAGCACGGACTCATCATGCTGGAAGGCGGAGGCATTTACCGACTGGGCGATTCCTGGTATCCGGTCAGGGCCGGGGATTTCATCTGGATGGGACCATGGTGCCCGCAGTGGTTTGCTGCGATCGGCAAAGTTCCCGCCAAGTATCTCATTTATAAGAATTGGAACCGTCATCCGCTCGCAACCCCATAAACCATGAAGCTTGCCATTGATCAATCCCGACTGCTGTCGGAGATAGAAACACTCGCCTCGATCTCCGACGCGGAACCGCCGGCGGTTACGCGAGTTGTTTTTTCTCCCGCAGACTTGCAGGCTCGCATCTGGCTAAAGTCCCAGTGCACCGAGGCCGGCCTGGTCGTGCGCGAGGATGCTGTCGGAAACACCTTCGTTCGCTGGACCGGCTCGGATCCCGCAGCTCCCGCAGTCGGCACCGGTTCCCACCTCGACGCCATACCCAATGCCGGGAAGTACGACGGCGTGGTCGGCGTTCTTGGAGGTCTCGAGGCGATTCGCGCCCTGCGGCAAAGTGGATTCCGTCCCCAGCATTCCATCGAGCTGCTTGTCTTCACTTCAGAAGAACCGACGCGCTTCGGAATCGGCTGCCTCGGCAGCCGCATGCTTTCGGGAACTCTCTCTCCTGCTGCAGCGCGCAAGCTCAAAGACAACGCAGGTGCTGGGCTCGACGAGGTTCGCGGACAGGCAGGTTTCGGCGGCGAACTGGAAGCGGTCAGGTTGCCGACTGGTCACTACAAGGCGTTCATCGAGTTGCACATCGAGCAAGGTCCACTGCTCGAGCGCCGGAAAGTTCCGCTGGGAGTCGTCACGAGCATAGCGGCGCCGGCGAGCCTGCGGATCGTAATTGAAGGCGCGGGTGGACACGCGGGCGCGGTGCTGATGCCGGATCGCCGCGACGCGCTCTGCGCGGCAGCGGAACTTATTCTTGCTGCAGAGAGCGGGGCTCGTGCCAGCGGAGCCGACGATACGGTGGCTACGGTGGGAATCTGCGAGGTTTTTCCCGGCGCGATCAACAGCATTCCGAGCCAGGTTCGCCTGAGCGCCGATGTCCGCGACACCCATCTCCAGCGGCGGGACGCCGTGCTCGGCGAGATCGAGAGCGCCGGTCAAGACATCGCCCGGAGGCGGCAAGTTTCCATTCGCAATGAGCTGCTGAATGCGGATGCGCCAGCCACTTGCGCGCCGATGGTGGTCGAAACCCTATTGGATGCGTGCCGGAAACACGGCTTGGCATCCCTTCCGATAGTCAGCCGTGCTTATCACGACTCGCTGTTCATGTCGCGCATTGCGCCCACCGGGATGCTGTTTATTCCCTGCCGCAACGGCTACAGCCATCGCCCCGATGAGTACGCATCGCCGGAAGATATCGCGCGTGGGACACTGGTCCTTGCCGAGACTCTGGCCGCGCTTGCGCAGTGATGCAGTCTCACGGCGCGTGAGGAATCTCGGACTCGCGCGCGGCCCAGTGCTCGATGATGTCGCGTACGACCCTGTCGCCAACGGTTTGTGCCGCTTCCAAAGCAGGCATGTAAGCCGAGTAGTTACCCGAGGAAATTTGCGATAGACTCTCGGCGGCCGTCGATCCCGGAGGCTCGCGGTCAAAATTGCTGACGGTTCGCAGCACCAGCACACGCTGCAAATCCACGCGACCCGCTTGACTCAACAAAGTCAGTGATTGCATGGTGCCGGAATCCTCCATGGCCGAAGTCATGTAATTGCCCTTACCGCCGGTGAAGTAACGAGTCCATGCGTTCGCCCACTCCTCCATCTTCGAGCCGTGCCAAAACGTGCTGGCCGAGAGCGTGTCGCCGCGAGCTACAAACGGCGGTTTCAGCGCATTGGGAAAGCCGGTATACCTGGCTCGCGATGCCTTCAAGGCATCGGAATCGGCGAGATGCAAATTCTCTGTAAGCTGAAACGCCCAGCCCACGAGTCCGGGGTTCAGGGAATAGACTTCGCCGTCAGAGCCATTGACGGGAACTTCAAAAGGCGTCTTCTTCCAGAGTGGAACGTAGCCCGTCGTCCACCCCGGTGGAATTTGGCGGGCATCGATCTCAAAGGAGAGGTCTCCGTCCACCACGTGGTCCGCCCAAACCGCCGATCCTACAGAAACGTCCGCTGGATCACCGCCGGCAATGCCCGCGACGATCCAATAGGCCTTCGAGAAATCGAAGCGCGGGTCCAAGCCGACGGCCATCACCGAAGCCGCAGACTTCGCGGTTCCCATGCCGGTCACCATGCCCAGAACATCGTCCTTGTTCATGCGAACGTGCCGATTTCCTGCAGGTAGCGGGAGAATTTGGTCGAGGTGCTCCCGCTCCACCCACAACTGGAACTCGCCTGGAGTGTCTCCTGTGTCTTCCCCTTGCTCAAACATCGTGACGACGACTACCTTGACGCGGATCGGCGGAACCGGTGCTTTCGTTTGGGCGGACAGCAGGACTGGAAGACAACCAGAGACGAGGAACGCGAGCATGCTCTTTGTCGCCGCAAAACGCATGAGGGCCTCCAGAACTAAGGGTGCCGCTCCAGACTAACCCAGGGCCTGGCGAATTTTGGCATAACCCGGCTTGATCGTGGAATAGATGAAATCGATCCGCTGGTCGTAAGGTAGGAAGGCACTTTTCATCGCGTTGATCGTGATTTTCTCGAAATCGTCGAGGGCTAGACCAAAGCTATCGACCGCGGCCTCAAACTCGCGTGTCATCGTGGTGTTGCTCATCAATCGATTGTCCGTGTTGAGCGTCACCCGAAACTTCTGCTGATAGAGAATCCTGAAAGGATGTTCGGCCAAGCTGGGTGTGGCGCCAGTATGTACGTTGCTCAGCAGGCAAATCTCCAGTGGGATTCGCTTATCCAGCACATACTGCGCCAGGTCGCCAAGCTTCACGACTTTCCCGTCCACCACCGTAATGTCTTCAATCAACCGCGTGCCGTGCCCAATTCGATGCGCCCCGCAATACTGAATCGCCTGCCAAATGGATTCCTTGCCATAGCCTTCCCCGGCGTGCACGGTGATGTTGAAATTCTCGCGCTGAATATAGTGGAAAGCCTCCATGTGCTTTTTCGGAGGATGGCCTCCCTCTTCACCCGCAAGATCGAATCCCACTACGCCGCGGGCGCGGAAATCGACGGCCAGCTCCGCCATTTCGAGAGAACGGTCCATGTTGCGCATGCCGCAAATCAGCAAGCCCGAAGCGACTCCGAAGTCCTTGCGTCCGCGCTCCAGTCCCTTCAAGACAGCGGAAACAACCTGCTGATGGCTCAATCCTTTCTGAGTGTGGAAGATGGGCGCAAAGCGGGTTTCAAAATACACGACGCCATCTTCGCTGAGATCCGCGGCTTGCTCATATGCAACCCGCTCGAGCGCCTCCTCCGTTTGCAGGACCGCGATCGTATGGGCGAAGCCTTCGAGGTACGTGGCAAGACTCCCCTGGTTGGCGCCGCGATAAAACCATTCGGCCAAGGCTTGCGGGTCGGCGGTCGGGAGATCCCGGTATCTCGCTTCCTTGGCCAAATCGATCACAGTTTGCGGACGCAAAACACCGTCCAGGTGCTCATGCAAAAGGACTTTGGGCAGGCTCTGGAGTCGCTCTCGATTGAGTCTCATTGCGGACTATTTTATACCGCTCTCGCATCACGTCTTGCGATTCCAACTTCGCGTTACTCGGCTTTGGCTGGCTTGAGGATGGGGATGTCGGAGTCGGCGTCTTTCCGCCAGGGCAAGCGTGTAGTCACGCCTTCGGGCATGGTTCTGGATGGCGCGAGAGACAAGGTAGGAGGCGGCATGCTGGCGAGCTTATCCGCCGGGACTTTCCGGTGGTGGAATCCCATCTTGCCGCCGCCGTTCTATCACGACAGGATAATCAACCACGCGGGCGCGCATGCGTTCAATGTGCAGGTGTAAAGCGGCGCGCAATTCAACGAGCTTTTCCATCAGTTGCTCGTCGTCCTTGCCTGCTAGAAGCTGCTTGCACAAACTGCGGATTTCATCTTCGACTCGACGGAGCATGGCGCGCTGCATTCAGATGCAGTGGCGCGCTCCTAGGTTACAACACCCGGTGGAATTTTGACCTACAGTGCAAACTGTAAGGGCAACCCCAATTGACCTCGGGAAAACGCTCCGACGTGCGGTCTAGGGCCGCCGGGCGAGGTCCACTTTAGCAGCGGCTGCGATTCTGGCCACATGCAGGACGGAGAGCCCGCCCGACTTGGTGGCGCAGTCGGCGCCCCGGTTTTGCTTTGCTGTCGGAATGGTTTTGTTTTTTACCAACTTCGGCTTAGTCAGAGGATGCCTGCGTCTGTTTTTCAAGGCGATGCCGTTTTTCATCCAGCATCGCATTGAGTTCTTCGACAAGGGCCAGTAGTTTCTTGGGATCTTGTTCGGCGGCGATCAGCCGGGCCAATTCCATCCGCTGATCGGTGTGTTCCTTCATCGGTCCCCCAATTCGATAGCCGCTGACGCACAACCACCCAACGATGGATCGTCGGGTTGCTCACGGGAAAAGCTAGGACGCTTTCTTTTCCGCTGATGGGTCGATCATGCGGGTGATGTAGCATTCCTCGTGAACGGCCTGACCTCGCTCATCGCTTCGCGCGCTGCGCAGGTTCACTTCTCGTCCACAGACCGCGCACGGTAGATTGGTAATTGCTTCGTCGGTCATATTTGGCTCCATTGGCGCGGAGATAGCTTAACCGCAGGCCGGACACGCGTCAATGCGATGGAGCAAACGAGGGCACAATTCTTGGCTGGCAGGCCAGCGTCCCGGGGAAGGCAAAACGACGACAAGGGCGCGGGCTGCCCAACAGCCGAGGTGGCATTCCCCAGGTAACTCAGCCGTGATCGAGCGCGTACCAACCCGAAACGTGGACCGGGTAAGCTTCGCGACGCCACCATTCATTGTCGCGGTGCCGATCGCAGTCGTTCCGACAAAGAACTTCACTTGGCCCATCAATGGACTCGGGCCGTAATGGTCTGCAGCATGGGCGTTTCACGTCACAGCTTGCCCGAGCTTCGAAGGATTGGGACTTGCGGTTCGTGGCGTCGTGGTTGGATCCTTTGCCACGACCTGCGTGAACGTCTGCAAACTCGAGGCGAACCAATTGTCGCCTGGTAGGCATGATCCGTTGAAGAGCAATCTAAGCCTATTAACAGGCGCTTTTATGCCTATCATGCGAAATATAATACAAATACAATTAAATGGTTGATATACGCTGTTTATCCGTATAACAGCGGTTAAATGGTATAATTCTACCGCATGAGAGAACTTACATTCAAAACCCACGGCGAATTGCAGGTTGCTCTCGGCGAACGTGTGCGTAGGTTGCGCCTCTGGCGGAACATCGATCAGCGCGCAACGGCTGAGAAGGCCGGTGTTTCCGAAAAGGCATTGCGCAATCTCGAAGCAGGCCGCGGGTCTACCGTTGGGACGCTCCTACGAACCCTCAAGGCGCTGGACTACCTGCAAGGCATAGAGATGCTGGCACCCGAGGTCACAGTTGATCCAATCGCTCTATTGCACAGGTTGAAGCCACCGCAGCGTGTCAGACGCCCGCGGGGTCCTCGAAAAGCAAATCCATGAATACCCCGGCCATTGAAGTTTTAGCGTGGGGACGACGGGTGGGCGCAGTAGCACCCGATCCGCGCCTCGGTTGCTATGCATTTGCTTACGACCAGGCGTGGCGGCGTAGCGGAATCGAGCTGGCTCCACTGACTTTGCCGCTCGATGCTCGGAGTGCAGCATTCGTCTTCCCCAGCCTACCGGAGGCGACTTTTCACCGTTTGCCGGGCATGCTAGCAGATGCATTGCCCGATGAGTTCGGGAACGCACTGATCGATGCCTGGATGGCAGAGCATGGCGTGCCAAACAGCGACGTAACCACCCTTGACCGCTTGGCTTACATGGGAAAGCGCGGCATGGGCGCACTTGAATTCAAACCCGCACGCGGGTCCCACAAGGAGAGTGCCGCTGCCCTCGAGATGAAATCCCTCGTGGAAGGTGCGCGAATGCTGATCGAGGGAAAGCCCTCCCTGGACACACACGCTAAGACTGCGCTGGCCAACATCATGAAGGTCGGCATCTCGGCTGGTGGCGCCCGTGCGAAGGCGGTGATCGCCTGGAATCCAAAGACGGACCAAATTCGGAGTGGGCAATTCGAAGCCGCAGAAGGTTTTGAGCATTGGCTTCTGAAGTTCGACGGGGTGGGTAAAAACCCGGAGCTGGGGACAAGTGCCGATTACGGCCGTATCGAATACGCCTATTACCGGATGGCGACGCAGGCTGGCATCGAGATGTCTCCGTGCCGGTTGCTGGAAGAGAATGGGCGCGCCCACTTCATGACGCGCCGCTTTGACCGCGAAGTAGTAAATGGCTGCACGATCAAGCACCATGTGCAGACGCTCTGCGCGATGAATCACCTGGACTTCAAGCAGCGCGGCACGCACGCCTACGCCCAGCTTTTCATGCTGATCTCCCGGCTAAGACTTGGCGATGAGCCTATGGGGCAGACCTTTCGCCGGATGGTCTTCAACGTGATGGCCCGCAACTGCGACGACCACACGAAGAACTCCGCCTTCCGCATGAAACAGGGTGGAAGTTGGGAACTCGCTCCGGCATACGACCTGACGCATGCCTACAACCCCAAAGGCGAATGGACGTATCAGCACCTGATGAGCGTGAATGGCAAGTTCGATGACATCACGCGAGAGGACCTTCTGCTGGAGGCAGACCGCTTCGGGGTCAGGCGACCGAACGACTTGCTAGCCGATGTGCGTGCAGCACTGGAGAACTGGTCCGGTTTCGCCGAAGAAGCGGGTCTCAGCAATTCGTCATCCGACCGCGTGGCTGCGGACTTCTTCACACTGTAAATCCGCCTACCCACAAGCCATCACGCGCCTAGCCGAGCGCATGGCAATGAAACACGTACTCGACGGCGTTCCGCTTTGACAATACTGAAAAACTGCCCAATCAGCTGAAACATCGGCGTCAATCCTCGGCATCCTGGCCAAGTGTAGAATTTGGCAGCCCAACAGTCGCGAGATGGAACCAGATCGCGGCTGGGCTAGGAGAACCAGACCTGTTGAGGCGGGGCGGAGATGCCGCAACGATTCCGGCGTCCCAACCCTGTATTGAACCACTCAGAACTCTGGAATTGGACCACTGGGGATCAGGTGGGTTGCGAGGGGGTGGATTCCTTTCGAAAACCAAAACGGAAGAAGCCCCACCCCCCGACCGAGCCTCTTCCGTTCCGCACTATGGCGTTGTTATGTTGTGGTTTGCTGATCGCTTTCCACTTTCACTCTCGTCTTGACTTTCCTGGCTCCTCCTTATCCTTAATCCTTCAGGATCAGGATCCTTCGGGATCAGTCGTGCCAGAACTCCGCTGGCGAAACTCACTGAATACTGATCGGACAGTTCGCCGGCACGGTCGCCACATCGATGCGCCGTGCCCCACCTGCCGGAACCAGTTGCACGGCGATGGTTTGCGCAACGTCCGTACCTTCATTCCGGATGACGTGGGCGTGGCTGCCTCCTTCATCAACGAACGACATCCCCTGCGTGTAAACCTTGGGCGAACACGTCGGGTCGTCACTCTCGTAGTCGGTAATCGTTCCCGCTGTCACGACGATCAGGCTGTGCCCAGGGTGCGAGTGCCAGCCTGTCGTTCCACCCGGCTGCCAGACGTTACTCTGCACATACAGGTCCGATGCCCCCCTGGTCTTCTGCTTCGACACCCATACCTCGCGGTCTTCGAGCTCGGACGTGCCCGGCAGAACCACGCGGTTCGAAACATCGAACGCACCCACATTGGCGCCCTTGGCCATCGTTGTGGGTATAAACCCGCTCGCCGCTGTGGCGGACACCTTGCCTGTGTGAAAGATCGCCGTGAGCATAATCACGGCAGCGCTAAACACTACCCATGTCAATCTCTGTCGCATACCGACCTCCTTGGTCTTCCCGCCGTTCGCCGGCCGAAGACGCTTGCCCACAATCGGTCGCCTGCCTGGGTTGGTTCAAGCAGCAAAGCACTGAACTGGCCTCTTGCCGTGCAATGCCGTTCTTTGCCGTTCCCAATCAGCCACGCTACAATCGGTTCCCGGGCCAATCACCGCCCGGGCGAGTCAGGAGCGCGCCATGGGCGAACCGGTCCCCTCACCGCCGTCCTTGCCAGTCCGCGAAGGCCGCCGGCTGGATTCCTGGAAAGAGATCGCCGCTTACCTCAACCGCGACGTCACCACGGTCCAGCGTTGGGAAAAGCGCGAGGGCATGCCCGTCCACCGTCAACTGCACGACCGCGCAGGCTCCATTTACGCCTTTCGCTCGGAGCTTGACGCTTGGGTCCACGCTCGCACCCTTCGCGCCACCCAGGGGCGTAAGGACAATGAAAACGGAAGCCAGCAGAACGGCGACACTGCCCCACTGCAGAGTCCTCCGATATCGACGGCTCTTCCAGCCAAGCCCGCCCCCCGAATCCCCTGGATCGTCTGCCTGCCCATTGCCGTCGCGGCCACCCTCGCCATCGCCGCCGGCCTTTGGGTCCGGGGGACGGAGTACTTCTGGCGCAGCCCCGTCGCCGACGCACAATTTCAAACCCTCACCGATTTCGAGGGACTCGAGCAGGCTGCCGCCCTGTCCCGCGACGGCCATTTCGCGGCGTTTCTATCCGACCGCGACGGCCAAATGGATGTCTGGGTCACGCAAGTCGGCTCCGGTGAGCTCCACAATCTCACGGGCGGCAGCGCACCCGAACTCGTCAATCCATCCATCCGTACGCTGGGCTTCTCGCCCGATGGTTCTCTCGTTACGTTCTGGGTGCGCAAGCAGGGAGCGGCGGCCGCGAGCGGCGGCGACATCAGCATCCGGGCCGTGCCCACCCTGGGCGGACCCTCGAGGCCCTACCTCGACGGCATCGCCGAGTTCGACTGGTCGCACGATGCCTCTCGGCTCGCGTACCACACGCCTGGCCCCGGAGATCCCCTCTTCGTCTCCGACGGCCTCCAGCGAACCGCCACCCCACCCATTTTCGTGGCCCCTTCCGGAATCCATTGTCACTTCCCGGTATGGTCGCCCGACAACCAGTTCATCTACTTTGTGCAGGGAGCCCTTCCGGACAAGCTCGATATCTGGCGCATAGCCCCCACCGGTGGGTCCCCCGAACGCCTCACTACCTTCAACGCCCGCGTCACCCATCCCGTCCTGTTGGATCGCCGTACCCTCATGTTCCTCGCGGGCGATCCCGCCGAAGCCGGCTTGTCGCTCTATAGCATGGACATCGAGCGCCGCATCCCCCATCGCCTGGGCTCGGGCCTCGACCGCTACACCTCGCTCGCCGCCAGCGCCGACGGTCATCGTCTCGCCGTCACCATCGCGCGTTCTAAAAGAACGCTTTGGCGCCTGCCAATTTCGCAGGTCAGCGCCTCGCCCGCCACTCCCTCCGCTCCAGTACAAATTTCTTCTTACACCGGTACCATGTTCTCCCCACGACTGGGTCCCAATTATCTTTTGTACATTTCTTCCACCGCGACCGGCGAGAGCATCCTGAAGCTCACCAACGATACCGCCCTGCAGCTGTGGACTGGCCAGCAGTCCCAAGTACTGGGTGGCCCAGCCATCTCGCCCGACGGGCGTAGCATCGCCTTCTCGGTTCAGCAACGCGGGCGCGCTCTGCTTTACATCATGCAGGCCGATGGCAGCAACGCGCACATTGTCGCCGATTCACTCGAGCTTCGGGGGTCTCCCACCTGGGCGCCCGACGCCCAATCCATCACCACCGCGGTCGCCGATCACGGTGTCCCCCATCTCGTTCGGGTGCCTCTCGATGGCCGCGCCCCCACTACTTTGGTGGAGGACTACTCCCTCGATCCCGTCTGGGTACCCGGCGGCCACTTCGCCATCTACTCAGGTCCCGATATCGGAACAAAGTTTGCCGTAAAAGGCGTGACCGCGGACGGCGCACCGCGTCCCCTACCCGATCTAACCCTCACGCGCGGCACCCGCCACATCGCCTTCCTCTCGGGAGGCCGCAGACTTGTGTTCCTGCACGGTGAGATCAAACACAAGAATCTCTGGCTCCTGGACCTCGACACCGGCGCCCAGCGCGAGCTCACTAACCTCCCGCCCGATTTCGATGTCCGCGACTTTGATATCTCCCCAGACGGCCAACAAGTCGTCCTCGAGCGAGCAGAGGAGCGCTCCGACGTTGCCGTCCTCGATCTCCCACGACAGTGATTGGGGGACCAGCTTGCATTTTCAGCGACGGCAATCCAAAACGCACAAATGCAACGCCGCTCATGAATCAGAGTGAAGCCCAGGACGCGCGCGCGGAATCCCCTTACCCAAGTCCTGACTTTGGCGCAAATTGTGCCCCCGCTTGCCCCGTGCCACACCATGCAAGGATGCAGCGGGCTATGGGCAATTCAGGAAGGGAACGACAAGTCTGGGAAATCACACGCGATAGCAGGAGACATTGGATAGCCCCACCGGATAGCCCCACCCGTCGCGGGATGGAACCAGATCACCGCCTGGTTGGGAGAAGTGGACACCGGTGGCGAGGTGGCGGTGCGCTTGGTGCCTTCTGACGTTCCCTAGCACGCGGAAAACATGCCGAATTCCGCGAGCTCCCGCGTCGCGGATCTTGACAAATTTCAGTTCAACGATATTGTTCCGTACCAAAGTTTCGCCAACACCAACCCTCCCAGCACAGCCATCGCAATGCTGAGCAAGGTCCCGATCAAGAAATACTCCGCAAATCGCTGCTCCTTCAACTCCGGAAACCTTGCGATCGACTTCCCTGCCAAGATCAGCCCCACCATCGAGGGAGACTGAACCAATATCGCAGTCACAACAAGAAATCGTTCTAGCCAACCGATGTACATGCCCGCATTTTCGACCTGCTCCGGTATGTCCTCCAGGGTTTCAATCCCATTTGTCAATCTGCGCGTCAAATAACGAATCAGATATCCGCCCGCGAACACCACAGCCACGTACACGATTGCGGCTTCCAGAACTCTCTCCCCCGTTGCCGGTGACCAACCGAACTGCGATCTCAAACTCGACCAACCAGGGCGAGTGAGTAACCATGCCAACAGGATAAGGGTGCAAACGTGAAGCACTTGATCAGCCAGAAAGACCGAAGCGGAATCCGCCAATTTCGCTGAACGCACCAAGCCTTGCTTGGCCCGGTCGATCCCGAGATGCACGGCAATATAGAGAGCGGCAAGAATCCAGAACCACGCCGACGCCAGCAATTGAAGACCAACAAATGCTGCGATGCACAAGATGAGAACGAGAAAGTGAATTGCCCCGTGGGCAAAGTAGGCGCCATAGCCCTGGCCTTTACGTTGGGCCATCTTCGACGTTTGCAGTGGGAAATCCCCAAGAAGATGCGCTAAGACCATGGTCAAGACCAATCTCGAGAACGGTTGCATATTATTGTGCAATTGTCAGGATTTGCACCTTATCGTGCAATAGGAAAATAGCTCCCAATGACTCGCTCCATCGCGACTTGGGTTTCCTGAATTTGCCACCAAAAACCCCGCCGTAGGCTTCGCGAGACCGTCGATTTGTCTAACCCCAACTTCTTTGCCGTAAGGTCTTGGTCGCTTGTCTCCATGCGGACGTTGATCGTCTCCCACTGCTTGGCCGAGATGCTTTGCAGCAAACTATCATGCAGGTGGTAAACAGTATTCGCGATCAAATCCAACATTTCGTTTCCGGTCACAAACGACGTCAGAACTCCGGTCTTACTCGATCTAGCCTTCACATGGTTGACTGCCTCGCGTGCCCGCTCAAACGCCTCTCCTCCGGCAAACACATTCACGGGTTTCCGGTGGGGTTCCGTAACCTGTCCAATTCCAATACCAATCCAAAGCTCCAAGGGATGAAAGTACCTCCGAAGATCCATAACCACCGCCGGTGCATTTGTCGGCTTTGACAAAATCCCCTCAAATTCATCCCAGGCCGTAATCGCGTACTCCGACAAAATCCACTTCTTCTCCACGTGCAGCCTGGAAATGCGGCGCAACTTCTGGTCTCTTTTGCGGCGGAACTCCTCAATCTGTCGCGATCGGACGACGTCGCAGGTGATCGCTGCATAACGGGTCGATGTCATCTTCATGGCTACTCACTGGTTGTACGCTAGAATGCAATAATATCCGTTTGCACATTTTCGTGCAACCAAGCAAGCCTTCCGTGCCAGAGCAGTGCACTCCTACACCGAGGCAGCGGAAGCCTCCCTGCGGGTCGCGTCGTCCTCTACTGTACTCGATCGGCCTGCTTCGAGCCTGGGCCTCAAACTGGGCCCCCTACCAGCCGCCACCGTGTCACGCGAAGCCCTACGACGTGCATCGAGCAATTCGGGGAACAAGCGGCGAGGGGGCCGAGCCCGAAGGAGCTGTATACCAGTGGGACCGCGAATTCACGGGAGGGAGCGGTTGGCGGGGACTTTCGTTCGAGCCTCAACAAAAAACCCTCTCCCCGGTCATCGGGGAGAGGGCCGTTGCAGTCGGAGCGCGTTTTAGTCGTCCAGGTCAGCGGTGGTGGGTGCCGGGTTGTTGAACTCGCTCGGCGGGCGAACCGTGCTCTCTCCGGGATAGGGTCGCTTAAACCCGGTGGACAGGTACCAGTTCAGATGGTTGACGGTGTCCGGGTCTTCGGCGTCGGGCCTGGTCAGCTTGCCGGCGAAGATCTCCGCCTTCTTCTGCAGCCAAGCCGCCCTGAGCGCCTTGATCCTAGCGCCGCTCGCTGGGCTGGCTGCGCTCGGTGTAACGCCCTCGTCCAGCGGGACCTGGTTCTTGACGTGCGTCCACGGCCTGAAGTTCTCCTCAGGCGCGTCGCCCTTGACGAAAGCCGTCTTCATCGGCGAAGCCACGAGGTCGAACTGGTTCATGGGCGGCAGACCGAGGATTTGCTCGATCGTCCGAGTCATGTTGACCTGCGTGTAGTAGGTGTGGTCGGTGGGTCCATGCTGCACAGCGTACGGGCTGACGACAAAGCCGGGGCTGCGATGACCGTCAACGTGGTCGACGCCGTTCTGCGCGTCGTCTTCCTCCATGAAGATCGCCGACGAACGCCACACGTTGCTGTGGCTGATGTAGTCGATCATGCGCCCAACCGCCAAGTCGTTGTCTGCCTGTTGGGCGTCCGGGCTCGGCGGACCCCCGGTGTGGTCATCCATGATCCACAGGATGCTCAACGCGGGTACCGTACCGGCTGCGACGTCCTTTTTGAAATCCTGGACCCACAGGTCGACGCGGAACTGGTCGGGGATGCCCAAATCGAACTGCGGGAAGTTCTTGATGAGGTAGTTGGACACTGCCGGGACAGAAGACTCTGCCTGGACGGTGTTCTGATGGTACAGCGTCGACTCGAGGCCAGCCTCGAACTTCTTCGAGTCCGCGTAAAATTCGCTCCAGCTCGGCTCGCTGGTCGAGCCGTTCGGCTGCAGGAACGTATCGTTCTCGACGTATTCGCCGTAGATCTTCACCGGCAGACCGGCGGCCGTCGCTTCCGAGAATAGGAAGCCCTTGCTCTGATAGGCGAGTGCATCCCCGGCGTTCCCGCCTGGATAGCTGCGGTTCCAGTCCGGCGACTGGATGTCGTCGGCGTACGGCGCCATAGCTTCTGTGATCCACTGGTGACCGTCTGCCGACTGGCGGCTCGGGTCGTAGAAATTGTCGAAGAGAGGGAACCGTTTCAACAGCTTGTGCGCATTCGGCGTGTCCTTGCCGCCGAACACTGCCAGCGAGGGGTCGCCATTGCCGGCGGCCACGTCGCCCAGGACCTGATCATACGTGCGGTTTTCGCGGATGATCAGGAATACGTGCTTGATCAGTGACGGATCGCCGATCTTGGCGGGGATGGCCGCCGGCTTGGCGTTCGGGCTGCCACCGGAGGCAGATTTGATATTCTGCGTCAGGTCCCAGTGGTTATTCTGGAAAACCTGCTTGGTCATCGCCGCCAGCTTCCCGCGATCCGGCACCGGGACGATGCTGACGGTGCCATTGTCCTGGTGGGTGTTGTAGCTGGTGACGCCGTAGTCGGTCTCGAACGAATAACGCGCGCCGATGCCCTTGTCGTTGGCAACGAGGAGCGTGTTATTGGCCTCGTCCAGCACGACCGAGCTCGGCGCATAGGCGACCGGGATCATGCCCCGGATGGAATCGTCCTCCTCGTCGCTGAGGTCGACCACGCCGATTGCATTGGCGTTGTAAAGCGCCACGTAGGCCACGCCTTTGTTGGCATCGACTGCGATCGAGTTTGGTCCGGCGCCGTAGGCTCGTTGACGCGCCCCGGGCACTCTGATCGGCAGCCCAAGGTCGATCGTCCGCACCACTTGATTCGTGGCCGTGTCGATGACCGAGATGCTGTCGCTATAGGTGTTGGCGACCAACAGGTGCCCTCCGTACCACGCCATTCCGGTCGGGTGTAGCCCGGTTGCGATGGTAGCGGTGACCTTCATCGAAGCCAGATCAACCACGGAAACGGTGCCGGTGGTCGCCGATCCGACCACCGGATCAGCGACGATTTCAGTGCCGGCGGAGTAAATCTGGAAGTCGGCTGCCGTCGCGGCGCGGCCACCCTCGTTGCTGATGTAGGCACTCCTGCCGGTGCGGTCAATTACGATGCTGTGCGGCGCGTTCCCGACGCGGATCTGCACACCCTGCGTCGGCGGCGTCGCGGTCAGGTCGATCTTGGTGAGCGTATCGTTCTGGTTTAGCAGAGCATAGGCGCTCTTGCCATCCTTGGAGAGCGCGACGCCGCCGGGATACGAAGTGCCCGGATTATAGAACGTGCTGCAGGATCTGCCATAATCGCCGATAGGGCTGTTCGGAAAGCAGGCGATGAAGGAATTATCGGGCGGCACACTGACCTGGGCGTAGTCTTCGAGCAGGCCATCGTCCGAGACCTTGGCGACAGTGACATTGCTGCTGTCCTGGCTAAACACCAGGTACTTGCCGTCGGCCGAATACGCTATGCCACTGTAGCTGCCGCTCGAATCGTGCCCAAACGGTATGTAGTTCTGGAGGACTGTGCCAGTATTGGTGTCGAAAACCTCGACGGCCTCCGACGCGCCCAAGGTGAGGACTGCGGCGGTGTGATTGCGGACACTGGGGTTTAGAGCGATGGCCTTCGCGCGGACGCGTATGCCGAGGTCGACTTGGGTGCCGGCAGGAGTGAGAACCTGGCCGTTGCCAACCACCCACGAGCCGTTCGGCTGCGGGCCGGTGACGTAGGTCGGGTAGGGTACGGACTGGGCACCGACGAAAAGGGGAAGACTCAACCCCGCCGCGAGCACGCCCGCGAGCGGACGCAATCGTTGGATCCGAGACCTATTTCGAGACTTGTTTCTAGCCGCTTGTCGAGACATGTACCGTTTCCTCCTTAAATTTTGTTGATCACGCAACCGGGATCGGCCGTGCGACACCGAGGTGCAAATACAGCCAGCGCCCCCCCTGAATAATCGGTAGTCGCCGACCTTAACAGACGACATGTGACGGCTTGATGACGATGAGGTGAAATTTGCGTTACAGAGCCGAAGATTTTTTCTCGTGGATTGTAAAGCGCGCAGCTTCACGCTACGCAGAGTCTGTTTCGTGGAAATTGTCTTCGCATTTTTTCGGTGAGGTGGGCTGCTGCAGCCAATGCTGCTTTAGCCAATCAGGCTGGGGCGCTACCCGCGTCCAGTTCTGACCCATCGTCGACCAGCGCGCGCAGGGGCCCCAGCCAGGGCTCATAGCGTCGCCAGCGCGCCACCGAGGTGCGATAGATGGGCTGCCGGGTCTGCCATTTGCTGGGAGTTTTCACCGCCCGCGGATTGGACTCGGGGCGCAGGCACGCGTCGTGCCAGGGCAGGCCGCAGGTCGCGATGATCCGCCGGATCCCTGGTTCGGGCGCGCGGGTTAGCTCCTCGTAATCGACTTCGAGGAAGCAGTCCGCCGGCAGCACGCTCCGCCAATGGTCGGTGAGCCGCTGGTAGCTGCGGAAATACGCGACCAGTTCGGCGCCACCAGTCGGAAACGCCAGGCCCGGATGGAAATGAGTTTGATGGATCGATAGCGCCG
>Ga0137419_10000120_pt1 | contig 22448 bp, 18 predicted proteins | sample CZODoug3_1_2_16f_FD_108279 | JGI IMG/M metagenome (GOLD analysis project Ga0137419, IMG submission 108279) | Vadose zone soil fungal communities from Angelo Coast Range Reserve, California, USA - CZODoug3_1_2_16fungal (Illumina Assembly) | ecosystem: Environmental > Terrestrial > Soil > Vadose... | reverse complement strand
TCCCGCGGTGGTCGACGAGCCCGTCGCGCCGCCAGAGATTGCGTGCACTTCGGCAACGCCTGACGACGTTCCGGCCTGGAACGTGGCCACCGCGATGCCGTTGGTCGTCTGCGTCTCCGCGGGCGACACGGTGCCAAGCGTGGTCGTGAAGCGGACCGTCGTCCCGTTCTGGACGGGCGTGCCGCTCGACTCCGTGACGAACGCGGTCAGTCCCGTGGTGCCGTTGGTCGGCACGACCAGCGAGTTCGCCGACAGGTTGATCGTCGAGTTGTTCGGCGCCAGCAGCGGCACCTTGTCACAGGCCGCGACGAGCGCGACCACCACCGCGAGCGCCGAATATTTCAAGGTCTCCATCAGTTCCAATCCGAATAGTTGGTCCCGTCGATCGCCTTCAGATCCGTTCCGCTTCTCACGTCGTAGACGCCCGGCTGCGCCGTCGGGTTGTTGAGGTCGGGCTCCGACGGGATCTCGCGCCACGTGTCGGCCGAGTGCGTGAACGGATCGACCGGAATCGCCCGGATGTATTTCTCCTGCACCAGGTCCTGCAGGTTCCCCGGGTACTTCCCCTTGTCGGAGTAGTACTGGTCGATCGCATCCCGCATGCGGAACAGGTCTTCCTTCAGCACCGATTCCTTCGCCCGGGTGACGCTGTTGGTGTAGACCGTGAGCCCGATGCCCGCGAGGATGACGATCAGCGCCATCACGATCATCAGCTCGATGAGGGTAAACCCCTCGAACCCGCGAACCGATGCACCCGCGGACCGTCGAACCCGCGAACCCGCGAACCACCTACCAGTCACGATATTTGGATCCGTCGAGCGCGGTCGCGCCGCTCTTCGTGTACACGTCGAACACGTTGTCTCCGCCCCACGACGAGGTGTCCGGCTTGTCCTGGTACGACCGGAAGCCCCATTCCATGCTGTTGGTCATCGGGTCGATCGGAATCCGCCGCAGGTACTTGAGCTTCCTGCCGCTCGCGTCGCCCGCCGCGCTGACGCCCTCGACGAGCGTCTCGAGATCCGGCGGATAGCCTTCGCTGTTGGGACGCAGCTCCGTCGACGGAATCTGCCCGACGTCGACCGCGTCCTTGAACTTGTCGATCGCCGTCCGGATCTCGCGCAGGTCGCGGCGGAGCTCCGCTTCGCGCTGGCGCTGCGACGTCACCTGCGCCAGCGGCAATACCGCCGACGCGAGGATCAGCAGAATCGTGACGACGATGATCAGCTCGACGAAGGTGTAACCTTCGCGGAGCTGGCAGTTGGCAGTTCTCCTGTACATGTTGCTACCGGACGTTCACCGCCGGGGCCGCAGCCACCTGCAGCGATGCGGCCCCGCCGCCCGGCGCCGTGGCCGTCCCCGTGATCGAGAGATTCGCGGCGCCGCCGCCGACGGCATCGAACAGCACCGCGGCGAGCAGCCCCGTTCCCGCGACACCGGTGGCGTCGCCTGCGCGAACGATCGCGATGTCGATGCGGCCGGTCGTCGGATCGACCATCTGCGTGAAGGCCGCCTGCGCGCCGCCGGCGCGCATGAAGCTTCCCTCCTGGACCGCGCGCACGCGCAGCACGGCGGGATTGAACGTCACGGTCAGCGACAGCCCCGACAGCCGCGACGCGTTGGTTGCGGACACAGCGACGGTGTAGGGTCCGCCGCCAACGCGGAACTCGGGCCCGGGCGGCGTCATGACGATCTGCGCACCGGCGGCCGCGATGGTCGCCGCCGGGTTGGTTGCCGTCGCCCCGCTCGGCGCAGCCGGAATCGCCGCGGGCGTTGCCGCCGAGGGCGCGGGAGGTGGCGCACTAACGGCGGCACCCCCTGGCGGCGCGCCGGGCGCCGGAACCGCCGGCGAAGGTGCGGCGGGAACGGCCGTTGTCCCAGGAAACGGCGAGCTACCGGGCGGAATGATCGACACACCGGGTGTCGCTCCCGCCGGAGGCGCGGGCGCGACGGCCACGGGCGGCGCGGCGGGAGCAAGCGGCTCCGGCTCGAGCGGCGCGGCAATCAGCGGCGGAGGCCCGTTCAGGCCGAGGTTCTGCTGCGTGCCGATGTAGATCGGGCTGAGATCGCCGGCCGTGATTTCCTGCGTCCGGACGATACGCGGCGTCAGCAGCATCACGATGTCGGTCTGCGTGATTTCGTTGGGACCGTTCATCGCGAACAGCTTGTTGAGGATTGGCACGTGTATCAGGCCCGGAAGACCCGACAGCAGCCTGCGCTCGTCCTCGCGGAGCAATCCCGCGAGCAGGTTTGATTCGCCGTCACGGAGCCGCAGGCGCGTCGTCACCTTGCGACTGCCGAACGACGGCAGGTTCTGGCCGGCGATGTTCACGTCGCCCGAGCGGGTGCTGTTCTCGACGAGGAGGTCGAGAATAATGTCCCCCTCGATGGTCACGCGCGGCGTCATCTCGACGTTGATGCCGACGTCCTTATAGTTGAACGACGTCAGCGGATTCGTATTGGCACCACCGGTGGCCAGAGGTGTGAAGACGGTTGACGGCACCGGAATCTGGTCACCGAGATTGAGCGTTATCTTCTGTCCTTCCGCGCCGCGCAGCTGCGGTTTGGCGATCAGCTTCGTCTCCGAGTCGCTCTCCAGGAAGTGCACGACCGCGGACGGCACCGCCAGGTAGAAATCCGCGGTCGACACGCCGCGCGTGATCGTGTTCAGGTTGAACGTGGGTTTGGTAACGATCGTCGTGCCGCCGCCGTCGGCATTCGTGGAGACGCCGCGCGGATCCGATTCAGGCGAGAACACCGACCCGATCTGGTAATCGGTCAGCTCCACGCCGAACGTTTTCGCGCGGTCGCGCCTGATTTCGAGGATCTGGACGTCGATGACGATCTCGGCGCGCGGCTTGTCGTTGGCGTCGATCATCTTCTCGATGATCGCGGCCACCGCCGTCGTCGCGCGGATCGTGATCGTGTTGGCCGTCTTGTTCGGCGCAATCATCGGCTGCACCGCCATCGCGGGAACGCGGATGATCGTGTTGATCATCTGTGACAGCTCCGTCGCATCCGCGTGCGCGACGTAGAACGTGCGAATGACCTGCTCCTCGTAGTTCGCCCGCTTCTGCGCGTTGTCGGGGATCACCATGATGGTGCTCTGGTTGATCACCTTGTAGAACAGCTGGTTGGCCGAGAGGATCTGGTTGAGCGCCTGCTCGAGCGTCACGCCGTTCAACTGCACCGTGTAGGCGCGGTCCTGGTAGTCGCGGTCGTAGGTGACGTTGATGCCCGTCGCGTTCGCGATGAAGTTCAGGATGTCGCGGATGCTCGTGTTGTTGAAGCGGATCTCCGGCAGCACCTCGTTGATCTTGATGAGCGGCGGCGGCCCAGCCTGCCGCGCCTGCTCGCGGAGCTGCGCGATGTTGTTGCGAGGCTGCGCCTCGTACTGCTCGCGGATACGGCGCTCGATCTCCAGCACCTTCGCCGCGAGCTGCCGGTTCGGGGGATCGAAGTCACTCGCGCGCCGGTACTCGCGAAGCGCCTCCTCGAGCTCGCCACGCGCCTCGTTCAGCTGCGCCTGGTTCAGGTGCTCGTGCGAGGCATTGATCATGGCGCGCTCGAGCGCAATCTTGTAGTCGTTGCGCTCGGGCTGCTGCTGGACGGCGCGCCGATAGTACTCGACGGCCGCATCCCAGTTGCCCATGCGCGCGGCGTCTTCCGCGCGGCCGAACGAGCGCGCGGCTCCGCATCCCGCGGCGGTCAGCGCCAGCGCAACGAGAACGACGAACATGGCGAACCGGTTGCGGTCCGCCGATTTAGGTACATGCATCATTGTCCCGAGAGCCGGATCGTCTGGCGGCCCCGTCCATCCACGTACGCAACATCGGCCGATTCCACGCCGATTTTCAGAAGGCGGTAACGACCATCGATGATATCGCCTTCCTTCCCGTTGACAATCTCGCCACCGGTGTCGCGGAAAACTGCCATGCGACCCTGCGCAGTTTCGAGCACCCCGATGTACTTCAACGCGATCGGCGGCGGCGGCGGCGGCCCCTGCGGCACCGGCGCCGCGACCGGCGGCGGCGGCGGGACGAAGATCCGCCCGGTGCTGCTGGCCGGAGGCGGCGCAGGAGGAGGCGCCTTCGGCTTGAACTGGAACGGGTTCCGCGCGGACGGCTCGAGCTCCGACGGTGTCGGCTTCAGCAGCTCGAGCTTCACGTCCGCAACCGGCGTCTCCGTCGTGGCTGCCGGCGCATTGGCCCGTGCCGGATTGGACGGCGCGGCCCGGCTTCCGGCCGGGTTGTCACCCCGGCGCGCGATCACGACGACGACCAGCGCAACCCCGACCGCCGCCAGCAACAGCAGCTGGCGCGACACGTTGACCCTCATTGCGCCTCGTCTCTCGGCCCCGTGTCGCGGTAGTAGGTCGACAGATGCAGCGTGACGCCGAGCGGACCGCCGTCCGCGCCCTGCCCGAGCTCGATGTTGTCGACGACGACGAACTCCGGCGCCGCTTCGAGCTCGTGAAGAAAGGCGCGCATGTCGCCGTAGGCGCCCGAGAGCGCCATCTCGATCTTCAGCTGCGTCAGCGTGCGGCTCCGCGGCGCGACCGGCTCGAAGGTGGCGCGAATGAACTTGAGCTTCGATTCGCGCGCCAGCTGCGCCAGCCGCAGCTGCGTGAGCCGCCGCGCCCCGGCGAGGTCGGACGGGAGCACGTCCTTGTAGAACGTCGCCAGCTCCGCCGCCGCGCGATCCTTGCCGGTGAGCGTGCCGGCCGCCTGCGCATGGTCGCGCTGCGCCGACAGCAGCTCCTCCTCGGCCGTCCGATCGCGCTGCTCGATGTTGGCGACGCGCTGCGACAGCGGATACACGACCGCGCCGTACACGATGAGGTTGACGCCGAGCGCGATCGCCAGCGGCAGCACGATGCGCCGATGTTCGCGCACGATGCGCCGAACGAGCGTGCCGCCCGGCACGTCACTAGCCACGTGGCGCCTCCGGCCGGATGTAGACGCCGCGGACCACCGCCTGCAGCAGCCCCTCCTCGTTGGTGGCCTCCGCGGGCGTAATCACGTCGCGGAAGCTGCCCGTCTTCTCGAGCGCCTCGATGAACTGATCCACGTCTTCGGGCCGTCGCGCCTGGACCGTGATGTTGATGACGAACTGCCCCTGCTGGTTGAGGCTCGGCTCGACCGCCCTGATCCGCACGTCGTCGGGAAGGGTCTGTTCGAGCTGATCGAAGAGGGCGCTCCAGGAGAAGGCCCGTTGATCGATGATGCCGTTGGCCTCGCGCGCGGCGTTGGCGACGATCTCCAGCTCCTTCGTGTTGATCTGCGCGCGAATGGCGGCCGCTTCCGTCCGCAGCCGCGCCGCTTCCCGCTCGGACTCGACGGCATGGGCGCCGAGCGTCCGCTGGCTTGCCGTCAGCCGGACGACTTCGACGATGTTGAAGCCGGTGACGACCGCGACGAGGATGGCCACCGCGGCGAGCACGAGCTGCACGGCGCGCTCGTTGTAGAACGGACGGGTCGAAAGGTTTGTGCGAAGCATCAGGCGCTCACCGCGTCCTTGCGCGTCCGAACGGCCATGCCGACCAGCGGTCCGAGCACGTCCATCAGGTCGGGTGTGACGGAGATGCGATCGGTCAGCGCCGCGAACCCGGTCGGATCGACCGGTTCGACCGACGCCCCAAGGCGATCTTCGAGGCTGCGCCGCGCCTCCTCGAAACCCGTGACGCGGCCGCTGCCGCCGAGCAGCACGCGCGAGAAACGCTGGCCCGACAGCCGATCCTGGTAGTACATCGCCGTCTGGTGCACGAGGTCCGCCATCGACGCCTCGTCGCCTTCCGGCCGGTTGCGGAAGAAGATGACCTGCTCGCCGCGCATGATCACGATCGACGTGTAGTCGGGGCGGAGGTGCACGAGCAGCCAGTCGCCCGATGGCACCTCGGGACCGCCGAGGAACAGGTTCACGACGCTGAGCGTGGCGAGGTCCACGAGCCCCGCGTAGATCTTCAGCTCGTCGCAGACGGCTTCGTACTCGGCGATGGCGTCGCGGCGCGCGGCGACCACGAGGAATTCGGCGGCTCCGCCGGCGCCACGCACGCCGGGTGAATAGGTGACGAGCGCCTCCTCGATGGGAAACGGCGACGCCTTCTTCACCTGCCAGCGCACGAACTGATCCAGGTCCTCGCGCCGCGCCGGCACGGTGTCGAACCGCACGAGCGACACCTTGGCCGCGAGATCCGGGATGACGAGCGCCACGCGCCGCGGCCGGGCGCCCGCCCGGTCGAGCGCCGCGCGCAGCGCCGACACGACGGCGGCGCGATTGTGCACGTTCGACGCGGTGAGCGACGGAACGACCGCCCCGGCGGGCAGCGCCTCGGATGCGTACGACTGAACCACCAGCCCGCCGCTGCGCTCGCCGACGACGGCGACCGCCACCCGATCGCTGGCGATTTCAATCGCCGCGTCGGGCGGTGGGCTCGCGATCCATGACGAAAAGAGGCTCATTGCGGAGGGACGTCCTATTCGACGAACGTGACCTTGTTAATCTCGCGCAGCGTCGTCAGCCCGTGCAGGACCTTCTCCACGGCGGATTCGCGGAGGAACCTCATCCCTTCCTCGTGCGCGGCCTTCTTCACGTCCGAGTTGGGACGCCTGGCGAGGATCATCTCACGGATGCGATCCGACAGGTCGAGCAGCTCGCAGATGGCGGTGCGCCCTTTGAACCCCGTGCCGCCGCACTCGATGCAGCCGGCCCCTTCGTAGAACTGGTACGTGTGCACGAGCGCCGGGTCGAGCGCGGACTCCTCGAGCAGCTTCTGCTCCACGCGCGCCACCCGCTTGCAGTGCGAGCAGATGAGCCGCACCAGCCGCTGAGCCAGCACGCAGTTGAGCGCCGATACGAACTGATACGGCTCGACCCCCATGTTGAGGAAGCGCCCGAGCACGTCCACGACGTTGTTCGCGTGGACGGTGGTGAAGACCAGGTGCCCCGTGAGCGCCGACTGGATCGCGATCTGCGCGGTCTCCGGGTCGCGAATCTCGCCGACCATGATCTTGTCGGGGTCGTGGCGGAGGATCGAGCGGAGGCCGCGCGCGAACGTCAGGCCCTTCTTCTCGTTGATCGGAATCTGCGTGATCCCGCGCAGCTGGTATTCGACCGGGTCTTCGATGGTGACGATCTTGTCCTCGATCGACTTGATCTCGGAGAGCGCCGCGTACAGCGTCGTCGTCTTGCCGGACCCGGTCGGTCCCGTGACGAGCACCATCCCGTACGGCTCGCGGATGTACTTGCGGAACCGCCGCAGCTCCTGCTCGGGGAAGCCGAGGATGTCGAGCTTCAGCTCCGTGAACTGCTCGCTGATCGATTCCTTGTCGAGAATACGGATGACCGCGTCCTCGCCGTGGACGCTCGGCATGATCGAGACGCGGAAGTCGATCGTCTTGCCGGGCATCCGCATGCGGAAGCGGCCGTCCTGCGGGACGCGCTTCTCGGCGATGTCGAGCTCCGCCATCACCTTGATGCGCGAGATGATCGGGCTGTGGAATTCCTTCGCGATCGGCCGCATGGCCGGCTGCAGCACGCCGTCGATGCGGTACTTCACGTACACGGCATCGTCGCCCGTCTCGATGTGAATGTCGCTGGCGCGGCGCTGGATCGCGGTGAAGACCGTCGAGTCGACCAGCCGGATGACCGGGCTCGTGTCGTTCGTGAGGCGATCGACGGTGAGGTTCTCCTCGCCCGTTTCGTCTTCCTTGACGACCTTCAGCTGGAAGCCTTCGGTCGCGTCCTCGAGCACGCGCTGCGAGCTCTCGCTCTTCTTGAGGATCGACTGAATCGCGGACGGCGCGCCGACGGTGACCTTCACCGGCGTGTTCAGCACGATGCTGAGCTCGTCGATCATCGGCAGGTCGGTCGGATCGGAGACGACGATGACGAGCGCCTTGCCCTCCCGGCGGTACGGGACGAACCCGTAACGGAGCATCAGGTCGGCCGGGATCGCCCGGAACAGCTCCTGGTCGATCCGGAATTCGTCCATGTCGACGAACTCGACGTGATAGCGCTCCGCGAGCTTCCGCGAGCGGGCGATTTCCTCGGAGTAATCCTCAGGGGTGGTAACGAGGTTCGTTTGATTCGTTTGATCGACAGTAGCCATACATCCCTATCACTGCACCACCGAGCTCAGTTCGAACAGCGGCATGTACAGCGCCAGCACCACCAGCGCAATCACGGCGCCCATCACGACGAGAATCACCGGCTCGATCAGCGTGATGAACCGCTGCACCTCGGTCTCAATCTCCTCGTCGTAGAACTCGGCGAGGCTGTTCAACATCTCCTGCAGGGCGCCCGTGGATTCGCCAACCTCCACCATCTTCACGGCGACGTCCGCGAACAGCCCCCGCTCCCGGAGGCCGGCGGCAAACCCCTGGCCCTCGCGGACGCGGCGCGTGACGTCGACGAGCTCGGCCGCCAGGTGCCGGTTCGACATCGAACGTCCGGCGATCTCCAGCGCGTTGACCAGCGGGATCCCTCCGCCAAGCAATGTGCCGAGCGTCCGTGCCAGCTGCGCCGTCGAGAACTTCCGAATCGTCGCGCCCGCCCATGGAACTTCCAGCAACATCCGATCGATCCGCGTCCGCTGGCCCGGCTGCTTCCACCAGCTCGAGAGGGCTATGGCCGCCGCAATCACGCCGATCGCGATCAACGGCAGGTTCCCGACGGCGAAATTCGAGATCCCGATGATGATCCGCGTCGACAGCGGCAGCTGCCTGCCGAAATTGCTGTAGAACTCCGAAAACGCGGGGACGACGCGGAGCACGATGATGCCGATCAGCACGAGCATCATCGTGACGAGGATCGCAGGGTAGATCAGCGCAGAGATCGTCCGGCGCTTGACCGCACCGATCACCTTCTCGTATGCGACGTATCGGCGGATGACCTCGTCGAGATTGCCCGCCCGTTCCCCGGCCATCAGCGAAGCCGAATACACCCCCGGGAACAGGTCCGGGTGCTCGCCAAAGGCGTCGGAGAGCGCGGTTCCGGCCCTCACCTTCTCGTAGACACCGTCCAGGACCGCCTTGAAGGTCGGGTTCGAGACGCGCTGGCGGAGGATGTCGAGCGACTGGACGAGCGGCATGCCCGCCTTGAGCAGCGTCGCCAGCTCCTGGTTGAACACCAGCAGTTCCTGGCGGCCGATCCGGCGGCGCGAGCCGCGTGACAGGCCGACGGACGGCAGCATCCCGCGGCGCTGCAGCGACAGCACGAACAGCCCTTTGTCCTCCAGGTCGCGGCGGAGACGGGCCTCGCTGTCGGCGACGTAGACGCCTTCGATGATTTCGCCGCCCGCGGTGCCGAGCCTACAACGGAATTCCATAGCGATGGGCCGGGGTCCCCCCACGCATTAGACCGGGAGGGGCTCCCCGCGGCCGGATGGAGCGGTCAGCTCCGGTTGTTGAGGAGTCGAAGGATGCGGGTGACGTAATCCTGCGTCTCTCGGAACGGGGGGATGCCGCCAAACCGATCCACCGCGGCCTCGCCCGCATTGTAGGCGGCGAGGGCTCTCGGGAGATCGTAGTACCGCGCCAGCAACCTCTTCAGGTGCTGGACTCCAGCGTCGAGATTGACCTTCGGGTCGAACAAATCGAGCGCGCCGTACTGCCGGCCGGTGGCAGGCATCAGCTGCATCAGGCCGCGAGCGCCTTTCGGCGACACCGCCCGGCTGTGATACGCCGACTCAACCTGGATGAGCGCGTTGACGACCCGCGCGTCCACGCCGTGCTTCGCGGCGGCCTGCGTCACCAGCTCCCGGAACTGCTCGGGAATCGCCGGCGGCGGCGCCTCGAGGACGATGGTTCGCGCGAACGGCAGCGCCTGCAGGACCTCCTCCGGATACTCGACCTCGTCGGGCTCGACCTTGACGATGAGGCTCCTATCGCAGTGGATGTCGCCGCCGCTCCGCAGCTGGAGAACGATCTGCTCGCCGTCGGATCGAATCGCGCGCACCGACATCGCGCGGCCCGACTGGAAAAAGACGAGCTCCGCGCGCGCCGGCGCCGCGGCCGTTATCGACAGTACAACTGTGCACAGGATCAAACCCCAGCGCATCGGAGCAGCAATTGTACGGGTTATTTGGGCTGGACGTAAGCCCTGAATACACGAATTCCGAGCTCGCGGGTGTCGCCGCTTTTCAGCTGAGTAATAGTCGCCGGCACGAATGACTTATCGACCGCGACCGTTACCTCCACGGTCTCCCCGGTCCCGAGCTGAGCGGCCGTCAGGTCTACCTTCCGCAGCTCTCGCGGACCCGGCGGCAGCGCGAACGAGTCGATGACCATCCCGGCAATGCGCAGTTCGACACGTTGCGGCGCATCCACGTCATGAACCGGCTGGTCGCACTGGAAATAGAAGAGCACGTCACGCATCGGGTTGCGGAAGGCGAGCGTCGCGGTCTTCCTCGACCATTGCCATTCGACGCCCGTCTGCGCCTCCGCGATCTCGGTCTCGTGCCAGCCGTCCTTGAAGACCACGTACAGGTTGTCGGCCTGCGGGTGGAGGGTGAATTTCGCGACCCGGTAGGCGTGCTGGCCACTGGTCTCACCCGACAGCGGCACGCGGATGCCGCTCTTCTGGGAGTAGACGCCGAGCTCGACGGTGGTCTCTCCCGAATACGGAAACTTCGGCACGAACATCGTCCGCGAGTACTCGATCGTCCGGCCGGGCGTCCACGCCGTCGTCGGCACCGGCGGCTGGTGATCGTCGGTCCACATCAACTCGCCGTCGGTGTCGAGGAAGTGCACGAACACCACGTCGTCTTCGGCGATCCGCGGCGCGTTCTCCGCAACGACGAACCGGTAGCTCATCTCGATCGGCATGCCGATCGCCGCGTCGGCACGCGCGAGCGTCAGCGACGGCGTCGCGACCGGCGTTTCCGCCTGCTGCGTTCGTCCGCATGCCGCGGCCATTGCGGCACACGCAAGCGCGCACACGTGCAGGCGCGGCATTGAACGAGTCATTGAGGGTGGAATGATACTCCGCAATTCTGCTAGAGTGCGGTCATCTGATGGCATCCGAAGCGCTCGGGATGGTCGAAACGCGCGGCCTCATCGGCTCGGTCGAGGCGGCTGACGCGATGGTGAAAGCGGCGAACGTCGTCCTGGTCGGCAAGGAGTACATCGGCGCGGGTTACGTGACGGTGCTGGTCCGCGGGGACGTCGGCGCCGTGAAAGCCGCGACCGATGCGGGCGCCGCGGCCGCGCGCCGCGTCGGCGAGCTCGTCTCCGTGCACGTGATTCCGCGCCCGCACGTCGAGGTCGAGAGGATCCTGCCGAAGTTGTAGCCGCCGCCGATGGCCGTCCAGGATCGCGCGTCTCCTTCCAACAAAGATCTCGAGTCGATCGCACAGGCCCGCTCGATTGCCGCCGCCGCGCGCAAGGCACAATCGGTGCTCGCCGAGCTCTCCCAGGAACAGATCGACGCCATCGTGACCGCGATGGCCGAGGCGGTCACGCCCCAGGCGGAGGCACTGGCCCGGCTTGCCGTCGAGGAGACCGGGTACGGCGTGGTGGCCGACAAGGTCCAGAAGAACCTGTTCAGCTCGCGCCAGGTGTACGAGTTCATCAGGCCGATGAAGACCGTCGGCGTGGTGAACCGCATCGACGAGAAGAAGATCATCGAGATTGGCGAGCCGTTCGGCGTGGTCGCCGCGATTGTCCCGTCGACGAACCCGACGTCCACGGCCATCTACAAAGTGCTCATCGCGTTGAAGGCACGCTGCGCGATCGTGGTGAGCCCTCACCCGGCGGCCGCGCGCTGCATCACGCGAAGCGTAGAAATCATGTGCGACGCCGCGTGCCGCGCCGGGGCGCCCGTCGGCTCGATCGGATGGATGACGAACGTGACGCTGGAGGGCACGCAGGAGCTGATGAAGCACCGCGACGTCGCAGTCATCCTGGCGACCGGCGGAATGGGACTGGTTCGGGCCGCCTACAGCTCGGGCAAGCCTGCCTACGGGGTTGGCCCAGGCAACGCCCCCTGCTACATCGAGCGCAGCGCGGACCTGGCGAAGGCCGCCAGCGACATCATGATCGGCAAGACGTTCGACAACGGCGTGCTCTGCTCCTCGCCGAACTCGGTCGTCGTGGACGAGGATGTCGCCGAGCAGGTCCGCCGCCAGTTCGTGTCGGAAGGCGCCTACTTCATGAACGCCGTCGAGATGGAGGCGCTCGCGAAGGTGCTGGTCACACCCCAGCGGCTGCCCAACCCGGCGCTGGTCGGCAAGACGGCAGCCGCCATCGCCAAGCAGGTCGGCATGACCGTCCCCGAGGGGACGCGCGCCCTGATCGCCCCGCTCACCGGCGTTGGACGTGACTATCCCCTCTCCATCGAGAAACTGTGTCCGGTGCTCTCCTACTACGTCGTCAAGGACTGGCGGGAGGGCTGCGAGCGCTGCATCCAGATTCTTCGCTACGGCGGCATGGGTCACACGATGTCGATCCACTCGAAGAACGACGACGTGATCCTGCAGTTTGGACTGAAGAAACCGGCTTTCCGGATCTGCGTGAACACGCCGACGACGCATGGGTCGATCGGGTTGACCACCGGGCTGGACCCGGCGATGACGCTCGGGTGCGGCGGATGGGGTGGGAACATCACCTCCGACAACATCTCGCCCCGCCACCTGCTGAATATCAAGCGGCTGGCGTACGAGCTGAGGCCGGCGGCCAAGCCGGGCGGTTCGCGCGTTCAAGGCGGATCCCGCGTCCCGGATCCCGGATTCCCTCTTCCGAAGGCGCCGGCGCGACCTGAGCCGGCGGGCATCTCTGCCCAGACGCTGGCAGCACGGATCGACAGCTTCCTGGAATCAAGGGGTTACCACTCTCCTGCCGATAAGGAAGATCACAGCCGAACTGCGCAGGGGGTATCCGCCGACAAGCCGGCGGCATTTGTCTGCGAAGACGATGTCCGGGCGGCGATCAAGGCGGGTCGGAAGGTGATCATTGACGACAAAACCATCGTCACGCCGTCAGCTCGCGACCTCGGTGAAGCCCAGAAGCTGTTCGTTCAGGCGGGCTGGCCTCGTTAACAGGTCAGGTGGAAAGTCTGCCGGGATGTGCACTTTAGCCGCAACTGCTGAGCCAATTGGACTTACTGTTGACCATGAACTCTGCCGAATGGTAGGCTTACCGCCGTGCTGAGAACGCATCACGTCGTGACGGCGTCGCTTCTCTCCCTCGCGGTGGTGTCTGGCGGGTGCGCGTCGCACTCCCAGGCCATCTCGGCGGCGGCTCCGCAGCGGGCAACCTCGCCCGCCCCGGTGCTCGTGGCTGGTCCCACGTCAACTCAGCTGGTGACCGACCCGATCGCCGACCTGATAACCCTCTCGAACAGCCATTTCGACGCCGGGCAGGCCGAGCTCCGGCTGGGCCACCTCGATTCGGCCCGCGGTGAGTTCAACAAGGCGCTCGACGTCCTGCTGGAATCGCCCTTTGGCGCCCGGTCCGAGCCGAGGCTCCGCGAGCATTTCGACCGGATGGTCGAGCGGATCAGCGCGACAGAGCTGACCTCGCTCGCCCAGGGCGACGGCTTTGCCGAGAAGAAATACGAGTCGGCCTCGATCGACGAGCTCCTGGCGCTCTCGACGTTCCAGCCGAACCCGTCGGCCCAGACCCAGGAGGCCGTCGCCGAGGACTTGCAGTCCACGGACCACGACATCGACATCCCGCTGAATTCCCGCGTCCTTTCGTACGTCGAGCTGTTCACGGGCCGTCTCCGCGGTTACCTCCAGGAGGGTTTGGGCCGCGGCGCCCGCTTCCTGCCGATGATCCAGGACGTCTTCCGGGCCGAGGGGCTCCCGCTCGACCTGGCCTACGTTCCGCTGGTCGAAAGCGCGTTCAAGCCCGACGCCCTGTCGCGCGCCAAGGCCAAGGGGCTGTGGCAGTTCATGCGCGGCACGGCGCTCGAGAACGGGCTGAAGCACGACTGGTACATCGACGAGCGCGCCGAACCCGAGAAAGCGACGCGCGCCGCCGCCAAGTACCTCAAGACCCTCTACAACATGTACGGAGACTGGCACCTGGCGCTGGCGTCGTACAACGGCGGGCCAGGGCGCGTCCAGGCCGCGATCCGGCGTTCCGGCGGCGTCAAGGACTTCTGGCGCCTGAGCGCGTCGCGCCGCTACCTGCCGCGGGAGACGCGCGACTACGTGCCGCTGATCCTCGCGGCCATGATCGTGGCTCGCAACCCGGCCCAGTACGGCATGGACGTCGAGCCGGCGCCGGCCAGCGTCCCGGACTTCGAGAAGGTCACGCTCCCGGTGGCGGTGGACCTGCGGCGGGTCGCGGAGTGGGCAGGAACCTCGGTCCAGACCATCCAGGACCTGAACCCCGAGCTTCGGCGCTGGACTACTCCCGTCCGGGCCAAGAACTACGAGCTGAAGGTCCCGGAGGGGTCCGGCGACGCGGTGCGGACGCAGCTCGCCGATGCGGGCCCCGACGCCGCGAACCTGACGTGGCACACCGTCCGGAAGGGCGAGACGCTGCTCTCGATTTCCCGGAAGCTGAAGGTGAGCCGGGCGGACCTGGCGGACGCCAACTACGTGTCCGTGAAGTCGCGCGTCACGCCGGGCCAGCAGCTGATCGTCCCGCGGGCGCCAACTGCGCTCCTCGCCATGCGCGCGGAGACCCCGGCGCCGCCAATCGAGACCCGCAAGACCGATCCCGTGGTGGCTGCGAACGTCACGATCCCGAACCACCCGGCGGCGGAAAGCTCAGTCCGGTCGAAGGTGGTCTACCGCGTCAAGCGGGGCGACACGCTCGCCTCCATCGCGCGCGTCTTCCAGACCAGCGTGGCGTCGCTGACGAAGTGGAACAGCCTGCGGACCACGACGCTGAAGGTCGGCCAGCGGCTGACGATCCTGAGGACCGACGGAGCGCTCGCCACCCGCTAATCGCGGAGCCGCTCCCTAACCGCGGAGCCGCTTTAAAAAGCAAAAGCCCGGGCGCCTGAATGGCTGCCCGGGCTTTTTTGTTTGTAGCGCCTCGCGGACGTCGCGACTACGCCGATGCCGCGGACTTCCGCGCCTCGTCTGTCTTGGCCGTGGTCCGCGCGCGCAGCTGCTTGATGCTTTCCTCGATGCGCTCGGCCAGCTCGCGCTCGTGCTGGAGGTTGCGCACCGTGTTCTGCGCCTCCTGCATCACGAACTCCATCCGCGCCAGCCGCTCCGCGACGTGGTCGATGACCGCCTTCTGCTCGCCGAGCGTCTCGAGATTGACGCGGACGTCCTCGAGGAGGTTCGCGATGAGGCTGGTCTTCGACTGGACCTCGTCGACGGTCTTCCGCCGTGCGTCGATCACGTTGATCTTGTCCTCCGTCGCGGCCGCGGTGGCGAGCAGGTCCTGCACCTGGCGGCGCAGCGCCGCGACCTCATCGCGGTGGTCGCTGACGTACTGCAGGTCGGCGCGGCTGCGCGCGCTGATCTGGTAGACGTTCTCGACCTCCGACTTGACCGCGTTGACGAGCGACTCGCGCTCGACAATCGCCTTCATCTTGTCGTCGATCTCGTGGGACTTCTGCGCCAGCTCGGTCATCTTCGCTTCGACCGCGCCAATCTTCTTCTCGGAGAACGCCAGCTGCGACCGGCGCTGGTCGAGCGACTTGTACATCGCCTCGGCGCGCTTGATCTGGTCCTCGGCCGCTTCGGCCTGCGCGACCGCGTCACGCTGGCGCGCCTGGATGCGCGCGAGCTCGGCGATGAGCTCGTCCTTGACGGCGGACGAGCGATTCAGCTCGTCGGCGAGCGCCTGCACCTGCTTCATGCGCTCGGCCGCTTCGCCGGCCAGGGTTCGGCCGGTTTCGGCGAGCTCCGCAATCCGCACCTGCTGCTCGTTGATCGTCGCCTCGTCACGGATGACTTCCTTGAACCGCGCCTGTGCCTTGTCGAGCTTTGACTGCAGGACGTCGAGCCGGTTCGCGAGCGGCATGACCTTGCCCTGGGCCGACGCGACCTGGTCGATCTTCTGCTGCGCGTCGAGCATCTGCGCGATGACGCCGTCGCACTGGGTCTTGAGCGTGTCGAGCTCCGTGCGGCGCGCCAGCTGCTCGGCGAGCTTGCGATCGACGTCCGCGGTCATGACGTGCAGCGTGTTGATGCGCGCCTCGAGCTTGTCCACGAACTGGATGCGGCTCGTGAGGCGCGTCAGCTGCGCGTCGAGCTCCGCGGCAACTTCTCCAAGCCGCGTCGCCTGCTTCGTGCCGTCGTCCACCTGTCCCAGTTTCCCGAGGATCGCGTCCATCGTCGCCTCGAGCTCCGGCGTGCGCGCGCGGAACGAGGTGAGGCGGTCGCCGAACGCTTCGAGCGCCGCGCGATCGGCCCCGAGCTTGTCGCGGAGCGCCGCCGTCTCGGCGTGCGACTTGTGGAACTCCTGGATGTCCTTCCTGAGCGTCTCGAGGTCGGTCCGGTTCTGTTTGAGGCCGTCGTACTGCGCGGCGGTGCGCCTGGACAGGTCGTCCACCTGCGCAAGCCGCTCCTGGAGCGTCTCGAGACTGGCCTGCTTCTTCGTCAGCTCGTCGGCGTGCGCCGCCAGCGTCTGGAACTCCTTGCTGAGCGCGTCGGCCTTCTGGTTGAGGAGCGAGAGGTTCTTTTCCTTCGCGCTGAGCGCGTCGACGCGGTTCTCCGCTTCGCGCACCGACGACTGCAGGGCGCGCAGCCGCTGGTCGAACGACTCGAACTCCTTCTTCTCGAGCGACAGCTTCTCGAGGTTCGTGCGCAGCACGTCGACGAGGCTGCGGCCGTCCTTCTCGAACCGCGCCGCCTCGCGCGCGAACTCGTCGCGCACCTTCGTGGAGGCGTCGACCTGCGCGTTGGTCTCGGCGACGAGCTTCTCGATTTTGTCGAGCGATTCCTCGCTGCGCGCCGCCTGCTTCAACCCTTCGTTCAGCTTCCCGATCTGGACGTCCATGCCCCAGACCAGCTCGTTGAGGCGGTTGGCTTCGACGACCGCCCGCTCGACGGTGTGCTTCTGCGACTCGAGCGCCTTCGACTTCTGCGCCACGTGCTCGGCGAGCGAGTTCAGCCACGTGAGCTTCTCCTCGGTGGCCTTGCTCAGCTCCTGGAGCTGCACGAGCGGGCCGAGGCGCTTCTCGACGTCCTTGACGGCCTCGGTCGCGGCGGTCGAATCCTCGCGCGCCTCGCGCGACGTGTCGCGCAGCTTGTTGTAATCCTGTGAAAGCTGGCCGGCGGTGCCGCGGACCTGGTCGAGCTCGGTGCGCAGCGAGTTGGCGTTGTCCACCGACTGCCTGATCTCGCCCTGCGCCGCACGAAGCTGGTTGCGGAACTCCTCGAGCGTCGCGCGTTCCCGCCTGAGGGCATCGACGCTCGCCTGGGTCTCGAGCGCCTGCGAGGAGAGCTGCTGCACCTGCTGGCGATGCTTCTGCAGCTCGCCGTCGGGCGCCATCAGCTTTTCGGCCGCGACCTGCGCCTGGGTGGCCGATTCGAGGAGCGACTGCACGCGCTTCTCGACCTCACCAAACGTCCTGGCGCGATCCTCGAGCCCTTCGACGCGCTTGACGATCTCATCGAGCTTGCTCGTGGTACTGGCGGCCTTCTGATCGACCTGCTCGAGCGACTTCCCAAGCTGCGACAGCTTGGCGCTGCGCATCGAAATCTGCGTGAGCATGGTACTGAGCGCGCTCCGCTCTTCCCGGGCGGCGGCGATCAGCCCCTGGAGATCTTCGGTCTGCTTCTGCGCCTTTCCGCTTCCGGTCAGGCCCTTAATGGCATCCAGCATGGTGTTCCTCGTCGAGATGGAGAGTGATCTCGCGCCGCCGGCCAATCCGGCCAATCCTCAAGAGAATACCGGGGAGATCTCCTGGACTCAACGGGCGACGGAGCTGATCTCACCGCTTATCGGACCGATCGGGTGGCGGAAATAGCCGTACGAGGAGGCGTCGCGCGTCGCAGGAACTGCGCGCTTCCGGCCGGTGCGGGCGAATTTGCCAGCCTTTGCGTGCATCACGCCGCTTGCAAGCTGATGCGGCGTGCTCACGCGTCTTCAATCCGCCGCCGTCTTCGGGGTCGAGGCGTTTCCCGTTCAGATAGAGGTGGACGTGTCGTTCGGTCTGCCCTCGTTCATCATGGTCGGGCTCCCGGATGCGACCGTTCGCGAGAGCCGCGACCGCGTGCGTCTGGCCATCCGCAATTCCGGCCTGGTCTTCCCTCCGCATCGCGTCACCGTCAACCTCGCACCCGCCGACGTGCGGAAGGCCGGGTCGTCGTTCGACCTTCCGATCGCCCTGGGCGTGCTCGCGACGACGGGTCAGCTCGCCCCGGCGGCGCTCGAGGATACGCTCGTGCTCGGCGAGCTCTCGCTCGATGGCGGGATCAACGCGATCCGCGGAGTGCTCCCCATTGCCGTGGCGGCCCGTCGTCTCGGCGTCACGCGCCTCCTCCTTCCGCCGCCAAACGCCCCGGAAGCCTCCATCGTCGACGGCCTGACCGTGTTCGTCGTCCGGTCGCTTGCCGAGGCGCTCGATGCGCTGCGGTCGCCCGACGCCGCCACCCGGGCGTCGTCCGCCCGGCCTGAAATGACCGCGACGCCGTGCGATGGCGATCTGTCCGACGTCCGAGGTCAGCTGTTTGCCAGGCGCGCGCTGGAAGTGGCGGCCGCCGGCGGACACAACCTCCTGCTCATCGGCCCGCCCGGCGCCGGCAAGACGATGCTGGCGCGACGGCTGGGCGGCATCCTGCCACCGCTTGCGTTCGAGGAGGCGCTGGAGTGCACCTCGATCCATTCAGTCGCCGGCACGCTGCCACCTGGAGGCGGCCTCCTGACGTGGCGCCCCTTTCGCGCGCCGCACCACACCATCTCGCACGTCGCGCTCGTCGGCGGCGGTTCGTTTCCGCGCCCGGGAGAGATCTCGCTCGCGCACAACGGCGTGCTGTTTCTCGACGAGATGCCGGAGTTCGATCGCCGCGTGCTGGAGGTGCTTCGACAGCCGCTCGAAGAGGGCCGTGTCACGATCGCGCGCGCGGCGCGGACGGCCGTCTTCCCCGCGCGGTTCGTGCTCATCGCGGCCATGAACCCGTGCCCCTGCGGGTTTCTCGGCGACGATCGCCGTGGCTGCCGCTGCACGCCGGCCCACGTCGCCGCCTATCGCGGCCGTCTTTCCGGTCCGCTCCGCGACCGCATCGATCTGATCGTCGAAGTCCCCGCTGTTCCGATCAGCGCCATCGCCGACGGCGCACCCGGCGAGTCGTCAGCGTCCGTGCGTGCGCGCGTGCTCGCCGCGCGTCGCCTGCAGCACCTGCGTTACGGACCCGGCGGACCGCGCACGAACGCCGATCTCCGCGGCGGCGCCGTGACCACGCACTGCCGTCCGGACGCCAGGGGACGCACGCTGCTGCTCGGCGCCGCGGTGCAGCTGGGGCTCACCGCGCGCGCTCACGACCGGGTGCTGAAGGTGGCAAGGACGATTGCCGACCTTGCGGCGTCGCCAGGAGTCGAACGCGAACACGCCGCCGAGGCGCTGCAATACCGCCTGGTGGACTGACGGGCAGCCACGAAGGGCACGAAGAACTTTTTATGAAATACGCGGTGATACCACCAGAAACCGAGCGCGCTGGATCAGCACTGATCGGTGCGGCGATCGAAGTGCATCGTCACCTTGGCGCCGGATTTCTCGAGCGGATCTACCAGGAAGCGTTGTGCCTCGAGTTGGCGGAGCGAGAACTCGCGTTCGAACGTGAGAAGTCCGTGGTGGTGAATTACAAGGGCGTGAACATTCCAGGCCAGCGGATCGATCTGATCGTAGGTGGTTGCGTGATCGTCGAATTGAAAGCTGTCGCGACGCTGCATGAAATCCACGAGGCGAAGGTGATTTCGTACTTGAAGACCACGGGCCTGCGCCTCGGATATCTCTTGAATTTCAACCACACGACCATGAAGGAAGGTATCAAAAGAATTGTTTTGTAAAAGAACGTCTTTGTGCCCTTCCGCTTCGTGCTCTTTGTGTCCTTTGTGGCTACGGTTCTTTGTGCCCTTGGTGGCTCGCCGCCGCCCAGATCTTCGCCCGATATTCGCTTGAGCTAATGTTCCTGCTCCGAAAGCCCGAAACGCTGTGTTAGTCTGTTCGCTCCCCCGGCGAACTCATCCAAGAACCCAGCAATTCATCCAAGGATGTAATGGCATCGAGGCGCTACACGATTATTGTCGCGGACCGCAGCTCGGGCGTTATGCGCCGCGCGACCATTTCGCTTCGGCCCTTCTTTATCGGTGCTGGTTTCCTCGCCGCCCTCCCGGTGCTCGTCGGTATCGGCGCGGCGTGGAAGGCCAAGAGTGATGTCGCCGGTCTTCGCGTGAGCCATCAGGCGCTCGAGGCGGAGAACGCGAACTTCCGCTCGGCGACGACCGATCTCGCCACGCAGATCTCTTCACTCGAAGCGGCGATCCAGGACATCGGCGCGCGCTCGGCCCTCGATCCGAATCTCGCCAAGACGATGGACAAGCTGCCCGCGGTCGTGAAGACGCGCGCCATGGGCGGCAGCACGGAAACGGATCGCGCGGCGCAGCGCGCGCTGTCCGCGCTCAGCTCGCCCGAGGACACGTTCGGCATGCTGCGCACGCTGCTCGAGAGCCTCGAGTCGCGGCTCAACATCGTCAGCCGCAACGTCGATCGCCGCAACGCGCTCGCGGCCGCGACGCCGTCGATCTGGCCCGCGCGCGGGTGGCTGTCCTCGACGATGGGGCATCGCGCGGATCCCTTTACCGGCGACGACGATTTCCACGCGGGGCTCGACATCGCGGGCGAACGCGGCCAGCCGGTATTTGCGACCGCCGCGGGCACCGTCGCGCACGTCGGCTTCCAGGGCGGCTACGGCAACCTGATCGTCCTCGAGCACGGGTTCGGCCTGCAGACGCGGTACGGCCACCTGCTCAACTACAGCGTGAAGCCGGGCGCCAGGGTCAAACGCGGCGACGTCATTGGTCACGTCGGCAACACGGGCCGTTCGACCGGCTACCACCTGCACTACGAGGTGCTCGCCAACGGCAAGCTCCTCAATCCGCTCCAGCTCCTCACGCAGCAGAAGCCCCGCGCCCAGTAGCGGGCGGACCTTTTAGGTCCCCCATCCCGTTTTTTCCCGTAAACTAGACAGATATCCCGCCGCGCTGGCGGCGCGTCCATTGGTGGCGAGTTTCAACTGATGTGCCTCGCCAAGGACAGCCCCGCGACCGCGGTTTGGCTGGCCCCGACAACGGAGCGGACAGCAGCGTGTTGGAAGCACCTCACCACTAATGCTCGGTCAAATTCTCACCAAGGTCATCGGCACGCAGAACGAGCGTGAGATCAAGCGGCTTCGTCCGCGCGTCGTGGAAATCAGCGCGCTCGAACCGCAGATCCAGCCGCTGACCGACGAACAGCTCCGCGCCAAGACCGGGGAGTTCCGGCAGCGATTCGCCGCGGGCGAGTCGGTGGACGATCTCCTCGTCGAAGCGTTCGCGGTCGTGCGCGAAGCCGGCAAGCGCGTGCTGAACATGCGGCACTTCGACGTGCAGCTGATCGGCGGCATGGTGCTGCACACCGGCAAGATTGCCGAGATGAAGACGGGCGAAGGCAAGACGCTCGTCGCGACGCTGCCGGCATATCTCAACGCCCTCGAAGGCAAAGGCGTCCACGTCGTCACGGTGAACGATTACCTGGCGCGACGCGACTCGGAATGGATGGGACGCCTCTACCGTTTCCTCGGCATGAGCGTCGGCGTCATCCAGCACGAGCTGACAGACCAGCAGCGCCAGGTCGCCTACGGCTCCGACATCACCTACGGGACCAACAACGAGTTCGGCTTCGACTACCTCCGCGACAACATGAAGTTCGATCTCGCGTCGATGGTGCAGCGCGGACACCACTACGCGATCGTCGACGAAGTCGACAGCATCCTGATCGACGAGGCGAGAACGCCGCTGATCATCTCGGGACCGGCGGAAGAATCGACCGACCTCTACTACGAGGTCGATCGCATCATTCCGCGCCTGAAGAAGGGCGCGGTGACGCAGGGCAACGTCAAGTCGGAGGACCGGGACGAGCTCGAGAAGACCGGCGACTACATCGTCGACGAGAAGCACAAGACGGTGACGCTCACCGAGACCGGCATGGCAAAGTCCGAGCAGATGCTCGGGCATCGCCTCGTGCCCGGCTCGAGCGGTCTCTACGACCCCGCGAACATGCCGCTGCTCCACCACGTGCACCAGGGGCTGCGCGCGCACACGCTGTTCCGGCTCGACGTCGACTACATGATCAAGGACGGCGGCGTCGTCATCGTCGACGAGTTCACGGGCCGCCTGATGCCGGGACGCCGCTGGAGCGACGGCCTGCACCAGGCCGTCGAGGCGAAGGAGAAGGTCAAGATCGAACGCGAGAACCAGACGCTCGCGACCATCACCTTCCAGAACTACTTCCGCAAGTACAAGAAGCTGTCCGGCATGACCGGCACCGCGGAAACCGAG
>Ga0137419_10000118_pt1 | contig 22529 bp, 20 predicted proteins | sample CZODoug3_1_2_16f_FD_108279 | JGI IMG/M metagenome (GOLD analysis project Ga0137419, IMG submission 108279) | Vadose zone soil fungal communities from Angelo Coast Range Reserve, California, USA - CZODoug3_1_2_16fungal (Illumina Assembly) | ecosystem: Environmental > Terrestrial > Soil > Vadose... | reverse complement strand
TCACTGCGTTTATGAATTCCATAAACGAGCTGACGATCGTATTCATGCGAAACGTCTCCAGGCGCTCGGTGACATTCTTTATCAACAGGTGTCGTTGAACGAGCATCTCCCGGGGAGGAGAGGCGTTCCACCGGCCGTTGTGCATCAATATCCAATGCCAGGCACGTTTCAGGAATCGGTATACACCCTCTATGCCATGGTCGTTCCACTCGGCGTCGAGTTCGGGCTGCCCGACGAACAATTCATACATGCGAAGCGAGTCACATCCAAACTGCCGGACAAGATCGTCGGGATTCACAACATTGCCCTTCGACTTCGACATCTTCTCGGCTTTCCCGCTCTTGCCGACATGCGTGATCATTCCCTGGTTGAACAACCGCTCGAACGGTTCGTCGAAATCCACGACGCCGATATCGTGGAGGAACATAGTGTAAAAGCGCGCGTAAAGCAGGTGCAGAATGGCGTGCTCGACGCCTCCGACGTACAGATCGACGGGCAACCACTCCTTTCCTTTTTCAGTGATCAGAGCGTCCTTCGCTTTCGGTGACGCATAGCGCAGGAAGTACCAGGACGACCCGGCCCATTGGGGCATCGTATCGGTTTCGCGCTCGGCCGGGTTTCCGCAGTTGGGGCATTTCACGTTCACCCAGTCCTTGATGGCGGCCAAGGGCGATTCTCCAGTTCCCGTCGGCTGATACCGCTCGACATCGGGCAATTGAACCGGCAAATCGCTTTCAGGAACGGGAACCAGACCGCAATTAATCGAGCAATGAATAATGGGAATCGGCTCGCCCCAGTACCGCTGGCGCGAAAAGACCCAATCCCGCAGCTTGTAGTTGACCGTCGGGGTGCCGAGTTCCTTGCTTTCGAGCCAGCGAACGATGGCCTTTCGCCCTTCATCGGATGGCGTCCCGGTGAACTGCCCGGAGTTGATCATCGTTCCTTCACCGATAAACGCCTCCTTATCAATGCCCTGCTTTGAGGAAATCACTTCCCGGATTTCCAGGCCGAACTTCTTTGCGAACTCGTAGTCGCGTTCGTCGTGCGCGGGTACGGCCATGATTGCACCCGTGCCGTAAGCCATCAAAACGTAGTCGGCGATCCAGATCGGAGTCTTCTCGCCGTTGACCGGATTGAGCGCGTACGTGCCTGTGAAAACCCCGTTCTTCTCGATGTTGGCGGCGCGATCGATGTCCTTCTCATGCTTCACTTTCTCGACATAAGCCTGAACGTTCCTGGCCTGAGCGGGCGAGGTGAGCTCCGGCACCAACGGATGCTCGGGTGCCATGACCATGTATGTCGCCCCGAACAGCGTGTCCGGACGAGTTGTGAAAATCTTCAACGGGTGCTCGGTACCATCGGCTGCGATCGCGGTAAATGTGACTTCGGCGCCTTCAGAACGGCCGATCCAGTTGGTCTGCATGGTCTTGACCTTTTCCGGCCAGTCCAGCTTCTGGAGACCGTCCAGCAGCCTGTCGGCGTACTTGGTAATGCGCAGCATCCACTGGTTCAGTTCTTTTTTCGTCACTTCCGTACCGCAGCGCTCGCATCGGCCGTTGACGACGTCTTCGTTGGCGATGCCGGTTTTGCAGCTTGGGCACCAGTTCACCGGCATATACGTCTTATAGGCAAGGCCGGCTTTGAACATTTTCACGAAGATCCACTGCGTCCACTTGTAGTAGTCCGGATCGGTTGTGTTGACCTCACGCGACCAGTCGTACATCGCGCCGATCTCGTGCAACTGACGTTTGAAGTTCTCGATGTTGCGCTGCGTACCGACGCGCGGATGAATCCCTTTTTGAATGGCGTCATTCTCCGCAGGGGAGCCAAAGGCGTCCCACCCCATAGGATGGAGTACGTTGAAACCTTGCAATCGTTTATATCGCGACCAGCAGTCCGGAAGAACGTAGCTTCGCCAGTGCCCTACGTGCAGTCCTGAGCCGGAGGGATAGGGAAACATATCAAGACAGTAATATTTGGGCCGGGGATCGTCGTCGCGCGCCTCGTGCAGGTGGTTTGAAATCCAGTATTCACGCCACTTCGGTTCGGTCTCTGCAGGGTTATAACTTTCGTCAGACATGATCTAGTGATTATACTTCGTCATGCCCGGGCCCGAGATCAAAGTCCTGCTGGACGTCGTCGACCAGGCCTACAACCATAAGTCATGGCATGGCACAAACCTCCGCGGCTCCCTCCGCAATGTGACCGCCGAGGAGGCTGCGCGGCGCCCGCAATCCGGTCGTCATAACATTTGGGAGCTTGTCGTCCACGCGGCGTACTGGAAATACGTTGTGCATCGGCGGTTGGTGGGAGCACCCGCCGGTTCGTTCGCGTTGAAGGGCTCCAACTGGTTTTCCCGCCCTCAGGAAGCGACCCAGTCGGCCTGGAAGCAGGATGTCGCGCTGCTCGACGACATCCACGGCTCGCTCCGGTCGGCCATTGCGAACCTAAGTCCCAAAACTCTGCCTCAAAAACCCGCGGGCAGCAAAGTCAGCAATCTCGCTCTCATCACGGGCGTCGCCGCCCACGACCTCTACCATGCAGGCCAGATCCAGCTTTTGAAGCGGCTCATCAGGTCTGACTGACGGATGGTATTTGCTTCTCGGCCGCGCCGGCTAAAGCCGGGCGCCTACAACCGGTCGTCTTGTGCAATCAGGATACCGGATTATGCAAATCAGGATGCCGGTCTGCGTAGTTGGGATGCCCTTACTCCCACTTCACCGTGTTGCGGCGGGTATCCATTGCCAGATTGGCGAGCTTGTCCGCTTCCTTGTTGCTTTCACGGCGAACGTGCCGGATTGAAAAGCGGGGGATGAGAGCGATCCATCGCTGGGCGGAATCATGGAGCGGACGGATACCTTCATTCCTTACCTGGTATTCGCCCTTGATTTGTTTGACGACGAGTTCCGAATCCGAAGAGACCTGAAGTTCGTCACAGCGCGAGTACACGGCGAAGCGAAGAGCGCTGAGAAGCGCGGAATACTCGGCGAAGTTGTTGGTGCAAGTACCCAGGAATTCGGCAATGCGCACGACACCAGGGAAATAGACACCAATGCCGCCTTCGCCAGGATTACCCCGCGAGCCCCCATCGATGTAGGCTTCCAAATTCATGCCACTTCGAATGGGTGATCGAGATTATTGGGATCGTAGAGAATGCGCTGGCAGGCATCGCAGGCGATGATCTGATCATTCTTGAGGATTTCCTGGAAGACCTGAGGCCGAATCCGAACCTTGCAGATTTCGCAGACTTCATTTCGGGCGGCGGCAACAGCGATTCCACCCCTGTGTTTGCGGACGCGCTCATAGCGCGGAAGCAGGTCGTCGGATGATATCGAAGTCGCGATCTCCTGACGTTCCTTTACGTAAGACTCGAGGGCCGTGAGATCGCGTTTGTTTTCCTCTTCGAGCAGTTTGCGTTCTTCGTTGACTTTCTGCTGGTCCTCCTTCAGGCGGACCTCGGCGGTTTTGATTTCGGACTGCAGGCTCTCCGCTTCCATCATCAAGTTGAGGAGGTCGTCTTCGGTCTTGCGAATTCCCTTCTGCGCGTGTTCGATCTCGTGCTGAAGCGCCCGGTACTCGTCGTTGGTTTTAACGGCCATCATCTGATCGCGGTACTTCGAGATTTTGGATTCCGTGTTGTTGATTTCGCCCTCGAACTTCTTCCGGTTGGCCTGATTGCTTTTTACCTGCTCCTTCGCGGTTTCAAGGCCGGCCTGGGCAGAGCGCAGTTTTTCATCCAGGGCCTTTGAAATACCCGGAAATTTATCGATTCTGGCTCGGAGTTCCTGAATGGCGAGATCAATCGACTGAAGGCGAATAAGCTGCTTGAGATCGGAATTCATTTATATAAGACCGTCATAGAGTGGGCCCAGTAGGACTTGAACCTACGACTGCCCGGTTATGAGCCGGGAGCTCTAACCAACTGAGCTATGGGCCCGAAAAAACTTAAGGGCGCCCGAAGGCGCCCCGGTAGTTTACCTTAGTCCCGGCCGCTTCCATCCAGGAAGGCTCGAAGCCGGCGGCTGCGGCTCGGATGCCGCAACTTTCGCAAGGCCTTCGCCTCAATCTGGCGGATACGTTCACGGGTGACCGCAAAGTTCTGGCCCACTTCTTCCAATGTGTGCTCGGTTCCGTCTTCGAGACCGAAGCGCATCTTGATGACGCGCTCTTCGCGAGGCGTCAGCGTGTTCAGGACTTGCTCAGTCATCTCCTTCAGATTGATGTTGATGACCGCGTCAGCAGGCGAGACCACGCCGCGGTCTTCGATGAAGTCGCCAAGATGCGAATCTTCTTCTTCGCCAATCGGCGTCTCCAGAGAGATCGGCTCCTGCGCAATCTTCAGGACCTTCCGAACCTTCGATACCGGAATATCCATGCGTTTTGCGATTTCTTCACTGGTAGGCTCGCGTCCGAGTTCCTGCACCAGCGCACGGGAGGTCCGGATCAACTTGTTGATCGTTTCGATCATATGCACCGGGATGCGGATCGTTCGAGCCTGATCCGCAATGGCGCGAGTAATGGCCTGCCGGATCCACCACGTGGCGTACGTGGAAAACTTGTAACCGCGGCGGTACTCGAACTTGTCCACGGCCTTCATCAGACCGATGTTGCCTTCCTGAATCAGATCCAGGAACTGCAGTCCGCGGTTGGTGTACTTCTTTGCAATCGACACAACGAGTCGGAGATTGGCTTCGACGAGCTCGCGTTTTGCAACTTCCGCCTGAATCTGTCCCTGCAGGATCGTCTGGAGAGTTCGCTTGAGTTCGAGAGCTGTGGACTTCGTGTCGTCTTCCATTACGGAAATCTTGGATTTCACTGTCCGGATTTCCTTCTGGACGGACTTTCGATATTCCTTCTTCGTGTGGTCGGCCTTGCGTTCCAGGCGCCCGAGCTCGAGTTCCATCGGACGAAGTCTTTCGACGGTGGCTTTCATCAGGCCCATCAGCCGAAGCTTCTCCGAATTCGAGAATTCCAGGGACCGAACAAGCTTGGAAAGTTCTACTCGCGTTCGGCCGAGGTTCCACGAAGCGCGCCGGAATTGCGGCTTCTTCGACTTCGGTGTGCCGTCGAACTTGATGCGAAGCACGTTGACCTTCTTATATGTCTTGCCGATCTGATCAATGATGTCGAGCGTTTCCTGGTGCTTCTCTTCGATTTTCTCGTCAGTCAGTTCTTCGTCGCTGAACTGAAGGATGTCTTTGATGATGCTGGGATCTCTTCTGAGGTGCTCGCCGAGCTGAATGATCTCGCGCACGATCACAGGTGACCGGGACAGCGACTTCAGCACGGTCAACTGGCCGCGTTCGATTCGTTTCGCGATCTCGACTTCGCCGTCGCGAGTGAGCAACGGAACGGTTCCCATCTCACGCAGGTACATGCGGACGGGATCGTTGGTCTTCTCCAGCGCGCCCGGCGTCAGATCCAGTTCCATATCTTCGGGCTGATCGCCATCGAATTTCTTTTCGCTGGGTATCTTGTCGAGAGGGGCGAAGTTCTGATCGTCGGTGTCGATGACCTCAATGCCGGCCGTCCCGAAGGCTGAAAACAAGTCATCCAGATCTTCGGCGGAGGAGCTGATCTCCGGAGGAAGGAGGTCACTCACCTCATCGTAAAGGAGATATCCTTTCTCCTTGCCGATATCGATGAGTTTCTGTACCCCATCGTACTTCTCTTCGAGACCCCCTAATTCCTCCTCGAAAGAAGTGACGGCAGCCTTTTTCGGCTCCACACTCGTCGTGGTTTTTTTATGAGTGTTTTTTTGAATACTCTTTTTCATTAATACTCACTAATAGGCTGCTTGCCTTGGATTTTCAAGCTTTGAACCCGCCGACGCGGTTCTTTTCCGCAACTATTTCATTGTGTCTTCTCAACAGTTCGGCTGGCGCAGCCCCTGAGCCATACTGTTGGAGTTCTGTGCGGATCTCCTCTATTTTTTTGACGAGATGGGCATCATAGAGTCGTTTAACCGAAGCCAGTGCCTGCTCGCCCGAAATGCGACCAAATGGTTCTAAAACAGCGGATCGGACCTCCTTTTTGAGTCCTTCATCTTGGACGGTTTCCAGTACAGTTTCGATGTTCCGGGCCGGATCTTTAACGAGTTGCTCCAGCACGGCTCCGGACCAGATACCGGACAAAAAATCCCCTTTCAGGAACGGCTGTACAGCCCGGGCAATCTCCGCGTCCTGCATGAAGGCCTGAATTAGCTGTTTTTCCGCCAAAGTCAGCTTCCGATCGGGCTGAACTTCCTGTCTTGTCAATCTATTAGCGGCTGGACGGTTGTAAACGGCGCCGACGGCCGGTTTCCCCGGACTTACTCTAAGCCTTTCAAAAATGACACTTTCCGGGATTTTAAAGTTCTCGGCCACAGCCCGCGCCACTTCCAATTGTTCCACCCGATCCTGGATTTTGCCTACGTGTTCCATAACATCATTGACCGCGTTAGCCTTCATGGCCGGCTGCTCAAGATCGTATTGCCGTGCGGCTTCGGTCATCAGGTACTGCCAGAAATGGGGCGCATTAGCCAGGAGGCGGTTGTAAACTTCCCCCCCTTCGCGACGGACGAAATCATCGGGGTCCAGACCGTCTGGTAACTTCAGGATTCGGACCCGCAATCCCTTGGCCAGCAGCAGATCGATCGATCGCCGCATAGCGTTTTGGCCGGCGCTATCCGGGTCGTAGTTCATCACGACCTCGGGGACATATCGCGCCATAATGCCGACTTGTTGTTGCGTCAGGCTCGTGCCGCACGAGGCCACCACATTCTCGATTCCGGCCTGATGGAGGCTCAGACAGTCGAAGTAGCCTTCCACAACGATCAACCGTCCTGCCCTCTGTGCCGCATCACGTGCGAGGTGCAGCGCATACAGGACGTACGATTTCGAGTAAAGCGGCGATTCTGCCGAGTTCAGATATTTGGGCACCGCGTCCGTAGCCAGCGCGCGCCCGCCGAATGCAATCGTCTTGCCGCGCTCGTTCCATATGGGGAACATCAGGCGACGGCGAAAACGTTCGTAAACGTCCCCTCGATCATTCTTGACGAACAGCCCGCTGCCTACCGGATCCGTAAGCCGCAACTGAGACATCAAACCTGACGCAGGCGCATAGCCAAGACGAAATCGTTCGATGAAGTTCGGCAGAATTTTCCGTTTTTCCAGCACTTGTCGGGCGGCCGTTGCTTCTTCCGTAGACAGCATCTGACGGAAATACGTTGAAGCACGCTCGTAGATTACGAAAAATTGTTTACGTTGCTCGGATTGTTTGTCGTCCAGTCCCGGGGTTGTGGGAATCGGAATACCACATTTCTCCGCGACAATTCGGACGGATTCCGGAAAAGATACTTTCTCCGCCAGCATGACGAACGAAAAGACGTCCCCCCCGACCTGGCAGCCAAAACAGTGAAAAATTTGTTTCTCGCGATGAACCGAAAACGAAGGTGTTTTCTCAGAATGAAAAGGGCAAAGCCCCTTAAACGTGTTCCCCGCACCCTTAAGACTTACGTAATCCGATACCACCCTAACGATGTCGGCAGAGTCACGAACAGTTTCCGAAAAATTTTTCATTAGCTGCCGGGGGGAATCGAAAAAGCGAAATCAGATAATCTATACGTTTTTGTACGAAAAAGTCAAGTGGGGATAGTCGCGCCGGCTTTAGCCGGCGCGACTTACTCCCTCAACGTGACCACGGTGACACCGCGGCCGCCCTGGTTCTGCGGCGCAGCCTCGAAACGGGCCACGTGCGGGTGGCTGCTCAGCAATTCGGTTATCGCCTGCCGCAGGGCGCCAGTTCCGGTTCCGTGGACGATTCGAATCTGGTTCATCTGTGCCAGGAAGGCATCGTCCAGGAATTTGTCCGTCATATCGACGGCTTCGTCGACTCTACGCCCCAGAAGGTTGAGTTCGTTCTTCTCCAGCTGCTTGGATGCAACAGTCAGGTGAACTCCCTGGGGCAATCGGATCGGCGCTTTCTCGATCACCTCGAGATCGGCGACAGGCCTACGTAGTTTGATGTTCCCCACCAGCACTTCAGCACCGTCGCCTTTTAATGAGGTCACTATCCCGGTTACTCCAAGGGAAGCAACTCGTACGGCCTGTCCCTCTCCCAGCGGGACTTGGACGCGCCCCGGAAGCCCGCCGGGCGAAGGCTCAGTTTTCGACGCCGGTTGGATCTTTTCTCTTTCCCTTTTGATTTCCGACGTCGCCTGCTCCTTAACACTTGCCAGTTTCTTCTGGTACTTCTTGACCGAGTCGTCACGCACGAACTCCAGTTCCCGGGACGCCCGCTCCGACATCTCCTTGACGATCCGCTCCAGCTTTTTCTCTACCCTCGCAATCTCCTCTTTGTGCTGCGCCGTGACCTGGTCCAACTCCTTTTGCTTCCAGTCCTCGAATTCCTTCCGTTCCTTCTCTAATCTCGTCTTCTCGCCCTCCAGGTCCGCAATCCTGCGCCTCAGTTCCTCGACATAGTGCCCCGCTTCCACGTCAGCCGTGTCCAGGAATCCGGTCGCCTTTTGCAGTACCTTCGCCGGCAACTGCAGTCGTTCTGCAATTTTCAAACCGCTCGATGCCCCGGCCAGCCCGTGAATCAGGCGATAGGTCGGTTCCAAAGTGATTTCATTGAATTCCATCGCGGCGTTCGACACGCCGGCCGTTGTTTCCGCGTAGAGCTTCAGCCGGTTGTAATGGGTTGTCGCGATCGTCAAAGCGCCGATTTCCCGGAATTGTTCGAGGACGGCACGAGCGAGTGCGGCCCCCTCCCCGGGTTCGGTGCTGCTGCCGATCTCATCCATGAGAATCAGCGACCGGGCAGTCGCCGATTCGACCATCGATTTGATCGCCAGAACGTGGGCCGAAAAAGTGCTGAGGTGATTCGTGATGGACTGCTGATCCCCGATGTCGGCAAGCACTCGATCGAAAATCGGCAGGGCCGCCTCTTCCGACGGCACCGGAATGCCGGACTGCGCCATCAGGGCCAATAGTCCGACCGTCTTGAGCACCACTGTTTTTCCGCCGGCATTGGGGCCGCTGATGACCAGAACGGTTCGAGTTGAATCCATATCCAACGACACCGGCGACACGGACGCACCCTCGCGTTTCAAATTGTCTTCGAGCAGCGGATGCCTTGCTTTGATCAAACTGAGTAGCGGTCCTCGCGAAAAGGACGGGCGAACACAATCGAAATCACGGCCAAACCGCGCCTTCGCAAAAACCAGCTCCAGGTAAGCGGCCAGCGAGCGCGCAAACTCGATCGGGCCGGCGCTTGCCTGAATCAGATCCGTCAGCTCGGCAAGAATGCGCGCGATCTCATATCGCTCTTCTTCCTGCAACCGGACCAGTTCGTTGTTCATCTCCAGCACCGCGAGAGGCTCCATGAACACCGTCGCGCCGCTGGATGAACTGCCGTGAATGATGCCTTCAACGCCGCGCTTTTGGTCGCTGCGCACCGGAATCACGAATCGGCCGTTTCGAATGGTCACGAGCTGTTCCTGCAATTGAGAGGCGTATGCCGGACTCCGGACGATGGATTCGAGCTTCTCGGTCAAACGCGAGCGCGACGCCGCGAGCGCGCGCCGGATACGCGCGAGTTCAGGACTGTACTTCTCGTCGACTTCACCATTGTGGATGGCCCGGCCAAGGTGCTTGGCCAGGTCCCGAAGATCGGGCAGCCGCTGTCCGGTCTGCGCGAGCTTCGGAAACTTCTCACGCTCCTCTTTCCAGCGAAGCCGAAGACCTTCGACCTGGGAAAGAAACGATTGGATGGCTTCGATCTCGGCAATTTCCAGACTGGAGCCTGCAACCGAGAGCTTCTCCAGTGCCTGGGACAACAGAGCGATGTCGTTGAACGGAACGCGGTGCTCTCGCAGGTACGCCATCGCTTCGGCCGTAATGGCGTGCTCCGCATCGAGCTTCTGTTCGTCGAGCATCGGCGAGAGTCCGGTAAGCGCGAGGCGGCCCGCATCGGTCGACACATAGCGGCCGAGCAATTCTTTCAGCCGGTGATACTCGAGGGCGTCGAGGGAGAAGTCCATTTCAAATTGCCGATAATTGTAGGGGCCGGCCCGCGCCGGCTAAAGCCGGCGCCTACAATCGATTGATCAGGCTCGCCACAACAGCGGCGCCGTAACCATTATCGATGTTCACAACCGTTACATTCGAGGCACAACTGTTCAGCATGCCAAGGAGAGCGGCGACGCCATTGAAGCTGGCGCCGTAACCGATACTCGTTGGAACCGCAATGACAGGCACCGATACCAGACCGCCGACGACACTGGGCAGAGCGCCTTCCATGCCGGCCACCACAATCAAGACGCGCGCCTGGGTCAGGCGTTCGCGCCGGTCGAGCAATCGATGGAGGCCGGCCACTCCGACGTCGTAAAGGGAATCGATGTTGTTGCCCATCACCTTCAACGTCACGACCGCTTCCTCGGCAACGGGCATGTCGGATGTCCCGGCAGAAACCACCAGGATTGTGCCTTTACCGTGAATCTTCGTATCTTTTTGAACAACAATGGCACGCGCCCCCTCATGGTATTCGGCCTCGGGAGCGATCCTTTTCACACGCTCGAAGTGCGCGGGGGTACTCCGGGTAACCAGGATGTTGTGGTCGTGCCTGTACATCGATTCGACGATGCGCGCGACCTGATCGATCGTTTTACCTTCGCCGAACACCACTTCAGGAAAGCCCTGCCGAAGGGGTCGATGGTGATCGATGTTGGCGAAGCCGAGATCCTCGAACGGCAATGAGCGCAGGCGGTGGAGTGCTTCGTCAGGCGTCAAAGCGCCCCTTTTGTATTCGTCCAGGATTTTTCGGATTTGCTCTTCAGTCATGAACCAGCCGTTCCGTCAGTTCCCGATAACATTCTAACGGACGGTTGGGCGTATTCAGAGGATCATGAAAGAGGGCCTGAATTTCCTTCCTGGAGATTCGCGATTGCAGGTAGGCGTGGTAGAGCCTTCGACCCAGCGCGTATCCAAGTAACTCACTCAGCATTCTCTTTGTCTTTTGCTTGCCGATTTTCGCCTCGATTGCCAGTCGAAGCACTGAGAAATGCTGTGCACCGGGCCGCCGGGACGGATCCACGAGCAGCTCGATGGCCCGCGTGAGCTGGTCGTTGCGGCCGATCTGGCCGAGAACACGTTCCGCGAGGGGTTCGATACCATCTCGCGACGAGTCGAGCAGTTTCGACCAGAAATAGCCGAGGCCGCTTTCAATGACATTCACGAAGAACTGATCATTGGCCGCCCGTTCGGCAGGCCTGTCCAGCTCGCCACGGCACGCCTGATGGATGTGGCGCGCAAATTCCTCGGCGGCGGAGCCGAGCTGAAACCGGTCGACCATCACGGGATTGAGCTCAGGCATCGGCATGCAGCTCACGACGGAGTCATTCTTCTTCATGGCAAGAAAATCCATCATGACTTCCATGAGAGTTTGCGCGAGCAGCGTCCAATCCCCGCAAGAGTCTTCTCCAAGGCAATTGTGAAGGTACTGGCGAAAGGACTCGTACTTCTCGATCGGCGTCGCGTTGAATACACAATAGGCACCTTCGCGCACACGGACGGAGCGAGCGTCATGATGCCCTTGTTCCTGAAGCTTCCAATAAATGCTGTCCACGTTTTGCAGGACGAAGACTTCCCTCAGAGCGATTTCCTTCCTCTGAAGAATGGCGCGCACTCGTGCAGGCAGATGATCCGTCGCGAGATGGGATTCTCCAAAGACCACGACAAGACATCGAGAAGGATCTTCTTCGATTAAACGCGCAATGCGTCGCGCCACTCCGAGGTCGCGGCGGCTGATGCTTCGCATGTCATTTCGCGGGTGACAGTCGACGCCGTATGCCGGAACGCGAAGTTCGCGGGCTGTATCGAAGATGGCTTTGTAGCCGCTCCAGTCGCAGCCCCACTCTTCCTGGTAGCGGATACCGTCAAGAAATTCCTGCTCCGAAATTCGTCCCGCCATCCACTGATCCAGGGTCTTCTGACTCCGGGCGAACACAGGCTCCACGGCAAGCGCGAGATTCACGTTTTTGGCGGCCAGCTGCCGGATAAACTGTGCAGCGTAGGTCTGGCTTCTGGGAAGCGCGTGGTAGTCGCCGATCCAGATCAGGTTCGCCGTGCGGGCTTCTTCAAAAACGGTCTCGGGCTCACAAACGGCCTGAAAAGTCTGGAACTCATGATTAAATTCGTGGATATATTTCCGGCTGGGAGAGGCGCCAAGTTCCCCGATATCGCTCTGGATATGGCGCACCGCCGTCCGCTTGAGTTCCAAAACCTCCCTAAGTCGTTGCTTTGAGTAGGTCATATTGCGTTAGACTTAGTTCCTGGGATATTGGGAGCTAAGTGTTGATTTGGCGCAAGTTAAGCATTACGCTTAACATGATTAAGTTCGAGCACACGGTCTTCGCCCTTCCATTTGCATTTTTAGGGGCATTGTTGGCCCGGAGAGGCCTGCCGACTGTTTGGCAGACCGGCTGGATCGTAGCTGCCATGGTCGGGGCAAGGAGCGCCGCAATGGCTTTCAATCGAATCGCGGATCTCCACTACGACAGGATGAACCCGAGAACCAGCGAACGCGCGCTGCCGCGAGGCACGCTGTCCATGCAGTTTGCTGTGATCTTCACGATTGCAATGTCGTTCCTGTTCGTATTCTCGGCCTGGCAATTGAATAGGCTGTGCTTCTATCTGTCGTTTCCGGCGTTGGCTCTGTTGTTTTTTTATTCGTACACCAAGCGGTTCACCTCGCTAAGCCACATCGTGCTGGGTTTGGCCGTTGGTTCTGCGCCTCTCGCGGCCTGGCTCGCCATCCGCGGAGAGTTTGCGTGGGCGCCGATTCTTCTCAGCGGCGCGGTGATGTTCTGGGTAGCAGGATTTGACGTGATTTATTCGCTTCAAGACACCGAGTTCGATCGCAGGGCCAGGCTTTTTTCACTGCCTTCGAGATTCGGTGTGGCTCCGGCGCTGCGAATCTCAGCACTGTTTCACGCGGGAACCGTGTTGCTTCTCGCCGCCACAGCCATGCTTAGCAGCTCCGGATGGATGGCATACACGGGTATCGCGATAGTGGCCATCATTCTGTATTGGGAACATCGGATCGTGAAACCGCACGATCTAAGTCGTGTCAACGTGGCTTTCTTCAACCTGAACGGATACGTCAGCATTCTCCTACTGCTGACGTTTGCAGGAGACATACTAATGTAGGCGCCGGCTTTAGCCGGCGCCTACATTAACCCGTATAACGGACTAAACAAGGTGAATAATTACAACTTAATCGCGAGTTTGATACTGCCGCCGGAGCGGCCCCGTTTTTATCAGCCGCTTACTCATTGGAATGGCCTATACCAGCTCAATCTTTTCGATGCGTTCATCCTCATTCCGTACCTCACGATTCTGAGCATTCTTGCGGTTTATGGAATCCACCGCTATTACCTCGTGTACCTGTATCTGAAAAACAAAGACAAAGTCGCTCAGCCGAAAGCCAGGCTCGATGTAAAGCCGCGAGTGACGGTTCAACTTCCCATATACAACGAAATGTACGTGGTCGAGCGTCTGGTCGAAGCCGTGTGCGGGATCCGTTACCCGCGTGAGCTTCTGGAGATTCAGGTTCTGGATGACTCCACCGACGGAACCGTCGAAATTGCCGCGGCCTGCGTGGCGAAGCATCGTGCCTTGGGTTTCGATATCAGTCATGTCCACCGCGCGAACCGATCCGGATTCAAAGCCGGTGCGCTCGAGAACGGACTGAAACTGGCGGCAGGCGAATTGATCGCAATCTTCGATGCAGACTTCACGCCGGGGGCGAGCTTTCTCGAAGATGTAGTGGATTATTTCAGCGATGCAGAAGTGGGAATGGTCCAGACTCGATGGGGCCACATCAATCGCGAGTATTCCCTGCTGACGCAGGTCGAGTCTGTGATCCTGGATGGCCATTTCGTGATCGAGCACGGCGGACGTCATCTGTCTGGCCGCTTCTTCAATTTCAATGGAACGGCAGGCATCTGGCGGCGCCAGACGATCGAATCGGCCGGTGGCTGGGAACATGACACGCTCACGGAAGACACCGATCTCAGCTATCGGGCACAACTGGCCGGATGGAAGTTTTTATATCTTCCCCACGTCGTTTGCCCGGCCGAGCTTCCCGTCGAAATGAATTCGTTCAAGACACAGCAGTCGCGGTGGGCGAAGGGACTGGTGCAGACGGCCATCAAGTTACTTCCCCGGATTCTGCGAAGCGATCTGCCCTGGAAAATCAAGGTCGAGGCTTTCTTTCACCTGACGGCAAACATTTCGTATCCGCTGATGATCGCGCTTTCGTTCCTCCTCCTGCCGGCCATGATCGTGAGGTTCAACCAGGGCTGGTTCCAGATGCTCTACATCGACCTGCCGCTGTGGCTCGCCTCGACAGCATCCGTTTCCATGTTCTATCTCATCTCGCAGAAGGAGCTTTATCCGGACTGGAGAATTCGGCTGAAGTATCTTCCGTTCCTCATGTCTGTGGGAATCGGCCTTTCGGTCAGCAACTCGAAAGCGGTTATGGAAGCGCTGCTCGGCATTAAAAGCAGCTTCAAGAGGACGCCCAAATACAAGATCGAGAGTAAGAAAGATCGATGGGCCACCAAGCAGTACCTGCGCAGGACAGGTATGATGCCGTTTTTCGAACTGTCCCTGGGCGCGTATTTCAGCCTGGTCGTTCTCTATGCTTTTACGAGCCAGAACTACCCAACGATTCCTTTTCTCATGTTGTTCGTCATTGGTTTCACATATATGGGCCTGATGTCGATTGTTCACATGACGCTGCACCGATGGCTGAGAGGCCTATGAAAGGAACGCGGGCTAAAGCCCGCGACTACATTGGAACCGATTACATCCGGAGCTTTCTTGTTCCCAAATGTAGTCGCGCGGCTTTAGCCCGCGTTTGCCTGTTGTTGTTAAGCGCCGTCTCGCTGTTTGCCATCGAGAAGGAACCGCTGGCGGAGTACCGCGCACGGCGGGAGCGTCTGGCGGAACGCATCAAGGGAAATGTGCTGGTGCTGCGGGCGGCGCCGGACCAGGAACTCACGGAGTACCAGCAGGAACGCAATTTCTATTACCTTACCGGGTTTGACCAGCCGGGCGCCATCCTTCTGCTGGATGCCGTCTCCGAGCCAATGCAGGAGTTCCTCTTCATTCCCGAGCGAAAGCCAGCGGAAGAACGGTGGACGGGCGAAAAGCTGGGGCCGGGTCCGGATGCAGCAAGACTCACAGGTTTTGCGAAAGTCCTGCCGGTGTCTGAGTTCGACGCGACACTGAGAAAAATGTCGGAGCGAGCAAAGGCCACATATGGCTTGAAAGAGGCCGAGAGCGATATTGCCTACCTTCGCCAGACGAAGTCGCGAACTGAAATCGCCCTTCTCGAGAAAGCAATCCAGATCACGATCAAGGCCCAGCAGGCGGCCGCACGAGAGATTGCCCCGGGAGCCTGGGAATATGAAGTTGAAGCGGCGCTCGAATTTGAGTTTCGACACAATGGCGCCGAGCGTCCGTCCTTTCCTTCCATTGTCGGTTCGGGGCCGTTTTCAACCATTCTTCACTACAACGAAAATACGCGGCGCATGGAGTCCGGCGATACCGTTGTCGTGGATATCGGCGCGGAATACGGCGGCTACGCAGCGGACGTCACCCGCACCTATCCTGTTTCCGGAAAGTTCTCGCCGAGGCAGCGCGAGATCTATCAGATCGTGCTCGATGCGCAGAAGGCCGCGATGGCGAAGGTGAAGCCGGGTGTGACGATTAGCGAAATCCATCAGGCTTCCAAGAGCTATATCGAGTCCAAAGGCTACGGAAAATATTTCATCCATGGAACCAGCCACCACATTGGACTCGAAGTCCATGACGTCGGAGCAACGACCCGTCCGCTTGAAGCCAACATGGTCATCACGGTTGAGCCGGGCATCTACATCCCCGAAGAGAAGCTTGGCGTGCGCATCGAAGACGATGTACTTGTGACATCGACGGGTTACCGCCTCCTCTCGATTTTTCCCAAGGAAATCGACGAAATCGAAGCCCTGGTTCAGAAACGGAAGTAGTAACCCGAACGGAGCCGCGTAGCCCCGGGCGTCAAGCTTCTGTTCCATCGTCCTACTCGACCGCCTCGGTTCCATCATTGCAGGTGACACGTTCTGCTCGAATTGAAGTAACTAGTGGCATGTACGCTGTAGGCGTCGGCTTTAGCCGACGCGGTCGAACATTGATCATGGTTGAGGTCTACATGTTTGAGCCGCAAATCACCAGGCCTGGGCCATCGGCAGCAGGCCCGTCGCATTCCAGAAATTGAACATGAATAACGCGACCAGATCCGCATGCCTCGCATTGTCCGGATCCTTCTGCGCATAGCGCTTCTTCACCAGCTCACGGCAGACCTTGAATAAGAATTTCTCAATCTTCGCGATGCTCTGTCCCGGTTTCACTTTCACATCGACTGCGGCAGCGCTGAATTCGTGCCAGAAATCAGGATCGGTAATCAGCTGGCGAGGCTCTTTGCGCGCCACTCCGGCGCGCTCCGCGACGCGGCAAAGCGTGTAATACATGAGGCGGTTCAAGCCGGCGAAGAATGGCACGATTTCCTGCCTGGGCGCGGTTTGATGCCCGCCGAGTGCCTGTTGAGCCGCGTGCACGGTAATTTTGACGAGGAAATTGCCGTCGATCGGCGGTTTGCGCAGTTGGACGCGCAATTACACCAAAGGCACGGAAGTGCAACGACCATGGTCCAGAACATGCTACAGGCCGGCGTACCAGTCGTAGCCTCGTTCGGCCCAGAAGTCGGGGGGACGGGTATTTGTAAAGTGAACCGTTCCAATTCGTTTGATGTTCTTGATGCCGTACTTGACAGGCGTGGCCAGGCGCAACGGCGCGCCGTGTTCTGGCGTCAGTTCTCGTCCGTTCATTTCGTAACACAATAGCGTTTGGGGATGGACAGCGCTTGCCATGTCGAGACCAACGTAGTAGCCGCCGTCCGGAGTCTCCATACCGACATATCGCGCATCGGAACCGGCCTCTGCAACCAGGTTTGAGAGCCTTGCTCCGGTCCAATGCACCACCTGACTCCATCCTTCGATGCAGTGTAGTTCCGTCACCATTTCAACCCGTGGGAGTCTCTTGATATCGTCTAGCGTCATCTCCAGGCGCCTGGAATGCACAGAGCTCACCACCTTTAGCGTCCAGGATCGGATGTCAAAATCCCTGCTCAAACCCTCTCCGCCGTTCTCACGCGCAAGACTGACCATCGATTCCGGAAACGTGGGAGCAAGGTGACTGGCGCTGAAATAATCGCGCGCGAGTTGCTCGTTGGTTTCGAGAACACGGCGCAGCGGCCACGGCACGCCATCATCATGGCGGCGCGTTCGGAGCCAATGGAAAGAGCCCACGCCGCCCAGGACCGCAACGCCGGCTTTCAGAAAGCTGCGGCGCGATCGGATGCGCATTGCTTTCTCATCAGTCACCGGATGCTTTCTCCACCTCGACCAGTTCGTATCCGGTGATCATGCTCCGGAAGTTGTTCCAACCGGCCCTCGTGACCTGCACAATGTGAACGCAAAAGAAGAGGGCGTATCCAACCGTGAGCCAGAAATGTTCGAAGCGGGCGAACTGATAGCCACCCAACAGGGAGGTCAGCCATGCAAGCTGAGTCGGTTTGTAGACCGCCAGGCCTGTAAAAAGCGACCCGGCGCCCATGAAAATGATGGTGAGGTATGCGAATTGTTGAATGCCGCCATATCGCCAGTCTCTGGAGAAAATCGTGTACGAGATGTACAGGAAACCGTTAATGGCGAAGAGCCACATGAAGGTGAAATGCCACGACATTCCTTCGGCCAGGCGAAAGCCGATGTTAAATGTGGAATAGAACGACTCCGGAAAGAATTTGAACAACGTGAACGGGCCGATGCCGATCCGATACACGTCATTGGCCCAGTAAATCAGAAGGCCGCTCCAGATCATCACCGCCAGGACCGCAAAGTTGATCCAGTGAAAACACCGAATCGCCAGTGCATGCCGGGACTGGAGTTTCTTCATACCTCTATTTCTTCACGTACATATCCGGGAATTGCTTGCGAAGGTTATCCACCTTCGGCAGATCGTTGATCACGATGTACGGCTGAGTCGGGTGATGGACAAGATAATCCTGATGATAGGCCTCCGCCTTGTAAAAAGCCTTCAAGGGGCTGACCTGGGTCACAATCGTACGCCTGAAGACTTTGGCCTGATTGATCTGATCAATGTAGGCCTGCGCGATGCGTTTCTGCAGGTCGTTGGCGACGAAAATCGCGGATCGATACTGAGTGCCCACATCCGGTCCCTGCCGGTTCAATTCAGTAGGATCATGCGTCACGGAGAAGAAGATTTTGAGAAGTTGACCGTACGAAACCTGCGATGGGTCGTAGGTAATCCGTACGGATTCGGCGTGTCCGGTCGTACCGCTGCTGACTGTATCGTACTGAGCTGTTTCCGCCGAACCGCCCGAGTACCCGGACACGACGTCTTTGACTCCTTTGACGTGCTCAAAGACGGCCTCGACTCCCCAGAAACAGCCACCTGCGAATACGGCCGTTTGCTCGGTCTTTGCGGTAGCGAGGGGTTCGTCCACAGCCGGATTCGGCAAAGATTCCGCCGCAGTCAATCCCGTACACGCCGCTATCACAAAGCAGCAGAACATCATGAAAAACGCCCTGTGAAACAAATGGTGAAATAAAGTCATAGTAACCTCACGAAACGCAAAGAAGCCGAGTTCATGCAATAGCGCAAGCCCGTCGGTTTTGGACCGTCGTCGAACACATGCCCCAGATGAGCTTCACATCTGCGGCACGAAACGGACGTGCGCACCGTACCGAAACTGCGGTCTTCGGCAGTCTCGATGTTTTCCTTCGCAATGGGCTGCCAGAAACTGGGCCAGCCGGTACCGGAATCATACTTCGTTTCCGCAGAGAAAAGCGCCGTATCACAGCAGACGCAGCGATAGATCCCCTTCTCATGCAGATTCCAATACCGGCCTGTGAAGGCGCGCTCCGTATCTGCATGCCGCGTAATCTCGAACGCGTCACGAGGAAGTTGTTTTTTCCATTCGCTTTCACTCTTCACAATCCTGGACACGCGAACGCTTTTTTGGCGCACACCGGAATCCGAAAATTCGACGATCGTTACTTCATCGGGCCGGCGGGCCGATGCAGCCAATCCTGAAGTCGCCGCGGCCAGGAAAGCGCGCCGCGATACCTTATGCGTCATTAGCTTTGTGCCTTTGTGTCTTCGTGTTTAATCCCACTCATTTAAGGTTGAAATGCACTTCCACGTTTACCCGGACTTTCACGGGCATACCGTCCTTCATCGCCGGGCTCAGTCTCCATTGTTCGAGCGCGTTGATGGCATTTTCATCCAGATCCGAACGCACTGACCGGACGACTCGCAGAACATTAGGTACCCCGTCCTCGCGGATCATGAGATCCAGCACAACAGTACCTGTGATTTGCTCTGCCTTCGCGCTCTCCGAGTATTCCGGTTCGACGCGATAGATGATTCTCGGAGGAGACACGTCCGGCCCGACCCGGTGTGCCATATCGTTCGCGATAATCTCGTTGAGTTCTTCGTTTCGAAGATTGAATTCGACGTCCACCCGGGTCGTCATTTCCACAGGACTGCCGTTTCGTTTGCCGGGGACAAATTGCCAATCCCGGACCGCCAACAACGCATTCTGATCGAGGCCAAAGCCAAGCCCCTTCACAACTCGCAAACCGCTGACATTGCCGTTCGCATCCACGTGCACTTCGGCAGTAACAACTCCTTCAATGCCACGCCTGCGCGCCTCATCGCTGTACAAAGGAGGCGTGCTGTAAACCACTACTTCCGGCGGGGTTTGCATCGATACAGGCGCCTCGGATACCGAAGGCAACTCACCAATCCGTATGCGCTGAACTGTGGGAACCGCTTGCCTCGCGGTCGCGCGCATGGCGGCGAGCGGAACCACCAGGCAAAATGCGGCGATCATTACTGCAAATATCCTTCTACGCGTGACCGTTCGCCGGTTCATGGTGGAGTCGACAATGGCGATAACCCTCCTTTCAAGATCGGGCTGGCGGGCCATGGCCAACGCAGGCAACCATCGCCTGTCGGAACCTTTGAGCAAGCGCACAAGTTCGAGCAGATGGGTCGCGTAGTCCCTGCCATCTACACCGAGATTGACGACGGCATCGTCACAGGCCCGCTCGCTCTCCCGATGCAGCCGGCTGGAAGCGATCCAGAACAGCGGATTGAACCAGTAAAGGGCACGTACAATTTCTGCGAGAAGCTGAACGAGCCAGTCGAATCGATATACGTGCGCTAATTCATGCGCGAGTACCACGCGCAGCCGCTCGTCGGACCACTCCGCAGCGGAAGCGGGTAAGAATACCTGGGGACGGAGAAAGCCCCACGTTACCGGCATCGAGGCATGGCAGCTTTCCAGAACACGAACTGTTCGTTTGACCCCGAGGGCGCGGGACAAATCCGTGGCAACTCTTGTCCACCTCGGATCCGGCGCGCATTGCGCCCGTGCGGCAAAGCGTTTCAACCTGAAAATTGCGGCGATGAGGAGCGTGGTGGAGATAATGGCGCCTGCAAACCATATGGCTGACAACAGGTAGGCCAGCGATCGGGCGGGCGGGATTCCCTCTGCATGTACGACGACCTCGGTACCGAACGTCGAGACCTGCGGCGCGGCGTTCCGGGATATCGCCGGCAGCACCGCAGCGACTCTGCTCACGAGTTCAGGCTGCCATGGAGGTAGGAACGAAGCCAGCAGGGGCAGAAGCGCGGCTGAGCCGATCGCAGCTGCCCAGAGGATGTGGCGTTCGGCCGCAGAACGCCGGCAGAAGAGCCTGGCAACGCAAAAAGCGGCGGCGAGGATTAGCGAAGCTTTGATCATTTACGCTCCTTCTTCGCTTTCTCGATTAATTGCGCCATCCGCTCCAATTCCTCTTCTGAGATTCTGGAACTTTCCCTTCCGAGCAACGCCGCCACGACCTTTTCAGCGGAGCCTTCGAAGAATGTATCGACCAGGTGCTTCAGTGCGGATTGCCGGACAGTGTGGCGGGGAATCGCAGGAATGTATACATAGCGGAGACCGTGCTCCTCGTGGCGAAGCTGGCCTTTCTCCTCGAGAACACGGAGCTGCGCTCGAACGGTGGAATAGGCGGGCTCCCCCGAGAGCTCGGCCATGACCTCACCGACGGTCGCGCGGCCGACGCGATAGACGATGTCCATGATTTGCCTCTCGCGGCGGCTGAGAACGGAATGTGGCGACTTCGGCATTGCCTGGTTTTATAGCACAGGTGCTAGAAAATTAGACAGAACTTTCTGGCAGACCCTTTCCGCGCGGGTGGCGACTGGGATACAATCCTCGTTTCCAGTAAACAACAGGAGTCTTTCTGTAATGATTCAAGCAACACAACTACGGCGGGGAAACACGATCCTGCTCAATGGCGAACTTTACCAGGTGGTGGACTACCAGCACATAACGCCGGGAAACTGGCGGGGAATGGTGCAGACGAAGCTGCGCAAGCTCAGCACAGGTTCCATTATCGATCACCGGTTCCGGTCGGAAGACCGCGTCGACCGTGCAATTCTGGACGAGCGCGAGATGGAATACCTTTATAAGGACGGCGCCGATTATTACTTCATGGATACCGAGAACTACGAACAGACGCACCTCAACGAAGACGTTCTCGGCGACGCAACCAGCTACCTTGTCCCGAATTCGAAGATCAAAGTTGAGTTCTACGAAGGAAAACCACTCGGTATTGAATTGCCCGCCACCATCGATCTAAAGGTGGTTCAAACCGATCCAGGTATGCCATCTGCAACCGTCAGCAACGTATTGAAACCGGCAACGCTGGAAACGGGACTCGTGGTCGGCGTTCCCCACTTCATTCAAGAAGGCGAAGTCATACGGGTCGACACGACGGAAGGAAAGTACGTCGAGCGCGTTCGTAGTTAAGCCATACCCTCTTCCCTGCGAAGGGCGGATCTGCATTCCAGGTCGGCGATTCCAAATTGCTGATTGCAGATCTGCCCTCTCGTCGAAATCACGCCGGCTAAAGCCGGCGCCTACAGATACACCGCTCACAGGATTTCAACAATCAATCGAAACTGGCGGAATAACCAGAGGCGGACTATAGTTTGGCGGTTATCGGAGCAGCCAAATTTTTGGAGGCGAGCGATGGATTTCATCGAACGAATTTTCGGGGTGTCTCCCGACGGCGGTAACGGTTCGTTGGAAGCCCTCTGGTTTCTGATTCCTCTCGTAATTCTGGCGGCCCTCTGGGCGAAGCATGCCCGCAGAGGCTCACGCTAAAGAGTTTGTTGTTCGAAAACCTGCTCTCGATGAAAATGCAGGGACATCTGGAGCGCCGATGTCGGCGGCAGCGCCGCGGCGTTGTGGAAGTTCAATCCCAAAGAGGCAACGTTTACGCTCTACCCGAAGCCGCAGAAGCCGGCGGACACGCCAAAGATACAGATCACCAGAGACGGGGCGATCTG
>Ga0137419_10000116_pt1 | contig 22592 bp, 28 predicted proteins | sample CZODoug3_1_2_16f_FD_108279 | JGI IMG/M metagenome (GOLD analysis project Ga0137419, IMG submission 108279) | Vadose zone soil fungal communities from Angelo Coast Range Reserve, California, USA - CZODoug3_1_2_16fungal (Illumina Assembly) | ecosystem: Environmental > Terrestrial > Soil > Vadose... | reverse complement strand
TCGCCGCCTGCGTCCCCGAATAGTCGAACTCGGCGCCCTGCCCGATTATGATCGGGCCTGAGCCAATGACCAGGATGCGGTGGATGTCGGTGCGCTTAGGCATGCAGTTCCGGGCGATTCATTGGAGCAAATTAGCAAACTGAGTCTGATCGGGCACAATCCTTAACTGCAACTGAACAGGCGAGAGGTCCCAGTAGCATAGTTGTCAGTCATTAGTTCACTACGCCCCGACTTATCTCGGAGTCCGACCACTGGCAACTGCCTGTGCCCTGAATGCCACAGAGGCAAGTCGGGGCGTAGTGAACTAACAAGCTAAGAACTCTGCCACTGGGACCTCTCGCCTGTTCAGTTGCACTTGATAGTTAAGAAAAAGGGAGCCCCACGGGCTCCCTTTTTCGCTTGTAGCAACCAAAAGCTTAGGCAGCGCTCTGTCCTCTCGGAGCGCGCACAACTTTGCCAGCGTGAAGGCAACGAGTGCATACCTTGACCTTGGTGATCTTGCCGTCGATCACGACGCGGGCGACCTGAAGGTTCGGCTTCCACGTCCGGCGCGTCTTGTTGTTCGCGTGCGAGACATTGTTGCCATAGGCAACGCCCTTGTCGCAGACGTAGCAGCGATTTCTTTTGATCTGCGCCATTGATTAACCCTCCGCCCCGATCAGCTCGATGCGCGCCATCTCGGCGCCATCGCCCTTGCGGTGGCCGGTCTTGAGAATGCGCGTGTAGCCGCCCTTGCGCGTCGCGAAGCTCGGTCCGATCTCCTGGAACAGCTTGTCGGCCGTTGCACGATGTGGGACTTTGGCGCCGGCTAGACGGCGGTTATGAAGCGTCCCCGTCTTGGCCTTCGTAATCAGCTTCTCGATGAACGGCCGCAGCTCCTTGGCTTTCGCCTCGGTCGTCTCTATGGCACCACGCTCGATCAGCGCTTTTGCCAGATTCTTCATCAAAGCCAGCTTCTGCTCGCTCGTGCGACGAAGCTGTCTACCCTTCTTGCGGTGACGCATCCTTAGCCTTCCTCTTCGTCATCGGCGCCAACTGTGGCGACGTTACGGTTGGGCGGCGTTCCCTGATCCGTGATGCGGACACCATCGGGCGTCTCCTCGTACTTCATTCCGAAATTCAGGTTTTCCCGCTCGAGCAAATCGGCAATCTCGTTCAGCGACTTCTTGCCGAAGTTCTTGACCTGGAGAATCTGACTCTCGCTCTGGCGGACCAGGTCGCCCAGCGTGCGAATGGCGGAGTTCTTGAGCGAGTTCACGGAGCGAACCGAGAGCTCGAAATCCTCGATCGGAGTGCGCAGCACCTCGGCCAGCCGATGGGCATCCCCACCGGGCAGGTCGGTGCCGGGAACGAGCGGCGCCGACGCGTGCGAGCCGAAGCCCGCAAAATACTGGAAGTGCGTTTGTGCCAGCGCCGCCGCGTAGCTCACGGCCTCTTCCGGCGTGATGGTGCCGTTCGTCTCGACCGTCAGCGTCAACCGGTCGTAGTCGGTGCGCTGGCCAACGCGCGTCTCGGCGACGGCGAAGTTCGCGCGGCGAACCGGATTGTAAATCGAATCGATACGGACGACATCGACCGGCAGCGTCTTGTCGACGACGTGCTGGTCGGCTTCGACATAGCCGCGTCCACGGCCGACGTACAGCTCGACGTTGAGCTCGCGGTCACCCTGCATCGTGAACAGGTGCTGGGTGCGGTCCACGATTGTGACGCCGCCCTGACCCTCGATGTCAGCCGCCGTTACCGGGCCGGCCGCGTTCTTCGAGATGCGCAGCACTGTGTTCTCGACGCCCTCGTCGAGCGAGAGCGTGAGCGTCTTGAGATTGCCGATGATCTGGTGGACGTCTTCGACGACGCCCGGAATGGTCTGGTGCTCGTGCAGGACACCGTCGATGCGGAACCCCCACACGGCCGAGCCACGGAGGGACGACAGGAGAAGACGCCGCATGGCGTTCCCCAGCGTGTGTCCGAATCCGCGCTCGAGCGGCTGAAGGCGAAATTCTGCGATGTTGGGATTGTCTTCGCGCTTCGTCGCCTCGACAAGCTGCGGACGGACAAGTCCCCTGAGATCAATTGCGGTTGCCATTTTTTTCGATTCCTTGAACGTGCCACCCCGCCCCTAACGCGCGGTGAGCCCGTAACGGGAGTTAGGGTCCCGTACTGCTGCGAGCTGCGGATTGCGAACCAACTGCACTGCTGACTGCTGACTAACTGCGGATTGGGAGACTAACTGCCGGACTAACCCCTTCCCTCTTCCCGCTTTCCTCTTCCCTATTTGGAGTAAAGCTCGACCACCAGCTGTTCCTGCGCGGCGATCGGAATGTTCGACCTTGTAGGCCTCTCGAGCATCTTGCCGCTGAAGGTGTCGCGATCCACCGCGATCCACGATAGCGGAGCGCCGCGGGACGACTGATCCATCGCCGCCATCACGCTCGCCTGCTCGCGTGACTTCATGCGCATCCGGATTTCCTGGCCGGGGTGCACGAGATAGCTGGGGATGTCGACAGACTTCTGATTCACCTCGACGTGACGGTGCCGAACGAGCTGGCGCGCCGCCTTGCGGCTGCCCGCGAATCCCATGCGGTACACGACGTTGTCGAGACGCGACTCCAGCGCTGCGAGAAGATTGTGCCCGGTGATTCCCGGCAGCGGTGCGACCCGCTCGAAGGTATTCCGGAACTGTCTCTCGCTGACGCCATAGATGCGCTTGATCTTCTGCTTCTCACGGAGCTGCTTCGAGTATTCCGACACCTTCCGACGGCGGGCCGTCGACGAGCCGTGCTGTCCCGGAGGCGTCGGACGACGCTCGACGGGGCACTTCTCGGTGAAGCATTTCGTCGACTTGAGGAACAGCTTCGTTCCCTCGCGACGGCACTGCCTGCAGCTCGCTCCTGTATAACGCATCGGTTAGACTCTCCGACGCTTGGGAGGACGGCAGCCGTTGTGCGGAATCGGCGTGACGTCCTTGATCGACTTGACCTGGAGACCCGCAGCGACGAGCGCCTGAATCGCCGACTCGCGTCCGGATCCCGGTCCCTGCACTCTCACGTGTACACGACGGACGCCGAGCGTTACGGCTTCGCGTCCGGCCTGTTCTCCAGCCACGGTAGCCGCAAAAGGAGTGGACTTCTTTGACCCCTTGAAGCCAGCCTTCCCCGACGAGCCCCAGGAAATCGTGTTCCCGTGCGCGTCGGTGATCGTGATCGTCGTGTTGTTGAAAGTCGCGCTGACGTGGGCGATTCCTTCCGCCTCGATTATGCGCTTCGTTTTCTTTCCAATTGCCATTTTACTTGGTTACCTGCGCCATTACTTGGTGACCTTCTTCTTGCCGGCGATTGCGCGGCGTGGACCCTTCTTGGTACGGGCGTTGGTGTGCGTGCGCTGGCCACGAACGGGAAGTCCGCGACGGTGACGAATACCGCGGTAGCTGCCAATGTCCATGAGCCGCTTGATGTTCATCGCGACTTCGGTTCGCAGGGCGCCCTCGACGCGGACGTCCTTCTCGATCGCCTGGCGAAGCCGATTCGTGTCAGCGTCGTTCAGGTCGCGAATCCGCTGATCGGGATTGACGCCGGTCGACAGCAGAATGCGTCGCGCCGTCGCGCGGCCGATGCCGAAGATGTACGTAAGGCCGATCTCGACCTTCTTCTCACGCGGGAGATCCACGCCAGCAATACGCGCCATTATCAGCCCTGCTTTTGCTTATGTTTTGGATTGCGCTTGCAGATGATGCGAGTCACGCCCTGTCTTTTGATGACCTTGCAGTGCTCACAGATCGGCTTGACGCTGCTGCGAACTTTCACGTCCTGATCCCCACAATGTTGGAAAGAGGGCCGAAGCCCTCCAATTTTTTCCGAGGTTAGCCTTTTAAATTACATTGGGCCGACGAAGAACGCAACCCACGGACAGGGCTCAAAGTGTGATAGCAGAGCGGGTTAGCAAATCCGCAGCGTCGAGGTGATGCGGACATCCTTGGCATCCACAAAACCGAGGCAGGGAGACGTCGGCTTTGCAGCTCATCGCAAGGAGCTTCTCGTCGTCGATTGCTTCGCAATCGGACGCCGAGACCTCATATGGTTTTCATCACCGATCGAAGTTCTGAAGCAGGATCCTTGGCCTCGGTGATCATCCGCCCGAGCACGATGTAGTTCGCCCCCGCCTTCGCCGCCTCAGCCGCCGTAACCGTCCGCTTCTGATCGTCGGTTCTGCCCCCCGCAGGCCGGATCCCCGGGACCAGCAGCTTCAGCCTGTCCCCGTATTTCGCACCGATTTTGTGGGCCTCAAGGCCGCTGCAGACCACCCCGTGTGCGCCCACAGCTGCGCAGTCTCCCGCGAGACGAAGAACTTCGCCGTAAACCTCAAGCGATTTCCGACCCCAGGCGCTCCGAAGCATGGCGGCGTCGAGCGAGGTGAGGATCGTCACGCCCAGCACCCCGCAGCTGGGGCCTGCCCCTTCGACCGCTGCCTCGATCATTTCGCGGCCGCCGGTCGCATGCACAGACAGCAGTTTGGCGCCGATCGAGGCCGCGCTCCTGGCCGCGCCTCGAACCGTATTCGGAATATCGTGAAGCTTGAGGTCGAGAAAAACGTCTTTGCCGAGCGCGCGCAGAGTCTGCACGACCTGTGGGCCGGCGGCAGTGAACAGTTCGCCCCCGACCTTATAGAATTTGCACGCATCACCTAGCCGCTCGACCATCGCCAGCGCGAGATCGGCGCGGGGAAAATCGAGCGCGACGATCGGAATCGGGTGCCGCGAGCTTGTCGGCGCGCTTCGTGTCGCAGTCTTCGTTCGCGTTGCCGCGGGTCGCTGATGAGGCGTCACGTCAGTTCTCCCACTGTAGAGATCCGCGAATTTCGCTCAACGAAGTTATCCTCTTCTCGGTGCACCAGCGCCCGAGGTCGGCGACCAGCCTCTCCGGAAGTCTTGGCTGTTGCATCGCGGCGGTACCGATCGCGACGAGTGACGCGCCTGCGATCACGTACTGAACAATATCGGTCGCCTTCGATATTCCTCCGACCCCGATTATCGGCACTCGCACTGCCTTGGCGACCCTGTAAGTAGCCAGCACGCCAATGGGCAGCAGCCCCGGCCCACTGACGCCGCCCGTCCCGAAGCCGAGCGCGGGTCTGCGTGCATCTACATCGATCACCAGGCCGGGCAAGGTGTTCACAACCGAGATTCCATCCGCTCCCGCATCGGCCGCTGCTTGCGCGGTTCGTCCGATGTCCTGCAGCGTCGGCGAGAGCTTGACGAAGATCGGCCTTCGCGTCGCCTTGCGCGCCCTCGTCACGACTTCCGTCAGCGATTGCAGATCGGCGCCGAACTCCATTCCGCCCGCTTTCACGTTGGGGCAGCTCACGTTCAGCTCGTAGCCAGAGACCCCAGGCGAATCATCAAGCATCGACACCACCGTGGCGAATTCCTCGACCTGATTGCCCACCACGTTCACCAGGACTCTCGCTCGTCGCAGAGTCTTCGCGAGCCACGGGAGATGCTCCGTCCTGACTTCTTCGACGCCCGGGTTGGCGAGGCCTACGGCGTTGATCATGCCGCCCTCGAACTCAGCCACGCGCGGCGCGCGCGCGCCGTGCCGCCGCTCGATGCTCACCGCTTTCGTGACGAGTCCCCCGAGAGCGTCGAGATCGATAACCCGCGCGATCTCACGACCGTAGGCGGCTGTGCCAGCGGCCAGCAACACCGGATTTTGAAATTCGATCCCCGCGACGGTGACTTCGAGCGCGGTCGGGGTCACCGCTACCGGGCGCCCCCGATTCGGGACTCGTAATGAGCGAGATAGGCGACTATCGATTCCGCAATGTTTCTCGCCAGCGCGCGTTGATTCGACTGATCGCTCAGATAGGTCGCCTCAGACTGGTTGCTGCCAAATCCGATTTCGATCAGCACCGCCGGCATGTACGACCCGCGCAAGACCGCGAAGTTTGCCTGCTGCACGCCACGATTCGGACCCGGATGCACGTCGATCAGGCCCTGTTGAATGGTCTGAGCGAGATCGCTCGACTCGCGCAAATGCTCATTCTGCGCCATGTCGGTGATGATGAAGCTGAGCGGGTCGCCCTTTGGCGCGTTGGCCCCCGTCTCGAACTTCACCGATTCGTTTTCCATGTCCTGTACGCGTCGCTCGTCCTCCGTCTTCGCCTCGGCCAGGAAATATGTCTCGAATCCGTGCTCGCGCGCGCCGGCGGCGGTGTTGCTTCCGGGCGCGTTGCAATGGACCGAGATGAACACGTCGCCATGATTGCTGTTCGCGATCCGACCCCGATCGGAGAGTGCGATCAGCGTATCGGTGGTGCGAGTCATCAGCACATCGACACCACGCGCACGCAGCACTGTCGCGAGCTTCATTGCCACCGACAGCGTGACATCCTTCTCAGTGAACCACGGCGTTGTTCCGATTGGACCTGTCATTCCACGATCAGGTCCACCATGCCCTGCGTCGATGACCACGAGCTTCCGCGCGGGCGGCTTGTTCACCGGCGGCCTTCGGACTGGCGGCGGTGCCGCTGAAGGAGAGACGCGCGGAGGCGGAGCGCTGGCGACCGATGTCGAGGGAGTGATGCGCGGAGCTGGAGCGCTGACGACCCAATTCGGCGCGGACCTTCGCAGCTCCCCCTGCGCAATATCGTAGGAGTAGCCGCCCCCATAGCGCGGAATCACCTCGCTCACGAACTGAAACGGCAGGTAGAGCTGTCCACCGCGCACCTGTGGGGCGCGCGTGAGTGGTACCGTCAGCGTGTCGAGCTTGGCGAATGGAATCCCATCGATCAGATCCATACGTGCGCGCGGCAGCGCCAGCGTGAAATGGAAGTTGGTGCCCGTGATCAGCATTCCCTTCATCGCCTTCATGAGAACATCCGCCCGCACGCTTGGCTCACCATTATTGATCGTGACGGGAACCGACGTCGTGAGCTGACCATCGCGGACGACGATGAAAGTCGGAGCAGGCGTATTTGCCGACGCTCCAATTATTTGCGCGACCAGAACGAGGGCGATCATCGAGTGCGCACCGCGCGTTGCATGTCGCGTTCGTCGTCGCGGCGTTTTTCATCCGCGCGCTTGTCGTAGAGCTTCTTACCCTTGCCAAGGGCGAGCGCGACTTTCGCCTTTCCGCGCTTGAAGTAGACCTCGAGCGGAATCAGCGTCAGCCCCTGGCGCTCGACCGCGCCGATCATCTTGCGGATCTCCTTGCGATGCAGCAGGAGCTTCCGCGTCCGAGTGGGCTCATGGTTGAAATGACTCGCCTGTTCGTAGGGCGAAATGTGCAGGTTGAGCAGAAAAACCTCTCCATCCTTAACGATCGCGTAGGAATCAGCGATGTTGGCCTTTCCGTTCCGAAGCGACTTGACCTCACTGCCGGTCAGAACCATCCCCGCTTCCCATGTGTCGATGATGTGGTAGTCATGTCTGGCGCGTTTGTTCCGCGCGACCGACTCTTTCGCATCCTTCTCGACTTTCTCTGCCATTTGACTTCGTGCTCAAGTTAGACGCAACAACGATGCTGGGAAAGCGCTCGCGCTTCGGCGCCACTGGCCTTCGCGTTGACTTCACTATCCTCGGTTTCTATCTTCGGAGCTGAGATCGCCGGAGTGGTGGAACTGGTAGACGCGCTGGCTTCAGGAGCCAGTGAGCGCAAGCTCGTGGGGGTTCGAGTCCCCCCTTCGGCACATAAAAAAGAACGGCGCGTCTCACTCAGACGCGCCGTTTCTGCATCCGGTCTCGAAATCTAAACCGTCTCGAGAATCGGGAGGCCGACTTTCTCCGATCGAGCGCGTTCCTCGCTCGGCAATCCAACGCGCTGACGCACCGTCGGCTCGTCGTGCAGCAGGTCGGCGAGACTCACGCCTTGCAGCACGTCATCGATTCGGTGCTGCAACATCACCCACACGGGCCTGATGCTGCAGCTGTGCGACGCGGAACAACGCTCTTCTTCGACTGGATGACTCACGCAGTGGAGGTCGAACGTCTCGAGCTCCGAGGCGTGGATCACGTCCCTGATGGAAATCTCGGCCGGCGTCCGCGCCAGAACGTACCCGCCCCTCGCGCCCCGTGTGCTCGCGATCACTCCCGCGCGCCTGAGCCTGAGCAGAATCTGCTCGACATAATCGGCGGGAAGCCGTTCTTGCCGCGCGATCTCCCGTCCGTTCACGGGTCCGAGATCGGTGCGCTTGGCGAGGTTGAGCGCGCAAATCACGCCATACTCCGCCCAGGTCGTTATTCGCATGTACTCAGGATAGGGTTTCGAGTCTGGTGGGACAAGGGCCCATCATGCAACTGCAACTGATGACTACCGGCCGGGGGCGATGGGCGAGTCGGCTCACGGCTGCGTGCTGGCGGTTCCTTGTGCGCTGACTTAGGGGTGAGGGGCCACTGGAAAGTGTTTGACGGCCGGCCCACCCCCTGTGCTAGTTCGGCCGCACCAAACAGCCCGCCCGTAGCCATCAGCCGACCCGCCGACCGCACTGGGCCGGTAGTCATCAGTTGCAGTTGCATTTTGCAGTGTCTCACCCGACCGACGCGCCCCCGTGCTTCCCTCCGGGAACCCCAATCTCGGTCATCTTGCGAAGGTCAAGCACTTCGTCGATCTCCTTTTCTGGCAGGACCTTCTCGCGCTTGACCAAGTCTCGGATGAGCACGTTTTCCTTCACCGACTGCTTGCTGATCTCGGCGGCGCGGGCGTAGCCGATCTGGGGCGCCAGAGCCGTCGCCAGGGCGGCCGAGCGTTCGAGCCAGTACCTGCACTGCTCTTCGTTCGCCTCGATCCCCTTCACAGTTTTCTCGGCGAAGACGCGCGCCGAGTTGCGCAGGATCATCATCGAGAAGAGAACATTGTGCGCGATCACGGGCATCATCACGTTGAGCTCGAGCTGACCGTGCTCGGAGGCAATGGACACACAGGCGTCGTTGCCGATTACCTGGAAGCAGACCTGGTTCACCATTTCCGGGATCGATGGATTGACCTTGCCGGGCATTATTGATGAGCCAGGCTGCACCGACGGCAGCCGAATCTCGTCGAGGCCCGTGCGGGGCCCGCTCGCAAGCAGGCGCAAATCGCTTGCGATCTTGCTCAGGTCGAGCGCCAGGACTCTGAGCTGCGAGCTGAACCCCGCGACATCCCCCATGCTCTGCATCAGCTGGATCCGGTCCTTCCCTTCGCGCAGCTCCACCTTCGTCGATTCGCGAAGGTGCTTGACCATGAGCTTTGGATACCCGGGTTCGACGTTCACGCCGGTCCCGACCGCGCTGCCACCGATTCCCAGATCACGCAGATAGTCCGCGGCCTCGACTACCCGCTTGATGCCGCGCCGCAACGATCCTGCGTAAGCGTCGAGCTCCTGGCCGAGCCTGATCGGCATCGCGTCCTGGAGGTGCGTGCGGCCCGATTTCAGCACGCCGTCGAACTCCTTCCCCTTTTTCTCGAACTCCGTGGCCAAACCGTCGAACGCTTTCTCCAGCCCGCCGAGCTCGCTCAGACAGGCAAGACGGATTGCCGTCGGAATCACGTCGTTGGTCGACTGCGCCATGTTGACATGATCGTTCGGATGAACCGGCGAGTACGTCCCGCGCTTGGCGCCCAGGATCTCGTTGGCGCGGTTCGCCAGCACTTCGTTGACGTTCATGTTGTGCGACGTGCCCGCACCGGCCTGATATACATCGACGACGAAATGTTCGCGGTGTTTGCCGGCGAGAATCTCGTCAGCCGCCTTGACGATCGCGTCCGCGATCTTCGGATCGAGCCGTCCGGTTTCCTTGTGGGTCAGCGCCGCCGCGCGCTTGATCCGCACTGTCGCGTCGACAAAGGCCGGCATCGGCCGCAGTCCGCTGATCGGAAAATTCTGCACGGCCCGCAAAGTCTGCACGCCATAGAGCCCTTCGTCGGGAACTTCGAGAGTGCCCAGCGGATCCTTCTCGGTGCGAGTCTTGTCGCTCATGGTCGTTGGCTGTGAAGATCCAAGTTAGCGTCCCACAATCCGGGCGGTGCCATTCAGGAACGGATTCGACAGTCGCTCCTGTCCTATGGTCGTCTCAACGCCGTGACCGGGATAAACTACGGTCTCCGGAGCGAGCGCAGATATTTTCTCGAGCGATGCGGCAAGCTGCGGAGGATTCGAGAAGGGCAGATCTGTTCTGCCGATGGATCCGGCGAACAGACAGTCGCCAACGAGCGCGATTCCGTTGCCGTGGATGACGACGTGCCCGGGAGCATGTCCGGGCGTGTGGATCACAGTCATCTCCGCATCCCCGATCTTGAGCCGCTGCCCATCCGAAAATTCCTGATCGGGAGCTGGTGGCTCCTCGAATGGAACTCCGTACACTTCCGCCTGTCGCGACGCGGCTTCGTAGAGGCGGCGGTCGAGCGGATGTAAATAGATGGGCACATCCCATTTCCGTTTCACGGACGCGACAGCGCCGACGTGATCGACGTGGGCGTGTGTGATCCAGATCGCATCGAGGGTCGCGCCCGAGCTCTCTATCGCATCCACAAGTCGCTCACCCTCGCTGCCCGGATCGACTATCACCGCGCGATGGGAGCGATCATCCACCACCAGATAGCAATTCTCCTGGAATGCTCCGACGGTTATGGTCTGGACGTTCACCGCTACTTCGCTGTTTTGCCGCGAAACTGTGTCCACACGACCAGCGTCAGACATCCCCGATCGAATCTCCGGAACTGGGTCGGTACCTCGTCGGCCTGATAGACCTCGAGACCGATGACATCATCGGGATTCACGACCATGTCGAGGTCGCCGGGTTGCAGATCGCGCCATTCGAATCCGTCGACGAACACTCGAGTGCACGGCGCATTCGCGGAATACATGCTGGTGACTCCGCTCCTGCCTCTGATTACGGTTCCACCGCGCTGGTAGCGCACGGTGACGCTGGGCAGACCTTTCATCATGTCCGAGATGTTGTTCGGCTTTTGGTGATCGATGTCCTCACGCGTGAAAAAATGGCCGCCGCCGGCGCGCTTGCGCGCGCTGAAACCCGACTTATCCAGCGCAAGATCACGCCGAGCTGTAACAAACACAGCGTCGAGCACATTGACCTTGTCGCCGACGGTCACCGTGACATCGACCGGCGCGCGTGACGTCACGTTGATCGGCTCGGCTGCGGTCGCGAAACTCAGGCTCCTGGCGACCAGCACCTGAGTCCCGGTGAGAACTCCCGCGAGATGGAATGAGCCATCCTCACGGGTCATCGCAGACACTCCGGAGACAGGGATCTCCACTCTGGCGCCGGAAACGGGCTTCCCCGTTGGCGAAATCACGTGGCCAATCACGATCCCAGTGGTGCGCGTCCCGGGCTTGTCGGGAATCGACATTGCCTGGAACGCGAGCAGCGCGCCATTCAGGACGACGGGAACTTCCGGCGTCGTCACATCACCGCGCGTGACCTGCAAAGTCCCGTCGAGATCTGAAGGCAGCCCGCATAGCTTGAAGAATCCCAAGCTGCTGGTCTCCGCGTGCAGCTCATGCGGAGCGCGAACCACGCCCGCCTCCTTGCTTACCCGCACGTCTGTCCACGCGAGCGATACTCTGGCGCCCGAGATCGGCTGGTCGTTATCCGGATCGAGCACTCTTCCGACGACCGCCGAGGGTGTGGACGCGACTTGTTCGCTCCCGCAATAGCGATGTACGAGCGTCGGAACGGATGGCACCGCGAGCGTTACGACGCCGGCGCTGTCGGGCCCAATCACGAATGGCTTCGTGGCGAGCGTAATTCCGAGGCTCTCGAGGAGCGGATGAAATACGCCGACCTGGTAGGTGCCGGGCGCGAGGCTGTCGATGGTGAACCGGCCGAGCGAGTCGGTCCTTACTGTTGTCGCGACGCCCGACGCTATCACCTCCGCGCCCTGAAGCGGGGTCCCATCTACGCTGTCTGCGACGATACCGATGATTCTCGAATTCCGCGCGCCGCTGTTTTGAGCAAGCGGAAAGGTGAGCGGAATGGCGGTGGCGAAAGCGGCCAGCGCCAGTGCACGGATCATGTATATCCTCCCGCGCTGATGTGGGAGCTCTCCAGAGCTTCCCGGGTCGCCTGACCCGCGCCGTCGCGCTCCGCCTCCTTGAAGCGCGTGATGTACTTGTCCGCGGCTATGGCCGCCGTCGTGGCGTCACCCGACGCCGTCGTGACCTGCCGCGTGAGCTGCGCCCTCAGATCGCCCGCCACGAAAAGGCCCGGGATCGACGACATCATGGCGTGGTCCGTCAGCACATAGCCCATCACGTCGTGTTCGAAGTGCCCGGAGATCACACCGGTATTCGGACGGAACCCTACAAAAATGAACAGGCCAGTCGCTTCGAGAAACGATCGCTTCTGCGTCACGAGATCGTGCAGACGGAGCCCCGTCATCCCGTCCTGCGGATTACCCTCGACCTTTTCCGCGATCGTGTCCCAGATCACCTCGATCTTCGGATTGTCGAACACGTGCTGCTGGAGGATCTTCGATGCGCGGAACTCGTGGCGGCGATGGATCAGATAAACCTTGCTCGCATACCGGGTGAGGAAATCCGCTTCCTCGACGGCGGCGTCTCCGCCACCGACCACGGCCACGATCTGTTGCTTGAAGAAAGCGGCATCACAGATCGCGCAGTACGATACTCCCTTGCCGGCGTACTCCAGCTCACCGGGAATCCCGAGCTTGATTGGAGTTCCGCCGGCGGTCACGATGACGGCGGGCGACCGGAATATGTCCCCGGTTTCGGCCTCGGTGTGGAAATAGCCGTCGGGCATCTTGGTCACCGACGTCACGCTGGTCGTCTCGAAGAACTCGGCCCCGAATTGTTTCGCGTGGGCGGCGAACTTTTCCGCCAACTCATAGCCGAGGATCTTCGGGAAGCCGATCACATCGTCGAGATACTCGGTATTGAGCAGCTCTCCACCAGGGAAGCCGCGCTCGAGCACGGCGGTGCGGAGCATCGCACGACCTGTGTAGAGCGCCGCGGTCATCCCGGCCGGACCCGCCCCCACGATGACAACGTCGTATTCACGCACTGTCGCCAAAGGAATCACCTGTAAAGAACTACTGCTGACAAAAACATTCTTCTGACGAAATATACCGCGCTGGCGCGTGTTTTCGGGTCGTCAGTACCGAACGTGACGGCCTCCGTCGACGATAATCGTCTCGCCTGTCACGTAGTCGGCGCCGAGGAGATAGAGCACCGCCTGCGCAACATCGTCGGGGCTGCCCAGCTTCCCGAGCGGCGTAGTCGCGATGAGCTTGTCGGCTTGGTCCTGCGTCCATCCATCCGGCAGAAGAACCGGCCCGGGAGCGACGGCGTTGACGCGGATCCTCGGCGCGAGTGCGTGAGCGAGACCGCGCGTCATCTGCACGATGCCGGCCTTGGTAATCGAGTGCGGGATGTATCCTCTCCACGTCTCGAACGCGGCAAGGTCTGCGATGTTCACAATCGCGCCGCCCCGCTCTCCCATGACTCGTGCCGCCGCCTGACACAGGAAGAACGGCGCGCGCAGGTTCAGAGCGAACATCGCGTCCCAGTCCTCGACCAGGACCTCGCCGACTGGCGTCCGCAGCATTACTGCCGCCGAATTGACCAGAACATCGAGCGATCCCAGAACCTTCGTGGTGTGCTCGATGAGTCTGGGAGCGGTCGCGGGATCAGTCAAATCCCCGGGAAGCGTCACCGCGTCACTCCCCGCCGCAATGATTTCTTCCGCCGTCTTGCGCGCGCCCTTCTCCGATCCGGAGTAGTGGACGCCAACGCGCATGCCTGCCCTGCCGAGCGCGAGAGCGATAACGCGTCCGACGCGCGTTCCCGCTCCGGTGACGAGCGCAACGCGACTATCGAGTTCCACTGGCCGCTCCGAGTGCCGCGAGTTTCTCATCCTGTCGATCTAGCCAGTCGGCCGGCACGTTCATGATTCCGAGACGGCGCGGCCCGTCCGGTGCTCCGTGCCAATCCGATCCACCGCTCGGTACGAGGCCGAAGAAATCGGCGAGCGCCTGCAGCCGCTTGACGTCTTCCGCCGAATGGCTGGGATGCTTGACCTCCAACCCGTCGAGCCCCGCCGCGACCAGGGGCTCCAGTCTTTCGCGCCTGCCGCCGTCGCCGGGATGCGCCCAGATTGCCAGCGCGCCGGCCTCATGCGCGACGGAGATCGCGTCCTCGATCGAGAGACGCTCCCTGGCGACGAATGCGCTTCCCGCGGTTCCGAGATATCTCGTGAACGCCTCCCGAAAATCCTGAACAGCGCCGCGCGCGATCAACGCACGAGCGACGTGCGGACGCCCAACCGCGCCGCCGTTGGATTGCAGGAGAACTTCGTCCAGCGTGAGCGGAATGCCAAGTGTGTTCAGTTTCTCTACGATCTTTTGGGCGCGCGTGTAGCGGCCGGTCCGGAGCTCGCTGAGACGCGTCTCCAATGCCCCGATGTGCGTGACGTGCAGCGCCAGCAGATGGATCTCGTTGTCTTCCTGGAAAGCGCTCAGCTCCACTCCGGCGATTACTCGGACGCCCAGACGCTCGCCGGCAACGCGCGCCGCCGGGACTCCACCAATGGTGTCGTGATCCGTCAGCGCCAGAGCGGTAAGGCCACAGCGCTGGGCCGCCTCGATTACTCCTTCGGGAGCGAGCGTACCATCAGAAGCAGTCGAGTGAGTGTGCAGGTCGACGAACGCCGGCCGGCCCGCATCTGCACTCACCGCTCGTAACCGGCCTCAGGCGATGTGAAGCTCGGCTGCGACTGCTCGAAAAGCTCTTTCAGCTGCGCATCTGACAGCTCGGCGAACGCCTGCTCGCGCGAGCGAGTGCCCTGCGGAGAATAGCGGGTGACGCGCACTTCTCGCTCCTTGCCCGCACCGCGCGAGAATATCAGCCCGTATTCGTCCTGCGTGTACTGCGTGATGTAACCGGAGGGATGGATGTCCCATTTCTTACCGTCAACCTGAAGCGACCGGGCCGGCATCTTAAAGGGGGACCTCCTGATAAACGCGCGAAGGGTCCAGCGTCTTGTGCGGCGCGTTGGCATGCGCGGTAGTGAGCGTCTGCTCGTCGTCGGCCTCAGTGAATTCAACGAACGCGCCTGGCAGCGACGTCTCCTCGAATACCCAGAAGCGGCAGTTCGCGGCTGTGTAGTGCGAGTGCAGCGCCTTGAGTCGCTTCGTGTAGTTAGTACGCTCGGTCGCAGGAACGGTCGAGCGCTGAATCGTGAGAGCCTTGGGCATCTTAGAGTCCGGTCTCCGGAAATGTTTCTATTGTTTTCTTCACGAAGGCGAGGAACTGATCCGCGATCGCCCCATCGATTACACGATGATCGAACGAGATTGAAAAATAAGCGCAGGTACGGATCGCGATCGTGTCCTCACCATCGGCGCCGGCAAGGATCTTCGGTCGCTTCTCGATCGCGCCCACTCCCAGAATGGCGACCTGGGGCTGATTGATAATCGGCGTTCCCATGAGCGAGCCGAAGACACCCGGGTTCGTAATCGTAAACGTTCCTTCCTGGACCTCTTCGGGAGAGAGCTTCTTGGCTCTGGCACGCGCCGCCAGATCATTGAGCGCGCGTGTAATTCCGGAAAGGGAGAGATCGTCGGCGTGCTTGATAACCGGGACGATGAGTCCCCAGTCGAGCGCGACGGCGACGCCGATGTTGACCTGCTTTCGATAGATGACATTGGTGCCGGCAACCGACGAGTTCATGATCGGGAACGCGTGCAGCCCCTCCGTCACCGCCTTGATGATGAAAGGCATGTACGTGAGCTTCTGCCCAGTCGCGGCCTCGAACTCGGCGCGCTTCTTCGCCCGAATGCGGGCGACGCGCGTGAAGTCGATCTCGATGAACGATGTCACGTGAGCCGAGGTGTGCCGCGATGCGACCATGTGCTCGCTGATGAGCGCGCGCATCTTCGACATCGGCTCGACGACGTCGCCCGGCCATGGCTCGGGCAGCGGCAACGTGTGGCGGCCTGGAGCGCCGCCTGTACGAGCTCCCGGCGTAGCTGTCGTGATTGACTCGCCCGATTCTATGAAGCCGAGTATGTCGCGCTTGGTGACGCGACCAGCGACGCCCGACCCGTGGAGAGACGCGATATTCACTCCATGCTCCGCCGCAATCTTTCGAACCAGCGGGGAAGATTTCGTGCGGACCCGATCCTCGAACGAGTTGCCGTTGCCGGTGTGCGATGCGGCGATGGCTGGCGCGGGCGGTTGCTGACGCGTGGAAGCGGGAGTCGAGGCAACTTCCCGTTGGGGGGCGGAGGGAAACGGTTTAGTCTGGGGCTTCGCTCCCGTGGTTTGCTCGGCGACTATCCCACCCGTGGGCTGCTCGGTCTTTCCGATCGCTGCGCCCTTCTCGGTTTCCAGTCGGGCAACGACCGTCTGCACTGCGACGGTCTCGCCTTCCTTGACAAGTATCTCCGCCAGCACGCCGGCGGCCGGCGCCGGGATTTCGGCGTCGACCTTGTCGGTCGAGATCTCGAAGATCGGTTCGTCGCGCTTCACCTCGTCGCCCACTTTCTTCAACCACTTCGAAAGTGTGCCCTCGGCGATCGACTCCCCCATCTGCGGCATGATGATGTCTACTCGTGCCACCGCTTCTCCCTGGTTCGCTTATTCGTTCGGGCCGCTTCGATTCAGCCGTCTCAATGCAAGAACTGGCAGTGTCACTGCGCCAGCAACTGCCCCGACACCAGCATACACCCACCAATTGCACGCCGGAAGCCCCTCCGTGGGCCTACAGCCCTGCATGCTTCCAACGAGCTTTCCGATCAGCACTGCGATCATTCCACCGCTGAAAAAACCCGCGAACCCCGTTATGCATCCGACACCGATGTTGCGGGCTAGACTCGCGCCGCGATCCATCTCCGATGAGGCCATCAGTAGGCAGCAAGCTTCCTGAGGGCAACGACTATGTCCGACGTCTGCGGGAGCACGTAATCTTCCAGCGGCGGAGAATAAGGCAGCGGCACGTCCGCCGCTGTCACTCGGAGTATCGGCGCATCCAGCCACTCGAACGCGCTCTCGTTGATCCGTGCCGTGATCTCGCCCGCCACGCCGCCGGTGCGCGTATCCTCATGCACGATCAGAACGTGATTCGTCTTTTTCACTGTAGCCATTATCGCCTCATCGTCCATGGGCAACAGGGTGCGGAGGTCGAGAACTTCGACTGACAACCCGTCCTCCTTTTCTACCTGTTCGGCTGCCTCAAGCGCTTTCCAGACGGTCGCCGCATATGTGATTATGGAGACGTCTCTCCCCTCCCTTGCGATCCGCGCTTTCCCGATGGGCGTGAGGTGATCACCCGCCGGCATTGCCTCCTTGATGCGACGGTAGAGATACTTGTGCTCGAAGTAGAGTACACAGTCCTCATCACGAATCGCTGATTTCAGCAACCCTTTGGCGTCGCTCGCGGTCGCTGGATATACGATCTTCAGGCCGGGGGTGTGCAGAAACGCCGCCTCCGGATTCTGCGAATGGAACGGCCCTCCTCTGACGTACCCGCCACTCGGCCCCCGCACCACCATCGGACACGGAAGCATCGCTCGGTAGCGCGCGGTCGCCACGTAGTTGGTCAGCATGTCGTAGCCTGTCGAGACGAAGTCGATGAACTGCATCTCGCACACAGGGCGCATTCCCATGTGCGCGGCGCCCGCGGCGGCACCGATGATCGCCGCTTCCGAGATCGGCGTATCGATCACCCGCTGCTCGCCGTACTTCGCCGCCAATCCTTCGGTGACCTTGAACGCGCCCCCGTACGCGCCGATGTCTTCGCCGAGACAGAACACGTTCTTGTCGCGGTCCATCTCCTCGAACAATGCTTCGCGAATGGCCTCCAGATAAGTCACCTCAGACATCGTGCGTCCCCCAGCTCGACGGACGCTCGTGTGACTCAACCGCTGACTTGATTCCCTCTCTGAACCAGAGGGGCACGACCGCCGGTGGATCGGCGTAGACCCCCGTGAGAGCATCGGTCGGGTCGGGCATCGGCGATGATTCAGCTTCGTCCGTAGCCCGGTCGATCTCCTCCTTCACCCGCGCGTCGATCGCATCAAGCGCCGCTTTATCGAATCCTTCATCGAGCAGCACCCTTACGTATCGGTCGATCGGATCATTCTCGCTCGCCCACCGATCTATCTCCCCTGGCGGTACGTACGATTGATTGTCGTGCTCCGCGTGCCCCTTCCTGCGGTAGGTAATGAGCTCGATCAGTGTGACGCCGCCACCAGAACGCGCGCGATCAACGGCGCGCTTCGTCACCTCGTAGGTCGCAATCACGTCGTTGCCATCCGCCTGCTCGCCCGCGATTCCGTACCCGATCGCCTTGTCGACGAGTTGCTTCGCCGCCGTCTGCTTGGTGAGCGGCGTCGAGTAGGCGTAGCCGTTGTTCTCGACGATCACGACGAGCGGGCAGCGTTGCACGGCCGCGAAATTGATTCCCTCGTGAAATGCCCCGGTCGATGTGGCTCCGTCGCCGACGTACACGAGCCCCACCCGGGCCTCCTTCCTCATCTTGAACGAAAGCGTTACGCCGGCCATCACCGGCACCATGTCGCCGAGATGCGATATCTGGCCGATGAAGCCGCGCACGAGATCGCCATAATGGATGTTCAGCTCGCGACCCCGCGTCGGCGAATCGCCCTTGGCCATGTACTGCTTGATTATCTCGTTGGGCTTCGCTCCCTGCACCAGCATCGATCCGAGGTTTCTGATGAGAGGCGACAGCACATCACCTTTCGAGCGGTCCAGGGCGTAAGCGCTCCCGACCGCGTCTGCTTCCTGCCCCAGAGAGCGAAACAGTCCGCCCACGACTTTCGTCTGTCGGTACAGATTCACCAGCCTCTCTTCGAGAGACCTGGTGAGACGCATGTAGTAGTAGAGCTCGAGCTTCTGCTCGCGAGACAGAGATTCGCCAGAATCGGCGCGGGCGGATTCTTTCGTCAGATTCGCCGGCCTCGACGCGGCGGTACCGGACCGCGCCATGCTAGTACGCCGCTTCGATGCGGTGGCGAGGATCCCCCGCTTTATGGAGCGCGACGAAGAACTTCTTGGCGTTGCGGTCGAGGCGGCTCTCTCCTGTCTGGTCGGTCGCAATCTCGACAAACGTGTAGTGCCCGCCTTCCTTGCGGACGCTCAGCTGCAGTGTCCCGAGATCTCCGGCGAAAGTCCGTGAGCGCGCTGTGTGACCGGAGCGCTCCATTCCGATTTCGGGGAAGAACTCATCTGCGATCCGCAGCACATCGACGGGCGTGAGCTGTGTTCTGAAAAAATGGCGCATAGGAGAATCAGGTTCCCGGCTCGCTCGCCTGAAGGACCGTCTGAATCCAGTCCACTCGCTCGAGCGGCATCCGGGGATTTTGCTCGCGGCGGAACTGAATTGCCGCCGCCCAATCCCCGCTGGTCGCAAAGAAAAGACGGCCGGAGTAGGTACCAACCTCCTTTTCCTTTTTGAGCCCATCGCTGGTGTTCGCTCTGTCCGCGCTCGTGGCAAAGATTCTCCCTTCGCCAGTCTCGATCGGCTGCCCGGTCTTCTTGTCCTGAACGACAATCCGATAGACAATCGGCTCCAGCGCTCGCGGGGGCATCGGATCTACGGTCACCCTGAAGGCGTAGCTATCGGACCATAGTCGCAGCTCGATCGCCTTTGGATTGGAGCCACAGCTCGTGAGGGCGGCGGCCATCAGCGCGACGAACCCGAGACGACGCAACATCAGGCGTAATACTCCAGTCCGAGATGAGTGATCTGGTCTTCGCCCATGAGATGCCGGAGAGTGTTCTTCAGCTTCGTCTGCTGGATGAAGAGGTCGTGCTCGGGTTGCAGGCCGGGCGCGACCATCGGACTCTTGTAGTAGAACGACAGCCACTCCTGGATTCCCTTCATGCCGGCGCGGTGCGCGAAGTCGGAGAAGAGCGCGAGATCGAGCACGATGGGCGCGGCGAGAATCGAGTCACGGCAAAGGAAGTTGATCTTGATCTGCATCGGGTAGTTCATCCACCCCACGATGTCGATGTTGTCCCAGCCTTCCTTGTTGTCGCCCCGAGGCGGATAGTAGTTGATCCGGACGACGTGGGTGAAATCCTTGTACAGGTCCGGGTACAGGTCGGGCTGCAGAATCGTGTGCAGCACACTCAGCTTCGACTCCTCCTTCGTCTTGAAGGATTGCGGATCATCGAGAACCTCGCCGTCCCGGTTGCCGAGGATGTTGGTCGAATACCATCCCGCGAGGCCAAGCATGCGGGCCTTCAGTCCGGGTGCCACGACCGTCTTCATCCAGGTCTGTCCAGTCTTGAAATCCTTGCCTGAAATCGGCACGCCGCGGTCCTGGGCGAGCTTGAGGAGCGCTGGAGTGTCCACACAGAGATTGGGCGCGCCGTTGCAGAAGGGGATTCCTTCCATGATCGCGGCATAGGCGTAAAGCATCGATGGTGCAATTGCGTCGTCGTTCTTCTCCATCGCCTTCTCGAATTGCTCGATCGTGGCGTGCTGCGGCCCGGCTTTGATGTAGATCTCGGTCGAGGCGCACCACACGATCACGAGCCGATCGCATTTGTTCTTCGCCTTGAAATCCCGCATGTCCTGCCGGAGCTGCTCAGCCAGGTCGCGCTTCGTCTTGCCCTTTTTCACGTTCGTTCCGTGAATCCGCGTGACGTACTTGTTGTCGAATACGGCGGGCATCGGTTTGATGCCCTTCAGGAAATCCGCGATCGGCTCGATGTCCTTGTCCTCGAGCACGCCGGCTTTTTTCGCCGCCGTGAGTGCGTCGTCTGGAATCGGATCCCACGCGCCGAACACGATGTCGTCGAGCTTGGCGAGTGGTACAAAATCCTTGATCAGCGGCGCGCGCTTTTCAGTTCGCTTCCCGAGCCGGATGGTCGCCATCTGCGTCAGCGAGCCAATCGGTTTGGAGCGGCCGCGTCGAATGCTCTCGACCCCCGCCATGAACGTTGTGGCGACTGCACCGAGACCCGGTGTCAGAATGCCCAGCCGGCCGGTAGCCGGCGCTATCGATTTAGGGACGTCACCAGAGGACGATCTGGCCAATTGCTTTCTCCGTTGTGATTAAGATTGCGCTCGCCGTGAGGCCGGCATTCCCGCGGTTTTCGGCGGGGGCGTTGTAGAGGTGGGGGTGGGGGAAACTGGATCGTTGACGATTCGGATCGGCTTCGAATCGGGGTGCTGGGTAAAACGATGGACGAACGCGATCCGTTGCACGGCGGTGATCCACGCCGTGACTGTAAGAAGTATGATGATGCTCATCAGCACCCAGCCATTCCAGAAAAGGCCGAACAGTGCCTGCGGAGCGGACAGAAGTACGATGCGCTCGGGACGCTGCATAACTCCAACCTTGGCATCGATTCCGAGCGATTCGGCGCGGGCGCGCGTGTAGGAGACCAGAAAAGTCCCGATTATTCCGACCAGGCACACAACAACCATGTAGATGTTGTGGTGGATGGGATTGGTCGCGTAAAACACTGTAAAGCCCGCCATCAAAGCGCCATCGGCGACGCGGTCCAGCGTTGAATCGTAGAACGCACCGAAGACCGTCGAGCGCCCCGTTCTTCTCGCCACTTCGCCATCCACGACATCGAAAAAGGCCGTCGCCGACATGATCCAGCCGGCTGTCATGATGTGGCCGGTCGCGTAGACGACCGCCGCCGCCACTGTGAGCAGCGTGCCAACGGTCGTGAGCGCGTTTGGGCTGACGTTGTTTCGCGCCAGAAAGCTGATCGCCGGCTCTATTGCCCGGAGTGCTCCTTTTTTCAGATAATCGGTGGGAGTTGGCATTCAGCTTGGGCCGGCGTTTAGCACACGCGTGCCGACGTGCCGGTTCACCGGCTGGCGGCGCAGAAAAAAGAGGCCGGCGTGTGACACACGACGGCCCCGTAAAATTAAGTCCTTCAACGATCTATTGCCACCCGCGAGCTACCTGCCGAGCCACGTGTCTCGTCAAGGCAGGCGCCAATCGTACATGCTGGAGAGCGTGACGTTGTTCTTGGTATACGTGCGCGTTCCATCGACCGTGACGGCGCGGAGATTCACCGTCGCGCCGGCTGGAACGCCTGCGACGGGAACGTTCTCGACGCTGTTAGCCGAGACCTGCTTGAGAAAGATGTCGTTTCCGCCGCTGACGACATAAACGTTGACTGCCTGACTCAGATTGTTGGTCAGATGAAGGGAAACGTCAGTAGCTGGCTCGGGACCGGTGCGCACTTCGACTTGTCGCCCACTGCACGCCGCGAGCGCCAACATCGACAGCGAGACCATGAGAACGCGCATGCACTGCCTCCGAATTCCTGAATTAGAGATTGCTACTTAGTGCAAAAGACATGCTGACGCATCTGCAACTGAATAGGCGAGAGGCCCGAGTAGTAGAGATGTAAGTTTGTTAGTTCACTACGTCCCGACTTATCTCGATTGGATCAGAATACAAGCAACTGCCTGTGCCGTGAACGCCACAGCGGCAGGTCCGGGCGTCCTGAACTAAATCACTGGCAACTTACCTACTGGGACCTCTCACCTATTCAGTTGTTGTTGCCAACTGCTCAAGCACATCTCTTGCACAGTGTGCAGACACTAATCCAAACATTATTCGGAGGCTTGCATGCGCGTTCTCATGGTC
>Ga0137419_10000111_pt1 | contig 22811 bp, 20 predicted proteins | sample CZODoug3_1_2_16f_FD_108279 | JGI IMG/M metagenome (GOLD analysis project Ga0137419, IMG submission 108279) | Vadose zone soil fungal communities from Angelo Coast Range Reserve, California, USA - CZODoug3_1_2_16fungal (Illumina Assembly) | ecosystem: Environmental > Terrestrial > Soil > Vadose... | reverse complement strand
GTCGTGAATGGCACCACGCAGACACCGCACCAGCTTGCCTTCCCGCGAAGGTGGCCACTGAAAGTGCATGCCACGCACCGTGCCGCGGCGACGATTCCAGGACACACTCGATTGAACGAAGTCCGCCGGCAGGCCATGGGCCTGGAATTCCTCGACGCAGACCGAGCGCGCGAAGAACCCGCGCTCGTCGGAGTGACGCTCCATTTTCACCAGCGCCGCACCCGAAAGCTCGAGAGCTTCGAACAGCATGTCAGCGCCAGTAGCACTCGCCGTCGATCTGCTGGGTCGATTGCAGGTACTTCAGCTGCTTGAGCCGGTTGAAGGCGCGGAACTGGTAGGTCTCGGGCGCCATCTGAATGCGCTCGAACAGCTCGCGCAACTGCCGCGCTCCATCACGCGCAGTGTACCGGCACTTGAAGCCCGGTAATTCGCGGTGGATGCGCTCGAAGTTTACCCGGTAACTGCGGTTGTCGCTGCCGGACGTGCCGACCGAGATCGTGCAGCCGGGGAACTCGTCCGCGACGATCCGCGCCAGCTCCCGGACTCGGTAGTTCTCCGAGTTCTGGCCGACGTTGAAGGTCTTTCCGCGCACTGCGTCCTCCGGCGCCACGAGACTGCGGTAAATCGCCTCGCAGATGTCCTCAACGTGTACCACCGGGCGCCAGGGACTGCCGTCGCTCGTCATAGCGATGCGCTTGGTCGTCCAGGCCAGCGCACATAGATCGTTGATGACGATGTCGAAGCGCATGCGCGGTGAGGGGCCGAACGCCGTGGCATTGCGCAAAAACACCGGGGTGAAATTCGCTCCCGCCATCGCGGAGAGGTCTTGCTCCACGAGCACCTTGCATTCAGCGTAGGCCGTCTGCGGGTTGACGCGCGCGTTCTCGTCGAGAACCTCTCCAGTCCCCGCGCCATAGACGCTGCAGGAGGAGGTGTAGACGAAGCGCTTGACGCCGGCGCGCATACCTTCCTTTGCGAGCGCCACTGAGCCTCGGTGGTTGATCTGGTGCGTGACCTCGGGGTTGTTCTGTCCGAGCGGGTCGTTGGACAGCTCCGCAAGATGCACGACGGCATCGCAGCCCCCCAGGTCGGCCGCCGTAACGGCGCGCAGATCCTTGTTGAGCGTGTGAGGTGTCGCGGCCATACGCTGGTTGTCGCTGTACAGCCAGCCATCCCGGTAGTAGCCGGTATCGAGGCCGACGAGCGTCATGCCACGCTCGAGCAGATAGGGCGCGAGCACCGCCCCGATGTAGCCATTCACTCCTGTGACGAAAACGCGCATATTTTTGTGTTGTTGTGCCAGCGTGAGCCGGCATGAATCTTATTTCAACCATTGGCGGCCGGGCTCACCTGGATCGCGGCACCGCCGCCAATGCCGTCGAGGCGCCAGCGCTGCGGGAAGAACACCAGGCCGTAGCGGCTGTCGATACGCCGGCTCTGCCCGTAAATGGGCGCCTCCTCGACATCGAGGTAAACGGCATGCTCCAGGGCATCGTACAGCCGTGTTTCAACGCAGGAGTCCAGCTTCAGCGAGAAGTAGTAGCGTCCCGGCATAAGGTTGAGAGAATCGATCTCGAGGTCGAGGTAGCCGTCGCCTGCCGGGACCAGCGGAATGTCCAGACCGTGCAGCCAGGTGCCAGTGTCGGTCACCAGCGTGCCGAGTTCGGTATACATTGTGAACCCGAAGGCCGGGCGCTCGATCGGCTCGTTCGCCCGGTAGTGCAGACGGATCACGAGACTCTTGCCGGCGCGCGTGACGATCTGCAGATCCCCATCGGTCGATCGGAATTCGACCCGGGTGAAGCGGATCTCGCCGCTCCCTTGCCGTCCGTCTGCCGCGGTGAGTGCTTTGGAGGCGCTGTCGGCTGAAGCAAACGATCCCATGTAGGCTTCGATGACTTCACGCATCGGTCCGTCGAGCTGGACTCTGCCCTGCGCGATCCACATGCCGCGCGAGCACAGATTCTCAACCGCCGCCAAGTTGTGGGATACGAACAGCACGGTGCGTCCCCCACCACGCAGATCGTGCATGGCGCTGATACATTTCTTTTGGAATACTGCGTCGCCAACCGCCAGCACCTCATCGACGATGAGCACGTCCGGCTCGAGGTGCGCGGCCACCGCGAAGCCGAGCCGCGAGCGCATGCCGCTCGAATAGCGCTTGATGGGTGTGTCGATGAAACGCTGCATGCCCGAGAACTCGACGATCGCCTCGAGCTTGGCATCAACCTCCTTCTTCTTCATCCCCATGATGGAACCGTTCAGAAAGATGTTCTCGCGCCCGGTAAGTTCCTCGTGGAAGCCGGCGCCGACTTCCAGCAGCGCGGCGACGCGCCCCCGCGCCCGTACCTTGCCGGAGGTGGGGAAAGTGATTTTCGAGAGTATCTTGAGGAGCGTGCTCTTGCCGGCACCGTTACGGCCGATGATGCCGACGACTTCCCCCTGTTCCACTGTGAAGGAAACATCGCGCAAGGCCCAGAGGACTTCCTTCGGCGCTCGCTTGCCGAACGGCGTCCGCAACAGGCGCGCAAGCTGATCGCGCAGCTGGGTTTCCTGACGCAAGGCTCCGAGCTCGTATCGCTTGGAGAGGTTTTCGACAGTGATGGACTCAGTCATGACTCGAGGGTCTCGGCATCAGACAATGTCGGCGAAGACGCGCTCGGTGCTTCTGAAGTGCAAGGTACCGATGAGCAGCAGCGACAGTGTTACGATCCAGGAACAACCCAATACATCCCAATCGACGTGGCCGCCGAACAAGCAAGCGCGGAACCCCTGAATCACCCCGGTCATGGGATTCAAAGCCAGCCAGCCCTGGAAGCGATGTGGCAGGAAGGTCACCGGGTAGATGATGGGCGTCACGAACAGACCGATTTGCGTCAGAAACGGGATAGTGTACTTGACGTCACGGTAGCGCACGTTCAGGGCGGCAAGCAGCATGCCGACCCCCATGACCAACAGCACCGTCTGTCCGACAAAAATTGGCGTCAGCAGCATCGTCCAGCGCGGAGTCACGTGGTAGTACAGCAGCATCCCGATCAGGAACACCGAACTGACGACCAGGTCGAGCAGACCTCCAAAGGCAGCGGCAGCCGGCAGCAGCACACGCGGAAAGTAGATCTTGGTGATCAGACTGGAATTGGCGACCAGACTGTTGCCCACCTGTGAAAGCGTAACGGAGAAATACGTCCACAGCACCAAGGCCGAGTACGAGAACAGCGGGTACGGCACCCCGTCGCTCGGAATGCCGGCCAACTTCCCGAAGAAGAAGGCAAACGTAATCATGGTGAAAAGAGGTTGCAGTACCGCCCAGGCGACACCCAGCGCCGCCTGCTTGTAGCGCACCTTCACATCGCGCCACGCCAGGAAGTAAAGAATCTCCCGGGAGTGCCAGATTTCGGAAACCCATTGGCCCACTGCGCATCTACCTGAATTTCATGCTACGCCAAAATCCCTACCCGGCCGAGGCGGCGGGCCGCCGGCAGCAGGCATTCAAAGGGGACACCCCTGTCTTTGACCCTTATATTATCGTGAGTTCGCTATGATAGTCGGGGACCTGCGCCCGGAAGCTTGAAGCACCGCTCGATTCGCCGGCCCGGGCGCGACGCACCTCCCTGCGATTCGCGACCTGCTTCCGGAGAGATCGCGCTGGCCCCTTTAAGCTCCGGCCTACGCTGCGGGTTTGCCTACTGCTGGTGGCATCCGGGAATTCGAGGCTCTCATCATGGATCACGCGGTGAACTGCCGGTTCTGCGGCCATGCCGTGCGCCACACCTTCGTCGACCTGGGCATGTCGCCGCTGTGCCAGACACACATCACGGCTGAACGGCTCAATCATATGGAGCCGTTCTATCCGCTGCACGCGTACCTGTGCGAGCGCTGTTTCCTCGTGCAACTCGAGGAATTTGTCGCCCCGGGCGACATCTTCAGCGAGTACGCCTACTTCTCATCCTTTGCGGACAGCTGGGTGCAGCACGCACGCAAGTACTGCGAGCTGATGTCTGAGCGCTTCGGCATCGGTCGCCACAGTCGCGTCGTGGAGATCGCGAGCAACGACGGTTACCTGCTGCAGCATTTTGTCGCGAAGGGCGTGCCCGTCCTGGGCGTCGAACCCGCCGCCAACGTGGCCGAGGTGGCCATCAAGAAAGGCATACCGTCGGTTGTGAAGTTCTTCGGCAGACAGACCGCACACGAGCTGACAGCCGAATTCGGCAAGCCGGACCTGCTGCTCGGCAATAACGTGCTGGCGCACGTCCCCGATCTGAACGATTTCGTCGCCGGCATGAAGCTGCTGCTGGGTGAAAAGGGCGTGATCACCATGGAGTTTCCGCATCTGCTGGAGTTGATGCAGCACAATCAGTTCGACACGATCTACCACGAGCACTTTAGCTACTTCTCGTTCACTACCGCGGCCGAGGTGTTTCGCCACCACGGTCTGACGCTGTTCGATGTCGAGCGGTTACCGACGCACGGAGGCTCACTGCGCATCTATGGCAGACACGCCGCAGATGCTTCCAAGCCGGTGAGCGCGCGAGCACACGACCTGCTCGCCCTGGAAGAGCGCTCTGGACTCGGGAAGCTTGCCACCTATGAGGCCTTCGCGGAACAGGTCCGCGAGACCAAGCGGGCGCTACTCGAGTTTCTGATTGCGGCAAAGCGCGCGGGCAAGCGCATCGTCGGCTACGGCGCCCCGGGAAAGGGCAACACGCTGCTCAATTATTGCGGCGTCGGCACGGATTTTATCGATTTCACGGTCGACCGAAATCCATACAAACAGGGCAAATACACGCCCGGCACCCACATCCCGATTCTGCATCCTGACGAGTTGATCAAAGCGCATCCCGACTACGTATTGATATTGCCGTGGAACCTGAAGGACGAGATTCTTGCGACAGTGGGTAGAACCCCGGGCCTCAACGCTCGCTTCGTGGTGCCCATTCCCAGGGTCGAGATTGTCGGGTGAGTCCACCGCAGTGCCTCCCCGCGGTGTCTTTGGTAGTCTGTAACACATGACACGCGACGGCAAGTACACAGCCGAGCGGGTTGGGGGCGGTGGATGACAACCGCCTTGGTGCTGTCACGCTTCTTTCCTTACAACGCCGAGAGGGTGCATGGCATCTACCAGCGTCTGGGGACCCAGCTAGAGGCCTTGGCCAAGGTCGTTGATCGCGTCGACTGCCTGTTCCTCGTGCCTGTGGACCAGAACTGCGCACCGGATATGATCCGAGAACACGAAGAGCGCTTGCGCCGGCTCTGGTCGCCTGCGGTTTCGGTACGGCTTGCGCCGACGGTAACGGAGTACGTGCCCAGAAGTCGGTGGCAACGAATAGGGCGAGGTGTGTTCGAATTCCACGCGCAACTCATTGCCCGTCCCACCAGCACCGCAGCAGCCATTGGCGCAGTCGGTGCCGCGCTCGATGCCCGACCCGACATTATCCTGGCGCATCGCCTGGCGTCGATGTGCCCACTCATGAGAATTGCGCGCCAGGCGCCGGAAAAGACACGCGGACTGCCGATCTTCTTCGACATGGATGACATCGAGCACGTGACCCTATTTCGACGCTTGCTGCATGATCCTGGGTGGCCGGCCGAGCGTCTGCTGCTGTTCCAGGTACCCACGCTGATGTTCGCCGAGATCCAGGCCATGCGCCTCGCGGCTGCGACGTTCGTGTGCTCGGAGGCGGATCGCCGCTATCTTACGCGCTTGACCCGCACGGCCCGCGTACAAACGGTGCCCAACAGCGTCACCTTCCCACCCCTGGGCGATACAGACGCGTCCGAACCATTGGTGCTGTTCGTGGGAGCCATGGGCTACCGCCCTAACGCTCAAGCCGCTGATTCGCTGGTGCAAGAGATCTGGCCCGCGGTGCGCGCACTGGTTCCGGCAGGCCGGCTGGCCATCGTCGGGCCCGGCCGGGAGCATACGGCCTCGTATCACTCAGCGGATGAGAGCGTTATGTTTACCGGTTTTGTCGATGATCTTCAGTCATGGTATCGACGCGCGCGCGTGGTGTGCTGTCCGATTTATCACGGCGGGGGAACGCGCGTGAAAATCATCGAAGCCGCGGCGCACGCCAAGGCGATCGTATCGACGCGAATGGGAGCGGAGGGGCTGAATTTCGAAGATGGACGCGAGATCATCCTGCGCGACGCTCCGGCAGAGCTCGCCAAAGCCTGCGTCCGCCTGCTTGGCGACCCGAGCGCCGCCGCGCGGCTCGGACGGGCAGCGCTGCAGAAGGCACGCGGCACCTATGAGCGGGGTGCTGTCGTTGACCAGCTGGCAGACAGCTTCCGCGCAGGACTATACCGATAGCATCCGCTATCGTGTTCATCACTGAGGTTTTGCACCGGAAGGCGCAGGCTAGATTCGTGAGTGGCAGCGTTCGCGTCAGCGTAGTCATACCGGCTCACGATGCGGAAGTGGACGTCGAATCGGCGGTTCCGCTTTCGCGACCTCCCCCGACGTTCGCTGGTTGCGTGGAATGTTGGGCTCGATCCTGCCCTAGCGTGCGCGCTCTGTCGCGCCACCGATAGAGCGCGGGTAGGACACGACCGCGGAGCATCTGCACGCAGGTCAGATCCCGCCGTATCTGTCCGAGGTTGCGCTTGAAGTCATAGCTTTGCCCCGGGCCCGCCAGGAAGTCATACAGCGTGACGCCTCGGTCTGCTGCCGCCTCCATGGCATAGCCGAAATGAACTAGCCCTAAGGACAACCGAGTGGTAAACGCCGGGTCGAAGCCCATCTTCATGTTGTATTGCCGCGCGCCTTTGCGGATGTCATAGAGAACGGACACGACGTTCCCCGCCACGCGCAACCGAGTGAAGGCCAACTCTCCTCGTGCTGCGAGACTCGCGGCAAAACCCTTGTGGAATTCCAGTCGCTCGTCCGTGAACGCCGGTCTGTTCCAGCGCAACTGGTGCAACCGGTTCAAGTCGCTGAATCCGCTGTAGATTTCCTCGGGCCCAAGAAACTCTAAGCACACTTCCCCGTGCTCCTCCGGGAGACGCCGCCGCAAGTTCCAGACGCTGCGGCGCGTCGATTGCCCGAGATCCTTGAGGTATGCGGCAAACCCGCGGGCGAGATCCGCGTGGTAGCTGACCGAGCGGTCCAGCTCGCGCGCGTAGTGACTCCTGGAAGAGGCCTCGCGCGAGAACTCATCGCGCCATTCGCCACCGGCCGCAGTGAACCCTATCACGATTTCCGTCCACGCGTCCTGATCGAGCAGGACGCGAACACATTCGTTACGCACCGTCTTGAGATCCTCCGGTGAAGCGATCACGTCGAGGTATTCGGAGATCAGCGGCATCGGATCCCGCCATGCCAGGCCGATCACCTGCACTGAGAGCGTACGTACGACGCCGGCGCGTACGACAAGACGCTGGTAAAGCGGTGCCAGGCCGATTAGTCTGTCGCCGCGATAGAAGGCCAGGATGTTCGGGGCCAGGCTCAGCTTGTCGCCGTAGTATTGCCACCAATGCGTTAGCCACCGCCAGGAGAGAAACAAGGCATCCGCGTGCGAACGTGCCAGCAGGCTGTCCCACGCAGATTCGCTGCCCAGCCACTCCTGAATCGACCAGCGACGCATGGTGAGAGCGCTCACGGTATCGCGCTCCTTGTCGGACGTTCGCATAGCGCAAGATACAGTTTCGCATGCTCTGCACACATGCGCTGGAGAGAGAACCTCTCTTCGGCACGTGCCCGAGCGGCGCGACCCATTGAGGCTGCACGCGCTCGATCGCCGTTCAGTGTTATCAACGCTCTGCAGAGCGCGGCTGCATCGAGGGGTGGAATAACTAGGCCGTTTGCCCCATCAACGACAGCCTCAGCGTTACCGCCCACATTGCTTACGATCATGGGCAGCCCGACGGCCATTTGCTCGATAACCGCGTTCGAGAACCCCTCGTTACTGCCGGAAGTCAAGCATCCGACATCCAATGCCCAAAGGCAGGGAAGTACATCGACGACATCTCGTGTAAATACTGTGCGGGAACCAAGCTCAGTCCGGGCGATCCGCTCGCGAAACTGCGCAATCAGCGGCCCAGCGCCCACGGCCAGAACCTTCAGTGACGGAATCGAGGGTAGCGCCTGCAGCAGGCCATCGAAAAACACATCGTGATTCTTCTCGGGACGGAACCCGGCCACCATTCCCACCACGAAATCGTCCGCCGCAAAACCGAAGCCGCTTCTCGCGTCCGCGCGCTGCGCAGGCAACGGAACCGCAAAGCGCGTGGTGTCGACCCCATTGTAGATCGTCGTAACGAGCCAGGGCGGCAAATGATCGTTCGCCAATACGGCGACGCGCACGCCCTCTGCCACGGCGATGAATGCATCAAAGAGAAATCTCAGGCGCCGGTTCAGGAACACGTGGAATGGCTTGCGCAATTGGCCCGTGTCCCGCTTGCTCGATATCAGGTGCTTTACGCCCGATAGCCAGGCTACTAGCGCCCCGTATGTGTCGGCCTTCTGATGAAACGTCTGGACGATGTCGTATCGATTCCTGCGTATGAGCGTCGCCAGGCGCCAGGCCTGGATGGCAGCGTGCGGAACATACTCCCGCCCAACCGGCAGACTGATGACGGGAACGCCTCGAGCGCGCAGACCGTCCAGCAGGGGGTTCGATCCCATGTCGAATACCACCACCGAACAGCCAAACGCGTCTGCCGACAACCCCGCAATCAACTGTGCGAGATGCTTTTCGGTGCCGCCGGTGCGGTGAAAGTAGTCGATGAGATAGAGGATCTCGATTCTGGAAGCCATAGCCCTTCGCCGGAGACGCTGCATGTTGCCCGGCGCGCCGTCAGCGCGTCCGTGTGTGCATCATGCCTTCTGCAAGCGGCCCTGAGCGGCTGGCAACGGCATAGCGACCATGTTTGCGGAGCCTGCAACTGCGCGGATCGAGTAGCCACGCTCCCCTAGCCATGAAGCGGCAGCATCTTGCGACCAACCCTCTACGATCAGAACTGGTCGATCTCGATGCAAAAGGGATTCCATCCCCATCAGTACGTGCAGGTCGTGACCCTCCGCGTCAATCTTAACAAGACGTACGACCTGCGGGATCGGAATCGCATCTAGAGGCAGGCATAGCACCGGGTACTCACCTCGTGCCGCGATATGCGCCCGATAATAGTTAGCCAGCTTGCTTTGCTCATATGGCGGCACCGTCATACCCGAGATGCCGGCGGTTGAGGAAAGCGCGATGTTAAACAGAGTCACGTTGCGAAGGCCGGCTACGCGCATGTTGCCTGCTAGCAGGGCGAACGACACTTCGACGGGCTCGAACGCCAGTACGCGCCCAGCTATCCCGACGCGCTGCGCCATGTAGCAGGTGTATCGACCGATATTGGCACCAACGTCGACCACCCAGTCGCCCTCACGCACGTAGCGAGCGATTTCAAGAATCTCGGGGTCATGCCGGACGAAACTCCCGCGGCGGATTTGTCGGAAATAATTGGCGCGTCGGAGCTCGAACTGAACATTCGCTGGCAAACGAGCGGTAGCGGCCTGTAGTAACCTGTGGAGCATTACAGTTCATCGTCCGCAGCGGCAAAACTCAGGTTCCGCACGTGCTCGTTGATTGGCTCCGCGTTCAAGGCTTGCGCGACCGTGCGAGGGTCTAATCGATACGTCTGCAGACTCGATGGCACCGGGCGACATCTGTCAAAGTTACTGAGCTTGATCACATCGGCGGCACGCACGCTCGCCGCAAGCGCCAGACATTTTCTCCCAGCCTCAGCTAGTATATCGACGTTGCGCACCATGCGCAGCATCTGCCACGGTGGCTCTATCTTGTACCGTGCGCTGCTCAGGTTCGCGCGGGACGCTGATTAATTACGCCTATGCAACTCAGGCTTTCCAACGTCATCTTCGTCTCCTGGGAAGACCATCGTCGCACGCGGGAGATATGTTCGGCGCTCGGGATAGAGCATCATGCGCTCGTAACCAAGGCGCGAGGTCTGAAGCGCTATCTGCGACTCATTCCGCGCACGGTGCTGCTGCTGTCGCAGAAGCGTGCACACACCGTCATCGTGCAAAATCCGTCGATCGTGCTGAGCATCCTGATGATCCTGATGCGCCGCATGTTCTCGCTGCGCGTGTTCATGGATGCGCACAATGAAGGCGTCGTTCCATACCTGCACCCAAACGCTTCGGTGCAGTGGGCCACACGGTGGCTACACAGGCGCTGCGATCATGTGATCGTAACCAACAAGTACCTCGCGGAAATCGTCGCCAGAAACCGCGGGCGGCCTCTAATCTTGCCCGACCGAATACCTGAGCCGCCAGGCGAGGGCGTTCCTGTGCCGATGCGAGGTCCCTTTAACGTAGTGCTGGTCGCCGCCTTTGTGCGCAGCGAGCCCATTAGTGAGGTCTTGGATGCGGCGGCACAGCTCGGTCCGGAGTTTCAATTCTACGTCACGGGCAATGACCGCAACCTGCCTCCAGCCTTACGAGCGGCGAAGCCTGACAACGTAACGTTTACGGGGTTTTTGAATGAGCTGCAGTACTGGTCCGCTCTGCGAGGCGCTGATCTCGTCGTCGATTTAACCTACGTCGACAACTGTCTTGTGTGTGGTGCGTACGAGGCGCTTGCAGTGGGAACGCCGCTGATCTTGTCAAGAAGTGCGGCATCGATCGACCTCTTCGGTGGCGCGGCCCGTTTTGTGGACAACTCTGCGAATGAAATAGCGCTGGCGATCCGCGAAGCCAGGAGCGGCGTGGCCGAACTTCGGGCGCAAGTCAAGTCAGTTCGCGAACGGTTGGGCTCTGCGTGGGAAGAGAGCGCGGCGATTGTTCGACGGCAGCTGGAAACTCGCTCGTAGGAGTGCCCCCCTTGGAGCGGGGGCTCTGGTTTCAATGGGAGCACCAGCTCCCACGCTGACGGCGCAATAGGTCCAGCGTTCAGCGCCAAGAGGCATCAACCCAGTATGAATTTCGTTCGGCGCTATCGAAGGTGACCATAACGCATGCGAATGTCTGCATTCGAATGCACGCCGGATCGAGTTTACGGACCGATCGCGTCAGTCAGCTGTCGGGACCGCGCGACACTCAAATCGCCGGGCTCACGAGCAATTACAAAGACTTCCGCGCACCGACGCCACAGCCTAGGTTGCAGCTGTCAGTATGTGCCGACAGCCATGGAAGCATCAAGCGACGCGTCCGCGAGACAAACCCAATGACGCCAATGGGTTAGATATGCCTGCCGAACAAGCGGCACATGGCATGGATCTTGTACATTATCTGTGTTTTAGCCATTCGTGTGGGCGGAAGTAATGCAAATCTCCATCTCGCAGCCGGTACGGGTGTGTGCGTCTCGCGCGTTGAGACTCTCGATTTGGGTCGCACTGCTCGCCGGAACGGCACCGGCGCTGTGCGCTCCAGCCGTCCAGCAGATCAGCGGCACACTGGATCATAAGAGCACCATCACCATCAGCGGCAGCGGCTTCGGCTACAAAGCCCCGGCGGCTCCGCTCGTCTGGGATGACGCCACCGGCAGCGACATAACTGATAAATGGGATGGTGCGTGGCCTAACCGCGTCCCAGGTTACAACACAAACTATTACCGCCCGATGCGCGACATAAAGCCGCCGCACAGCCATGACGACAGGTACATTGCCGGAGCGCATGCAACGACCGCTGGCGCCTATTCCGGCGAAATGGTGATCTTCTTCAAGAACATCCAGCTGCGACCCTTCCCTTTCTACGTCTACGCAAGCTGGTACCAGCGCGCTGACGATTCTTGGGTCTTCGGCGGAGATAACAATTACAAGACCTTCGATTACTCAGCCGGCGCCGAACCGATGAGCGGAAAAAACTGGTTTACGGCATACGGTCCGCCCCATCCGGCCAGCCCCACCGACGGCGCCCAGTGGCTGTTCACCGATAACGGTCAGTCGCTAATGAACCCCGACGTTAACGGACGTAACGCTTGGTGGGGATCTGCGGTGAATCCGATGGCCCGCAGATGGTCGAAAGTCGAAATCACCGTCAAAGTCACCGATCAGAGCAGCGGCTACATAAGGGTCTGGGAGAACGGCCACCAAGTCATGGCGTATGTTGGTCCCACGGACAGGTATCCGGGTATGGAGAGGACCATCGGCATCGGCGGGTTAGCGCGTATGACGGGTCAGCCGAAAAACTGGCGGTATTTTGACGATGCGTACCTGGACACGACTCTGTCGCGTGTCGTGCTGGCCAACAAGCGGGTACTGAGTCAGGCCACGATCATCGAGAATCAAATCCCCAGTGCGTGGAGCGACGGCTCGATCGTCGCTACAGTCAATCTCGGACAATTCACTCAGGGTCAGACCGCGTATCTGTTTGTGGTCGATTCATCGGGAACGCCCAGCACTACCGGACTTGCAGTCACGGCAGGGGGCACGGTTTCCACTCCGAACGCGCCTTCAGCAATCTCGGTTCGCTAGCTGCAATTCCAACACGCCGTGGGCCACGCCCAGAGCGCTTCAAGTCAGCGCGGCGCTGCGGTTTCAAGTGATCCAACTCCTTGAGAATTTCCGCCGAAATTTTGGCGGCGCTTTCGCTGCCAATAAATCGGTTTCGTTCTCAGTGACTCACCGGCCAGCCCGGCCCGGCGAGGACGTCATTAATCGCCCAGCATTGTCCAGCCGCAAACGGTACGACGCACGACATTCCAGATAGACACCGCGTCCTTTAGCGGGGAATGCCTCGGGCAGCGCTTCGTGGTAGAGCGCGCGCGCGCCGGCGACTGCCGCTATTGCGGACAGCCGGAGACTCGGAACCCGGAGGCTGCCGCTGACCCGGATTGCCGTGCGCGGCGCTAGGCGCAAGCTTGAATGCGAGCCGCGCCGTCGCGACTGACAGCCCGCCAAGGAAGTACCAATACGGCTCGGAAAGGCCGTATGCGGCGAAACTAAAAAACAGGTCTACGGTCACAACCACCACCAGCGAAGCGGCCACATTGTGCAGAAACTTAAGTCGTTCATCGGTCGTGGGGGTTGCACTGACGACCAGCCGCGCCGTCCAACACGCGCGCAGGAAGCTCCAAATCAGGGCCAAGAGCAACAGCAGACCGATGTAACCGAGCTCCTCCGCGGTTTCGGTATAAAGATCGTGCGAGAGCTGATCGCGACCTCGGAAGTTCGCGTTGGCCTCTTGCGAAGTGCCAAGTCCATGTCCGAAGAAAGGCCGTCGCAGCGATACCTGGAAATCCCCGATGACACCGCTAATCCTGTCCTCGGCGGTTTGCGCACCCTTTGCTTGGTGCGAGAAGATTGATACATAGCGCTCGCGCTGCAAGTCCGTCATCAACGCCAGCGCGAGCGTGGCGCCCAGAACCGCGACGGTCAGCCACCCGGCGCGATGCTTGCTACGCCAGATGACAAACAGACACAGGAAAACAAGGGCCAGGAATCCGGAGCGCGAAGCGCTCAGCACCAGGGCGTAGCACATAGCACTGGCGATCGCTGCCCAAGCAATCCGCCGCACCAGCGTATCCGGTTTGATAAGGAACCGCAGGATCGGCAGGGTCATGATGACCACGAAGCCGAGCCCGTTCGGATTGATGATATCGTAGGGAGAGCCGGAGAGGCGGTCCATGTACTCCCAGTTGCCGAGTGAGGTGAATGAGCCCCAGTAACCGGACGTCACGTGCATGTACAGAGGCTCGAGCACTCTCCATACCTGTGTCGCCACATAAACCGCGAGTAGTATCTTGAGCTTACGCGTTGTGTCCACAGTTGCGACGACGAAGAAAAAAAAGCACAGGGACTTGGTGAACGGTTCGAGGTTGTGGAGCACGCTGCCCGGCCACTCGACGAACGGGATCGTCACGATTATGTAGGCGAGAAGAATCCACAGCCGCTTCGCGACCGGATCCATCTGCGTCTGCGCGGCCGGGGGCGCGCTCGCCTTTCGCCCTGCGAAAACAATCGCCACGAGGGTGATCCCCGCCAGCATGAGGTCGAAGTGCAACTTCCCGAGCACCGGTATGCGAGCCGTGAGCCGTACGAAGTAGCTGATGATGAACGTGCAAAAGAGGTAGAACGCAGCGTTACGTGCGCCCTGCTCCCGCAGCGACTCAACTCCCCGTTGGATTCGCATCTTGCTCATACGGTGATTATGTCACGCCGGCGCGGCATCGACGGCGAGCGCGAGTCAGGGTGCCGCTCTCCGCCCCGATTCGCGATGGTGGTCACGCAATTGTCTCGTACGCACCGAAGTATTCGTCCGCCATACGCACGCTCGTGTAGCGCTGCGACACCGACGCATGAGCGTCTGCGACGCCCTGCTCCCCAGCGCCGCCGCCCGCCGACATCATGCTCTGCAGTCCCAGCGTAAGCGCGGCGACATCGTTGGGCGCAGCCAGCCGTCCACGCCGCCCCTCATCCAACAGCTCGGGAATGGCGCCGACCGAGGTCGCCAGGATCGGCACACGCCATTGCATGGCCTCTAGCAGCACGAGCGGCATCCCCTCGGTGAGGGAGCTCATGACGAACCCGGGTGCGTGCTCGAAAAGCCGGTCCGCTCCGTCCACGTAGCCCCCGAGACGAACCGCCCCGGACAGACCGAGCGCTGCAATGCGATTCGCGAGCAGCTTGCGCTGGGGCCCCTCGCCGACAATCAGCAGCTGATGCGCAGCGGCCGTCTGAGCTCGCGCCCGCGCGAACGCCTCAAGCAGCAGCATGAAACCCTTCTCAGGGGACAACCGGCCGATCGCGATCAGTGTCGGTCGACGGGTGGTGAATTCGACCACCTCATCCGGCAGAGCTCCGGCACCGCGGGCTGCCAGGTCGGCAAGCCGCACCTCTCGTGGCGGGATGCCGTTATCGATCACATGCCGCCGGGTAGCGGGCACGCGCTGCAACGCGCGCAGCTCCAGCATGTGGCGCGCAACCACCACCACCGAGTCGATTCTCCGCAGCGACAGCCGGTCGAGGCGTTCGTAGAGCCACAGGGCGCTGAATCTACAGGCACCCGTCCAGCCGTGGAGCGTAGTTAGCATTGGGCCACGCAGGCGCCGCGGCAGGAGCCCAAGCAGGATGTTCGGCTTGTAGCCATGCGAGTGCACCACATCCGGTGCGACGTCGCGGACGGTCCGCAGCAGCGAATGCACCACTCCCGGTGTCGGTCGAGGCGCGATTCGAATGGGTACTACGGGCAACCCCCAGGAGTGTGCCAGGGCCTCGAATGGGGTCTGGTCGGTACCCGGGTCGCGGATGCTGCCCACGAAGGGCTCGTGACCTCGCTGCTGCTGCTCGCGGGCCAGATACAATAGAATGAGTTCCGCTCCGTAGACGCCCTCGCTGTGTATAAGATGAAGAATCCGCACTAGGTCACGACCTGATGGATTTCAACTCATGACCTGGAAGCGGTGCCGGGGACTCATCGCGTCGGATCTGTGGCGACATGCCGGGAGGCTTGGCGCCGGCACGTTCTGCAGCCGGTTCCTGTCCACTCCGGGATTCCGCTACACGGCTCTGTTGCGGTTCTATGCTTACACCCGCACCGCCGGTTGGTGTCAGCTGGGCGTGCGCCAGATGACGGTGCTGCTGCTGCACCGCTACTCGATCCGCTTCGGAATCGACATTTCCCGCGATGCGCGGATCGGTAGCGGTCTGTATATCGGCCATTTCGGCGGCATCGTGGTGAACGCCGCGGTGGTAATCGGCGACAACTGCAACCTCTCGCAGGGCGTCACGCTCGGACAAGTGAACCGCGGCCCCAAGGCCGGCTGCCCCACCATCGGCGATAACGTGTACATCGGTCCCGGCGCCAAGATCATTGGACGCATTCATGTCGGAGATCGTGCGGCGGTCGGAGCGAACGCGGTCGTGGCGCAAGACGTCCCGCCGAACGTCTCGGTGGGCGGCGTCCCGGCGCGCGTCATCTCCGAAACTGGTTCGGAGGGGTACGTTAACCGGACCGACTACCCGCCCGTAGCTGCGCCGTAACGGCAAATCGCGCGACGCGGGCATCAGGGCGCGCGCGTCGTGATGAGGCCGCGCACGAGCGAGCGCCATGCCGGCCAATACCACGGAATGAATCTGAGCGCGCGCAGGTAGTCGTGGAAGGCCGCCACGCGATCGGCCTCGTGCCATAACGTGACATCGCCGCGCCCCGCGTAGGTGTGAGCCCACGCCCGGCGTGCCACCGCCGGGTTCACCACTCCGGGATTGCTGTCCAGGAAATTCTGCATGATCCGAATCGCCGACTGGTAGCGCTGGCGATAGTTCTTCGACATCTGCCCGGCCCAGATGCGATACCTCACCGTCGGCTCGGCGATGAAGTCGAACTGGTAGTGAGCCGACAACCGCAGCCACAGGTCGTAGTCGATCCCCATGCCGAGGGCCTCATCGAATGTACCGTGCCGCTCCAGACACTCTCGCCGCACGACCGCGCTCGGGAAACTCACGAAATTCTCGATCAGCAGCGCACCGCTAATCCTGCCCCGATGCATGCGCGTGGGCCCCTTCGGCAACGGCCGGCCCTCGTCGTCCATGCGCTCGTAGTCGGAGTAAACCACGCCGATCTCGGGTCGCCCGGAAAAGAGCGGCATTTGCCGCGATAGTTTTCCGGGCAACCACACGTCGTCGGCGTCGAGGAAGGCGACGAAGTCGCCGTGGCTCAACACCACGCCCTGGTTCTTGGCGCGCGCCTGTCCGCCGTTCATCTGACGGTGCACGCGCACGCGTGGATGAGCATCCCATTGCCTGAGGATCGTGGGCGTCTCGTCGGTCGAGCCGTCGTCGACGATCTGTACGTCCACGTTCTGGTACGACTGTCCGAGCACGGACTGCACGGCCTGGGGCAGGTAGTGCCCCATGTTATAGGTGGCGACGACCACGGACACGAGATCGCCGGCGGAACTGCCTGCCATGTCAGATCCTGCAGATCGAAAAGCGGTACTTGCCCGAGCGCTCCTGCGGAATACGCTCCACGTACTCTGCCCGGATGTTGATCCCGGGACCGAACACTGCGCGAAACTCAGTGAGCAGCGCCTGCTCGGTCGCGGCGTTGAAATCGGGCGCGCGAACCACGTTCAGCACGATGTCATCGAATGAGGGTTGCACGACCTGCAGCTGCTCGAGCCCCGGTATCGCCGTCAGCGTGCGCTCGACTAGCGACACGCCCGCCACCATCGAGCCGTCGCGGCGCCTGAGGTAGTCCGCCACGCGTCCGACGACTCGCTCCATGAGCGGCAGGCCGCGTCCGCAGGCACAGCGCCGATCTGATGGCACCCCCACATCCTCGATGCGGTAGCGGATGAACGGCATGCCGCGATTGAGGAGATCCGTGATCACGATCGCGCCCTCCTCACCCGGGGCGGCCGCCGTGCCATCCGGCCGCAGGAATTCGACGTACAGGTGCTCGATACTCAGGTGCAGGCCCCGATGCCGCTCGCATTCACAGGCGATCAGGCCGACCTCTTCGCAGCCGTACCGGTCTGTGGCCTTGCAGCCGAAAGCTGACTCGATCACCTGGCGTTCGCTGGCCAGCAGCATCATGGAGGTGGAAATGATGCCGCGCGGCTGCAAGTCCTGAACACCCGTCTCGAGCAGATAGCGGGCGAACATGTACAGCGAATGCGAGTGGCCAAAGAGAATTTCCGGCTTCTCGCGCCGCCAGCGGGCGATGAAATCCTCGATCGAGCGCTCGTTGAGGTCGATTGTGTCGAGATAGATGAAGCGGTTGATAAGTAGCGCCCGTACGCGCTGCTTCAGGGTCTTGGGTAGCGGAGGATTGCCCCAGAGAGAAGCGATCTTCATGCCGTGGAAGCAGCCCGCCCATTGATCCGAACGCAAGGCGTCCGCGGTGCGGGTCTCGAGCCAGTCGCGATCGAAATAGGTGGTGAGCGCCACGCCTGTCGAGCCGCCCGTCTTGTGCGTTCCGAGCGCGCTATGGGCAAATTCGCGCGACAGAATCTCATCCGTCGAGGCGCGAATAATCGCCTTGGTGAGAAGGGGCAGCTCCTGGAAGGCCGGTAAGCGAAAATCCTCGGGATCGAAGCGGTGCTCCCTGAATACGCGCTCGTAGTAAGGAGAGTGGGCCACTGCATACCGCAGCATCTGCTTGAGACACTCGTCCTGGCGCGCCTTCAGGGTCTCGAGGGGCAGCCACTGCGAGCGTTCGAGTTCACGCAAGATGCGAAGCCGGCGGCTGCCATCTTTCAAGTCCCACAGCGGGTGGAACACATGCCGCGACAATGAAGTCATGAGGGGCATGATGGCGTCTATCCCGTTCGTGGCTGCCACAACACCTGCTTCTCGCCGCGCAGGAAGCGAACGAGCGCCGCGGCGGAAGCCCAATTCAGCAGTAGGAAATGATAACAGTAGCGGGCCAGGAAAAACTCACGCAGCCGTGGCGGGCCCCGCAGCGCCACGCGCAGGCACATGCGGTACTCGGCGGACTCGCTCGTGAGCGTTTCGTCCTCGAGCAGCGCTTCCGGCACATAAACGACACGGCAGCCTTGGTCGACCACCACTAGTGACAGCACGAAATCCGGCAGCTGGCCGGGTCGCATCGGTCCATACAGGGAGCATCTGATCGCATTCACGCCCACGACCGGGCCGACGGTCGATTCCAATGCCCGCGGTGCATTCTCGTAGCGCATCTCGGCCGTGTAGCCAGCCCCCACCAGAGACCCTTCAGGGTTAACATACAGAATCCGACCCGGGGCGTAGCCGACGTCCGGATCGGCGAAAGGCGCGATCAGGCGGCGCACAGTATCTGGGCCGTACCTCAAGTTAGCGTCGGCAAGTATGATGATCTCACTCGGCGCCCGGTCCAGCAGGGGACTCAGTGCGGCGGTTTTGCCGGCGCGCGGTTCGTGCCGGATGAAAGTGATACGAGCGTCTCGCAGCGCGAGCGACGTAAGCAGCTGGTCGGTGCCGTCGGTCGAACGGTCGGAGACCACCATGAGGTGTCGGAGACCCACCATGACGTCCAGAAGCCGCCGCGGATAATCCTGGTCCAGCTATCCGCGAGGTCAACCCTGGATCGACTCGCGGCTCTCATGCGCTGCCGCTGTGGGATCTGTTCGCATGGCGTGCAGATCGTGCCACACAGACAAATTGTGCGAGCGATGCCCATCCTTCAGAAAGTACTTCCAGTCGGCGTGGGCATCGGCTGTAGTCCGCCAGGCGCCGTGAGTTTCTTCTCCGAAGGGCCCGGAGCTCCCCTCAGGGAAGATCCACTGCTGTCCGGCCTCTTGTGTGGCCGAAGCTTCGCCGGACTGCCGCTCCCGTACGGCGCGCAACAGACGCCGGCCGACACCCACAGTCTTTTCGCAGGTGTGCCGCAGACGAGGATGCCTTTTGAGCGCGCCGCGCAATCTTTCAGTGATGGTTTGCGGACGCACGATGAACTGCCTCTGAGTCGTCTGGTCGATAATCTTGGAAGCGCCATATCCGAGCGAGAGAAGTCTCGAGAAGAGCTCCTCGCTATGCCTTACGTCACGTGGTAGCTCGAGCGAAATATAGGTAGGCAACGCTTCCGGATCCAGATCGGCGAGGCAGAAGTGCTCCGCGCCGTGCAAGCTCAGCTTCAGATAGTGCGGGACGCCGTAGTGCGCGAGCAAATCGCGCAGAGGCCAACAATCTATGTCCACAGCGTGAGCCGTACGTCCCATGCGCGACGCATGCTCGCGATCGAGAGAATTCCAGAGGCTGTATCCCTCGCAAATCCAGAAAGGCATGGAACCCCGCGTCGGCGCCAGCGCGATGTTCATGATCTGCAGCTGCCCCCGCGCGATCTCGACAGCAAAGCGAGCCCGCAGTGCGCCTATGAGGCTGGGGTCGGCTTCGATGGCAAGAACGCGATACCCTTTGAACAAGTAATAGGCGGTGTCGTCGCCGTTGTACACGCCGACGTCGAACACCAGATCCGGCCGAAGTTGCAGCACGAAATCCCTCCAACGCATCGTTCGACAGGCGGCGCGCAGATCGTCCGAGTAGGTCACCCGCACGCGAGCGCCTTCTGGGCTCAGCCTATTCGTCTTGCTTCACGCGGATCGATCCGGCGCATTCGCACGGTGCTGCGCTTCAATCTCAACAGGCGGCTCATCAGCCAACGCGGCATTCGCGCCACAGCATACCAAAAGGCAACTATCGCGGGACTGTGCCGCGCCCTCCACGCGAGCGCGAAGTGATGGCGTGCCATGGCTACATCGAGCAGCCTCACTGCGTGCCGGCCCGCGTCGTAGAGGCTCTTGCCATAGCGCGACCGCATGTACGCGAGATCCACGGTCTTCGCGTCGCTGTGTTCCTGCAAAACCTCAGCCCATAGGCGCACAACATGGTACGGATACTGCCGGCTGGCAGTAATGTTCCCGGGGTGAGCGCGCATGAACACCAGGGGCTCCCTCACCCAAGCGAACTGCGTTCTCTTTGCCAGCCGCAGCCACAGATCAAAGTCCTGGCAACCAATCAGCTTGGGTTTAAACAAGCCGGTATGCGCCAGTAGGTCCTTGCGCAGCAGCACGCTCGACGTCGAGACGAAATTCTCGCGCAACAGATTGGAGAACACTTCACCCTCACAGACCATCGAGTAATCGCGCAAAACAGGTGCACCCGGGTTGTCCGGGTTGTCGTTCTGATACCAGTCCGCAAAAACGAACCCGCACTCGGCGCTCAACAGCTTAACCTGTCGCTCGAGCTTGTGCGGCAGCCACAGGTCATCCGCATCCAGGAACGCAATGTGATCGCCCGTGGCTGCGAGGATGCCGAGATTGCGCGCCACCGACGAGCCTCGGCCCGGTCCTTTTAGCACGGTGATGCGCCTTCCGAATGATTCGAGCACCTGTAATGTGTTGTCTTCAGACTTGTCGTCGACGACAATGACTTCGTGCACCGCGTATGTTTGCGCGAACACGCTGTCGATGGCGGCACCGACATATGCTCCCATGTTACGACAGGGAATGACGACGCTGATCGTCGATGCGCCGCTCATGGTGCCGTCCTTGTTAGCCAGTCCGTGGTTGCCATAACACCTGTTTCTGACCGCGCAGAAAGCGAACGAGCGCCACGGCTGAAGCCCAGTTGAGGAGCAGGAAGTAATAACAGTAGCGCGCCAGGAAAAACCGGCGCAACCGCGGTGGACCGCCTACCGCCAGGAGCGCGAGCAGCGCCGTGCAGCACTGGCCGACGGCCAGCACGCCGTAGATCGAGCCCCGCGTCACGAGCAGCCAGTTCATCACCGCCGCGGCGGCGAGCGGCAGGAAGCTCAGGTACCGCAGAGCCTTGTGGGACGCGAGCTGCCAACTGAAGAGCGGGAAGCGCAGCGGATTAAACACAGTCCGCTTGTCCCACAGTGCCCACAGGGCGCGCAGCGCCACGCGCACGCGCATGCGGTACTCGGCCGACTCGCTAGTGAGGGTTTCCTCTTCAAGCACTGCCTCCGGCACATAGACCACACGATAGCCCTGCTCGACCACCGCGAGCGGCAGCACGAAGTCCGGCAGCTGCTCGGGTCTCATGGGCCGATACAGGGAGCGCCTGATCGCATCGACCCCACCGTCCACCCCCACGACCGAGCCGACCGCAGACTCCAACGCCCGCAACGCATTCTCGTAGCGCATGTAGGCGGTGCAGCCATCGCCCACCAGAGAGCCTTCCGGATCGACATAGAGCATCCGACCCGAGGCGTAGCCGACGTGCATGTCCGCGAAGGGCGTGACCAGCTGCCGCACGGTGTCAGAACGGTACATCGAATTGGCATCGGCGAATACGACGATCTCACCTCGCGCTCGCTCCAGCAACTGGCTGAGTGCGGCAGTCTTCCCGGCCCGCGGTTCCTGCCGGAAGAACGTAGTGCGAGCGTCCTGCAGCGCGAGCCGGGTGAGCACCTGATCGGTGCCGTCGGTCGAGCCGTCGGAGACCACCATGACATCCAGGAGCCCCTGGGGGTAATCCTGGTCAAGTTTGTTGCGGACCGTGGCTTCAATGTGCGCCGCCTCGTTGTACGCCGAAATCACGACCGTAACCGAGGGTGTGACCGGGCCGCTGCGCACCGGGCGCGGTCGGATCGCCCTCAGCAGCACGACGCAGACGGGATAACCGACGTACGGGTACAGTCCGACAATCAGACACGCCCAGAAAGCGAACTCATGCGAGGCGTGCATGCCATGCTCCCCCGCACGAACTCACTGCAAGTGCGGCTGCGCACTCATCGGGGAGGTCGGCTGCAGTGCGGGAACCTCTGGCGCTTGCGAGCCCGCCTGGCCGGCCGCCGCCAGCGCATAGGAGGCCGTGACGCCGACCTGATTGTCGGCGTACCCGTGGGGCGTCAGAGTGGAATGGGCGTAAATGAAGCGCAGGCCGACGCGCTCGCCAAGCCTCCACCGCAGACTCGTGAGTGCATTCACGGTGTTCACCGACCCGCCGAGGGCATAGTCGGAGTGCTCATAAGTCGCGCCGATGTCCCAGTTGAGCACCGGACTCAGCTGGCGTGCGAACAGCGCGCTCACGTCCTTCACATCGCGATTGGAGGCGGGCGTGGCCCGGTAGCGCTGGCTGTCGTCCAGGACGTCGATCTGCAGCGACGTGCGCTGCGCCTGGAACCGCCAGGTCGCGCCGAATTCGCGATCGGTAAACGGCTGGCCGTTGACAAGTCGATTGGACACCGTCGTGGGCACCGGCTGGTCGACACCCAGCCGGAACAGGTTCGCGGCCTCGGCAACCTGCTTCACCGCGCGCAGCGACACGCGCTGCCTCGGTGAAATCAGCCGCGACAGTTCTACTTGCCAGGTGCCGCCGCTGGGAGTCTGGTTCTGCGGGAGCGCCCTTGGACCACGGATTGTTTGCACGGTGGCGAGGGCGACCTCATGCGCCTTCGTGTAACC
>Ga0137419_10000110_pt1 | contig 22845 bp, 39 predicted proteins | sample CZODoug3_1_2_16f_FD_108279 | JGI IMG/M metagenome (GOLD analysis project Ga0137419, IMG submission 108279) | Vadose zone soil fungal communities from Angelo Coast Range Reserve, California, USA - CZODoug3_1_2_16fungal (Illumina Assembly) | ecosystem: Environmental > Terrestrial > Soil > Vadose... | reverse complement strand
GGGCACAGGCACAGCTCTGACACGTACGCTTGTTGCAACAGATTACAACTCCTGGGGCGACGTCATTGATAACTGTGTCGCTGCTGGATGTGAGTACTACATTGCACCACTACTGGATCCAGTTACAGGAACACGCACGCCTACGATCATACGTGGTCGATGGGATCTAGTTGAGAACCCTCCTACGACGTACTGGCGCATTGGTGTTCCTGTAGCTCAGGCGCAGCAGTCAGGTGTCGATCTTCAATACCCCACAGGCATTGCGGAGTACTGGTGGCCAGAGAATTCTGTCCAGGCAGCAAATCGCGTGCTTGCGGTAGGCAAGTCAAATGGCGCATCAACGCCTAGGCAGATCTACACGAACGCCTCCAGCTTAACGCAAGGCTATCCGGGCTTGGATAAGCGCCTGACTCTGAGCGACATTGAGGATCAGAACACACTCAATGCCGTTACTGCTGCGCAGCTAGTTAATGTGGCTCCGCCGATGCTCTCGCCAACCATTATCCTTGATGGTACTGTTCCTGATGCGTTTGGTTCATGGAGCCTCGGTGATAATGTCAAGCTGGTAATCGACGATCCCTACCGTTTCCCCAATGGGCCAGTTACGGGTGTGACAAGGATCGTTGGTTATAGCTTGACGCCGCCCAGTCAGAACGGCCCTGAGACAGTCAATCTTACTATTGACAACATCATGAACCTGACAGGTGTATCATGAGTGAACCGACACCGTATCCGCAACGGCCAACGTCTCACCAGGTTGTTGCCGACTCACACAATTTCAGGACGAGAGTCACACCTCAGGGTGATCTCATCGATATCATCAAGGATCTGCAGAAGCGTGTTGCGCGTCTGGAAGCGACACTGAATACGCACTAGGGGGCAGAAGTGAATGACGCTCTCATTGGGTGGCTTACACAAGGAGGCGCGGGGGCTGCACTCCTTCTTGTTGTCATCTTTATCCTTCGGGGGCTACTCGTTCCAGCCAGCGTCTTGAAGCAGATGCGCGAAGAAGCAGACAAGCGCGTCGGCGAAGCTCTTCGAGTCGCTAAGATCTGGGAAGAGGCATTCAGTAAGCTAGAAGCGCGTGGCGACAAACAAGAGGAGGCACTACGTGAATGCCTCGAGGTCGGGAAAGCCTCCTTGGCAATCCTCCAGGCCGTCAGGAACGCCTCCCATGGGTATGCCGAACTACCACCGGGACGTTCCAATGAAGCGATTTAAGTGGGCTAAGGTAAAGCCTGCCGTTTCAGCGGCCGACAAAACAAAGGCGGAGGAAGCCCTGGAGAGGGCCGAACAGAAGCTAGAAGCTGCGGAGGAGCTTGCTGCAGAGGCTAAGCCTGTGATGCGTGACCTGAAGGCACAACGTGAAGCTAACCACTTTGCGCTCGACATCTACCGTGCCATGCTGGGTGGTAGATAATGCAGACAGTCATCGTGTATGTGGTCGTTGCTACACTGATCTGCTCCTGGACCTTCGTGATCCTCTACGGATTGCTGGCCAAGTGGTATGCCTCTACAATGGGTAGACACCTATTCTTCTTCTCCCTTATTATTTCCCTGACCTATCTCAACTCGACACTTCGCCTGATGTTTCCTAACCTCCCCTTCAGGGTAGAGTCAGCTCAGGTGATTGCGGTCTTGATATTCCTGGTCGTAGCACAACGGCTATGGATATTCCTTCGAGTTCTGTTTCGTGATCGCAAGGATCTAAAGGAGGCGCAGAAGAATGAATCTGAGTGATAAGGTACTCAGCGCGATCCGTACGGGTGTTCCGTACGCGGTCGGCTTAGTGGTCAGCTATCTGCTGATTCACTTCGGCTTCGCTGTTCCGGAAGACGTACAGACCTGGCTGGAAGGCCTACTCACATTCGGTATCGGCTACGTGTACTATCTCGGCGTCCGATACCTCGAGGGCAAGTGGCCGAAGCTGGGTTGGTTGCTCGGTGCCCCGACGCAGCCTGTGTACAACCAGACGCTGGCCGTGCATGTCGTCTCGAGTGTTACCAATCCTCCGAACGCTCCCTAGCCGGGTGTCTAGGGAGTAAGAGAGCCCCTCACCCTCTCCGAATGCGGGCCGGAGTAGTCCTGGGTGAGGGGCTCTCGTCTGTTTACAGGTAGGACAGGAAGAACAGGGCGCAGACGATTCCGCCTACGAGTGCGAAGATGCCAAGGATCGAGGCAATGATTATGTAGCCCAGAAGCTTCACTGCTACTTGTCCATTCCAAACTTTAGACGCGTTACTAGTCGGTGCACTACCACGTTGATGGAGGTGGACACCTTCGTTGCATCCACATGCTTGTCGCAAACGGAGTGTCCGTTCACTACTACCAGTGCTGGCTGGTCCGGGGTCCCTAGCAGGAAGCAAACGACACACATCATCGTAGTGGCTCCAGTAGGTCCCGGCGCCCCATAGTGAAGGCCATGTAGTAGAGGAGGTGCCGCATTGCGTCGTTTGCGTGCTTCCGCCCTGCGCTCCATTTTCTGACCTGCTTGAGCTTCTCGTCGGTCCAGAAACCTCCTGCATGGTTTTTGTTCTTAGGCGGAATGACCTTGCCAGGCGTTTGCCAAATGACCTGGATGTCTGGGCGCTCCTGTACGACAAGCTTGACAACTCCGATGTATTCCATGCTGATCAGTTCGACTGCCGGGGCATCCACAGGCCGGCGATACTGAAACGATTCGCATACGACGATGGTGTTCGATACGTGTCGACGTTCCAGCATATGCTTCAGGGTCTTGTGGTGATCAGGTTCGACAAGCTGGAGAGTATCCCACTTCTCGTTCAGGAACTCGAGCTGGCTGTCGACGTTGTAGATGACGTCCGCATCGTAGAATGCGACACCTGTCTTACCTCCTGGGTCGAGAGCAGTGATGGAGAGGTGGCCGTCCTTCATATGACCCATCGCCTTCCACAGTCCCTGCAGGTGTACAGCTTACGCCAGTCGATGATCTCTGTTTCAATCCACGACTCGCCGGTCTTGTGATTGTGGTGAAAACAGTTACGTCGATCCAACCAGTGAAGGTACTTGAGCTTCCACCACGAAGCAGGTTTCATGACAGCGTCGTCTCTGCTTCGTCGTGTGTTGCCTTAGTCATTGCGATTATCCTAATGGTATGACCACGAACGAGATACTTCAGGATCAGGTCCGCATCGTCGATTGCCACTTCCACAGACATGGCGATTCCGGCAGTGTTCTTCCAGTTGTCCCAGGTGAATACCTGTCGGGGGTTAAGTTCGTACTTGGCAATCACACGATCACGCTCAGCGTCTCCGAAGACAAGCATCACACGGTCCCAAAAAGGAAACTCGCTGCCTTGAGCTCCTTCCTTCACCCACTTCACGATGCGAGTAGTTTTCCCTCTTTGTCGCCAGAAGAATAACAGATTCACCCCGTGGTCTCCTTTCCCTCTCTACCTCAAGTCTACGTGAGTCTAATCAAGATCCTTTAAGCCCTTACGAGTAACGCGGGAGAGACTGAGTCATCACGGTAGAACTACCAGAGATAAAGTCTATTCACAGGTCTAAGCCTAGCGAACTCCCTGAGCTCTCAGGCTGTTGTTCACGTCCTCGAGCTGGGCCTGAAGCTCGCGGATGCGCTCCTCCAGTTCGGCCCTGCGCTTGGTAAGTGAACCCTTGCCCTTCGGGACGACTTCGATGTTGTTATACTGCAGGTTAGAACGGTTGCCATCCTTGAAGATGACCCGCTCCGAATTCGAATCGATCGGGCGACCCAGAACCTTTTCCGCACGAATGTGATGAGTCAGGCGCCACTGATTCTGGCCATCGTTCTTCACCTTCGTGTAGCTGTACCCATTCTGCGCAATTCGCGTCGAACCAACGGCAGCGATTCCCATCACAATCCTCTCTCGAGTGCACGAGTCATGTCCGCGCCCCCGTCCTGTGGAGTCAGTCCCAGCATGTCCAGCAGCATTGCACAGTCAGGAACGTCTTGTGCGTTCATAGCGATAGTCTGAGCACAGTCATGCTTCTGCTTATTAGTCAGGTCTGCTGCATCAAGTACACGTGAGTTCGAACTGTTGATCTGGAACTCCTTGGACATCTAGCTCTCCCTTCTAATTCTATTATACAGGGAACCTCGCAAGGTCTACAAGAGACCAATTAGAGTTCGCCCCAGCTCTTACCGTAGGAGATGTCGACCTTGAAGGGTACGTAGTCCGTCCACTCTTTGGCTGAACGGATCATTTCCTCTTGGAGGATAGTCGCAACCTTCTCACGATTGTCCTCATGGCATTCGGCTGCCAAGGCGTCGTGAATGGTAAGTCGGATATGACCAAGCCCTCGCAGTCGAGGTCGAGCTCGGACCAGTGCTCGCAGGCAGATGTCTGAAGCTGTCGACTGAGGCAAGAAGGACAGTCCTTCGTTGAGTACATCCGTTCGGTTCTCTTCAGTGATGAGTGCGAAACGTCGATGCCGACCAAACGATGTAACCAGGTCATTGCCCTTGAGGACAAGTCGCTTCACCTCCATTTGCCAATCTCGAACACGCGGAATCGTATCCAGGAAGTTCTTGAGATCCTTCTCAGTGTCACTAACTGACCAGCCATATTCCTCGGCAATCGTGTATGCCGTGCGACCATAGCTCAGGCCATAGAAGTATGCCTTGACACGAACACGTTGATCCTTATTCAGTGTGATACCTCGGTAGAGCTTCTTGCCTAGCTCCGTGAACAGGTCAGCGTCAGGGTCAGCGAACACAGACCGAAGGTACTCGTCACGTGCCAGTGTACAGATGACTCGGCCTTCTGCCTGTGCATAGTCACCGTGCACGAAGACGTTCTCCGGCTTCGTAACGTCGAACTGTCTACGAATGATCTTGTCACGGTCGATGTTTTGGAGGTTCGGGTTCTTGGAAGCCAGACGCCCGGACGTAGTACCATGAAGTGAGTACGTCGTATATACTCGCCCACGATACGTTCGTTCACGGATCCCCTTGACATATGTGCCGTACTTCTTCGCTTCCTTGCGATTCGCCAATAGAAGAGTAATGAACTCGTGCAGACTGCTTTCAGGGTCCAGTCTCTTCAGAATGGTTAGGCAATGGTCTTCGTCAGTGGAAGCGGTACGAATTCCATTGTCGTAGAAGTATTCCTTGAGCTGCTTCGGCGAATTCGGATTGAGTCCCCCTGCCTTGTCATAACAATGTTCGCCAGCGAAGGCATCGAACACCTTTCGGCGATCATCAAGGGACTCAAGGTACTGCGCCTCAAGCTGAAGTGAGTACACGGCGTCGATGTGAATTCCGTTGAGTTCCAGAAACTTGAGTTCATTGGCTGCAGAGACTAGGAAGTCGTGCAGGTCTCGGAGCGTTTTACCAGGGACGTCAGGAAGGAAGGAAGGCCTAATATTCCTTTCCCTAAGTAGTTCGACTTCGAAGTACTCCATGAGGTCCCACGTGACAGCGATGTCGTAGGCGTTGTACTTGTAGAGGATAGGACGAGGGATAACGGCATAGTTCTTCCCCGATCCGAGATACTTCTCGATCTCGTGCTCCCAGTGCGGCGTCCCGAGGAGCTCCACACCCAGGTCCTTTAGCCTGTGGTATCCTGGGCGTTCGTCGATGCAGTAGTGGGCGAGCATTGTGTCGAACCAGAGGTCGACGTTTCCCAGGGTCGGATATACGCCCGCAAGGTCGAACTTGCCATTGTGTGCGATGACTTTCTTCCGGCGGAGCAAGGCCCCCAATGCATCCCGCACTGCTTGAGACTGGTAAGCAATTTCACCAACGACGCAGACCTTACCCTTAGCGTAACCAAGTCCGACGCAGAGCATTTGGTAACGGTTAGGGTGATCAAAGGAGTTGTCCTTGTCGATCCCACATTCGATGTCGACAACTAACCGCTCCGTTCTCTTGTCGAGTTCTTCGAAGGCCTGGAGCGCATCCTCTTCAGTATCGACTACAACGTACTCAGGTGGATTCCAGGGTTGCATAGTTCGCACGAGCTTGCCCACGTCGTTGACCAACGATGGGAAGGCATCTCCGTTGCGGAGACAAAAGGCAGGGTGGAACGTAGGAACAATCTCTGCCCCTGGAACAGCGGCACTTTCTTTCGGTGGTCCAACTCGAAGTGAAGTAATTCCCTGACCCGTATTGAGGACCACCTGAGCTGCGGTATTGCCCAGTACCAGTACCTGTTTCGATCCTTCGAGTTCAGACATAAGTCGAGGTCGGCAACACTCCACCGCTCTTGCGGAAGGGGTAGCGTTGTCTGGAGGACGACAGGAAGTCGCATTCGTGAGAAGAGTATTTCTTCGACTAATGTCATAGTAGTTGAGTACTCTGTCAAGGAGCTTACCACTCGGTCCCACGAAGGGGACACCGCCACGCGCCTCCTTGACACCGGGTGCTTCTCCGACGACGGCAATCCCATTCGAGTCCTCCGGGATAGAGGATGGGACATAACGACCTACTTCACGTAGGTCGCAGTCCTCGCATCTCGCTAGTGGGTGGTGACGATCAGGCATCAGCCCATGCCTTCAGGAGTTGGATGTTGTAGTCCAATGACTGTGTAGTCGGGAGAGCGATGTCGAAGTAGTACTCCGGTCGATCGCAGCGCTCACCCTTCAACATGCTCTTCGCACCCCAGGCGTAGTTGAACGGCGCTGAGGTATCCACCCCTCGCACCATCGCCCTGTGGAAGTCCTGTGCGTGGTCGCGCAGCTCCTTGATGTATCCAGGATTGGTGCCGAGCAGGTGCATCTGGTAGCCAGGGTAGTTGCTGTAGATGTACTGCGCGAGCTCTGACCTGACTGCCTTGTTCTTCGTAGTGTCAATCAGGTGTCGAGGGATACCCAGCACCCTGATGTTCGGGTGCTCACTGTAGTACGCTTCCACACAGGCACAGCACTCATCGAGCGTCTGGCCTTGAATAACGCCCATGTACTTGAAGCGCTTGTCGACGCCGAGCTGGAAGAACTCCTTCGCCAATTGGAGTGTTTCCATCATGTTGCCTAGAACATCAGGCACGACGATCTCATTCACCATCAAGCCGATCGCCTTCGAACGCAGCTCACCAGGTGACAGAAGATCTCCCTCAGCGGCACCGTTGTCCAGGATCAAGTAGTCACCATTGCGACGTGCTGCGATGTACGCTTCCTGGTATCGCTTGTCAGTCAGGTGCTCCGGAAGGACCAGCTGGTAGTTGGTTCTGAAGATGGAGTTCATCTGTGTATACGGCGGAATGAGTGCCAGCTTCATATCAGCTCCCGCTCGGCTTGAACCCATGCAGGAGCTTCTGCTCTGCAGGCGCATCGGAAATCAGGTCGGCCGTCTGCATCTCGATCAGGCGCAACTTGATATATGCGTAGCGAGCGTAGTTGCACAGATCGGCCAACTCAGCAGCGGCTTCCTCGTACATGTTCTTGCCCATGAAGGAGAACGCGCCGTACTTTACGCCACCTTCATTGTGCCTGGAGATCACGAGATGGTCGAACTCACCGCTGATCATGTTCACCAGATTGCCAAGGCTCATCTCAGGCTGTTCGTCACTCATTGTTGAACCTCTTCTCGTTGAAGGTCTGCTTCTGCCTATATGCTTCGGCCAGATCTAAACCCGTGATTGCACAGCAGTTCAGGAGGTAGATAAAGACGTCTGCCAACTCGTCCGCGAGATGCGCATGTGCCTCATCCAGTTCGATACTACCGCGTTGTGCCTTCTTGACGATGTTAGCGACTTCGCCGACCTCACCGCAGAGTGCGAGTGCATGATGGTTCAGGTCGTCAGCAGTTTCGGGAAACCATTCCTTGGATGCCTGATGACTCTCGTCACGCATCTGATTCAGTACCACATTGGCGATATTGTAATCAGCCACGAATCATCTCCAGGAACTCGGCCTTCGCAGTACGATTGTGATCTGCAAAGACACCGGATACTTCGGACGTTGTAGTCAGTACACCTGAAGCTTTGACGCCGCGCATCGCCATACACATGTGCTCGGCCTTCATGACGACGGCCATGCCCTTGGGTGCCAATCTACTCCACAGGAAGTCGTGCAGCTCAGTGGTGAGCTCTTCCTGGACGTGGAAGCCTTTGGCCACATATTCCACGGCCCTTGCGAACTTGGACAGACCTGCGATGAGCTGATCCGGAACGTAGCCGATCCAGGCATTACCATGGAAGGGCAGAACATGGTGCGCGCAGAGGGTGTAGAAGGGAATCGGACCCAAGACGACCATGTTTTGCGACTTGGCCTTGAAGGTTGTGAACTTGAACTCTTCGCGAACCGTTAACTCTTTCATGGCCGCTGCCAACCTACGCGGCGTGTCCCTGTGGTGTTCCTTCTTCAGATCCACCCCGATGCTGCGCAGGAAGCCAGCCGCGGTCACCTGGGACGTGTCGCGGTAGTCAATACCCGGAAGGTAGTACACGTCAGGTGCGCACTGCTCATGGCCGTCATTCGGGTAGTGTGTAATGTCCTCGCCGATGTCGTTAGGGGCGACATAGTCAGCCATCGACTTCCACATCCTTGATTCGTGGTACAGCTTGGGTGAATGTAGCTGAGTTGGTGGCGGTCTCGGTTACCTCCACGCCAATGATCCAGATGTCACTGCCGAGGGCTTCTTGAATCTTGACACAGAGCATCTCGGCTACAGACTCCACAGTGGGCCATGGTTTGTGTGTGTAGGCGCCAATCCAATCTTGGTAGTTGTCAGGAGGGCCGAAGATGAAGATCTTGCAGCCGTCGTTCCAGATGTCGTCCAGAAGGTTGTCCATTCCACCAAGCATCACACCGTGGTCGATGTACGTATCGATCCACTGTCGAATCACCTTCTTGGCTGATCCGAAGTCCATGCTGATGCCGTTCTCGTCTACGCCGCCAGGGAGCTCGTAGGCCTGGAGGTGAAACTTTGCCTTCCACGAATGGCCATGCAAGTTCTCACACTTGCCACCCAGGAAAGGTAACCTGTGAGCGGTCTCGAAGTTGTGTTCTACTGCGATGCTCACCTGACCCATGACCATTAAAGTCTCCTCAAGTCTAACGCAAGATCTTTTAGAGCTGTCGCTCTGTGCGCTGAGCTGTGACAAAAGCTGTCTATCGCGAGTCTAGCTATGGACAAAGCACGGAAAATCCAGCGCTCAACGAGATAGATTTTCCGTGCTTTCTGTCAGCTCGCGACCCAGGCCTTGTGGTAGTCCTGGTCGGTCATCTTGTACCACTCGGCACTGTCGTCAGGAACGACGAACCAGTCCGTGTTGTTCAGGACGATGATCGGGGATCCTGGATTACGAACGTATAGAGTGTTCGGGTCACTACCATTCACGACGTGGTTCTGTCCAGCGTACTGGGACGCGTCTGAGGGAACCAGTCCTAGCCAGGTCTGGAAGGCAGCCAGGTTCGTCGTGTCGTATTGCAGAGCGACTGCCGTCGCCAGCTTCTGAGTAACGTTGACCGTCATTACTCTCCTTCGTATTCGGTCGGATCCAGGACATTTGCGAGCACGAACGCTTCCTTGCGCTCCACGCAGGTGCCACACTTGCCACAGTGAACGTCGCCACCCTTGTAGCATGACCACGTCTCTGAGTAGTTAATGTTGTACCGCTCCGTGCCCATGGCCACGATGTCCGCCTTGGAAACAGTGAGCCAGGGCGCGAAGATCTGGAACTGCGGATGGATGAATCCTTGGTTGGCGATGTGCAGTACAGCCTCGAGCGTCCGTACGAACTCTGGGCGGCAGTCCGGATAGACAGCGTGGTCACCAGCGTGCACACCCAGACCTAGAAGCCAGCCATCACCGTTGATACAGGCCGCAGCAGCGATGCTGGCCATGATCATGTTACGGTTCGGGACGACTGTCTGCTTCATGCTCTCGGCCTCGTAGTGACCTTCGGGCACCTCACGACTACCCACCAGAGCAGACCTCGTCAGCAATGTACTGACACTGGTCAGGTCGACAACCTTCCACCCCAGGTCTAGCTTCTCGACGTGGTCACGAACGTAGCCGAGCTCCTTCTTGTGCTTCTGTCCGTAGTCGAAGGACAGGACCATCAGGTCCTTGTCGATGTCGTACAGATGGTACAGCATCGTGATGCTGTCCATTCCACCACTCACCACGGCGACGTTAGTCAAAGGAAGGCACCTTCTTTTTCTTTTCGACGGGAAAGAAACGCTGTGACCGGCCTTGCTTACCGTGATCACGAATCAACCCACGCTGGATCAAGGTCTGGAAAATGTTACCTGCATCTCTGGAGGTCAAGTGGTAGCTCTGCATTAGGCGTGAACGTGAAACGCCCGGGTTCTTCACAATAGCATTTAGGATCTTTTCCATCTCACGTTCATTGGTAGTGACGCCAATACTATTGACTACCTGGTTCGTATAGTCACGCCACTGCTCTACAAACCGGATTGCGTAGAGCATGTCAATGAGTTCTATGTCGATGGTCAATCCTGGCTCAGTCAGGTTACGGCTCGCTGCAGCTAACATAGCCGCCTTAAGTCCTGACTTGCATAGTCGGTCGTACGTCGGTGTCATGATCTCTGGCTGGTCTGCCTTGAGTCCTGCCTTCATCATGTCCTGTTCAAGCAGGTTGTACCGTGCCCATGCTTCCGGTGTCAGCTGAGCATCCCAGGTAGTCGGACCAGAGAAGACAAGCTTCGAACCTTGACGCGTTAGAGTCGGCTCAGTGAAGTAGTGTTCACGAAGTCTCTTCATGTCACCAAGGATGAAGTTCCGCCCTGTGGAGTCTTTGTGCGTCGGTGGACCGAGCGGTTGGACACGCGTCACATCTGACTCTGCCGTGATGAAGACGAAGCGAGGAATGAATCCTGAACTGACATGTTCAGTTGTTAGCAAGCTACATACCTTGTTCTTAATGCCGCCAGCGAATAACATCAGAACTGGATCCTTAACCTCGATGACCTCCTTCTTCAGTACACGCTTTTGTAACTTACCATCGTACAACTTGGTAAGCGTCTCTGCCATGCCTGCGTAGTAGTCCTTCTTGTTCAACGCGTCCAGTAGTCCGCTGAACTCGTCGCGAAGAAAGATCGACGGTTGACTAGGCCTGGTAGAGAGGGAAGACATCAGTCCCTCGATCGAACCATCGGTCGCCAAGATGGCACTGCTGTCCACCTCCTCGATCAGATCCATTGCAATGTCCATCGCTGTTGACTTGCGGGTCAGCGTGGTATCTGCCAGGATCATAAACCACAGGTTGGGCTTCATTGTGCCGAACGATGTAGGCAGACGTACAGCTCCCCCAAGCAAAGCGGACAGAATGATAAATGCTCCTGCTTGATGGTACTGTGGAGCTGCGTCACCAAGTGAGCTTGCCCACTTGATGTAGTCGTCTACGAAGGTGGTGTAGCCTTCAAGTTGTGTTCGTTCACGGTCAATGAGAAGAGGCGATAGGTGAATCTCGGCTGGTGCGAGTAGCTTCTGGTTCTCCTGATGCCTTGCCCATGCCTTGCAGACGTCCTTCCAGAGTTGCAGCTCTGTACGTCCGTCACGTTTGAACTTGTTGCACTTCGAATCACGTGCAACGATGAACACTTCTTCCTTACTCAAGCCCGACTCGAAGCACATCATGTGGAGATTCCACAGGGTCTTGCTCCAGTCTTGTCCCTTGTCCGGCTCAATGGTAAAGTGGACGAAGGCTTGAGGAGGCAGGTCGTTGTCATACTTCTCGAGAAGCTCTTCGCCCGTGAGATCTGGTAGAGCTTCGGGCATCTTCTCTTCTACACCGGAAGTCTGTGCTAGTACGGGGTACTTGGCAAAGTCTTCCATGCGGTACTTAGTTGAACTATGTGATATAAGTGCTACAGGCACCTCGTCGTATTCCGGCTTGCGGTTGTAAGTGCCGGGGATACGCATTAGCTGGGTGAGGTCCCAACCACTCTTATCCGCTCCTTGGAATGCGTGGTAGTATGCGATCCGCTTGCTAATGCTCTCTGCATCGTACGGATCAAGAGGATCTTCGAATGCCCAGTATGCCTGGTAACGATTGGGTGAAGTCTGAACTACTAGTGTAGGCTTCACGATACAGTTACTGGGATGGCACTCGTCAAGGTCCGACCAGGCGGATGTACAGACAGCGACGCTATCCTTGTTTCTCTTGGGGCGTGACAGTAGCTGCGGACAGAAGTAGACGTTGTGTGTCGCCGACATCAAGTCGATGCGCTCGTCAACCTTATCCTGCTCTTCAGGCCACTGGTAGAACTCCTCTTTGAAGTTCTCCATGTCAGGCCGAATGAATGCGATGCAGAGATAACCTGTCGCCTGCCCGAAGAGATGGGAAAGGAAAGAGTTATAGATCAACTTACCATCCCTTTCGGACTAAGGAGGTGAGCGGCACCATGTTCGGTCGGTTAAGGAATCCGCTAACGGGGAGAGCCCCGCTCACCAGTTCAGTTACGGCAGGAGCGAGCCGGACTTCTTCTTGCCTCCGACCGAAGCACCCTCGGTCCAGGCCTTGATGCCCTTGATCTCGTTGCTCTCGTCGTAGGTCTTGTCACCGACCGTACGCTCGGGTCGGATCGACACGCGAACGATGACGTCACGGGAAATCAGGTCCTCGGCATCGGGCACGGTGAACTCGCCGGAACGGATGTCGTACCCAAGAGCCTTCATCAGCTGCGCGAAGGTGTAGAGAGCACCTTCGAACAGCATGCAGTTCGTCCAGACCCTCTTGTCCGAGTACTCGCCATCCTGCACGGTGAACTCGATGGCCCAGTACGGCTTGCCATTGTTCTTCTCGGACTGCGACTCACGCAGGTCGATGTCCGTGATCTTGACATGATACTCGCCGCGAGGAATGGGCTTCCTGGCCTCGCTGGAGGCCTCCTCGCTGGAGAAGTTGACCTTCAGATCCATGTTAGTTTCCCGTTTCGTTTTCCTGGTTGATGTATTTCATGATTTCCGCCATGGTCGGTTCGATCATGACCTGCGGAAGCTTTCCAGTACGGTCCTTTGCAGTGCAGGTATCCGTAGCCTGGGACAGCACGAGCCGGGTCTGCCGAGTCTCGTTGTCGACTTCCATCTCACGCATGTACATGAAGACGACGATGTCGAGGAAGGCAGCAACCTCCTTGGCCAACTTACCCGACAGGCTGGGCTCCTTAATGAGCATACCTGTCTTCTGATCCTTCTCGACCTTGACCAGTGCTGTGAAGATGGTGTTGTAGGGCAGGTCACGGAACGCGCGGACGAACTTTCGCATCTGCTCCAAGTTGATGCCCCACTCACGCATGGACGGTACATCGACGTCGCGGCTCTCGCCCTTGTCCTCGACGAGCTTCTGCATGATACCGTACATGTTGAACTTCTGGACCTCGGTCAGCGAGTCCAGAATGATAGTGCGGTACTTGTGATTGCCTGCGTACAGCTCATCGTAGACGAGCTGCATGTCCTTCCAGGACGTCACACGTACGGTATCACAGTTCGGGTAGGTGTGCTTGAGGGTTTCGCTTCCACCTTCGAAGTCCACAACGAGGACGGAACGCATCTCAGGCACGTCATCAGCTGATCCGGCCAGGCGGGTCTTGCCTACACCGCTGTCGCCATAGACCAGAATGTTCAGGTGCGATTCTCTCTGCCCTGCCTTGAATACCTTCAAGCCGGCAAAGTTGGACGGGGTGAGTAATTCAGGCACGGCACGCTCCATATGTGAAGACGACGACTAGAACCAGGACGGCTACTATGCAGTAAAGCCGGTAGAGCGTATGACTCACTCATTACCCTTGGACTCAGTGGAAGGGACCTTGTCCTCCCAATAATGATACTTGCGCTTATCGAACATCGTTTCCAGGGTATACAGAAAGTCCTCGCCTTGGTTCGCACCGATGCATGGCTGCCTGAAGGCACATGTAGTACATCCGAACCGTCCTGCATTGGGATAAACTCGCAGGTGCGGATCGGTCATGTCCAGCGCTTCCATCAAGATGTTCCGCGCCGCTTGCTTCAGTTCTGTCTCGTTCCTGTGGACCATGTGTCGCTGATGGAAGACGCCTCCGTTCTCCTTCAGCCACTCCAGGTACTCGTCGTAGGCACCCATGACGTAGGCACCGTTGTCATTCTCCTCAACCGTCTTCTTGTACAGGTCGTAGTTAGTGTTCTGGTTCTTTGAGACACTATACAGGCAACCCAGTCGACGACGAGTCATAGGCTCAGGCTCTTCGGGAAAACCCTTCCGCTGTTCGTGGTAGATAAACCCGGCGATGCGAAGACCCATACTCCACAGGGCCCAACAGTAGCGCGTGATCTGGTCATCGATGAGAAGGAACTCATCCCTATCACCAGCAAGCTGAGCTGCGGTCTTCCAGTCCACGATCCAGTAGCGACCGTCAACGCCTTCGAAGATCGCATCGATTCGACCACCGTAGGTAACAGGTAGACCTTGCCAGCTAGCGGTTGTACCGTCAGGGAAGATAAGACACCTGGTAATAGGTGCCCACTGCGACTCGGAGTAGCGGGTGTCCCAGTATGCTTTCCACCTGTTGAGGCAGGTGCTGCATTCACACCAGAGCTGGTCGCCGTTGTCCGGGTTAGTAATTGGCACCTCGAAGGCGATTTCGACCTTGCGGGGGATCAGGTTGACATCGAGAACGGGTGAAACCTCTTCGGCGTGGTACTGAATCATCCCTTCGCCGAGAGTCATACGCTCTTCGTAGTCCTTGGCAACCTCCGGATCGAGGTCGCGCCTGGCAATATTGTTCTTCTCGCAGTAGTTATCGAGCTGGCTCATGCACTTCTTGCGAAAGGTCTGTACGGCCAGATTCGTTACGACGTCACGAGGCTTGTCCCACAAGGTCGGCTCGTAGAACTTTTCCATCGCACTGTGGTATGCTGTGCCAAACTCAAGCGGCTTGGCTGTCGTACGCGGGTACCAGAACTCACGGAAGATCCAGTTCCACCTGCGTCGGCATCCTCGGAAGGACTTCGACTCGCTGGTGTGCAACGAGTGCACCAGCTTCGCGTCGATGTAGTCCTGAACAGTCAGGAGCGTCATGCTCGAACCTCACGTTTGGTTCACTGAACTGCTTACATATCTATTATATATGGTCTCATCGTGGGAAATCAACGGTGACTTTTGATGTCACTTGAGACCGGTCAGAATATGCAGCCGCGGTGAGAAGCTCATGCCATGGTAAAGAGCGCGCTCCAGAACAGCATTGGTACTCTGGTTTGTGGTATTCGGAGTCGCACCCATTGGCATGATCCAGAAGTCATTACGGTTGCAGTTTAGCTCTTCGCATAACGCAAGTGCCGTATCCACGTCATCGATAGAGGCGCAGACGATCTTGAAGCAGGCCTTCCCTTGCTTCACGTAGTTTGCATACTGCCTGAGAGTACCCATCTTGATACGCTTCGAAGAAGCATCCAGAGGGGAGATAAGTGCGGAGGTGATCTTGGGGGACACGGAGAAGTGGGAGACGAGGTCAGCAACCTCTGGACGAACTAGTCGAGTGCCATTGGTCTCAATGTGGACGTCGAAACAGTCATGAACTAGGGTTCGTAGTAGCGCCCTAAAGCCTGCTTTGTCCTGGTGGATCAAGGGCTCACCGCCCGAGATGACCACAATGGACGCCCAGCTACCTAAGGCGTCGTTCGCGTCAGCAATCGCTTCAGCCTCGACGGCAGGATTCTCCTTCTCCAGGTTGTAGTTGGCCTTGTCCCAGGTCTGCTTCGTGTCGCAGTTGGTACAGTGCAAGTTGCACAGACCCAGACGGATGAAGTTGACAACTCGTCCCATGTACGGGCCCTCACCCTGGATAGTCGGACCGAAGACCTCGTTGAGGGGTAGTGTCATGTCCACAGGAGCTCCTAGTCGGCCCAGAAGTCGATGATGAATTGGCTGGCCTTGATAATCTGGATGTGACCATCGTCGTGCAGGAGCTGAATGTACTGGATGCCGCCGAACTGGTCGGACGTGATATCGTGGTCCAGCACATGCTTCTTGATGACGTGCAGTTCCTGACCGTTGTGGTACTCAATCTGCATGTAGCCAGGAGTCGCCGACCCGTTGTGTCTACGCAGAGTATGATCCTCGAATTGCGCCTGCGGACCGTACTCCTTTACCGGACCGTTCTTCTTGACCCAGTCCCATGTCTCGAAGAAACCCATCAGCTTCCTTCCTTGGCCAACGTGAAGTCGCCATCGCCGCGATATTCAGGGGCCTGTGGAGTCTTTGCCAGAAGGTTTCGCCCGAGTGCCTGGAACCAATGCTCCCCTCGAGCCCATGCTCGAGTAGGCTTCCCACACAGGCTGTGAACCCACCAGCCGTACTTCTTCCCCCTGGTGAACTTCCTGTTCTTGCCATCGGTGCAATCGCAGAACTTCGTCGGCATCTGATAGACGGCACGAACCTCAGGCGCGAAGTGACGCATCGAGGCATCTTCATTCGATACGACTCCGAGGATGCCAGTATCCTGACAGGCAGTGACGAAGGTGTCAGCCTTCTCATTGTCGTCGAAGGAAACCAGAACGTACCTAGCCATCAGTACTGCCACCATTCCTTTGTGTCTGCGATGATGGTGCAGTTCACAGGGAAGCGATCCCTAAAGTGTTCGGGCACTTCACCACCATACCAGACGTTGTGACTTACCACATGTGACTGGTCGCTATGCAGTTCGAACTCGTAGCGTGCACCTCCGAAACCGAGTCCTGCCTTGTGTTTCTTCCACTGCTCTTCGGTCGGTTCTGGACCAGTTGTGTACAGTTGCCACTTGTTGTCGATGAATCGTTCCCTGGCAGCCAAGTACTTCTCGGTCCAGAACCAGCACTTGGAGCAGAGACTATTTTCCTTCAGCTTGTCCTTATCGTAGCGGTTCTCGAGTTCGCCTCGCTGGCCACACTCCTTGCAGACGATGGTCTCTTGGCCCATCAAGTGTGCTACATCACCCCAGCACTTGATGTGGTCAGGTGCGTTGATGAACTCGGTGCCTATTAGTGTGGTCTGGTCCTCACCGAGCGCAGTGAATTGGAAGTTTGTACCATCGTTGTTACACTTCCAGTAGAACTTTTCCCCCGCAGGTGTCGTGTATGCCTCGCCAACCTTCACAGCAGCCCCTGTTCCACGAACAGTCTCTCCAGGTGCGGATTGCGCTTGATGCAGCGACGCGTTCCCCTCTCTGCGGGACTCATCTTGTAGTCACCGTTCCAGTTAAGCTGGGCATCGATCACGATCCAACTAATCATGGCTGTGATAATTCCCGCAGTTGCGAAGCACAAGTACGCGTAGAAGACAGTCATCCCCACTCCTCGAATGCAACCTCGACGGTGTCCTGGTAGTTCTTAAGCTCGTCGCACTGCTGCTTGATCAGGTCTGCGAGCTCGTCTGCGTGTCCCTGGAAGTAGCCATAGACAGCGTTCTCGACGTCGTCTGTAGTCGGGTCGTCCGTCTCGGTCAGGACGTCGATTCCCGTTTCATCGGTGTTGATCTGAATCGTAGCAACAACGGTCACGATCGGCATTACTTGATTCCCTTCCCGAACCTGAAGCACTTGCCGTGCTCGTCCTTGATGTGCACGCCCCGACACGCATCGCCGGTACCGTGCATGTGTACCTCGACCTGATCGTAGTCGCCTACGTTGATCGATCGGCGACCCTGTACGATGCACTCGGCCTTGTTGACGATCTTCTCGTTGAAGATGTAGTACCGTCGGATACGAGGCCCTTCGGGTACCTTCAACTTATGTTTTGCTTGCTTCATATCTTTATTATATATGGTCTCCTCGCGGGTTATCAAGCCTCAGTTTTGGGTGCGTAGAGAGACCTCAGTAGGTCTATCTTGTGTTTGACAGAACGGTACTTGATTCGTTCGTTGTCAGGAAGGTCCTTGAAGGCGTACTTCTCGGCACCAGTCGGAGCACCGTTCAGCATCTTCTGTTGAATACTGATCTCCTCGAAGGCTTCGAAGGCGATCTGGGCTAGCGTCAACATGTTCTTCATTGTCAGGTTGTCGATGTTGCCCTTGCTATCGTATCGTGGGTTCTCAACCATACTCGTGCTGAAGTCGTCGAGTAGTTCGAGTATGCCCGCCCGTATGGGTTGGATGCTATTCACAGAAACTCTCCCAGTGCCTGTGTACGCTGTTGTGCGATCTGGTAATCCAAGACGGAGTCGCCGAGGATTTGCTGAAGCCACGTCCACTGCTCCTGCAACTGTTGGTGCCTACCAAGGTCTACGGTGTTCCTGGCCATAATGTCCGTGACCTGTACTGCATTCTTCTGCCCAACCCTGTGGAGACGGTCCTCCGCTTGCCTGTTGATTGCCTGCTTCCACGATCGATCAATGAACACGATGTGCGAAGACCGTGTCAGAGTGATGCCCACTCCGCCTGCTTGGACAGTACCGGCAATGCACTTCAGCTTTCCGGCCTGGAACCGATTGATGTAGTTATACCGTGCGCGCTCCTCGATGTCGCCTGTGAGGAGTCCGTACGGCATACCTTCCTTCATCATGTGTTGCGCGAGCAAGTTGATCGACGACTTGAACTGCGAAAAGACTACCACAGGCTCATCGCTGTCCTCAAGCAGGTCCATGACGGCCTTGATCTTCACGGAAGGATCGATGATATTGTATCGAACAGCTTGGACAACGCGCCACTTCCAGTTGTGATTCGGATCGAAGTGTCGTTGCTTGTCGTACAGTTCGGTGTCTCTATTCGGATCCCACCGACGATTCAGTTCCTTCTTGCGGTAGTCCTCATGCTGAATGGAACCTACTGCGAACTGTTGCAGGCGAACCAGACGTGAGATGGCCTGAGGCGCAGGGAGTGGAACTTCTTCCCCCCTATTATTGGTCACCCAGGTCAGTTGCTTCTTACGGATCTCGTCGTAGGCCTTCCGCTGCTGAGGAGTCAGATCTACCCACATCGTGGTATAGTACTTCTCCGGAAGATCCTTCAGAACCTCTTCTTTGCGCCTACGTAGGTAGAAGGGTTTGATATCCCGAAGCAGCTTGTCAACGTTCTTGACACCCTTGATCTTGTGGTACCCCTGCGGTGTCGTTTCGTATTCGACGTGCTCCTTGTAGAAGCGCCAGTACGACGTGTACTCACGCGGGCGGAGCCAATGTAAAATACTCCACAGGTCGTGAGGCTTGCTGTCGGCAGGCGTACCAGAGGCGCCAAACTTGTGTTCAGGGCGCATCATCTTGAGGGCACGTGTCATCTGGCTCTTGCGGTTCTTGGCCCGGTGGATCTCGTCGCCAATGACGTTGAACCATTCCGTACGTGCCAGAGCTTCCTGCACTAGGCGGAGAGCATCCCAGTGAATGAGGTAGATCTGGTAGTTCTGCTTCAGGGCAAGCTTGAACGCTTCCCGGTCCTTCGGGTTGATGCAGTACACCTTCAGGCCAGGAACAGTCCACGCGTAGTGATCTTCCCAGCTTCCGAGTACACCGAGTGGTGCAGTGACCAAGGTCTTGGATCTCGTCGTACCCTTGTTTAGGCGCCACTCACGGTCCGTTGCGATTGCCTCGAGAGTCTTTCCCAGACCCATGTCGTCGCCACAGAGAACGTGGTCGATGTCCTTGAACTTCTGAAGGGCCTCTTCCTGGAAAGGGAAGAGTTCATACCCCTTCTTCAGTTGCGTCTCCAGAGTCAGCACTGAGTAGCCTCCTCTCGTCTTCTGCAGATAGCGTTGTGCTGATCACCTGTGCAAAGCTCTTGTCGTCGTGGCCTTGCTTGCCGAGGTACATGCCGAACGAAAGCGCATTGATAATCGTACTTACCTGCATACGTGCAGCTGCGTCGATCTTGCCTTCCTGGTAGAGCTCCTTCGCACTATCTTGACCCTGTATGAATAGAAACTCTGCCATGGCTGAAAGTGCGAGAGGTACAAGGGTCATATCGATCTCTACCCAAATCTTAAACTCCCTGTTGATCAGGTCCAGATCCTTCTGGATTGCTGCTTGCTGTTCCGGAGTCAGATCCGGAATTGGTATCTGTGACATTAGCACCTAACCATAATTCGCCGATGACGTTACCCGTTACACGACAAATCCAGAGTGACACCCATGCCTCACCCCGCTTCTCGTGCTTCATGCCTAAGTTGCTGTAGCCGTGCCACTTGTGACATGCCCTACAGTACTTACCATCTTGCGGATCAGCACTCTGGCTCGGAGGTGTCCAGTCTGCTCCCTGCCACTTCTTCCGTCTCCGGTATAGCTTCTTGCCGCCCTCTAACCATGACGGCGTCGGCCTCGGCGATGTTGATGACCAATCGTCCACAGGCACACCTGACTTTCTGGAAGTGTCTGCGCCTGATGTGATAGTGAACTAGTTGTGGTCTGAACCCCCGCGCACGCGCGTAGTCACTGATCGAAGCGGTCGTCTGCTCCTCGAGAGCATCCTCACGCTCGTCGGCTTCCATCGCTGCCAGCATCTCTTCGATGTTCATACCGACTCGTCGAGTTCACGGCGTGACTTCAGCATCGGATGGTTCTTCAGGAAACCTTCGGTCGGCGCTTCCGGGTCGATCGCGATCTTGAACGCGCCGCTGTCCCCTTTGGGGTAGAACGCCTTAGTGTAATCTTCGCCAAGACGGACCTGTTGGCCGAGAATACTCATGATCGTCATGGGCCTGTAGCCCTCTTCGTCCATAACCGAGCCTTCCAGACCGAATTCTTCTGCGGCTGCCTCTGACAGCTCCTCCAGCAGATTCTGGTACATTCGCATCTGTTCCAGCACGTTCTTCATGGCAGTGAGCTTGTTCACCATTTCTTTTCCTCCTCTCTATAATTATATAGGTACCTCAAAGTACCTTTCAAGTCACGAAGCTCGAGAGCTCTAAGCTCAGCTAGCTCCTAGACTATCGAATAGACTAAATCTAAGGTAGTTCTACTGAGATGAATCCTAAGCCCCTATGTAACTCGTTGAGGCTTAGGATTCACTCTCGTAGACTAGCTTAGACTTAGCTACGCTTGATGTCTTCCCCATACGATCCGTATAGTGCCTTGATCTGCCGCTCACGTTCATCACCGGAGACTCCCCGATCCAGAACCGGGTATGCCTTCGGCTTGGCCCGAATGATCTCAGGCGCCTCCTCGGCGGGAAGGCTTCCGTCGAGCATGACGGTGATCACCCATCCGGTCTCGAACCAGACGCATCGCTGGTTCTTACAAATCATGGTAATCGCCTTTTTGGTGAAGTCCTGAGTGGGTCTGATGCCCTCTTGCTCACCTGACTCACCACACTTGCTGCACCGCTGACGGCGTTCTAGTTCCGACTCAGCCACTAGCCCTCCCTCGTCCCGGTCGGCTCGGCGAGCTTGTCAAGGTCGAACTCCCCTGCCTTGACGCCCTTGATGAAAGCATCCCACTCGTGGAAGAAGAAAGAGGCCTCGCTACCGTCTTCGTCACTCACGGTGATGAGGTCAGTGAGTGGGTCCTTGGACACCTTCACGCAGCCACCATCCTCGCAGAAACTACTGATCTTGCCGCTTCCTGGTCTGCCATCATCGCCCTGTGGAATCACGATGCCTCCTCCGACGCCAAGTTGGCGAGCATGCGCTCCACACGCTCGAGCCGTGTGTTCACGTCTGCAAGCTGTCCCTGCAGCTGCGACGCCTTGCTGTTGGTACGAACCTTGCCCTTGGCGTTGAACAGCTCCTCAGTCGGGGCTGTGATCAACTCCCAAATCGAAGGGTGCGTGCCGCCTCCGCGGGTGATCTGTGCGATGCAACCCATACGCATCAAGTTGTTGCGAACACCCGTGAAGTATGGAACGGCAAGCTTGCAGTCCTCGTTGATAAGCTTCGTCAGAAAGCCGGTCCAGATGCGTCGAGGCGGACCCTCGCCATTCTGAACCAGCTCCGCCGTCTTGTGCATAGCGTTGTACACCTGAACGCAGTGGTTGAACATCTGCGGCATCGGGTCAGTCATTTACTTACCTCCTTATCTTCTATTATATAGGAACCCCTAACGGGAAATCAAGAGGAAAAAGAAAGCCCGCAATGTCACCGCTACGCCGATGCTGACGCCGTGTAACATTGCGGGCCTTATCTCCCATCCCGATCCCCACCGGGTTGAAGGAGCTCAACATGCCAGTTGACCTTATGCTCTCGGGAAGACATTAGGTGATGGGCGTGAAGAGCTCCAGCGCGTTAGCCTGACTCGAACCGTCCGCACGGGGGGCACAGTTGGGGTTGTGCAACGGACCGATGTACTCCATCCCGCGAAGTACATCTGAGGCTGCCGACCATGCTCACGGGGGCAAGCATTTCGGGTAACGCTCCACAGACCTGACTCGGGGTCGGTACCGGAAGGGATTTACAGTACCGACGCTTTCAGGTCCGCTAACGGGAAGCTGCTATTGTGTCGGTTGACACTGCATCCGATCAACGTTAGCACTTCGCCGGTGATGAGCCGACTTCGACAGGTAATCAGCCTGTACTTCCCTGCTAACGGCGACTGGCTTTCCGATCCACTGTAACGTTGCTTACGCTAACGTCCGAGGGTTAGGGAGTTTCAGTCGCCTGCTTCCGGTAGGCACAATCCCGGGGAACGAGTGTGCCTACCTTGTGCCCTTAGAGGAATCGAACCCCCGTCTTCTCATCACTCCTCGGCACCTGGGTGCCTCTGGCCGGGTGATGCGATGCTCTGCCACTGAGCTATTGGGCTTGACCGACGATGAGGAGGGCTTGTCGACAACACTCCTCACCGCCGACGTTTCACTCCGCCTCTTCGGCGACCTCATCGTCCGACTCGCCCGCGGGACCAGCCTGCAGGTTGTCCGACTTCTTCGGCGCAGCCTTCTTCGAAGCGGCGTTCGCCTTGCGCTCGGCCGCCCGAGCCGACTTTGCAGCCCACCAATCCAGGCCGTCCTCCAGCTTGAACGCCCTGCGGGAGACGCCGTTGCTGTCCTCGACCTGGATGAGATCGCCG
>Ga0137419_10000107_pt1 | contig 22918 bp, 29 predicted proteins | sample CZODoug3_1_2_16f_FD_108279 | JGI IMG/M metagenome (GOLD analysis project Ga0137419, IMG submission 108279) | Vadose zone soil fungal communities from Angelo Coast Range Reserve, California, USA - CZODoug3_1_2_16fungal (Illumina Assembly) | ecosystem: Environmental > Terrestrial > Soil > Vadose... | reverse complement strand
GCTTCCCAGCCCAACGTCCGGGCGCTTGCGCCGCGCCGCGCGTTCACCGCGATCGCGGTGAACGCGCGGCGCGGCGCAAGCGCCCGGACGTTGGGCTGGGAAGCGCTGCCGACCGGCGAGGAGGTGTCGAGCGCCGGCAAGCTGCTCGGGCCCCGGAGCTACGGGCACACCGGCTGGACCGGCACCTCGCTGTGGATCGATCCCGGTCGCGGATTGTTCGTCCTGCTGCTCACGAATCGTGCGTACGCGCCGCGCGGCCACTCCTTCACGACGTTGAAGGAAGTTCGCGGTCACGTGGCCGACGCCGCCGCGAAGGCCGCCGATGGGCGTTGATGCGGGCCCGACCGTGATCTACGACGGTGAGTGCGGCATCTGCCGGCAGTCGGTCGACCTGCTCAAGCGTTGGGACCGGGAACACGTACTGCGGTACGTGCCGTTTCAGGACGAAGCCGCCGTGGCGCGCTTCCACATCGCGCTGCCGGCGCTCGCGGCGGCGATGCATCTCGTGTTCCCCGATGGTCGCGCGTTCGCCGGCGCCGACGCGGTGCCCGAGATGCTCCGGCTCTTGCCGGGCAAGCGGTGGCTCGCGGTGTGGTTCCGAATTCCCGGAGCCATGCCGCTGGCGCGCCGCCTGTACGCCTGGGTCGCCGCGCGACGCCGTTGTCTGGTGCGCGGCGCGCAGCCCCGCTAGGTTCGCCATGATATGAAGAGGAGGCAGTCGTAGCATGTCTACCGCCGTAAACGCCGAGACCGTCCGCCAGGCACTCCGCCAGGTGAAAGACCCCGAGCTCGATCTCAACATCATGGACCTGGGATTGGTCTATGACGTCGAGGTCGAGGATGGGACCGTGCGCATCGAAATGACGCTCACGTCCCCCGGGTGTCCGGCGGGGCCGATGATCACGAACGACGCGCACAAGGCGGTGCGCGCGCTCGAAGGCGTGAAGGATGTGAATATCGAGATCGTGTGGGAGCCCTACTGGACCCCGGAGAAGATCGAGCCGAAGGTCCGCGCGATGATGGGGTTCTAGCGCAGCGCTTCGAGCATCACGTCGCCGAGCACGCCCGCCTGCCAGCGCCGGAGCTCCCCGACTTGGGCGAGCCCGGCGCGGTCTCTTGGGACGGCCCGCGCTACTGCTTCCAACGTCGTCCGACCACACAGCACGCCGGGATCGATCTTCAGCTCTGCGGCAACGCGATTGCGCACCGCCTTGAGACGCTCGACACGGCCGTCGAACGCCGGGTCCTTCGGGGCTCGAGCGGAACGCTCGAGTCGGGGCAGCTCGCGCTCGGGCAACGCGCGGCCCCGCGCCACCCCTTCAAGCAGGGCGGGACCGTGACGCCGCGCCAGTGACGCGGGCACGTCCTTGAGCTTCGCGAGGTCCTCCGCCGCACTCGGCATCGCCTTACTGATGGCGAGGAGTGAATCGTTCCCGATCACGCGGAACGGCGCCTTGTCGTCCCGTTCCGCAACCGTCTCGCGCCAGCGGTGCAGCTCCCTGAAGACGGCAAGGGCGCGAGGTGGAAGACCCTTCGCGCCCTTTACTCGCAGGTACCCGTCGGCGTCGCCTTCGGCGACGCCGGTCCAACGCAAGCCCTCGAGGCGCGTAAACTCCTCACTGGCCCAGTCGAAACGGCCCAGCTCGCGCAGGCGCTGCTCGAGCGCGTCGCGCAGGGCGAGCAGGTGGCGGGTGTCCTCGGCTGCGTAGGCCAGCATCGGCGGCGGCAGGGGCCGCTGGGACCAGTCGGCTTTCTGATGTTCTTTCGCGAGTTTCACGCCCGCGTACTTCTCGAGCAGGGCGGCGAGGCCGATCGCCGGTTCGCCGGCGAGCTGCGCCGCGATGCGGGTATCGAAGAGCCGCGCGGCCCGGAAGGCATAGTCGCGGTCGAGCACGCGCAGGTCGTAGTCGGCGTCGTGGAACGTCTTCTCGATCCCCGAGTCGGCGAGCACGGCTCCCACGGGAGAGAGATCGGTGACGGCCAGGGGATCGATGAGCGCCGTGCGGTCCGCGGTCGAGATCTGGATCAAGTAGATCCGGTCGCGATAGCGGTGAAAGCTGGCGGCCTCGGTGTCCACCGCGATGCGCGGCGCGCGGCGCACTGCGGCGATCAGCTCCGCGAGGGCATCGGGCTGCGCTACGTAACTATCCACGCAGGACCCGCTTTACTCCGGCTTCGCCAACCGCTCCATACCGGCGGCGATTTCTTCCAGCGCTTTGGCCAGGGTCTTGTAGAATTCGGCGTCGGGGGCCTGCGGTGCGCCACCCAGCGGGTCGCCCGCGCACTTCCGGGCCGCTCGAGCTGCATGTCGGATGTAGTCGGTCGCGATGTGCATCGCGCAACTCCGCTTCAGGAGATGTCGTGGACGCAGCAGCGTTCGCTTCAAAGATACGTAGCGCCTTTGCGCAATGCAGTCTGGGCGCCTGGCCGACGCCGCTCGACGCGGCACCGGCGCTCGCCCGCGCGACCGGTGCCGCCGCGCTGTGGCTGAAGCGCGAGGATCTCGCGGGCGGCAACAAGGTTCGCGGCCTCGAGTTCTTGCTCGCCGACGCGCACCCCGGGACCGTCTTCGTCACCGTGGGCGGCACGGGGTCGTCCCATTGTCTCGCGACGGCGATTCATGCCCGCCGCCTCGGTGCTCGCATCGTCCTGGCGCAATTTCCGCAGCCTGCAACCGACGCGAGTCGCGTCGTCGCCGAGGCGACGACACGCGCCGCCGACATCGTGGTGCATGCGCGCTCGCAGCTGACGTTGCCCTGGGCCGTGCTCCGCGCCTTGGTCCACGCACGCCGGTTGGGCGCGCCCCGTTGGATTCCGGGAGGTGGCGCGCATCCGCGCGCCGTGGTCGGCCATCTGCTGGCGACGCTCGAGCTGCCGGCACAGATCGATGAGTCCCCCGATGCGATCGTTGTGCCCCTCGGCACCGGCGGCACTGCCGCGGGGATTCTGTTGGGCGTCGCGTACCTGGGTTGGCCGACGCGCGTCGTGGCCGTACGCGTCGCGCCTCGCTTTGTCGCGAATCGGTGGCGTACGAATCGACTTGCACGGAGGACGGCTCGGCTCCTTGAAGCACTGGATCCACAGTTCCGCATTCCGCGTTCCGCGTTCCGCGTCGAGGTGGTGGACGGGCTGGGCGCCGGCTACGGTGCGCCATCGCCCGCGGGCGAACGCGCTCGTCTCGTGGCCGCGGGGCATGGCCTCCGGCTCGACCCGACGTACGGCGCGAAAGCGTTTGCGGCGATTCCCGCGCAGCAGCGCGTCGTGTTTTGGAATACGTTTGCATGGCCGTGAGCGCGCTCCCCACCGTCGACCTGACTGTCTACCCATTCGAGTGTGATGCGTTCGGGCACTTGAACGAGGCGTCGTTCCTCGCGCTGTTCGAACGCGCGCGCTGGGATGCGCTCGCGAAGGGCCCCGGGATGGACCTGTTCAAGCGCAATCACGTCTGGCCCGCCGTCCGCAAGGCGACGGTGGACTACCGCGCCGCGGCGTTCCCCGGCGACGTGCTCAGCGTGGAGACGGTGTTGACGGACCGGGGCACGACGAGCTTCACGATCCAGCATGTCGCGAAGCGACACGCCGACGGGGTGCTGATCGCCGAGGCGTCGTTGGTCTTCGTGTGCATCGACCGCGTGGGCCGGCCGACCCCGATTCCCGAAGAGGTATCGCGGGCGCTGGGTGGCCCCCGCGGCACCGCTCGCGACCCGCTGCGGGTGGCGGCGGACGGCGCCGAGCTGGCGGTGGAAGTGCGTGGCGAGGGCGCGCCGGTCGTGTTCATCCACGGGTTCCCGTTCGACCGGACCATGTGGCGTCACCAGCTCGCCGGGCTCTCGCGCTGGAAGCGGATCGCGTTGGACCTTCGCGGCGCGGGCGCCTCGAGCGCGCCGGCGGACGGGTACTCGGTGGCGCGCTACGCCGACGACGTCGTGCACGTGCTCGACACGTTGGGAATCGATCGCGCGGTCGTCTGCGGTCTTTCGTTAGGCGGCTACATCCTGTTCGATCTGCTGCGTCGTCACGCCGGACGGGTACGCGCAGCGGTGTTCTGTAACACGAAAGCGACCGCGGATTCGCCCGAGGCGAAGCGCGGCCGCGATGAGATGGCCGCGCTCGCGGAGCGGGAGGGCGTCGGCGCGGTCGCCGAGCGGCTGCTGCCGCAGCTGCTGGCGCCGGCCACCGTCGCGGCCCAGCCCGACGTTGCGGCACACGTGAGGGATATGATCGGCCGGACGCCGCTTCCCGGGCTCGTGGGAGCGCTGCGCGCGTTGCGCGACAGACCTGACTCGACACCAATGCTCGGCGCGATCGGCGTGCCGGTGCTCGCGGTGGCCGGTGAAGAAGACAAGATCGCTCCGGTGGACGTCATGCGGGCGATGGCCGCGGCGATTCCGGGCGCGCAGTTCGCCGTCATCCCGGCCGCGGGGCACCTGGCGCCACTCGAGCAACCGCTCGCGACGAGCCGCGTCATAGCGGACTTCCTCGACGCTGTCCGCTGAAGTAGCCTTCCCCAATGCCTCCCCCCAAGAGCCCCGACACCGAGCCGACACGGCAAGGATTCGTCGGCTACATCCACGTCGAGGGCCTGCAGTGGCGCGTCATGGTGCGGCTGCGTCTCGAGGACGAGGCGTGGTGGCGCGGCCGCCTCTGGTTTTCGGAGGCCGGCGGAACTGAAGTGTGGGACAAGGAAGAGATCTTCGGACGGAGCCCCGAGGAGCTGCTACGCCAGGCGCGGAGCGTCGCAGCTGAAGCACTGATCGGCCGTTTCCGCGCGTCGTACGACGACCGGCGCCGCTACTTCGCGCTGCGCGCCATCATGGACGACCTGATCGAAAAGGCGCGCGCGCTGAACCGTATCGCCGTGCGCGCGGCCGCGGGCGAAGCGGATCCCGCGCGCGCGCGCGCCGACTTGGATCGGATCCAACAGGAGATGCAGGCACTTGTCGCCGGGTTGCGTGAGGTCGCGGCGAAAGAGGGACGACTAGTCGGTTAAGAGCCCTTCCGCTGCGGCTTGCCGGGCGGGGTGGCGCTCGTGAACACGTCGCGGTTCTTCGCGATGTAGTCCTTCCACTGCGGCGGCGTGTCTTCTTCCGGGAAAATCGCCGTGACGGGGCACTCCGGCTCGCATGCGCCGCAGTCGATGCACTCGTCAGGGTGGATGTACAACATGTCCTCGCCCTCGTAGATGCAGTCCACCGGACAGACATCCACGCAGGACCGATCCTTCACATTGATGCACGGCTCTGCAATGATGTAGGGCATGTGTCCGCCAAACCTAGACTGACGGATATCCCAGTCAAGACTCCGGTTTTTGAGATACTCTCAGGTATCTGAGATACCGAAGAGTCTCCCGTTCGCATAGAGGAAGGCCACCGCCCGGGCCACGACTTCCCGGTCGCGGACGATGTCGCGATGGCCCAATCCCGTTGTCGTGACGAGCTCGGCGCCCGGCCACGCGGCCGCGATCGCCGCTCCGTCATCGTAGGGGACCGTAACATCCTCGCGGTCGTGGACGACGAGCAAGGGTGCCCTCAGGCTCGCCGCCAGGCGGGGAACGTTCAGATCCGGACCAGCGGACGCGGAGACGAGCTTCACTGCGCTGTCGCATGGCCTCGAGGGCGGCGGGTCCGACGGCGAGGAGCTTGGCGAAGTCCTGCGCGAAGCGCGCCGGGTCAGCCGCCGGCGCAAGGAAGACGGCGCGCTCGACCTGCAGGCCACCAGACATCGCCAGCGTAGTCGCCGAGCCGCCCATGGAGTGCGCCACGATCCCGTAGAACGACCCAGCCTCTGCGGCGACGGCGGCCAGGGCGCGGGCGAATTGGGGCATGGAGCTCAGCTTCCCGTCTGACGCGCCGTGACCCGGTGCGTCGAAGGTGACCACTGAGAACCCGCTCGCGACCAATGGCGCGACGAAGGGCGCCGCGAGGGGGCCGCCGCGACCCCCCCAGCCATGGACCAGGGCGATGACAGGACCGGAACCCCAAGCCCAGGCCGACACCCGGCCTTCCTCCACGCGGACGCGGAACGGTCGGCCTGTCGCCAGGATGTCGCGCACCGAGGGCGTGAGCGTCGTACGCGGCGGGGTGAAGAAGAGGCGCTCCGCGAGAGCGGCACCGAGGCGCGGGGCCATGCGCTCGAGCGCACGCATCGCAACGCGCGTCGCCCGAAGCTGGAGACTCATGGGAGTAAGGCCTCGAATGCGTGGCGCGCGCGGGCCTCGGCTTTCGGATCCCGCAGCAGCCGGTGCGCGTGATGATAGGCGAGCATGACGCCGTACATGTCGTGGGCGAACTGATCGGGATCGGCATCGGCCGGGAATTGGCCCGCTTCGATTCCCTTGCGGTAAGACGTCGCCATGACGCCGAGCCAATCGCGCTGCAGCTGCTCGAGTCGATCGCGCACCGGTCCGGTCTTGTCGTCGAGCTCTGTGGCGGCGGCGACGAATAAGCAGCCGCCCGGCATGGGGCTCGAGCGCGCCCAGTCGAGCCACTTCTCGAAAATGGCGCGGAGGCGCGGCATGCCGCGGGGCTGGGCGAGCGCGGGCCGGATGACAGCCTCGACGAAGCGCTCCGCGGCGTGGTCCAAGACCTGGACTTGGAGCGCTTCCTTGGATTTGAAGTGACCGAAGAGGCCGCTCTTCGAGAGATCGAGATCGTCGGCGAGGGTGCCGATGGTGAGGCCGCCGAGTCCCACGCGGCTCGCGAGCGCGACGGCGCGCTCGAGGACGGCGTGCTTGGTGACGGCGCCTTTGGTAGTGGTGACCATGGGACGCAAAAAAGCACGACCGTTCGTTTCTGTCAATGGGGGGGAGTGTTGCGATTCCGATTCCAACTGGTATCGTAGATACCAGTGGGAATCATTCGTCAGAAGCGCAAAGTCGAGACGCGGGCGATGCTCATCGAGGCGGGCCTCAAGGTCTTCTCGGAGCGCGGCATCGAGCTCGCCACCCTGGACGACGTCGCGGCGACCGCCGGCTTCACGAAGGGCGCGATTTACCGCCACTTCCCATCGAAGGGCGCCTTCCTCCTCGGTCTCTTCGAGCAGTATGCCGCGGTCGCCCGGTCCGGAGCCGCGGCGCGGCAGGCGCCCTGGTTCGTTCCTCTGACGATTCAATTCGCCTCGCAGGCGACACGGGACCCGCTCCTCAGGCGCCGCTTCGCCATCGTGCTGGCCGAAGCTCCGGACGGCGGGTCCCCCGACGGTCACCTCTTGAAGGCGCTCGCCCGGATATGGCCGTCCTCGTAGACCTGAGCCACGAGATCGAGCACGGGATGGTCACGTATCGCGGCCTCCTGGCGCCCACGATCAGCGACTGGCTTTCGCGTGATGCCTCGCGCGCGCGGTACGCAGCCGGCACGACTTTCCAGATCGGCAAGATCGAGCTACTGGCGAACACCGGCACGTATATCGACGCACCCTTTCATCGTTACGGCGACCGCGCCGATGTCGCGGGCTATGCGCTCGAGTCGGTCGCCGATCTCGAGGGTGTCGTGGTGCGCGCGACGAAACGCGCCACGCGCGGCCTCGACCCGGCGTGGTTTCGCCAAGACGTGCGTGGCAAGGCGGTGTTAGTGCACACAGGCTGGGACGCCCATTGGCGCACCGACACGTATTCGGCTGGTGAGCATCCCTTCCTGACGCGCGCGGCCGCCGAGCATCTCGTCCAGGCGGGCGCGGTGCTCGTGGGCATCGATTCGCTCAACATCGACGACGACAAGGACGGCACGCGCCCCGCTCACACGATTCTGCTCGGCGCTGGCGTCGCCATCGTGGAGCACATGACCAACCTGGGATCGCTACCCGATGCAGGCTTCCGATTCTTTGCGGCGCCCCCCAAGGTGAAGGGGATGGGGAGCTTCCCGGTGCGGGCGTTCGCGCTGAAGCAGGAGTGAATGATGAATCTTCCCCCGGCTACACTAATCGTCGTGCTCATTGCGGCATGGTACGTGATGATCCCTTGGAAGGTGTGGAAGGAGATGAAGCCCCAAGGCGCGTGGGACATGGAGTCGTTCGATCCCGGCCAGCACGGCAGCGTCGCGCAAGCCACCGCGTTCCTCGCCACCAATGTCTCCCCGCTCATCGCGCAGGGGTTTCGCCAGGTCGCGGACCTGGTCCACCTCGGCCCGATGAACACGACTCGTGTCGCTGTCCTCACGCATCCCGACGAGGATGTGGTCGCAACCGTCGTTGTCGTCGCCACCCTTCGGGGGTCGCAGGCCGCCATGGTGGAGTTCACGGCGGTGCTCGTGAGCGGGACCGTTTTCGACGTGAACAACTCCCCGGTGTTGGGGGCGTTCGGCCGCAGTCCCGATCATGTGACCTATCGCTTCCCAGGTGTGCGCGATCCCCAGCGCCTGCATCGCATCGCTCAAGCGCTGCTGCGGCGGGACTTCGGCTCAGCGGCGTTGCGGCGCCAGGACCTGAGCGACCCCGCGGCGTTCCTCAAAGCGGCCACCGATCGGGAGTTTCAGCGCCAGGTGAGAACGGGATACTATCGCTTCGACACACGCACGGGCCGATATGCCCAGACCCTCAAAGGCGCGTACCTGATGGCGTGGAAGCTGATGTTTCCGTTCAAGACCATTCGTAAAGCCCTATACGCCCAGAAAGCCCGCCGCGTATTGCAGGAGATCGGCATGGACCGCCCAGGGTTATGACTGTTAGGGCGCTCCAAGTTAGTGTGCTTGAACCCGCACGTCCCTGACGGGTCTCACGACGCTACCGCAACAGCGTCGTGAACCATGAAAGCCCACTTGGTAGAAACGCTAGCAGCGCTCGGTTCTCTGGCAGCGTGTGGGATCAGCGACCCGAAGGATCTCGGCACGCTCAGTTTCGAACTCCGCACCGATACGGCGTCCGGGCAGCCGATGCCGATCGAGCTGGTCGTCAGGACGGAAGACAGTCTCCTTGTCTAAAACACGTTCTGCAGGGTAGCGTAGGCTTCGGTATGGACGTAGTGGCGGTGAATCTCACGCATACCGACCTGCCGGGAGACACGTGCATACCCTCGAACGGTCCTTTCGAATTCCGTTATCCGATCGGGTTCGGGCCCGTCAGAAACGACAATCCGTTCTTCCTGACGTTCGAGCGTGCCGCGTGGTCGATCGATACATCGTTATCGTGTCCGACACCGCGATAGATATCGCTCGGTTGCGGTCGGCCTTTACACACGCGAACGCGACGCACGTGCCGCGGTAGATTTGAGGAGACTAACACGACCACGACGCGCATCGTCATTGCCGCGCTGCTCGGCGCCGCGGCTCCGTGCCTCTCTTAGTCGGCCGGTACGGCCTCCCGTGAATTCCGCCGCTGGGCCTCCCTGAGACCGAGGGACCGCTCGATCTCGCGCGTGATGTGCATCGAGCAGAACTTCGGCCCGCACATCGCGCAAAACTCGGCGCTCTTGAAGTACTCGGCGGGGAGCGCCTCGTCGTGCAGCTCGCGCGCCCGGGCCGGATCGAGCGACAACCGGAACTGCTCGTTCCAGTCGAACGCATAGCGGGCCCGCGACAGCGCGTCGTCTCGATCCGTGGCGCCGGGCCGGCGGCGCGAGATGTCCGCCGCGTGGGCGGCGATCTTGTAAGCGATCACGCCTTCCCGCACTTCTTCGGCATTGGGGAGGCCGAGGTGTTCCTTGCGGGTCACGTAGCAGAGCATGTCCGCGCCGAACCAGCCGATCATCGCCGCGCCGATCGCGGACGTGATGTGGTCGTACCCGGGCGCGACGTCCGTGACGAGCGGACCGAGCGTGTAGAACGGCGCCTCGTGACACAGCTCCTTCTGCAACCGCACGTTCACTTCGATCTGATGCATGGGAATGTGCCCCGGGCCTTCGATCATCACCTGGACGTCGCGCTGCCACGCCCGCTCCGTCAACTCGCCCAGCACGCTCAGCTCCGCGAGCTGCGCCTTGTCCGTCGCGTCGGCGATCGAGCCCGGCCGCAGCCCGTCGCCCAATGACAGCGTAACGTCGTATTCACGGGCGATCTCGAGGAGACGATCGTAGTGCTCGTACAGCGGGTTCTGCTTGCCGTGCTGCGTCATCCAGTAGGCCATGAGCGACCCGCCGCGACTCACGATGCCGGTGACCCGGCCCAAGGCGAGCCCCACGTGCTCCCGCAGGATCCCGGCGTGCACCGTGATGTAATCGACGCCCTGCTTCGCCTGGTGCTCGATGTTGTCGAAGATGTGATCGACCGTCAGCGTCGTGATGTCGCCCGTGATCTGGATCGCCTGATAGATCGGCACGGTGCCGATCGGCACGGGCGACGCGGCGATGATCGCCTCGCGGATCGCATCGATGTTGCCGCCGGTCGAGAGATCCATCACCGTGTCGGCGCCGTAGTGCACGGCGTGATGGAGCTTCTCGAGCTCGCCGTCGATGTTCGACTCGACCGCCGAGTTGCCGATGTTGGCGTTGATCTTCACCGAGGCGACTTTGCCGATCGCCATCGGATCGAGACGCTGTGCCAGGTGATTGACGTTGGCGGGGATGATGAGCCGGCCGATCGCGACTTCGTCGCGAATCGTCTCCGGCGGGAGACTCTCCCGCTCGGCGACGCGGCGCATTTCCGGGGTGATCGTGCCCTGACGGGCGTGGTACATCTGGGTGCGGCAGGTCATACGGACTCCCTTCGCCGGTATTAACCGGATCAGGTTCTGAGGGTGTGATCTCAGCCCGCGAGTGCGCGGGCACCCCTGTCGATGAGCAATTCAATCTAACTAGGCATTCACCTCGCGCGGCTTTGGCGCGCCGTAGCGCTCCGCCGCGTCGTGCAACTTCTCCCACTCGGACCGGAACGCGAACGGATCGTTCCCGCTGGCGCGGTCCACGGCGAGGATGCCGTCCAGGTGGTCGATCTCGTGCTGTAGCAACTCGGCCATCGGTCCTTCGAGCTCCATCGTGTGGCTCTCACCATCGAGATCCTGATACGTAAGCGTCGCGCGGTAGGCGCGCGTCACGCGAACCAGCAGGTTCGGGAACGAGAAGCAGTCGTCCCACACGAGGAAGTCTTCGGACCCCACGTCCGTGATTTCCGGGTTGATCATCACCCAGCGTTTCTTCCCCTTGATCTCGACGAAAACCACCCGGACCGGCGCGCCGATCTGAGGGGCCGCCATCGCTCGGCCCATCTTGTGTTTGGCGCGCGCCGCCCGGAGCGTGTCGCGCAGGTCGTCCGCCACGAGGCGCACGGCCGGCGACTTCGGGTCTTTGACCCGTTCACAGCGGACCCTGAGGATCGGGTCGCCGAGCTGGCGAATACGGCGAATAGCCATGGGGGCCCTAATATCCTATCCTTTACGCGTATGTCCATATCCGGCGTGGTCTTGGCTGGGGGTCGGTCATCCCGCATGGGGTCTCCCAAGGCACTGCTGGACTTCCGCGGCCAGCCGTTCGTGGTCCGGATTCTGGAAGCCCTCGAAGCGCTCGACATCAAGACGCGGGTGGTGGTAGTGGGTCCCGACGCCCCCAGGATCCGGCCCGCCATCGCTGGTCACGAGTGCCTGATCGTTGAAAACAGCGACGTCGACGGCGGGCCGATCGCCTCCCTCCGGGCCGCGTTGCGGGCGCTACATGGGGTTCAGCCGAGCTGCGCCCTGGCCTGGCCGGTGGACCTGCCTCATGTCCGCGTCACCACCGTGGATCGTCTAGCTGAGACCTTTCGCCGGGGCGGCGGGAAGACCCCCGCCGTCGTACCCACGTTCGCCGAGCGGCGTGGTCATCCCGTCCTGTGGGGATCGGCACTCTTCGAGGAGCTGCTGACCAGCGACGCCGCGACTCGGCACGGGGCGCGGGCCGTGCTCCACGCTCACGCCACCGAAATCGCCTCCGTAGCGGTCGACGATCCCGCCGTCATCGACGACCTCAACACGCCGGAGGACTACGAGCGGCTGGTGCGGGAGCTGAACCGGGACATCTATTGATTCGAGCAACCACCGCGGGCCCGCTCAACTCGCCACTCGCCGCCGCGCCGGATGCCATCCTGGCGGTCGCCTATCTCACGGCATGGGCGGTGCCCGGCGCATTTGCAAGCAGCTCGATCGGGACGCTGATGCTGCTGATCGAGATCGAAGCCCTCGTCGTGATGACCGCGGTCACGGTGTCCGAGTTCTTTCTTTCGGATCGGGGCATCGAGTTTTTCGGCGTCTTGGTGCTGGTTCTCCTCGCGACCATTGTCGTAAAGGAGTTCCTGAACTATGGGTTCTGGTGGCCGCTCGTAGCGTTCGCTGGACTGTTGTTCAACCGGTTGCAAAGCCTGCTGAGGGGCCAGGTCGCCGATCTGGAGGTGCGTGTAACGCTACGGGTTGCTGCGATCTGGTCGCTCGTGGCGTACCTCGGCGCCGCGCTGGCGAGCCGCTTTCTCCCGACCCTCGGCGCTGGGCTCGACGTCGCGGCCATCGCCGAGCATGCGCGCTGGTGTGGCGCTCCCAACGAACTCGCCTGGTTTCTGTTCGGGAGCGGGAAGGAGCCTCCGAAGCCGTGGATGTGGTGTGTCGCGCCCCACCGGGCGTTGGCGTGCGGCTTCCTGTATTTCACGGCGACGGCTGTGCACACGGTTCGCGTACGCCGGATCGTCCTTTCTGGGGTGTCATCGGCGCCCTTAGATGGTTCGGTTGACAATCCCGACAAACTCACTTAGGATTCGCCTCTTGGGTGGCGGCCGCCACTCAACCTGCTGTCTGCTAAGGAGTTCCGGGACGCGATGACCGGTATCGAAGCCCAAGTCCAGCAACCGTACAAGTACGGGTTCGTCACCGACATCGAGTCCGATGTCGTGCCGGCTGGCCTGAACGAGGACGTCGTCCGGCTGATCTCGGCCAAGAAGGGCGAACCCGCCTGGATGGTCGATTGGCGGCTCAAGGCGTACCGCAATTGGCTCAAGATGGAAGAGCCCCACTGGCCCAACGTCCAGTACGGGCCCATCGACTACCAGGCGATCAGCTACTACGCCGCCCCCAAAAAGCTTCCCAAGCTCGATTCGCTCGACCAGGTCGATCCGAAACTGGTCGCCACGTTCGAGAAGCTCGGGATCCCCATTGAAGAGCAGAAGCGGCTGACGGGGGTCGCGGTCGATGCCGTGTTCGACAGCGTGTCGGTGGCGACCACGTTCCAGGCGGAGCTCGCCAAGTTCGGCGTGATCTTCTGTCCGATCTCCGAGGCGATCAGGAAGCACCCCGAGCTCGTGCAGAAGTACCTCGGCACGGTCGTACCCTACAACGACAATTTCTTCGCGGCCCTGAACTCCGCGGTCTACACCGACGGCTCGTTCGTGTACGTCCCCAAGGGCGTGCGCTGTCCGATGGAGCTGTCGACCTACTTCCGCATCAACGCCTCCGCGACGGGCCAGTTCGAGCGCACCCTGATCATTGCCGACGAGGGCAGCCACGTCAGCTACCTCGAGGGCTGCTCGGCGCCGATGCGCGACGAGAACCAGTTGCACGCCGCGGTCGTCGAGCTCGTCGCACTCGACAACGCGACGATCAAGTACTCTACGATCCAGAACTGGTATCCCGGGGACGACGAGGGAAAGGGCGGCATCTACAACTTCGTCACCAAGCGCGGCAAGGCCGCCGGCAAGAACTCCAAGATTTCCTGGACGCAGGTCGAGACGGGCTCGGCGATCACGTGGAAGTATCCCGGCTGCATTCTCCAGGGCGACAATTCGATCGGCGAGTTCTACTCCGTGGCGGTGACGAGCCGCAAGCAGCAGGCCGACACCGGGACCAAGATGATCCACCTCGGCAAAAATACGCGCTCGACGATCGTGTCGAAGGGCATCTCGGCGGGGCGCGGACAGAACACGTATCGCGGTCTCGTGAAGATCATGAAGGGCGCCGAGGGCGCGCGGAACTACTCGCAGTGCGACTCGATGCTCATCGGCGACAAGTGCGGCGCGCATACGTTCCCGTACATCGACGTGCGCAACAACTCCGCGATCATGGAACACGAAGCCTCGACCTCGAAGATCGGCGAGGATCAGATCTTCTATCTCCGCCAGCGCGGCCTCTCGGCTGAGGACGCCGTGTCGATGATCGTCAACGGCTTCTGCAAGGAAGTCTTCAAGGAGCTGCCGATGGAGTTCGCTGTCGAAGCGACCCGGCTCCTGGGCATCAGTCTCGAAGGGAGCGTCGGGTGATGCTCGATGTAAAAGGGCTTCGCGTGTCGGTCGCTGGCACCGAGATCTTGCGGGGTGTCGATCTCACCGTCAAAGCCGGTGAGGTACACGCCATCATGGGACCGAACGGCTCCGGCAAGAGCACGCTCACGCAGGCACTGGCGGGCCATCCGGCCTACGCGGTCACCGCGGGCACCGCAACGTACGACGGCAAGGATCTGCTCGCGCTGAAGCCCGAGGAGCGGGCGCGCGAGGGCGTGTTTCTCGCGTTCCAGTACCCGGTCGAGATTCGCGGCATTACGAACTCGTACTTCCTGCGCTCGGCGGTGAACGCGGTGCGCAAGCCTCGCGGCCAGGAGGAGCTCGACCCGCTCGATTTCCTGCAGGTGCTCGAGGACAAGCTCAAAGAGATCGGCTGGGACGACACGCTGATGAACCGTCCCGTGAACGAGGGGTTCTCGGGCGGCGAAAAGAAGCGCAACGAGATCCTCCAACTCGCCGTGCTCGAGCCGCGCCTGGCGCTGCTCGATGAGACTGACTCGGGGCTCGACATCGACGCCCTCAAGACGGTGGCGAACGCCGTGAACAAACTGCGCGCGCCCGACCGGTCCTTTGTCATCGTCACGCACTACCAGCGGCTGCTGAACTTCATCACGCCGGACGTGGTCCACGTCCTGGCCGATGGCCGGATCGTCAAGTCGGGCGGGCCTGAATTGGCGCACGAATTGGAGGCCAAAGGCTACGACTGGCTGCGTACTGGCGCCTTGGTGTCGTGATGGTGGCGGTCGAGCGGTTGGTCCAGGCGTACCAAGCATTCGCGGCGAATGGCGCCTCGGGCGCGCCCGCGTGGCTCAAGGAGCTGCGCGCCGGCGGTATCGCGCGCTTCGGCGCGCTCGGCTTCCCGACGACCAAGCAGGAAGCGTGGCGCTTCACGAGCGTCGCCGCACTCACGGAAACCGAGTTCGAGCTCGCGCATCCCGCATCCCGCATCCCGCATCTCGACGCGATCAAGCCGTTCCTCCTCGGCGACGGCCCGCGACTGGTCTTCGTCAACGGCTTTCTGGCACGTTCTCTTTCGACGCCTCTTTCTGACGGCGTTCGCCTCGACGGTCTCGCGCAAGCGCTCGTCGATACGCCCGACCTCGTCCGTCAGCACCTCGGCAAGTACGCGGCCTTCGCCGATCGGCCCTTCGCGGCCCTCAACACCGCCTTCGCGCACGACGGCGCGTTCGTCCATGTGCCCGCGCGGACCGTTTTCGAGCAGCCCATCCAGCTGCTCTTTCTGGCCGTACCCAGCGGCACCGCCCCCCTCGTCTCTCACCCGCGCAACCTGATTGTCGTCGAGCGCGAAGCTCGCGTGAGCGTGGTCGAGACGTACGTAGCGCTGGACGGGGGCACGTACTGGACCAACGCCGTCACCGAAGTCGTCGCGGGTGATGGCGCGCGCGTCGACTGCTACCGGATCCAGCGCGAGAGCGATCGCGCCTACCACGTGGCGGTGACCGACGTACATCAGGGCCGCGACAGCATTGCGAACGTGCACGCCGTGTCATTCGGCGGTGCGTTGGCGCGCCACGATCTCCGCGGCACACTCGCGGGACCCGGTGGCTACCTGATTCTGAACGGCCTCTACGCGCTGACCGGTGACCAGCACGCCGATCACCACACCGCGATCGACCACGCGGCTCCGCACTGCGAGAGTCACGAGTATTTCAACGGCGTCCTCGACGACCGTTCGCGCGGCGTGTTTAACGGCCGCATCATCGTGCGTCCCGGCGCGCAGAAGACCGACTCGAAGCAGACGAACAACAACCTGCTGCTCTCCCGCGATGCGCACGCCGACAGCCAGCCGCAGCTCGAGATCTATGCCGACGACGTGAAGTGTACGCACGGCTCGACGGTCGGTCCGCTCGACCCCAAAGCGCTGTTCTACCTCGAGAGCCGCGGTATCGGTGAAGACGAGGCGCGCCGCCTGATGACCTACGGCTTCGCCGCCGAGATCCTGAACCGGATGGACATCGCGCCGCTGCGTGAGCAGCTCGACCGGATCGTGCGGGCCCGACTGGCGGAATAATGACCGACCTCGGGGACCTCTATCAGCAAACCATCCTCGACCACAACCGGAACCCGCGCAATTTCCGGGTGCTCGAGAATGCGACCCGCAGCGCCGAGGGCCACAACCCCAACTGCGGCGACCGCATCAAGGTGTTCGTGCAGCTGGACGGCGATACGATCAGCGACATCGGTTTTCAGATGCCCGACGGCGCGGGGTGCGCGATCTCCAAGGCCTCGGCGTCGCTCATGACGACCGCCGTGAAAGGGAAGCCCGTCGCCGAAGCGGAGACCTTGTTCCAGGCGTTCCGCGACATGCTGGCCGGCGGGGCGATCGCTCCGGGCAAGCTCGCCGCGTTCGGCGGCGTCCGCGCCTTCCCTGCCCGCGTGAAATGCGCGAACCTCGCGTGGCACGCGCTGCACGCCGCGCTGAAGAACCAGTCCGACCCCGTCACGACCGAATCGGCGCGGGACTTCTGATGCTCGATACCAACATCCGGGTCGACTTCCCGATTCTCGCGCGCAAGGAGCACGGCCACCGGCTCGTCTATCTCGACAACGCGGCGACGACGCAGAAGCCGCGCCAGGTCCTCGACGCGATCCTCAACTACTACAGCACCAGCAACGCCAACGTCCACCGCGGCGCCTATGGACTCGCCGTGGCCGCCACCGAGGCATACGAGGCGGCGCGCGTCGCCGTCGCTCGTTTCACCAACGCCTGGGCTACGGAGGCGGTCGTCTTCACTCGTGGGACGACCGAGGCGATCAACCTCGTGGCCGGGTCGTGGGGGCGGGCGAACGTGAAGGCCGGGGACACCGTGGTGGTCACGGCCATGGACCACCACTCGAACCTCGTCCCCTGGCAGATCCTCTGTGCCGAGAAGGGGGCGACGGTCCGGATGGTCGAAATCACCCCTGACGGGCGGATCGACCTGCTCGACTTCGGCCGCGCCCTGGAGGCCCGGCCCCGCCTGGTGGCCTTCCCGTACGTCTCGAACTCCCTGGGCACGGTCAATCCCGCCGTCGAGCTGACCAGGCTGGCCCATGCCGCCGGGGCGGTCGTCGTGGTGGACGGCGCGCAGGCGACGCCGCATCTAAAGGTCGACGTTCAGGCCTTGGGGTGCGATTTCTACGCCCTGTCGGGGCATAAAATGCTGGGGCCGATGGGAAGCGGGGCGCTGATTGCCAAGCCGGCGTTGCTCGAGGCGATGCCCCCGTACCATGGCGGGGGCGAGATGATCGAGCGCGTGTGGGACGACCATTCGACCTGGAACATGATCCCGCACAAGTTCGAGGGGGGCACCCCGAACGTCGAGGGCGCCGTCGGTCTCGCCGCGGCGATCGCCTACCTCGAGAAGATCGGGATGGACCGGATCGCGGAACACGAGCAAGCATTGGCGCGTGTGGCGATCGAGCGCTTGAGCCAGATCGAGGGTGTCACGATCTACGGCCCGAAAGATCATCGCGCCGGTGTCGTGCCGTTCACCTACGGCGACATCCATCCGCATGATCTCGCCACGATCCTCGATCGTGAGGGCGTCTGCGTTCGCGCCGGGCATCACTGCACGCAGCCGTTGATGCGCCGCCTCGGCGTTGCCGCGACGGCGCGCGCGTCCTTCTACATCTATAACGGCGTCGACGACATCGATGCGCTTGTGGCTGCAGTACGCAACGCGGGAGAGGTGTTCGGAGTTGTAACGGCCTAAGAGGTCCCCCTTCCCCCCTCTCTCGTCCCCGGTAGTTTCGGGGCCATGCCACCACCCATTGTCGCTGTCGATCACATCACCAAGCGGTTCTCCGGCCATACCGCGGTGGACGCGCTCTCGCTCTCCGTCCCTCCCGGAGTGATTTACGGTTTGCTCGGACCGAACGGCGCCGGGAAGAGCACGAGCATCCGCATGATCCTCAACATCTACGCGCCCGATAGCGGAACCGTCCGGCTCTTCGGCGAGACGGGGACCGGTCGCGACCACTCGGCGCGGATCGGCTACCTGCCCGAAGAGCGCGGCCTCTATCCGAAGATGCGTGTGCTGGATGTGCTGCTGTTCCTGGCGGAGCTAAAAGGTGTGGACCGCCGTACGGCTCGGACCAGGTCGCTGGAGTGGCTGGAGCGCATGGGGCTCTCCGACTGGCGCATGCGCAAGGTCAACGAGCTGTCGAAGGGTATGCAGCAGAAGGTGCAGTTCATCTCGACGATCCTCCACGAGCCGGACCTGCTGGTGATGGATGAAGCATTCTCGGGGCTCGACCCCGTGAACTCCCAAGTCCTGAAGGACACGATTCTCGACCTGCGCTCGCGCGGCAAGACGATCCTGTTCTCGACGCACATCATGGAGCAGGCGGAGAAGGTGTGCGACTATGTCTGCATCATCGCCCGGGGCAAGAAGCTGGTGGACGGCACGCTGGCGGACATCAAGCGGACGCATGGCGGGAAGCATCTGCTCGTCAACTTCGATGGGGCGCGCGGCGATGCCGACCGCATCTTCGCCGACCGGCGGCTGGTGGCGAAGGCCGACGCCTCGGGCCAGTTCGCCGAGCTCGAGTTGGCGGCCCAGGCGGACGCGCAGGAGATCCTCAAGGCACTCGTGACCTCCGGGGCGCGACTGTCCCGCTTCGAGCTGGCGGAGCCCTCGCTCAACAAGATCTTCGTCGATCTCGTGGGCCCAGACGCGGCGACGGCCGCGGCGCGGCCGGACGCGGAGGTGGCCCATGCGTAAGGTCCTGGCCGTCATTCGCCGCGAGTTCGTGGAGCGGGTGCGTCAGCGCTGGTTCTGGGCGATGGCGGTGCTCGGCCCCGTGTTCTTCGGGGCGCTGGTCATCTTGCCGGGGATGCTAATCGGCAAGACTACAGTTAAGCGCATTGCCGTAATGGACGGCACAACCTCGACGTTTGGGGCTCGCCTGACCGAGCGCTTGGACGCGGAGTCGTTGTTTATCGCGGTACGGGTTGCCGCCAGACCTGGCACCATCGACTCCGTACTCGTCGACTCGCTAAGAAATGCCGTCGACCGGAAGGAGCTGGACGGGTTCCTGATCGTCAGCGATGTCGCCGTCGACTCCGGTAAGGTGATGTACCGGGCGTCCAACGTGTCCTCGCCTGTGACCATCGGAAGTCTCGAGCACATCATCAGCGAGATGGTCAACGCCACACGACTCGAACGGGAAGGCGTGAACCCGGCGCTCGTGGCGAAGGCCCGCATCCCCGTTAATCTCGACTCGAAAAAGGTGTCGGGGGGCAAGGAGACGGGTGAGAGCGCGGGTCAGTCGTTTGCCCTCGCGTACTTCATGGGCATCATCCTCTACATGTCGATCCTGCTCTACGGCATCAACGTGATGAGCTCGGTGTTGGAGGAAAAGACCACCAAGATTGTGGAAGTGCTGGTCTCATCGTTGCGGCCGTTTCAGTTGTTGCTCGGCAAGGTGCTTGGCGTAGGCGCCGTGTCGATTTTTCAGTTCTTGATCTGGGGCGTGTCGACGAGACTGATCCTCTCGCAGCGCCGACACTTGCCCGGGGGCGGCGTGAACGACGGCGGATTCTTCCAAATGCCGCACGTCACTACCAATACAGCGGTCGTCTTCGGCTTGTACTTCCTCGGTGGGTTCTTGCTGTATTCGGCCATGTTCTCTGCCGTGGGCGCCATGTCGTCCAACGAGCAGGAAGCGCGTCAGGCGCAGCAGCCCGTGGTGATGCTCCTGGTCGCGTCGTTCATCAGCATGTTCGCGATGCTCAACGATCCGGCGTCCACGCTATCGGTCACCCTGTCGATGATTCCGTTCAGCGCGCCGATCGCGATGCCAGTTCGTTGGGCGGCGGGCAATCTGCCGATTGGGGAGATAGCGCTGTCGCTGGGGATTCTGGCGGTATCGATCTTGGGAGTGACATGGGTGGCGTCACGCATCTACCGGGTCGGGATACTCATGACGGGGAAGAGGCCGAACCTCAAAGAACTGGTTAGGTGGGTTAGGGCGGCCTAGGAAGGAGACGTCGAGGGAGACGCTGAGTCGCCGAGACGCTGAGTGGATGTGAGGCGTGAGGCGTAAGAAAGGCACGGCATGCGCGATTCGGATGCCGTGCCTTCTTCTTTGGCCACCTACCTTCGTGGCATGGCCCATTACAAGACACTCAAGGCGTGGCAACACGCACAGCGGCTCGCTATCGAGTGTGTCCGGATGTCGCGCGGGTTCCCCGACTACGAGCAGGGCGCCCTGGCCGATCAGCTGCGGCGCGCTTGTTATAGCGTTCCCCTCAACATCGCCGAAGGCAACACCAGGCAAGGCTCGCGTGAGTACCGGCGGTTTCTCGACACGGCCAGAGGTTCACTCGCGGAGGTCGAGACGATCGTCGAGATGGCCCGAGAACTGGGCTACGTAGGTCCTGCAGACTTCGGACGGCTCGAGGCCCTCGTAACGGAGACGGGGAAAACGCTCTACGGTCTACTCCGGAAAATCAGTAGCGCCACAGGACGTATCCCCACGCCTCGCCCCTCATAGCCACTCAGCGTCTCGGCGACTCGGCGTCTCCCTCGACGTCTCGGCGTCGGGGCCGGTATACTTCGACGCATGAGCGTGGACTACGACGTCATGGTTGTCGGAGCTGGCCATGCGGGGAGCGAGGCTGCAGCAATGGCTGCTCGTCTCGGGGCCAGGACGCTACTTCTTACATCTAACCTCGAAACCATCGGCCAGCTTTCCTGCAATCCCGCCATCGGCGGCATCGCCAAGGGCACTGTGGTCCGCGAAGTCGACGCCCTCGGTGGCCTCATGGGCCGCATCGCCGACCTGTCCACGATCCAGTTCCGCATGCTCAATCGGTCCAAGGGTCCGGCCGTCTGGGCCCCCCGCGCGCAGTGCGATCGCACCCTCTATCGCCGGGCCGCGCGCCAGCTGCTCGAAGGTTTCCCGTCGCTTGAGTTGGCCCAGGGCATGGTCACAAATCTGATCCTCGACGGGACGCGGATCGGCGGCGTCGAGACCGCCGACGGACGCCAGTTCCGCGCGCGGGCCGTCATCATCACCGCCGGGACATTCCTGCGCGGCCGGATTCACCTCGGCACCGACACACAGATTCCCGCGGGCCGCGCCGGCGACCAGCCGTCCGTGGAGCTTGCGCAAGTCATTGCTACACTTGGAATTACAGTATCACGCTTCAAGACCGGCACGCCGCCGCGCATCGACGGCCGGAGCGTCGACTGGTCCAAGGTCTCGCGTCAGGACGGCGACGAGGGGGAGTATCGCTTCTCGTTCCACACGCGCGCCGAGCGGCCGCGCCAGGTGCCGTGCTGGATTACATGGGCCGGGGAAGAAGTGAAGGAGATCATCCAGCGGCATCTCAAGGAGTCGGCGCTGTACGGCGGAGCGATCAGCGGACGGGGCCCGCGGTATTGCCCGTCGGTCGAGGACAAGATCGTCAAGTTCCCGGAGGCGAAGCGGCACCAGGTTTTCCTCGAGCCCGAGGGACTCGACACCCACGAGCTGTACGTGAACGGCCTCTCCACTTCCCTGCCCGTCGCTGTCCAGCTCGAGTTTCTGCATGCCGTCCCCGGGCTCGAGCGCGCACGCATGACGCGTCCCGGGTACGCGATCGAGTACGACTACTACCCACCCACCCAGTTGACCCCTTGGCTCGAGCTGAAGACCATCGAACACCTCTTCTTCGCGGGCCAGATCAACGGGACCACGGGTTATGAGGAAGCAGCTGGTCAGGGTGTGGTGGCCGGAATCAATGCCGTGCGCCGGATCCGGGGTCAGGAACCAGTGGTCCTGGGGCGCGACGACGCCTACATCGGTGTGCTAGTCGACGACCTCGTGACCCGCGGCGTGGACGAGCCCTATCGCCTCTTCACGTCCCGTTCGGAATTCCGGCTCCTCCTTCGTCAGGACAACGCGCTGCGTCGTCTCCTTCCGCTCGCCGAGCGGTTGGGACTGCTGACCGACGCGGAGCTGCGGGGGGCCGAGCGCCGGCTCGACGAGGAGGTGTCGATTTTGGCCGTCGCGCGTGAGACGACAATCACGCCGGCTCAGGCCGCACGTCCGCTCGAGGCGAGCGGGACCACACTCGCTGCCGGCGAGCGGATCGCTCTGCTCGCGAAGCGCCCCGGCGTTTCGCTCGGCGCGCTACTCGAGGCCGCGGGCGTCGCCGCTGCGTTCGCGCCCGAGGCAGTGCTCGCGGTGGAGATCGAGATCAAGTACGACGGCTACCTGGCGCGCGAGCGCGAGGCCGCAGCGCGGCTCGCGGAGCTGGCATCGTTCGCGCTGCCCGCTGACCTGCCCTACCGCGAGCTGCGCAGTCTCGCGACAGAAGCTCGACAGAAGCTTGATCAGGTCCGGCCCACGTCGTTGGCTCAGGCCGCCCGCGTGCCCGGCGTCTCCCCCAGCGACCTCCACAACCTCGTTCTTGAGGCGACGCGCTGGCGGCGCCGGGTCGCGTAAGCGCGTCCAAGTCGGTGTTTCACGTGAAACCTTGCTCTTTCGTTTCACGTGAAACCAACGTATATTGGACGCTCACGCAGCGCATACTATATAACTAATTGTAATTAAACGACTTACAAGATGTCACGCGTCATCGCCATCGCCAATCAAAAAGGCGGCGTCGGAAAAACGACGACCGCCGTGAACCTCGCCGCCTCGCTCGCGACTGCGGAGCGGAAAACGCTGCTCATCGACGCCGACCCGCAAGGCAACTCGACCAGCGGCGTCGGCATCGAGCGCGATCGCATTCGGCACTCGCTCTACGACTCCCTGCTCGATGGGCG
>Ga0137419_10000105_pt1 | contig 23003 bp, 24 predicted proteins | sample CZODoug3_1_2_16f_FD_108279 | JGI IMG/M metagenome (GOLD analysis project Ga0137419, IMG submission 108279) | Vadose zone soil fungal communities from Angelo Coast Range Reserve, California, USA - CZODoug3_1_2_16fungal (Illumina Assembly) | ecosystem: Environmental > Terrestrial > Soil > Vadose... | reverse complement strand
CGTCACCGTCAGCACGCGCCCAGGTGCGCGTCGAGAAAGTCCAGGCACTTCGTCCACGCGTCCCTCGCCGGCTCCTCGCGGAACGTCTTCGGGTTCATGAAGTTGAGGAAGGCGTGGCCGGCGCCCTCGTACATCTCGAAGGTTCGCGGCTTGCCGAGGCGATCGAGCTCGGCCCCGATCTTCTCGACGTCGTCGGGCGAGGGGTTGGCGTCCTCGCCCCCGAAGAATCCGATCAGGGGGCAGCCGATCTTCGCGGTCAGCGCGAACGGCGCGGGCCCGTCTCCCCAGGCCTTCATGATGTTGCCGCCGTAGAAGACGGCGGCGGCGGGGAAGACCGGGCTCGAGGCGGCCATCAGGTAGGTCACGCGCCCGCCCATGCAAAAGCCGAGGATCCCGACGTCGGTGACCGTCACGCCGGCGAGCGCGCGCACGTGCGCGACGGTCGCATCCACGTCGGCGACGATCTCGGCGTCGCGGAGCCGGCCGATGCGGGTCATCATGTCGGGCTCCGGCGGCTGCCGGTGGTAGAGATCCGGCGCGGCCGCGAGGTAACCGCGGGCCGCGAGGGCGCGCACGCGGTCCTGGATGAACTCGTCCACGCCGGGTCCGTGCTGGGCGACGACGACGGCGGGCAGCGTACCCGCCCCGCGCGGCAGGTCCAGGTACGTGCGCATCGGGTGTCCGTCGACGGTGAGCGTGTCCCAGCGGGGCATCGTCGCCTCCAGCCTATCTCCTGATACCGGCGCGCGATTATAGGCGCTGCGCACATCGATCACAAGCGGCGCCCATCCACCGCGGGGAGCCGCGTGTGGCACAATCCGGTCCGAAGCGTTCGACGGGTCGGTGCACCACGATCCACGCTGCCGACGGCGCTGATCGGGTGGCGTCGATCGGTCGCCACGAGGAGGCCGGACATGGAGGTTCTCGACCTCGACCGAGCGCGGGAGTTCTCGCCGGTGCATCACGTGCAGAAGCTCCTGACGGACACCCCCTTATGCTCCGTGAGCCTGGCGTGCTGGGAACCCGGACAGACGTCCCCCATCCATTGCCACCCTCACGCCGACGAGATCTACCATGTGCTCGAAGGGACGGGGCTCTTCAGGGATGGACGCGCCGAGCGCCACCTCGGTCCCGGAGGGACGGTGATCTTTCCCGCCGGAGAAGTGCATCAGGTCGAGAGCCTCACCCGCATGGTGCTGTACCGCGTCCAGGCGGGGATCGACCGGCATCCGGAGACCCTGGACTCATGGCCGGCTTGACCGCCGGCTGACCGAGTCTTCTGCCACAATCCCGTTCGGTCCGATTCGCGCCTTCTCAGGGAATTCCCTCCTCAACCCAGCCAGATCCATGAATGTTCCCCGTAGGAATCAGGCAAAGTCCTGAGGGCCGACACGCGCCAAGGCGTACAGTGTACGGAGCGGATGCTTGGAAGTGAGGTCCGAGGCATGGCGCCGCTGCGGCCCCTGAAACTCTGGGGCTTCCTGGTTCTTGCCGTCGTCTACGTCGTCGGCGGCGAGCTCGGGCTGCTGCTCGCTTTCGCTCACACCAACGTGACGGCGGTGTGGCCACCCACGGGTGTCGCACTGGCCGCGATGCTGCTGTTCGGCTACCGTGTGTGGCCGGCGATCCTCCTGGGGGCCTTCCTTGTGGCTGGCACGACCGTGGGATTCACCTGGACGTCGGTCGGCATCGGAGTCGGCCACACGCTCGAAGCCCTCCTGGGGGCCTTCCTCGCGACGCAGTTCGCGAACGGCAGGAACGCCTTCGATCGGGTGCGAGGCACCTTGAAATTTGTAGTCCTCGCGGGGCTGCTCAGCACGACGGTCGGCGCCACGGTCGGTGTGGTGAGCCTCACGCTCGGTGGCTCTGCGAGCTGGTATCGCTTCGCGGCCACATGGCTGCCGTGGTGGCTTGGCGACATGGCGGGCGCCATCGTGGTTGCGCCCCTCCTGATCCTCTGGGGAGTGGAACGCCGTCCGCGTCTCACCCGGACGGCGACGCTCGAGCTGACGGGCGTGCTCGGAGCCGTGGTCTTCGTCGGCTGGACCGTGTTCAATGATCTGCTCTCGCCGTGGGTCAGGAACGGTCCGCTCACGTTCCTGTGCCTGCCGCCGCTCGTGCTGGCTGCGTTCCGTTTCGGCCAGCGGGAGGTTGGGACGTCCATCGCCCTGCTGTCCGCGCTCGCCGTCTGGGGGACGGCGCACGGCTCGGGGCCCTTCGTCAGGAGCTCGACGAGCGAGTCACTGCTGGTGCTCGAGGTGTTCATCGTCACGCTGGTCCTGATGACCGCGCCGCTCGCGGCCGTGGTCCGAGGGCACGCGAAGGCCGAAGCGACGCTGGCCCAGGGCGCCGCCATCGTGTCGTCGTCGGACGACGCGATCTTCGGCAAGACACTCGACGGCATCATCACGGCCTGGAACGAGGGTGCCGAGAGGCTCTATGGGTATTCGGCCCGCGAGGCCATCGGCCAGCCGGTCTCGATGCTCATTCCGTCGGAGCTCGCCGACGAGCTGCCGAAGATCCTGGCGCGACTCGCGCGGGGCGAGCACGTGGACCACTACGAGACCGTGCGGATGACGAAGGACGGGCGCCGGCTCGACCTGTCCGTCACGGTGTCGCCGACCCTGGACGCCGACGGCCGGATCTTCGGCGCCTCCTCGATCGCCCGTGACATCTCACACCGGAAACAGGTCGAGGCGGCGACCCGCGAGCGAGACGCGCTGCGGTCGGTCACGAGCCTGGCCGCCGCCGCCGCGCACGAGATCAATACTCCGTTGGCCGTCGTCGTGGGCCACGCTCAACTCATGACCGGCGCGGTCGATCCCGCGGCGCGTCCGCGGGTCGACGAGATTCTCGAGGCCGCGGCGAGGATCGAGGAGATCGTCGCGCGCATGAAGCGCATCACCCGGATCGAGCTGATGAAGGGGTCCCTGGATCTGCCCGAGACTCTCGACATCAGGAAGTCGAGCGAGCCCGGAACCGACGGCTCCTGAGGCTACTTCCTCACCACTGCCCAGCCGAACGTTTGGAGATCCTTCATGACGCCATTCCGTACACGCCGCTCCCGGCGCCGGTGGTCGAACGCCGTCGGCGCCTGGTGCGCGCGACGCTGTGCCGCCCGACGATCGACGAGCACGTCCACGATCTCACCGGCGAAAACGTGCCTGTTGGCGAACACGTGCTTGAAGTAGGCGTACCGTGCCGATTCTGCGCGCGACACGATCAGGAGCAGGCGAGTCATGCTATTCACCGGAACGCTCCGACCTGGTGCCCTGCCATCCTCTGCTCAGACTCGTTGAGCACCTCCGTCAAGCTGTAGCCCTCCTGTAGCTCTCTCTGGTGTTTCCGGAAATGGGGGAAACACCGTATTTCCCGCGGGTAGAATACCTGACGAGGCCAACTCTGGGGCATTCTATCCGCGCCCTGCGGCCAACGGCGGCGGGCCGAGGGGCCCCAAAGCGGCACCGCGCATGGCCAGGAGCGCTCGCACGAGCTCGGACACCGCGCCGCGCGCGCCATCGTCGGCGAGGCGGCCATCGCGAAAGTGTGCGGACTCCAGATAGACGCTGGTGGGAGCGACGAGCGCGCCGAACCAGGCGAGCACCCCGCGCAGGTGCCAGTCGACGCCGAGATAGTGGTGGGGGCTGGCGCCCATCGCGACGATGCCCACCGGCTTACCGCGCAAGGCGTCGAGCGGCGTGAGGTCGAGCAGGTTCTTCAAGGCGCCGGTGAACGAGCCACGGTAGACGGGACTCGCCAGGAGCACCGCGTCGGCGTCATCAAGGCGCCGCACCACGGCAGCCGTGTCGTCGGCGAAGCGATCGAGCGGTCGGCCGTCAGCGAACGAGATCTTGTGGTCGGCCAGGTTGAGCAGCGAGGCGGACACGGCCGGCAGGGCCGCCGCCACCTCCACCGCCGCGGCGACCGCGGCGTGCAGCCGGCCCGCAGGCGTGACGCTACCGACCACCGCGAGGAACGTGACCATGCGCCGCGATGCTATATCGCGTCTCGGCGCGTTTCAATGAGCATCGCCGCCGGCGCGCTCTTCCTGACCGAGCGTCGCCCGTCTGCGGCCGATTCCCCTTGACTTATCCGTTCACGCTGCGGCATGTTCGCCGCACCTCGTGGGCGGTGCGCAGCACCTGCACGTCATGTCTAGACAGACAGGGAGAGCCAGGATGCCCGCAGACACGCCTCGCCGCATCGCCGTCCGTAGGCGCGTGAACCGCCGTGATTTTCTCAAGCGCGTGGGATGGGGTGGCGTCGGCGCGACGGCCCTCGTCGCCGGGGCGGGGCGGGCCAGGGTCGCCGCGGAGAGCGCCTCACCGTACCCCGACTGGATTCCGGCCAGCACCAAGCCCCCGAAGCGAGGGGGAATCCTCACATATGCGTCGCGGTGGGATCCGCCGGTGCTCGATCCGCGGCTGACGCAGTCGATCGGGCTCTACCAGTTCGCCGGGCTCACGAGCAACCGTCTCGTGCGTTATCAGTTCGCCGACGAGGCGACCAGTGCGAACGACCTCACGCTGAGGGGGGACCTCGCGGAGTCGTGGCTGGCGAGCGCCGACCATCGGACGTGGACGTTCAAGCTGCGCCAAGGCGTCAAGTGGCAGAACGTCCCGCCGCTGAACGGTCGCGAGCTGGTCGCGGCCGACGTCAAGGCCTGCTTCGAGGCTTACGCCAAGGAAGGGGTCCAGTCGTTCACGTTCCGCGAGGTCGAGGGGATGGAGACGCCGGACAAGCACACGCTACGTCTGCATCTCCACACACCCAACGTGTTCCTGCCGTATAACCTCGCCGAGCCCATCGCGATCGTCTTCGCCCGCGAGGTCCTGGAGGAGGACGGCGACCTCAAGAAGCGCCTGATCGGGACCGGGCCCTACCTCCTCAAGGAGCACACCCGCAAGGTGCGCGTGGTGCTCGTGCGGAACCCCGACTACTTCGACAAGGGTCGCCCGTACCTCGACGAGTACGTCATCCTCTCGACCCCGGATTCCGCCACCCGCATGGCGGCGTTTCGCACCGCTCAGAGCGACATCCTGCAGGTGTCGAGCCCCAGCGAGGTGGAAACGGTTCGCAAGACCAACCCCGCCTCGGTCGTGCAGGAGTACAAGAACACGCTGGCCCCGTTCGGGATCTCGCTCGCGCAGGACAGGCCTCCGTTCAACGACGTCCGCGTCAGGCGCGCGATCTCGATGGCCATCGACCGGCAGCAGCAAGTGGACACGGTGTACGAAGGGCACGGCATCGCGGGCTGGGGTGTCCCGTACATCTACTACCAGGACAAGATGCCGACCCTGTCGCAGCTTGGCCCCTGGTGGCAGTACAGGCCGGCCGAGGCGAAGAAGCTCCTCGTCGAGGCGGGGCACCCGAACGGCTTCTCGACGACGCTGTTCTACTACGAATACTTCCCGCAGATGACGTCCCAGGTCCAGCTCGTCCAGCAAGACCTCAAGAAGAACCTCAACGTCGACGTCAAGATCACCAAGCTCGACTACACGACCTACTACGGCCGCTATGCCGACAACAAATGGGACGGGATGTCCTGGGGGTTCCAGTCCGGTCACGCGGTCGGCCTGGACGAGCGGACGTACCACTACATGCACTCGAAGTCGACGAAGAACTTCTTCCGCGTGAACGATCCGGTGATCGATGAGCTGACCACGAAGCTGCGCCAGACGCCGGACCGCGCCGAGCAGCGCGTGATCACCAAGAAGATCGTCGATCGGGAATTCGATCAGGTGCTGCGGATGTGGATGCCGTACGACAACGGCTTCTTTCTCTTCCAGCCCCAGTTGCGGAACATGGCCTGCCCCCCTATCCGCCGTGTCGAGGGCTACGGCTCGTCGGCCATGGCCCGGGTCTGGCTCGACAAGTAGGGGAGGGGTCGGGGCGGGGCGCCTATGCAGAAGTACGTGATCCGCCGGCTCCTGTTGGCGATCCCCGTCCTCCTGCTGTCCTCGGTGATCGTGTTCGGGCTGATGCGCGTTATGCCGGGGGACGCGTTGACCGCGCTCATGGCCGAGTCCGGGAACGTCGGCGAGCGCGAGCTCCAGCAGGTGCGCAGGCAGCTGCGCCTGGACCTGCCGTATCACGAGCAGTACCTCCTCTGGCTCTGGCAGATGGTGAGCCTCAGCCCCGGCGACTCGATCTTCACGGGCGAGCCGATCGTCGTGAGTCTCCGAAAGGCGATCCCCGTCACGCTCGAGCTGGCGACGCTGGCCATGATCCTCGGGCTCGTCATCGCCATCCCGATAGGCGTGCTGTCGGCCACGCGCCAAGACACCCCGTCGGACTACGTCGGCCGCGTGGTCGCCGTGTCGGGCCTCTCACTCCCGGACTTCTGGCTGGCCACGCTCGTCATCACCTTCGCGGCGATCTTGTTCCACTGGATCCCGCCGATCGGCTACGTCAGCCTCTGGGAGTCACCGTGGCGCAATCTCCAGCAGTTCCTGCTGCCGGCGGCCGTGCTCGGGTTTCGCCTCTCGGCGGCCACGATGCGCATGACCCGCTCGACCGTGCTCGAGGTGCTGCGCGAGGACTACGTGCGCACGGCCTGGGCCAAGGGCCTCGGCGGGCGGATCGTCGTCTACAAGCACGCGCTGAAGAACGCCTTGATTCCGGTCGTCACCATCGTCGGTGGTCAGATGGCGACGCTCCTGGCGGGCACCGTGGTCGTGGAGACGATCTTCGCGCTGCCGGGAATGGGCCGGCTGACCGTGGAGGCGATCCTGTTCCGCGACTATCCCGTCGTGCAGACCAACGTCATGCTGGTCGCGGCGACGCTCGTCACCCTGAACCTGCTGGTGGACCTGACCTATGCGTGGCTGGACCCGCGGATCCGTTACCGGTAAGGGCGCGTAACGCCATGGCCATCGCGACGGCACGCGTCTCTAGATTCGAGGAGCAGCCGGTCCACACCGTGAGCCGCGGGGCGGCGCTGTGGGCCGTGATCAGGCGCAAGCCCCTCGGGATGACGTCGGCCGCCGTCCTCGTCCTGCTCGTGCTGACGGCGGTCTTCGCGGACGCACTGGCGCCATACGATCCGCTCGCGACCCAGCCGGAGATCCGGCTTTCTGCGCCGAGCCAGAGCCATCCGTTCGGCACGGACGACATCGGCCGCGATGTCCTGAGCCGTGTCATCCACGGCAGCCGGATCTCGCTGTGGGTCGGGCTCCTCGCCGTCGGTATCGGCACGGCCGCCGGCATGATCATCGGCCTCCTGTGCGGGTATTGCGAGGGACGACTCGATCTCCTGGTGCAGCGCCTGATGGACGCGATCCAGGCCATCCCGGGATTGATTCTTGCGCTGGCCATCGTGTCCGTTCTGAAGCCGAGCACGACGAACGCGATGCTGGCGATCGCCATCGTCATCATCCCGGGCAACTCACGCATCGTGCGCGGCGCGGTCATGTCGGCGAAGCAGAATCGTTACGTCGAGGCGGCACAGGCCATCGGCTGTCGCCATCCGCGCATCATCACGAGCCACATCCTCCCCAACGTGACGGCGCCGATCCTGATCATCGCCTCGATCTGGTTCGGGAACGCCATTCTGATCGAAGCGACGTTGAGCTTCTTGGGGGTGGGCACCCAGCCGCCGACGCCGTCCTGGGGCCTGATGCTGAGCAGCACAGGACGTGCGTTCATGGAGCAGGCGCCGTGGCTCGCGATCTTCCCGGGCCTCGCGATCAGCTTGGCGGTGCTGGGCTTCAATCTCTTCGGCGACACCCTGCGCGACGCGTGGGACCCGAAGCTCCGGCGCAGGGGCTGAGCGCGGGATTCGCGCCCGAACCTACGACTCTGCGAGAGAGGGAGCCGCGGGCAGAGCCGTGACTCCGCCGGGGCGGCGAGCACGCTGCGTGATCGCTCGCCGCCCCGGCAGATCCTCCGGGCTCAGGCCTTCAGCTGGTCGCGGATCGGCAGCCGCCGGATGCGCTTGCCGGTCGCGGCGAAGATCGCGTTGCACAATGCTGGCGCGATCGGCGGCACGCCCGGTTCGCCCACGCCACCGAGTGGCGCGTTGAAGTCCCCTGGCACCAGGTGTACCCGGATCTCACGGGGCGCGCCCTCCATGCGCAAGACCTCGTACGCGTTGTAGTTGTCTTGCTCCACGCGTCCGGCCTTGAAGCTGATCTCTTCCTTGGTGGCGAGGCTCACGCCCATGATGCACGCCCCCGCGAGCTGCGCGCGCACGCGGTCAGGGTTGACCTGGGCACCACAGTCCACGGCTACGTCCACTCGCGGAATCGCCAGCTCCCCCTTATCGTTGACCGCAACTTCCACCACCGCCGCCACGTAGGTCACGAAGCTGTACACGACGGCGACGCCCTGCCCGCGGCCCTTGGGCAGTGCCTTGCCCCAACCCGCTTCCCGCGCCGCGATCTCGACGACGCGCCGCATGCGGCCGGTGTCCAGGGGATACCGTGCCGGATCTTCGCCATGGTTCCAGGTATCGCCCAGGGTCTGGGGGTCGATGCGTCGGGCGGGGCCGATCAGGTCCAGCAAGAAGTCCTTGGGATCGCGCCCCGCCGCCGCCGCCAGCTCGGCGACGAAGGACTGGACAGCGAAGGCGTGGGGAATGTTCGACACCGAGCGGAACCAGCCGATGCGTGTGTGGGCCGTGGCCTCCGGGTTCTCGACACGGACATTGGGAATCGCGAAGGGTATGTTGACGGCGGACATGCCGAGCTCGAATGGCGCCTCGTTCTTCGCCTCCGGGTTGAACGTGGAGATGATCGTCGGCGCCACGGTCCGGTGCAGCCACGCCACCGGCTTCCCACCGGCGTCCAGTCCGGCCTCGAGGTGCTCGACCGAGACGGTGTGATAGTAGGAGTTGTGCAGGTCGTCCTCGCGTGTCCACGTGACCTTGACCGGCGCGCCACCCATGGCCTTGGAAAGCACGGCCGCCTCGATCATGAAATCGGGCTTGGACTTGCGTCCGAAGCCACCGCCGAGCAGCGTGACATTGACCTTCACGTTCTCCACCGGCATTCCGAGCCGCTTCGCGATGCGGTCACGGGCGGCCTGCGGCGACTGGATGCAGCCCCACGCCTCGCACTTGCCCTGCACGATGCGCGCGGTCGCGGCGGGCGCCTCCATGGTCACATGGGCGAGATGCGGGACGTAGTACTCGGCCTCGAGGCGACGCGCCGCGCTGGCCATGGCGGCATCGACGTCCCCATCGTTGCGGACTACCTTGCCCGGCTTGCGCGCCGATTGCTCGAGCGTCGCCTTGAAGGCGGTGGAATCGTACTCGCGGTTCGGGCCGTCGGCCCACTCGATCGTGAGCGCCTGTCGGCCCTTGATGGCCGCCCAGGTGTTGCGCGCGATGACCGCGACGCCGCCCAGTGGATTGAACTCGGCGGGCGGCGGGCTGCCCTCGATTTCCACCACGCGGACCACTCCCGGCACCTTGAGCGCCTGCGCGGCATCGTACTTGGCGACCTTGCCGCCGTAGACCGGCGGACGCGCCACCACCGCGTAGAGCATGCCGGGGAGCCGCGTGTCGATGCCGTACTGGGCCTTGCCGCTCACGATGTCGGGAGCGTCGATCAGCTTCAGGTTGCCCTTGCCGATGTAACGAAAGCGTGACGGGTCCTTCAATCGCAGCGTCTCCCTCGACGGCACCGGGAGCTTGGCCGCGTCCTTGGCGAGCGCGCCATATCCGAGACGCCGCCCCGACCCGCGATGCACCACCTCGTGGTTCTGCGCCTCCACCTCGCCCACCGGCACGCCCCAGCGCGCGGCCGCCGCGGTCTCGAGCATCATGCGGGCCGCCGCGCCGCAGCGGCGCATCGGTTCGAAGAAATGGCGCGTGCTGCGTGAGCCGTCGGTGTCCTGGTTGCCGAAGCGCTTCTGGTCGCCGGGCGCCTGCGCCACACGCACCCGCTTCCAGTCGGCTTCGAGCTCATCGGCCACGATCATCGGCATGCCGGTGCGGACGCCTTGGCCCATCTCCGAACGGTGACAAACGACGGTGACCGTGCCGTCCTCGCCGATGGCGACGTACACCAACGGGTTGTCGACCCAGCCGTCGGGCATGCCGTCTGCGCCGTACTTTGGCGGGTCGGCGGCGCGCAGGGCCGATGGGAACCCGACCGCGAGGACGAACCCACCGAACGCGGACATTCCGACGAGAAAGGCGCGCCGACTCACGTTGGCGAGCAAGAGGGGGCTGTCGGACGGCGCGTCACTCGGCGTCGAGGTCATCGAATCGCGGCGCGCATTCATTGCGTGGCTCCTTTCTGGCCGGCCGCCTGCTGGATGGCGGCACGAATTCGCGTGTACGTGCCGCAGCGGCAGATGTTGCCGCTCATCGCCGCGTCGATATCGGCGTCCGTCGGCTTGGGATTCTGCTTGAGCAGCGCCGTGGCGGACATGATCTGGCCGGCCTGGCAGTAGCCGCACTGAGGCACGCCGAGCTCGATCCACGCCGCCTGCACAGCCTTGCCCACCCGATCCGCGCCGATCGCCTCGATGGTGGTGACCTTTCGCTGGGCCGCGGCCGAGATCGGCGTGATGCACGAGCGCGTGGGTTGGCCATCGAGGTGTACGGTGCAGGCGCCGCACAGCGCCATGCCGCACCCGAACTTGGTCCCGGTCAATCCAAGGACATCGCGCAACGCCCACAGAAGCGGCGTGTCCGGTGCCGCGTCCACTTGTTGCGCCTTGCCATTCACCTGAAGCGTGATCATATGACCCTCCTTGGGGCCGAGACTGCGTGGCCGTCAGCCGAACCCGCGTTCGCCGTCGACGACGCCGCAGCAGGCATCGCGACGACGGTCCTCCTCATTTCTCGCTACTCAGTCGCCGTGATGACCGCCTCGAATGGCGCTGCTCTGATGTCGAGCTCGCCGGCGGCGTGGTAGCTGAACCGAAACACCCCGTGCACTGTGTGCGTGCCGACGCTCTTCGGCGTGACACGAACGGTGAAGACGATGCTGCCGTCCCGCACCGAGCCTGGGACGACAGCCCGCTCGAGCTCGACACCGTCAGAGCCCGACAGGTTGATGATCCTGTGGCGGTACGAGTCCGTGATCCTGAATCCTTCGCCCATCGAGATTCTCGCCAGGATGACAGCCTTCTCGCCCACTCTGGTCGATGCGTTCTGGACGCTGATGACGAAGGAGGATTGGGCGTCCGCGCCCACGACCCCCGTCAGCGCGACCAGGGCCAAGACGAGACGGCACACCCGGCGCGTCACCTCCCCGGATCGTGCTCCCCGCCCCGGGCGGGCCGGTCGCCGCTGAGGCAACCGGCCCGGCCGATGACGAAGGCTCGTCCCGACGACTATTGCGAGACCTTGAAGACCCAGACCACGCCGCCCTCGGGCACTTCCTTGGGCCAGCCGAGGAGATTCGACAGCAGCCCCTGCTGGAATGCAGGGTCGACGCCCCACCCCGAGACGACGCTGATGTACTGGACGCCGTCCACCACGAAGGAACTCGGCGGCGCGATGACGCCGGAGTTCGTGTTGAACTGCCACAGAACCTTCCCCGTGCTTCCGTCGAACGCGCGGAAATTCCGGTCATTCGTCCCGCCCGTGAAGATGAGCCCGCCACCGGTGGCGAGGATCCCGCCCCAGCTCATCGAGTCGGGGAACTGGTGACTCCACGCCCGCTTGCTCGAGCCGATGTCCCAGGCCTGGATCTGACCGAAGTACTTCGCGCTCTTGTCGACGGTGAAGCCGATGTCGGGAATGTCCACGCCCGTCCACCACTGCCCGGCGACGTACTGCTGGACCTTGCCTTCCATGAACCCGCAGTGGTTGTCGTTGGCGGGGATGTAAAGGCGGCCCATCTTGGGGTTGTAGGCCGTGTTGGGCCAGTCTTTGCCGCCCCAGAGCGACGGACAGAAGTCGGCGCGCCTGCCGGTCGCGGGCACGCGGTCCGCGTTGTAGGAGGGGCGGCCCGACGTCGCATCGATGCTCTTGAACACGTTTTGCTTGACGTACTGGGTGGCGGAGACGAAGCCGATCTTGTCCGAGCTGCGCTCCAGCAGATACAGGTAGCCGTTACGTGCCGCGTGCACCAGCCCCTTGATGGAGCGCCCGTCCTTCTGATAGTCGACGACGAGCGGCGCGTCCATCTCGTCCCAGTCCCAGGAGTCGTTCCAGTGATACTGGAAGTGTCCTTTGATCTTGCCGTTCGTAGGATCGATGGCGACGGTGGAGGAGGTGTAGAGATTGTCGCCCGGGCGCTGGTCGCCGAACCAGGGCGAGCCGTTCCCGGTGCCCCAGTACGTCAGGCCCAACTCCGGGTCATAGGTGCCCGTCATCCAGACTGAGCCTCCCCCACGCTTCCAGGCCTCGCCGGACCAGGTGTCGTGGCCTGGCTCACCCGGACCGGGGATCGTGTATGCTTTCCACGCGGGCTCGCCCGTCCGCGCATCGAAGGCCTGAACGAAGCCCCGGATGCCGAACTCGCCGCCCGACACGCCCACCATGACCTTGCCCTTGGCCACGAGGGGAGCGAGCGTCATGTAGTAGCCGGTCTTGTAGTCCTCGACCTTCTGCTGCCAGACCTGCTTTCCCGTCTTGGCGTCGAGGGCGACCAGGTAGCAGTCCAGGCTCGCCACGAGCACATTGTTGCCGTGCAGCGCGATCCCCCGGCTGGTGTTGTGAAGGGCCTTGAAGTCCTCCGGCAGCTCCCTCCGGTACCGCCAGAGGAGCTTGCCGGTCTTGGCGTCCAGCGCGATCACCTGGCTGTAGGGGGTCGAGACGAACATGACGCCGTTGTTGACGAGCGGGGGCGCCTCGTGGCCCGAGTTCACCCCGGTAGAGAAGGCCCAGACCGGAACGAGCTTCTTGACGTTGCTGGCCTTGATCTGGTCGAGCGGGCTGTAGCTCCAGCCCTGATAGTTGCCCCGGATCTGCAGCCAGTTCTCGGGTTCCGGCTTGACGAGCCGTTCGTCGGTCACGGGGCTATAGCTTCCCTGGGCTGCCGCCGTTGTTGGCAGCACCGCGAGGCCAAGCACCGCTGCGAGCGCCGCGAGGGTTCTGATTGTCTTCACGACCGTCTCTCCTCCTCCCGATCGGGTTTGTGCCATTCCAGCGCGATGTTGAGGTCGCTCGCTCATAGGCGTTCGCCTCCAACTCGACCCGTGAACGCGCCCGCCACCGTCAAGGCCCCCCCGACTATCTTGATGGGCAGCATGGGGAGCCGCCGAGGCGCCGGCCCATCGACGACCCGGGCGCGATCCCGCGGGTCGAATTGAGTCGCATGACAGGCGCAGAAGAGGGTCTTGGCCTGGGCCTGCCACATCGAGACCGGGCATCCCTGGTGCGTGCAGACTGCCGAGTACGCCACTACGCCCTCCGCCGCGAACGCCCGGGTCTCGTCGGTCAGCTCTGGGGGATCGAAGCGGATCAGCGCTACCAGATTCAGGGTCGACCCGTTCCTGACGATCTTCTTGCGCGGATCCATCGGATAGGCCAGCTGTTGGGGCCCGTCCAAGGGCAGATCTCCGGGCGTGACGATCTGACCCTCCTTCTCCCCGAACGCGAACACCAACTGATCCCCTTCCTGAGGGTGGGCCACCTTCGGATCGTCGGCCTGGGCATAGGCGGTATCGACGACGTCCAGGAACGAGAAACACAGGCCGAGCCCGAGCGCGGCCTTCAGGACCGTGCGACGCCCCTGGGCACGGCCCCGGGGGTCGCCAGGACCCCGTCCGGGGACATCTCCGCATGAGGTCCAGCGCCCGAGCGCCACGTTGCCTCTCCTGCTGTTCTCAGCGCGCCCCTGAGCGCGTCGCTCCGTGCTGCCTATCGGGTTCGTGCGAGCGGTTTACGCCACCCCGTCGTGGCGCCGTGGTGACAAGCGATAGACCGGCGCGTGGCGTCTGTCAAGGGCCAGCGCAGCAAGAACTATCGGTGTCTCAGAACATCCCGCTCGTGTTGGCCGCCTTCTCGCGAATGGGCTGGACGACGTCCCAGTGCGCGGGCGTCGCGATCATGAAGGACGTGCCACGCAGGGTGCCGTTGCGGAACGCGGTCGTGGCAAGGAGAGGAGCGCGCGGCCGCGTTCTCTCCCTTACGAGCTTGTCGCCAGTGCTGCGGACGGCTCGGGCATCGCCGTGCGCATCTTCGTCGACGGCCCGGACGCGCCGCGGGCCCACGCAGCATCCGCCGCGCCGAACGGAACGGCCGCGATACCATAGGCAGCGAGGTCGAGCAGTTGCAGGCAACGCACGTCGGCCAAGCGAAGCTCCTCGACGGCGCGCAGGAAGAATCGGGCGAAGCGCTGGGCGGCGAACAGCAGTCGCAGCGGCTGATCGGCCGAGATGCGCGCCGCCGGGAAGAGCGTTCGGACCACCTCGGTGTGCTCGCGGCACCACCAGTAGACGTCCGCGCTCCGCAGGAACATCCTGGAATCCGCCACGAGACCGACGACGACGAGGACCAGCGAGCCCCTGGCGTCCAGCGCCACGAAGTCCACGGCCGGGCGGTCGACCGGGAAGCGAGGCTCGATGATCCGGAGGCCGGGCTCGAGTGCCTCGATGTTCTGCTCGACCAGCTTTCGGAGCCCGCTCGGGTGGCGCTGAACCACCGACTTCGGAATCGAGCCGAGCACCCCAGGCCGGCGCGTCGCGTGCGAGGCCGCGGGCTCGCCGTGGTCCCGCAGCAGGATCACCGGCACGGTCGGGTTCACGGTGCGGAGGCACCGCAAGACCTCGGCTTCGGCCGGCCCCGAGACGGCGACCAGGACGAGGTCGGGCTGACGCTCGGAGAGCATGGTCAGCGCGTCGCCGGCGTGTACGGCGGTGTCGACGTGGAATCCCTGACGCGTGAAACAATCCGCCAGCTCGTCGAGGACCGCGACGTCGGCGTCGATGATCAGCATCCGCGCGTGAAGACCATTCATCGTGCTCACCTCGCCATCGATGTCTGCCGCGGCATGGCCCAACCTAGGTCATCGGAGACCCCTCGGGGAATTCGGGGAAGCCCCCTAACGCGGCAGGGGTATTTCCTTGAACGGCCATCGGGGAGGCCGAGCCCTGGGAGATCTCCCTCGCCGTTTTGCATGGTTCCCCCGATTGTTCGGACAGCCCTTTCGGACTCTGGTGTGAGCTGAAGGAAGCTCATTCGCCCGGCGGAGGCGGAACGTGGGGCGTCTGCTCGTCATAGTGGCGCGGGAGGAACTGGCGCGATACGCGTATCTGAAGCACGTGTTCGCCAGTGAGACCGTGGAAGTGCTCGTCGATCGACGGCACGAGGAACGGCGGCGGCGCCAGACCGCGCCCGCGTTCGACAAGCGGCGAGGGGAGCGGCGTGTTCGGAGCATCGCCCAGGATCTGCAGTCGCTCGGCTGGGCGCTGGTCCGACGCTAGCTCGACGCCTCATCAATCTCCGCCGCTTCGACGGCCAGCGCCCGCCTGGAACCGTCGGGAACCCCAAGGGACCGGGCCACGCTCGCGGGTGTTCGATACACATCGCGGCTGTCGAGTGGGCGACGGTCCCCTGCCTCGCCCGCGGTCCACGGCGGCCACAAATGCCCGTCGTGGCGACATTGTTTGCTCCGTCGGCGATTTCCGGGCCCGTGGTATGGCACGTGCTACGTGATGGCTCAACCGATCCGCGAGCGATGACCAGAATCCGGAGGATTGCGATATGCGAACGGTTCTGATCGGAGCGGTTCTGGCGTTCTGGCTCGTCCCGGTCGCGGTGTCCGCGGGAACGAGCGCTTTCGATAGGCTTCCCTTCGACGAGCAGAAGGTCGCCCGCGCCCTGTTCGAGGCGCAGACGGCTGGCAGCGAGCTCCGCGTCCCGAAGCCGCTCACGCTCGACCAGCTCGCCGAAAAGAGGCAGAATGGCGCAGGCTGGGGTGAGGTGTTCCGGGCGATGAAGGCGCGGGGGCTGCTGAGCCAGAAGAGCCTCTGGGAAGTCGTGAGCAGTTACGAGAGGGGCCACCGCTTGACGCGCATCGCGGCTGGCCCCCATGGAGGACTGTGATGAGGCACGTCGTGGCGATCCTGCTCGGTCTGACCATCCTCGGCGAGAGCGGCGTCGCGTTGGCCGAATCCGCCTCGAACGAGAGCACGCCGAAGCAAGTCCTGTACGGCGCGGGCGGCGCGCTGAGCACCGTGGTGTACCTGCCCTTCAAGGCCGGCTTCTGTATCCTCGGCGGGATCGCGAGCGCGTTCACGGCGATCGCGTCAACGACGACCGCCGAAAAGGTCGTCGGCGCGAGCTGCCGGGGCACCTGGGTGATCACCCCCGACACGCTCAGAGGCAAGGAGCCGATGAAGTTCGTTGGTGACATGCCGGCGAAGTCCGGAGGGGTCGCCAAGCCCTAGTGGTTCCGGCGCCTGGCCGGGGGGGGACGGTCCCTCCCCGCGCCGGGTCTCACCTCCGGCTGATTGCGACGGGATGCCCGGGGGGGTGTTAGGCTTGGAGCGGGCGACCACTGCCCCGGGGCGCTAGGGACCCGGCACGCGGTCTCCCATTGGAGACTAACGGCGACATGGCTCCTCGTCGCGCCCCCGATTGGTCATGGCGTTTCCTCGCTCTGGCGGCCGTCTACTTCGGCGCCGCCAAGCTCGGGCTCATGCTGGCCTTCGTCAACGCGAGCGCGACGGCGGTGTGGCCGCCGACCGGCATCGCGCTGGCCTCGATGGTGCTGCTCGGACCCCGGGTCTGGCCGGCGATCCTGCTCGGTGCGTTCCTCGCGAATGTGACAACGGCCGGGAACCTCTGGACGTCGCTCGGCATCGCGGCCGGCAACACGCTGGAAGGGCTCCTCGGCGCGTTTCTCGTGACGCGCTTCGCGAACGGCCGTAACGCATTCGAGCGGGCGGAGGACATCTTTAGATTCGGCGTGGCCGGTCTCGCGAGCACCATGGTGAGCGCGACGATCGGCGTGACGGTCCTCACCCTCGGCGGCTACGCGAGCTGGAGCATCTACGGCGCGATCTGGTCGACGTGGTGGCTCGGTGACCTCGCCGGCGCGCTCGTGGTGGCGCCCGTCCTGATCCTCTGGGGCCGTCGGGCCCCGGACCTGCGTCGCGGGGACGTCGTCGGGCTCGCGCTGCTGCTCGCGACGCTGGTCGCGGCCGGCTTCATCGTGTTCAACGGTTTGCTCGCGCCGTGGGTCACCAACCAGCCGTTGGAATTCCTCTGCATCCCCGCGCTCCTGTGGGCCGCGTTCCGCTACCGCCAGCGCGGGGCCGCGACGTCCCTGGCCGTGCTCACGGGGATCGCGGTCTGGGGAACGCTCCACGGCTTGGGCCCCTTCGTGCGGGAGACGCAGAACGAGTCTCTCCTCCTATTGCAGGCGTTCATGGCCACGCTCGCCATGACGGTCCTCCCCCTGGCGGCCGTCGTCAGGGAGCGCACGCGCGCCGAGGAAGGGCTGGCCCGGCTCGCGTCCATCGTCGAATCGTCCGATGATGCGATCGTCGGCAAGACGCTCGACGGGACCATCACGAGCTGGAACCGGGGTGCCGAACGGCTCTATGGATACGCGGCGAGCGAAGTCGTCGGGCGGCCGCTCTCGATCATCATTCCGCCCGAGCTCGCCGACGAGCTCTCGGAGATCCTCGAGAGGCTGAAGCGGGGCGCGCCGATGGAGAATTACGAGACCGTCCGGCTCCGCCGGGACGGCACCCGCGTGTCCGTGTCGGTCACGGTGTCGGCGACCCGGGATGCGTACGGCAGGATCACGGGCGGCTCCTCGATCGCTCGAGACATCGAGCACCGGAAGGAGATCGAAGCCGCGCGGCGCGAGCGGGACGTGCTCCGCTCCGTCGCGGGTCTCGCCGCCGCGGCGGGTCACGAGATCAACAACCCGCTCGCGGTCGTCATGGGGCAGGCGCAGCTCCTGGCGCGGCAGGCCAACGGAGGCGAGCGGCGCCGGATCGACGAGATGCTCGAGGCGGTCTGGCGCATCCGGGGGATCGTGGATCGCATGAAACATATCAACAAGATCGTGCTCCTGGACGGGTCCGAGAACCTCCCGGTGATGCTGGATCTGATGAAGTCGAGCCCGCCGCCGGACGTCGACGGGCGGTCTTGAAGGGGACCGTCGCCCGCGAGACTCATGAAATTAGTGGACTTTCCGGTGAGCTAATCCGGTAAATACCTGATGGGCCCGTTTGCACAGCACCCCTAGATTCGCTAGGGTGATCCTCTGACAGGAGGTGTCTAAGATGAGCAGTTCCAGGGATCTGGCAACCACGACCAGGGCGGAGCCCCGCCTTGAGTCCACGGCCTCTCGACTGCGCGAGCTGGTGGCGCACCTGCGCCAGCAGCGGGCGCAGCTGCGCGAGGAGTGGGCGCGATTGATCACGGAAGCCAAGCTGCTGACCGCGATGACAAAGGAAGAGATCTTCGCGGAGGCGACCTCGGTCTATGACAACTACGTCGAGGCCCTCGAGACCGGGACATACGAGGCCCTCCAGACCTACGCGCGGAACCTCTCCGAGCGCATCATTCCGCGAGGCGTCGAGACGCACGAGGTCGTCGGGATCGTGCTCCTGCTTCGCGACGTGCTCGCGCGCTCGCTGTTCGCGAAGTACCACGAGGACTTCACCGAGCTGAACCGCATCCTGGACGCCTACGAGCCTGCGGCCAACCGCATCGCGATCACGGTGGCGGTTGGCTTCGTCCAGGAGCGCGAGCGTATCATCCGCGAGCAGCAGGAGGCCATCCGCGAGCTGTCCACCCCGGTGCTCCAGGTCCGCGAGCGCCTCCTGATTCTGCCGATCATCGGCGTCATCGACCCGCAGCGCGCGCGCCAGCTGACCGAGCAGCTCCTCCGGGGCATCCGGACCAACCGAGCCAAGGTCGTCGTGCTCGACATCACCGGCGTGCCATACATCGACTCGCCCGTCGCCAACCACCTCGTGCAGACGGTCGAGGCCGCGCGGCTCCTCGGCGCGACCGTCATTGTCACCGGCCTCTCGCCGGAGATCGCCCAGACGCTCGTGAACATCGGCGTGGACCTGGGCAAGATGAACACGGTCGGCGACCTCCAGGGCGGTATCGAAGAGGCCGAGCGCCTGCTGGGCTACACGGTCTCGCCGACGCGCGAGCCGGCGACCGAGCCCGCGTAGGAAACGATTTCCGATGCAGGTCCCGATCCTCAAGCAGGGGCCTTATCTGATCGCGACGGTCCAGTCCGCGCTCACGGACGACGACCTGAAGCAGCTGCGCGACACGCTGGTCGATCAGATCAGTCAGGTCCGCGCGCGCGGCGTCATCGTGGACGTCACCGCGCTCGACGTGATCGATTCGTTCGCGACCCGCACGCTCCGCGACATCGCCTACATGATCAGGCTGCGCGGCGCGGAGACCGTCATCGTCGGCATCCAGCCCGAGGTCGCGTTCTCGATGGTCAAGCTGGGGCTCACGCTGGAGGGTGTGGCGACGACGCTGGACCTGGAGGAAGGGCTCAAGTACCTCCATCGCAGCGCCAAGGGGAAAGTCCAGGAGCATGAAAGGCGCACTCATCGCTGATGAGGTGCGGGTGTCCATTGATACGGACGCCGACATCGTGTCCGCCCGGCAGAAGGGGCGAGAGTTGGCGGCGCAATGCGGCTTTCCCTCCACCGAGCTCGCGGTCGTCGCGACGGCGATCTCCGAGCTGGCGCGGAACATCGTCCGGTACGCCGTCCGCGGCGAGATCGTCCTCCGGCTGATCGGCAACCACGACGGGAAGCGCGGCGTCGAGGTGGTCGCCGCCGACGACGGCCCAGGCATCCCCGACCTCACGCTGGCGATGCAGGACGGCTACTCCACTTCGGGTAGCCTCGGTCTCGGGCTGCCCGGGGTACGACGACTCATGGATGAGTTCGACATCGTCTCCGAGTTCGGCAAGGGCACGATGGTGACGGTCCGCAAATGGAAACGGTGAAGGCGCAGCTGATCGATTGGGCGGTCGCCGGGTCCGTCCTGCCCGGACAACTCGAGTCCGGCGATGAGCACCTGGTCCGGACGACGCCGAACGGCGCCCTCGTGGCCGTCGTGGACGGCCTGGGCCACGGCGTCGAGGCCGCCGTGGCCGCGCGCGGAGCCGTGAAGTCACTGGAGCGCCACGGGGCCGAGCCGATGATCTCGCTCCTCAAGAGCTGTCACCGGGCCCTCAGCGGCACGCGCGGCGTGGTCATGAGCGTCGCCTCGCTCAATGCGCGCGACGAGACCCTGACGTGGGTCGGGGTCGGCAACGTCGAGGGCCTGCTGCTCCGCGCGCAGCCGACCGTGACTCCCCGGCGCGAGTCGCTGCTCCTGCGGGGCGGTGTCGTGGGCGTGCACCTGCCCGCGCTCTCCGCCTCGATCATCCCCGTGATGCGGGGCGACACGCTCATCTTCGCGACAGACGGAATCCGGAACGACTTCGTGCTCGCGCCGTTCGCCCTGCGCGAGCCGCCGCAGCCACTGGCCGATTACATCCTCGGGCGCTGGGGCCGGGGCACCGACGACGCGCTCGTCCTCGTCGCCCGGTGGATAGGGGCCGCGCCGTGAACGCGGAGGTGCGCGAGCTCGCGGTGGGGTACGCGCGCGCCCTGCAGGGTTACCTGGCCGGGCGCGGCGAGGCCGCGCTCCAGCAGGCGTACGAGCTGGGGCGGCAGACGCTGGCCAAGGGACTCGGCGTGCTCGATATGGCGACGATCCAGCACTGGGGGCTTCTGCGAGCCCTGGCGAAGAGCCGCACGGTCCAGGAGAGCTCGCGGACCCTCCGCGCCGGCCAGAAGCTCTGCGTCGAGAGCCTGTTGCCCTTCGAGATGTCCCATCGACGCGTCCAGGAGGTCAACACGGCGCTGCGCGACTCCGAGCAGCGCTACCGCAACCTCGTCGACACCGCGCGAGACGTCATCTTCACGCTCTCGAGTGACGGGAAGCTGAAGTCGCTGAATCCCATCTTCGAGACGATCACGGGCTGGCCGCGCGCCGAGTGGCTCGCCAAGGCGTTCGCGCCCCTCGTCCATCCCGATGACCTCCCGCGCGCGAGCGCCCTGTTCCAGGCCGTCCTCGCGGGCGAGGCTCCGCCGATGTTCGAGCTGCGGGTCCTGTCCAAGTCGGGTGGCTACGTTCCGGGCGAGTTCATGGCGACGCCGCAGCTCCACGAGGGCCGGGTCGTCGGCGTGCTCGGTGTCGCGCGCGACATCACCGACCGCAAGCGGGCCGAGGAGGCGCTCCTGCACCTCAACGAGGTGCTGGAGGAGGAGATCAAGCGGATCGCCCACGCGCTCCACGACGAGGCCGGCCAGCTCCTCGCGTCGGTGCACATCGTGCTCGCCGACATCGGCCGGGAGCTCCCGCCCAGCGCCTCGCAGCGCCTCGAGGAGGTGCGCTCACTCCTCAACAAGATCGAGGAGCAGCTCCGGCACCTCTCTCACGAGCTGCGCCCGACCATTCTCGACGACCTCGGGCTCCGGCCGGCCCTCGAGTTCTTGGCCGACGGCGTCTCGAAGCGCACCGGGCTCCGCATTTCGGTCGTGGGCACGCCCGGGACGCGGCTCCGGCCGGCGACCGAGACCGCGCTCTACCGCATCGTGCAGGAAGCGCTGACGAACGTGATGAGGCACGCGCAGGCTGCCCGCGTCGAGATCGCCTTCTCGCGCAACGGCCACGCGCTGTGCTGCTCCATTCACGACGACGGCGCCGGGTTCGACGTGGCCACGACGCACGCGCGGCGTGGCCGCCGGGGTCTCGGGCTCCTCGGGATCCAGGAGCGGCTGAACGCCGTCGGCGGAACGCTAAACATCGTCTCGGAGCCCGGACGCGGGACCGAGCTCCTCATCACCGTGCCTGTGGAGGCTACCAGTGCCGACTCGAATTCTGCTCGCCGATGACCACCTGATCGTCCGCCAGGGTCTCCGGGCCATTCTCGAAGGGGAAGGGTTCGAGGTCATGGCAGAAGTGGGAGACGGTCAGGAGGCCGCGAAGGTCGCCCGGCAGCGCTGCCCAGACGTGGCCGTCCTGGATTTCTCGATGCCGTCGCTGAACGGCCTCGACGCGGCCCGCGAAATACTGAAGATCTGTCCCCGGGCGCGGGCGATCCTACTGACGATGCACACCGAGGACCATTACGTCCTCGAGGCGCTCCGCGCCGGCGTCAAGGGCTACGTGGTGAAGACCCAGGCCGCGGCGGATCTCGTGCGCGCGATCCACGAGGTGCAGCGTGGCATGGTGTACCTGAGCCCCGGCATCTCGCAGACCGTCGTGCAGGCGTACCTGACCAAGTCGGACATCCCGCCGGATCCGCTGTCGCCCCGCGAGCGCGAGGTCCTGCAGCTCATCGCCGAGGGCAAGACGACGAAGGAGGTCGCCGGCCTCCTCGGGATCAGCTTCAAGACCGCCGAGTCACATCGGATGCGGATCATGCGGAAGGTGGACGTGCATGAGACCGCCGGTCTCGTCCGCTACGCCGTTCGCCGGGGCCTGATCCAGCCGTAGCGGTCCGGCGGTAAGGGTCCCACCCGCCCCCGGTGTAAGGGATTTTCCCGCATCCTTTTCCGGCGGGTCCCTGATTTCCGCTTCCCCCCGGCGTCGGTACGCTCCCCCGTGATGGCTATACGGGTGCTCCTGGCTGACGATCACCAGATCGTGCGGCAGGGCCTCAAGGTCCTGTTGCAGCGCGAGGGATTCGAGGTCGCCGACGAGGCTGCGAACGGCCAGGAGGCGGTCCGGATGGCGCGCGAGCACTGCCCGGACGTCGCCGTCCTCGACTACGCGATGCCCGTGCTGAACGGCGTCGGCGCCGCGCGCGAGATCCAACAGCTGTGTCCCCGCACGAGAGTGATCCTCCTCACCATGCACACCGAGGACCATTACGCCTTCGAGGCGCTCCGCGCGGGGATCAAGGGCTACGTCGTGAAGAGCGAGGCCGCGGGAGACCTCGCGCGGGCCATCCTCGAGGTGTCCCGGGGGAAGACGTACCTGAGCCCCGGCATCTCACGCGGCGCGCTCGAGGTGTACGCGGACACGGGCCCCCAGCGCGATCGCCTGACGCCCCGCGAGCGCGAGGTCCTGCAGCTCGTCGCCGAGGGCAAGACGACCAAGG
>Ga0137419_10000101_pt1 | contig 23290 bp, 21 predicted proteins | sample CZODoug3_1_2_16f_FD_108279 | JGI IMG/M metagenome (GOLD analysis project Ga0137419, IMG submission 108279) | Vadose zone soil fungal communities from Angelo Coast Range Reserve, California, USA - CZODoug3_1_2_16fungal (Illumina Assembly) | ecosystem: Environmental > Terrestrial > Soil > Vadose... | reverse complement strand
TGGACATCCTCGAGCGCCTGGCCGAGCGGGTGCGCGGCCGGCGCTTTTTGCACGTCAGCGGGGGCCGTCTGGGGGGCGGCTCGGCCCAGTCCCTTCGCGCGGTCGTCCCGGTGCTGAACGACCTCGGCGTCGACACGAGCTGGGAGATTACCGGGGGTGACGCTTCCTACTACACGACGGCCCGCGTGCTGCAGGCAGCGCTCGAAGGCGGCGAGCGGGTGTTCACGGAGGACGGAATCGAGCGCTACGTCGAGACGAACAGGATGAACGCGAAGAAGCTCGACTTGCACGCGGACCTGGTGTTCGTCCACGACGTTCAGCCCGCCAGCCTGGTAACGGAGCGCGCCGCGGGGCGCTGGGTCTGGCGCTGCCACTTCGACTGCGCGGCGCCGCAGCACGGCGCCTGGTCGTTCTTCCGATCAGTCGTCGATCGATTCGACGCGGCGGTCTTCTCCCTGCCCCAGTATGCCCGCCGGCTGGGCGTGCCCGCCTACATTCTCCATCCGTCGATCGATCCCCTGTCCGACAGGAATCGCGACCTCGCGCCGCGGGAGCTCCAGACGGTCCTCGCGTCGCTCCGGGTGACCCAGGACAAGCCCCTGCTCCTGCAGATCGGGCCCTTCACCCGCGGCCGCGATCCACTGGGCGTGGTGAACGCGTACCGCATCGTCAAGAAGCATCACGACGTCCGCCTGGTGCTGGCAGGGCAGGCGGAGGACGATCCCGACAGCCGCGAGGTCCTCGCCGACCTCCGCGAGGCGGCGCGTGCCGACGAGGACCTGACCGTCCTCGAGCTCCCGGCGGACGCGCACATCCAGATCAATGCGCTCCAGCGCGCCGCGACGATCGCAATCCAGAAGTCGATACAGGAGGGGTTCGACCTCGGCGTGGCCGAGGCGATGTGGAAGGGCAAGCCTGTCATCGGCGGCGCGACCGCCGGCATCGCGCAGCAGATCATTCCCCACGTGAGCGGCTATATCGTTCACTCGGTGGAGGGCACGGCCTTCCGGATCCGCCAGCTCTTGAACAACCGCGAGCAGATCCCGCGCATGGGCGCCGCGGGCCGGGAGCACGTGCGCCGAGCGTTCCTCATCACTCGCCAGCTGCTGGACTACCTCGCGCTGATGGTCCACCTCGCGCCATGACGGACGCCGGGCAGGCCCCGCCCCCGCCCCCCGAGCTCGACAGCCAGCTCGCCGCTCTCGTGCCCTGCGAGATCGTCGTGGGGTTGCCGACGTACAACAACGCGGGGACCGTGCCCGCGGTTGCGGCGGCCGTGCGTGTCGGCCTGGCGGCGCACTTCGCCGACGTGTCCGCGGCGCTGGTCAACGTCGACGCCGGGTCGATGGACCAGACGCCGGAGCTGCTCGCCGCCGAGGCGGGCATGTCCGTCGTTCTGGCGCGCCACGAGGCGCCGAGCGTCGAACGCGCGGCCGTTCCATTCCACGGCGTGCCCGGCCGCGACGCGGCGCTCCGCGTTCTGTTCGACGTCGCCCGCCGGCTGAACGCGCGCGTCCTCGTGCTGCTCGAGGCCGACGTCACCTCGGTCACGGAGGCATGGATCGAGCGGCTCGCGCGTCCGGTGTGGGAGGCGAAGGCCGATCTCGTCTCGCCCGTCTACGTGCGCCATCGTCACGAGGGCACGATGACGAATCTCATTCTGGCGCCGCTGGTCCGAACGCTCTTCGGCCGCCGGCTCCGCCAGCCTTTCGGGGGCGCCTTCGCGGTGTCCAGGCACCTCTTGGACCATGTGCTCGCGCACCCGCTCCGCCCGACGACGGGTCGGGACCGCATGGATCTCTGGCTCACGGGCACGGCGATCGCGGACGGCTTTGCGGTTTGGGAGGCCTGGCTGGGGCCGCGGCACGTCGAGTCCCGTACCCGGACGACCGATCTGCCGACGATGCTGGCGCAGTCCCTCGGCGCCGTGTTCACCGTGATGGACCGGGATGCGGAGTTCTGGCTGGGAGTGACCGGCAGCGAGCCTCTGTCGACGGTGGGCGAGCGCGCGCGGCCGCCCGCGGCACTCGGCACGGTAAGCGCGGAGCGAATGATCGACGCGTTCCGGCGTGGCATGCGCGATCTCGTCGAGGTCTGGGAGCTCATCCTGGCGCCGGAGACGCTCGGCCGGGTCCTGAGCCTCGACATGCGCGATGTCGCGACCTGTCGGTTCCCCGACCGGCTCTGGGCGCACGTCGTCTTCGACTTCGCGCTCGGTCATCATCACGGGGTCGTGCACCGCGAGCATCTGCTCCGGTCGCTCGTCCCGCTCTACCTCGGGCGCACCGCCGCGTTCGTGGCGACCACGCAGTCGACGGATGAGGTCGGGACGGACGCCGCGCTCGAGCGCGTGGGCGCGGCCTTCGAGGCACAGAAACTCTACCTCACCGAGCGCTGGCGGTGAGGCGCGGCGCGTGGGGGACACGCGAGGTGACATGCGCATCGGCCCGCCTGACGTGACGCGTCCCGTCGTCGCCGCGAGCCGGGCGCCATGAGCCGGCGGCCGTCCGGGGGCCGGGACTGGTACAAGGACGCCGTCTTCTACGAGGTGCACGTCAAGGCGTTTAAGGATGGCAACGGCGACGGGATCGGCGACTTTTCGGGCCTGACGGCGCGGCTCGACTACCTCAAGGATCTCGGGGTCGACTGCCTCTGGATCCTCCCGATGTACGCCTCGCCGCTCCGAGACGACGGCTACGACATCGCCGACTTCCACAGCATCCACCCGGCGTACGGGACGGTCGAGGACTTCCAGAAGTTCCTCGACGAAGCCCATGCGCGCGGCCTGCGTGTCATCGCCGACCTCGTGATGAACCACACCTCGAGCGCGCATCCATGGTTCCAGGCCTCGCGCTCCGACCCCGCGTCCCCCTATGCCGACTACTACGTCTGGAGCGACACCGACCAGCGCTACCGGGAGGCGCGCGTCATCTTCATCGACGCCGAGAAAACGAACTGGACCTTCGACCCCATCCGCAAGGCGTACTACTGGCACCGGTTCTTCGGCCACCAGCCCGACCTCAACTACGACAACCCGGCCGTTCGCGCGGCGATGCTGGACGTCATGCGCTTCTGGCTCGACCGCGGGCTCGACGGCTTCCGATGCGACGCCGTGCCCTATCTGGTCGAGCGGGAGGGGACGAACTGCGAGAACCTGCCCGAGACCCACGCGGTGCTCAGGGAGTTCCGGCGCGTCATCGACCACGAGTACGGCGGCGACCGCGTCCTGCTCGCCGAGGCGAACCAGTGGCCCGAGGACGTGCGCCAGTACTTCGGCGACGGCGACGAGTTTCATATGGCGTTCCACTTCCCGCTGATGCCGAGGATCTACATGGCGGTGCGCCTGGAGGAGCGGCTACCGATCGTCGACATCTTCACCCAGACGCCCGCGCTCCCACCGAGCGCCCAGTGGTGTCTGTTCCTCCGGAACCACGACGAGCTCACGCTCGAGATGGTGACGAACGAGGAGCGGGCGTTCATGTACTACGCGTACGCCCAGGACCCGGAGATGAAGCTGAACCTGGGCATACGCCGTCGGCTCGCGCCGCTCCTCGACAACGACCGGCGCCGCATCGAGCTGCTGAACAGCCTGCTGCTCACGCTGCCCGGGAGCCCGATCGTCTACTACGGCGATGAGATCGGCATGGGAGACAACGTCCACCTCGGCGACCGCGATGGCGTCCGAACGCCGATGCAGTGGTCGCCCGACCGGAACGCCGGCTTTTCGGCGGCCGACGAGAGCAAGCTCTACCTGCCCGTGATCACGGACCCGGTGCACGGTTACCAGACGGTGAACGTCGCCGCGCAAGCCCGGACGCCGTCCTCGCTCCTCAACACCATGAAGCGGCTCATCGCCGCACGGCGGTCCTCGCCGGCCTTCGGGCGCGGCGCGATCGAGTTTCTGCGGCCACGCAACCAGCGGATCCTCGCGTACCTGCGCCAGCACGGCCGCGACACGCTCCTCATCGTGAACAACCTCGCCGGCTCGTCTCAGCCCGTGGAGCTGGATCTGAGAGCGCTGGCCGGCTGCACCCCCGTGGAGATCCTCGGCCAGTCGCGCTTCCCCCCGATCCGCGAGACGCCGTATGTCCTGAGCCTCGGGCCGCACGGCTACTACTGGTTCCGGATCGAGCGCCCCGACGGAGGCGACGAGCCGTATGGCATCGAGCGCACCGCGATCTAGCCGCGCCCGCGGGCCGGCGCCCGAGGCGATCGCCGCGGCGCTCGACCGCTTCGCGGCCGAGGGGCTGGTGGACGCGCTGCCTCGCCAGCGGTGGTTCGGGAGCAAGGGGCGCCGCGTCGTGGCTGCGCGGTTGTTGGATTTGGCGGCGCTCGGCCCGCGGGCGCCGGGCGCGTGGTGGAGCCTCGTGGAGGTGAAGTTCGAGCGCGGGGTCGACGAGACCTACGCGGTGCCGCTCCTCGTGCGCTCCGACACCGGGGCGCCGCGCGGGGCGCTCGGTCGACTGGAGGTCGGGGGCGCGCCGGGATTCGTCGGCGACGCGTTCGACGAGCCGGAGTTCTGCAAGGCACTCCTCGTCGCCATCGGCGAGGAGCTGACGCTCCGCTCCCGCGGGGGCGCGATCCGTTTCCTCCGTGCCGAGGCATTCCCGGCCGGCCTCCCGCTCGACGCGCTCGCGCCGCGCCGGCTCGAGGGCGAGCAGTCGAACACCTCCGTGGTCTACGGCGACGCGCTGGTTCTCAAGGCGTTCCGCAAGCTCGCCCCCGGGACGAACCCCGAGCGCGAGATGAGCGGGTTTCTGACGGCGCGCGCCCGATTCGCGCACGTCCCCCAGCTCGCGGGCGCGGTCGAGTACCTTCCGGCGGAGGGCGAGGCCGTCACGCTCGCTGTGCTCAGCCGCTTCGCGCCCAGCCGCGGCGACGGCTGGAGCTGGGCGCTGGCGCACCTCGACGAACTGCGCGACTTCGTCGCGGCGCGGGCGCGCGGAGAGCCGCTCGGACCCGGGCGCCTCGTCCAGCTGGTGGGCGACTTCTCGGCGGCGACCGTCGCCGGCCTGCGCCGCCTGGGCGCGCTGACGGGCGCCCTGCACGCGGCGCTCGCGTCCGCGCCGGACGACCCGGCATTCGCACCGGAGCCGATTTCGGAGGTGGATATCGCACGGTGGGCCGAGCGGATCGCCGCTGATCTCGGGCTCGCGCTCGAGATGCTCCGCGCGGGCCTGGCAGCGCTCCCCACGCCCGCGCGGGGCCGGGGACTGGCGCTCCTTGCGTCCGCGCCTGCGCTCCGCGCGTCCCTCGGCGGCCTCGCGCCGCTGGTCGTCGAACGCTGCCGCAAGATCCGCGTCCACGGCGACTATCATCTCGGCCAGACGCTCCGCACCGACGACGGGTTCGTGATCCTGGACTTCGAGGGGGAGCCGGTGCGGTCGCCGTCGGAGCGGCGCACAAAGCAGTGCGCGCTCAAGGACGTCGCGGGGATGCTGCGGTCGTTCGACTACGCGGTCGCGACCGCGCTCGGCCAGGACGGGGTGCCGACGGCGGTCGGCGACACCTGGCGGCGGCTGGCGGTCGAGGCGTTCCTCGGCGAGTACCTGCACGCGGCAGCGCAGGCACCCGTCCGGCTGGTCCCGTCCTCGCGCCCGGCGCTCCTCCGCGCCCTCACCGTCTTCGAGCTCGACAAGGCGCTCTACGAGGTTCGATACGAGCTCGATCATCGCCCCGCGTGGGTCGACGTGCCCTTGCACGGCCTGGTCCGCCTCCTTGAGGCAGGCCGCGCCTAGACGGAGGCCGGTGACCCGGGGCACGGCGGCGCCCGTCGCGCTGCTCCTGGCGTCGGCGCTCCTCGCCGCGGGCTGCACGGAGCGGGCGCCGGATGCCGAGGCGGTCACGCTCGTGCTCAAGCACGCTCGGATTCTGGGCCCCGCCGACCCGTTCCCCGGCCTGCTGCGCGAGTTCGAGTCCGCCCACCCGGGCGTTCGCGTGCGGAGCGAGTCGCTGCCGTGGAGCTCGGACGAACAGCACCAGTTCTACGTCGTCAATCTCGAAGGGCGCAGCCTCGGCTTCGACGTCATGATGCTCGATGTCATCTGGGTGCCCGAGTTCGCGCGCGCCGGCTGGCTCCTCGACCTCACCGACCGCGTCCGGCCCGAGGAGCTCGCGGGGTACTTCCCGTCGACGGTCGCCGCGGCGACCTGGTCCGGCCGCGTCTGGGCGTTTCCATGGAACATGAACGTGGGCCTGCTCTACTACCGGACGGACCTCCTGGCGAAGCACGGCTTCCGCCCGCCCGCGACGTGGGAGGCCCTCGTGGACCAAGTCCGGCAGATCCGAGCTTCCGAGCGCGACCCGACGCTCGAGGGCTATCTCTGGCAGGGCAAGCAGTACGAGGGGATGGTCGTCAACGTCCTCGAGGCGCTTTGGGCCCACGGCACCGGCGTCCTCGGCGACGACGGCACGGCCTTCCCCGAGCCCGCGCGCGCCGCGGAGGCGCTCGCCTTCCTCCGACGCCTCATCGCGACGGGCGTGAGCCCGCCCTGGACGACCGCGGCCGACGAGGAGCTGACCCGCCGCGCCTTCGGCGACGGCCACGCCATCTTCCTCCGCAACTGGCCGTACGTGCTCGACCTCCTCGAGGCGCCCGGCTCGCGCGTGCGCGGCCGAGTCGGCATCGCGCCATTGCCCGGCGCCGTCGGCGGCGCCGGTGCGGGCTCGACGGGCGGCTCGCACCTCGGCATCGCGCGCGGCACCGCGCACGCCGACCTCGCGCTCGCGCTGGTGCGCTTCCTCACGAGCGAGCGCGCCGAGCGCGCGATGGCGACGGGCGCGGCGCTCTACCCCACGCTGACCGCGCTCTACCACGATCCGGCGCTCGTGGCGAGGAACCCGTGGCTGCCGCGCCTTCGCGACCTCATGCTCGCGGGTCGCCCACGCCCCGTCACGCCGTCCTACCTCTTGCTCTCCACGACGCTTCAGCCCGAGCTCTCGGCCGTGCTCGTCGGCCTCAAGCCGCCGGAGCGGGCGATCCTCGACGCGCGGCGCCGGCTCGACTACTTTCTCGCGTCCCGCCGATGACGCCGCGTGAGCGCGCCGACCGCCGGCGGGGGCTCCTCTTGATGGCGCCGACCCTCACGATCCTCGCGGTGGTCACCGTGTACCCGGGCGTCTGGGTGTTGTGGCTCTCGCTCCAGCACCGGGTCCCGGTGTTCGGCGTGGAACGCTTCGCGGGCGCGAGCCACTACGTGTTTCTGGCCAGCGACCCGCGCTTCTGGAACGCGGCGTGGACGACGGCGGTCTTCACGGTCGTGTCGGTGGCGCTCGAGCTGGTGCTCGGCGTGCTCGTGGCGCTGTCGCTCGCCGGCCTGGCCCGCGGCCGACACCTGGCCTTCTCCCTCTTGCTACTCGCGTGGGCGATGCCGGCCGTGGTGACGGCCAAGCTGTTCGAGTGGCTCTACCACCCCGCGGCCGGACTCCTCAACTTCCTCCTCGGCGGGCGCGGACTCAACTGGCTCGGCGACCCGAGCCTCGCGCTCCCCGCCGTCATCCTGGCCGACGTGTGGCGCTCGCTGCCCTTCGTCGCCGTTCTCGCCTACGCCCGCCTCCTCTCGATTCCCGCCGAGCTCTTCGAGGCGGCGCATGTCGACGGCGCCGGGCGCCTGGCCACGTTCGCGCACGTCACGCTGCCCCTCCTGCGGCGCATCCTGGCGATCGCGGTCCTCTTTCGCACGCTCGATGCGCTCCGCGCATTCGACATCATGTTCGTCCTGACCGGCGGCGGCCCGGCGGGCACCACCGAGACCCTCACGGTCTACGCCTACCGTGGCCTGTTCCAGATGCTCCAGCTCGGCTTCGGCTCCGCGGTCGGCGTCGTCGTCTTCGCGCTCGTGATGGCGGTCGCGTGGGCGTATTTGAGATTGCTCCGCGCCGAGGAGTCACGGGCGTGACGCGCCGCGGCGGCGTCCGCGAGGCGCTGGTGATCGCGGCGCTCGCCGGATACGCCGTGCCGTTCTTCTGGCAGCTCCTCACGTCGTTCAAGGCGGAGGCGGATCTGCTCCGGCTGCCGCCGCTCGTGCCGGCTCGACTCACGCTCGCCCACTATCGCGTGGTCCTCGAGCAGAGCCTCCTGCCGGAGGCGCTCGGGAACAGCCTCGGCGTCGCAGCGCTGACGACGCTGCTGGCGCTGGGGGTCGGTCTGCCCGCGGCGTACGCGATCGCGCGACTGCCCGTCCCGGGCCGGGGCGCGCTGCTCCTCGCGATCGTGGCGAGCACCGCGTTCCCGCAGATCGCGACGGTGAGCCCGCTCTACCTCCTGTTGCGCGCGCTCCGGCTACGCGACACGTGGACCGCGCTCGTACTCGCCCACACCTCGTTCGCGCTGCCGCTCACGGTCTGGCTCCTCGCCGGGTTTATTCGCGAGATCCCGTGGGTGCTCGAAGAGTCCGCCGCGGTCGATGGCGCGAGCCGCGTGCGGGCATTTCGCTCCGTGCTCCTGCCGCTGCTCGCCCCGGGCATCGCTTCGGCGGGGCTGCTCGCGTTCCTCTTCAGCTGGAACGAGTTTCTGTTCGCATACACCTTCACGGCGACCGAGGCGAGCCGCACGGCCCCGGTCGCGCTCGCGCTCTTTCCTGGCGTGTTCGAGGTGCCCTGGGGCGACATCGCGGCGGCGTCGATGCTCGCGAGCCTGCCGCCGCTGCTGATCGTGGTCGTCCTGCAGCGCTATCTGGTGCGCGGGCTCCTCGCCGGCGCGGTGAAGGATTGAAGGAGCTTCCCGCCCGGCGGGCTTGACGTGCGGTGAGCATCTGAGGCTCAGTAGAGATGGCCGGAGGAGGGGCACGTCCATGACTGACTTCTGGCAGGACCTCGTCTGGACCGCGATCCGGAACACGGTGGTCACGCTCCAGGCGGTCATTCCAAGCATCCTCGCCATGTTGACCCTGCTGGCGCTGGGGAGTCTGCTGGGTTGGGTCGCGGGCGGCGTGATCCGGCGCTTCGCCCGCGCCGTGAACCTCGACCGGCGGAGCCGCGTCTGGGGACTCACCGGCGCGCTGGCGCGCGCCGGGATAGACCGGCCGCCGTCCGAGGTGATCGGGGTGTTGGCGTTTTGGAGCATCTTCGTGACGTTCGCGACGATGGGGATCGACGCGCTCGCGATCCCGGCGGCCTCCGGAGCGACCGGGGTTCTGATGGGCTTCCTGCCGCGCATCCTGTCCGCGCTGCTCATCCTCGTGATCGGGCTGCTGACCGCGAACTTCGTCGGCCAGACGGCGCTCATCGCGGCGGTGAACGCGGGCTTCCCCGAGGCCCGGTTCCTCGGCCGGGCGGCGCGCTGGGCCGTGCTCCTGTTCGCCGTCGCCACGGCCTTGACCGAGATCGGGATCGGCAGGGACATGGTGCTGATCGCGTTCGGGATCACGTTCGGGGGCCTGATCCTCGCCGCCGCGCTCGCCTTCGGGCTCGGGGCGCAGGGCCTCGCGCGTCAGGTTCTCGAGCGGCGCCTACGGCGCGACGAGCCGCACGACGCGCGCGAGACCATCGCGCACCTTTGATCGGGTGAGCCTCGGGCGCTCGGCCTCCTGAGCCTGTCGCGTCACCGGGAACCACCGCGTCGCGAACACCGCCGCGCTCTCGATGCCGACGAGGTCGGCGACCGCGTCCGACCTCTCGGCTCGCCCGCCGGCCGCCTGCGTTGGTCGCGTGTCGGCGGCGTGCTAGAGTGACCTATTGCGGCACCCGGAGGTTCTCAACGTGAGTGGAGCGCTCATCACGTTCGAGGGCGTCGAGGGGTCGGGCAAGACGACCCAGATGCTCCGCCTCGAGCGTTGGCTTCGCACCAGGGGTTACCGTGTCGAGCGGACCCGCGAGCCCGACGGCACGCGTCTGGGTGCCGCGGTGCGCCGGCTCTTCGAGCGCCCGGGCGTCAGGCCCGAGCCCCTGGTCGAGGTGTTCCTGTTCATGGCCGCTCGCCATCAGCACGTCGCCGAGAAGATCCGCCCCTGGCTCGAGCGCGGTCGCATCGTGCTCTGCGACCGCTACGCCGATGCGACCGTTGCCTACCAGGGTGCGGGCCGCGGCGTCCCGCCCGACCTGATCCGCGAGCTGAACGTGCGCGCGACGGGCGGCGTGCTGCCGGACCTCACGCTGCTCTTCGATCTCGACCCCGCGGAAGGCTTCCGGCGGATCGGCCGCCGCCGGCTCGACCACTTCGAGCGCCAGACGCTCGCGTTCCACCGGCGCGTCCGGCGAGGCTACCTGGAGATTCTCCGCGCCGAGCCCAAGCGCGTGCGCCTGATCCGCGCGGCGCTCCCGCCGCCCGAGGTGGCGCGCCAGGTGCAGACCGCCGTCGAGGAGTTCCTGCGTGGCGCTTGAGCGCATCGACGGCCAGCCTCGCGCGGTCGCGCTGCTCCGCCGCGCCCTCGAGAACGACCGCGTCGCGCACGCCTACGCCTTCATCGGTCCTCCCGGTGCGGGGCGGGCGACGACGGCTCTCGCCTTTGCCCAGGCGTTGCTCTGTCCGACCCGCGGGTGTGGCGCGTGCAGCACGTGCCGGCTCGCGGCGGCGGGCCAGCATCCCGATCTCCACGTGCTCGCGCCGACGCCGCCCGAGACGAATCCGAAGGGCGCGCGCGCGACCCGCATCGGCGCGATCCGCGCGCTCGAGCGCGAGGCGTGGCTCCGCCCCGTGATGGCGCGCCGCAAGGTCTTCGTGCTCGACGAGGCCGAGCGGATGACCGGGGAGGCGCCGGAGGCGTTCCTGAAGACGCTCGAGGAGCCGCCGGCCGCGACGGTGATGATCCTGATCCTCCCGCGAGCCCGTGCGCTGCCCGCGACGGTGCTGTCTCGCTGCCAGGTCGTGCGCTTCGAGCCGCGGGGCGCCGACGCCGCGGCGGCCGTCCGGGCCCAGGCCTTCGAGCTGCTCAGCGAGGTGCGGTCGAAGGGCGCCGACGAGATGTTCCGGCGGACGGAGCGCATCGATCGGGACCGCGCCGAGGGGCTCGTCGACGCATACTGGCTCTGGGCGCGCGACCTCCTGCTCGCGAAGGCGGGGGCGCCGGCCGCCCTCTTCGTCAACGCGGACCGCGCCGGCGAGCTGGCGCGCGAGGCGGGGAGCTGGACGCTGGACGACCTCCTGCGCGCCGTTGCGCTGTGCCGCGAGGCGCGCGAGGCGCTCGCGCACAACGTGACGCCGCGCCTGACCCTCGAGATGCTCTTGAGCCGCTTCGCCCTTCGGGCGGCATGAGGATAGATCCATGGATGAGTATCTGATCGGCGTGCGCCTGCGCGCGACGGCGTCCGCCGACGACTACAAGCTCGGCGACGGTCTCGACGCTCACGTGGGCGACCTCGTGCTCGTGGAGACCTCGGGCGGCAGCGCGGTCGGCGAGGTGCGCCGGCCCAAGCGCGAGCTGCCCGAGTCGAAGCGGGACCGCCTCTTCCACCGCGTGCTCCGACACGTCACCGACGAGGAGGCGCGGGAGTACCGCGACCGTCGTGCGAGCGAGGAGCGCGCGGTCGTCTCCTGCCAACGACTGGCCCGAGGCCGAGGCCTTCCGATGAAGGTCGTGGACGTCGAGATGCAGCCCGCGGCCCGTCGGGTGGCGGTGTACTTCAGCGCCGAGACGCGTGTGGATTTCCGCGAGCTGGTGCGCGACCTCGCGCGCGAATTCCACTCGCGGATCGAGATGCGGCAGATCGGCGCGCGCGATACGACCAAGGTCCTCGACGGCATCGGACCGTGCGGGCGCCAGCTCTGCTGCTCGTCCCACCTCCGCCGGTTCGAGCCGATTTCGGTGAAGATGGCGAAGGCGCAGGACATGCCGCTGACGGACAGCAGGCTGTTGGGCAACTGTGGCAGGCTCAAGTGCTGTCTACTCTACGAGTTCTCGACGTATCAAGAGCTGCGCTCGTACCTGCCGCGCGTGAACACGCCGTGCGAGGCCTCGTGCGGTGGCGGGGGCTGCATGACGGGCAAGGTGAGATCGCTCCGCGTCCTCAAGCAGTCGGTGGTCGTCGGCTTTCCCGACGGGACGGAAGCCGAGGTGCCGCTGGCTCAGCTCACCTGGGAGGGGCGGGACCACATCAAGCCTCGGGGCGAGGAGTCGTGAGCCGACCGTTCTACCTGACGACGCCGATCTACTACGTCAACGACCGCCCGCACCTGGGGCACGCCTACACGACGATCGTCGCCGACGCGATGGCGCGCTACCGACGACTCGCGGGCGACGACGTCTGGTTTCTCACCGGCACCGACGAGCACGGCGATAAGATCGCCCAGGCCGCCGCCAAGGCGGGCATGACGCCGCTGGCGCTGGCCGACCAGAACTCGGCGGCGTTCCGCGAGACCTGGCGGGTGCTCGGAATCTCGAACGACGACTTCATCCGCACGACCGAGCCGCGCCACACGAAGGTGGTCCAGGCGATCCTCCAGAAGCTCTGGGACGCCGGCGAGATCTACCTCGGCACGTACGGCGGCAACTACTGCTTCGGGTGCGAGCGCTTCTATACGGAGAAGGAGATCGTCGACGGCAAGTGCCCCGACCACCAGACGGAGCTGACCTGGATCGAGGAGGAGAACTACTTCTTCAGGATGTCGAAATATCAGCGATGGCTCGTCGAGCACGTCGAGCGTCACCCCGACTTCATCCGCCCCGAGCGCTATCGGAACGAGATACTCGGATTCCTCCGCGACCCGCTCCAGGACCTCTCGATCAGCCGCCCGAAGAAGCGCCTCGAGTGGGGCATCCCGCTGCCCTTCGACGATAAGTACGTCACCTACGTCTGGTTCGACGCGCTGATCAACTACGTCTCGGCGCTCGGCGAGCCCGGCGACCCCCGCTTCGAGAAGTACTGGCCGCACGCCCAGCACGTGATCGCCAAGGACATCGTCAAGGCCCACGCCATCTACTGGCCGTGCATGCTCAAGGCGACGGGCATCGACCTCTATCGCCACCTCAACGTCCACGGCTACTGGACCCTCGGCGGGCAGAAGATCTCCAAATCCGTCGGGAACCTCGTCGAGGCGCTCGCGCTCAAAGAGAAGTACGGCAACGACGCCTTTCGCTACTTCGTCCTGCGCGAGATGGTCTTCGGCCTCGACGCCGACTTCTCGGAAGAGGCGTTTGTCGGCCGGCTCAACGCCGATCTGGCGAACGATCTCGGCAACCTGGTCTCGCGCGCAACGACGTTGATCGTGAATCTGAGCGAGGGTCGCGTTCCCGCGACGACGCCAGCGTTTGAGTTCGGGGGCGAGCATGCGCTCGGCGGCGACCTCAGGGGCGCGTTCGAGAAGGCGCGGGCGGACGTCGATGTGGCGATGCGGGAATTCGCGTTCCAGCGCGCCCTCGCCGCGATCTGGGAGTTCGTCGGCGCCGTGAACCGGTACATCGATACGATGACCCCATGGGCTCGTCCCGCGAGCCACATCGCACGGGGGCACCGACTGAGCGCCCTGTACAACTCGGCGCAGTCGCTGTGGTGTCTCGGCGTCGTGTTGGAGCCGTTCCTCCCCGAGGCGGCGCGGAAGATCCGTCAGGCGCTGGGCCACGGCGAAACACCCACGCTGCGTGACGCCGAATGGGGACGCCTGGCCCCGGGTACGCCCGTCCAGAAGGTCTCCGGACTCTTCCCACGCGTCGGCGACAGGAGGGCGGCGGCGCCCGCACAGGGCGTGTCGGCGGCGGGCTCGCGCATCAACCTCGACGACTTCGCCAAGGTCGAGCTGCGCGTGGCGGAGGTCGTGGCCGCCGAGCCCGTGCCGAAGTCCAAGAAGCTCCTGAAGCTCACGGTGTCGCTCGGCGAGGAGCGGCGGACGCTCGTCGCCGGGATCGCCGAACACTACGCGCCGGCCGATCTCGTGGGCAAGAAGGTCGTCGTGGTGACGAATCTCGAGCCCGCCACGCTCATGGGTGTCGAGTCGAACGGCATGGTCCTGGCGGGTTCGGCGGACGGCAAGCTCGCGATCCTCACGCTCGACCGCGACCTGCCGCCCGGGGCGAAGATCCGATGACGGCGACCCGCACCTGCGGCAGGCCACCCACGGGGGCGGCGGGCTCGCGGGCCCCGCTACAATGACGGCGAGCCGGCTCAGCGACGACGACTACGTGGACGCGATGGTCCGGGTGGCCCGGGCCGATCCGTCCATCGCGCGCGTCCTGCGCGAGATCGTGAGCCTCGACGCCCCGGTGCGCGCGAGCGCACTCGACCTGGTCGGCGCCCATCTCAAGATCCACTCCACGGCGGGCGATGTGCTGGACTGCGTGGGCGCGCTCAAGCGCGACGCCGTCGCGCATCGGCTCGCCGAGCGCCTCGGGTCGACGGATGCGCCCAGCCAGGGCACGCCGCCGGCCGCCTAGCTCCGAGTCCGGACCTCCGCCGTGCTGCCGCTTCTCTCCTGGTTCCGCGACTGGGGTGTCTCGTGCGCGTCGCTGGGCGGCGGCCTCTGCACGCTCTTCGTGTTCCGGCGGGACCAGCCGCACGTGGGGTGGATCGTCGGCTACCTGCTCCTGCTCTGGTTCCTCTTCGCCGTGATGACCCAGGTGCGCGGAGCCGTCGAGGCCTCCGGCCGGCGGTCGGGCCGGCTGCTCGTGACCGCGGCGGACTACACGATCCAGAGCCTGTGCCACGGCCTGCTCCTGTTCGTGCTGCCGGCCTACTGGGCGGCCACGACGTTCACGTCGCTCAATGCGCCGTTCTTCGGGCTCCTCGTGGCGCTGGCGCTCGTCGCGACGTTCGACCCGTGGTACCGGGCGCTCGTTCACCCGCGGCCGTGGCTCGGCTACGTGTTCTTCATCGTCGCGGTGTTCTCCGCGCTGAACGTGGCGCTGCCGCTCGTCGGCCTGCCGCCCTTCCCGTCGCTCGTGGCGAGCGCCTTCCTGGCCGCCGTGGCGCTGACGCCCGCGCTCCGGCGCGCGCGGGGGCTCACGTGGCGGGAGGCGCTGCGCACGGCGGTCGCGATCGGCGCGGTCGCCGCGATGGCGGTCGCCGTCGGGCGCGCGCTCATCGCGCCGGTGCCGCTCTTCGTGACGGACGCCACGATCATGTGGATCGTCGGCTCCATCGACTCGCTCGAGCCGGCGCCCGGGGCGATCCCCGCAGGCGAACTGAAAGAGCGGGGCCTTGTCGCGTACACTCCCATCTACGCGCCGGCCGGCCTCTCGCAGCGGGTGAGGCACGTGTGGCGCCAGGACGGCAAGGTGGTGGAGGTGGTGGCCCTCTCGCCCGTCAGGGGGGGCCGGCGGGAAGGGTTCCGGACGTACTCGCGCAAGACCGCGTTCCCGGTCGATCCCGCCGGGCGCTGGACGGTGGACGTGACGACGAGCTGGGGGCAGCTCGTCGGCCGGCTGAGCTTTCGGGTGACCCCGTGAGACGCAGGACCAGCAGAGGAGGGCGTCATGGCTGAGACCGTGAGGACAATGGACTACTTCTACCTGATGGTGCCGGACAAGCCGGGCGAGGGGGCGCGCATTCTCGGCGAGCTTCGGAGCGCGGGCGTGAACCTCATCGCCTACTCGGGCTTCCCCCAGGGGCGCGGCGCGCAGCTCGACTTCGTTCCGATGGACTCGATGGGCTTCCGGGACGTCGCCAAGCGGATGAAGTGGAAGGTCAAGGGCCCCAAGCGCTGCTTCATCATCGAGGGCGATGACCGCATCGGCGCCTGCGCCGATGTCCTCGGCAGGCTCGCGACGGCGAAGGTCAACGTCGTCGCGATGGACGCGGTCGCGGCGGGTTCCGGGCGCTGGGGCGCGATCCTCTGGGTGGCGCCGCGCGACGTCAAGAAGGCCGCGGGTGTCCTCGGCGCGATGTGAAACCCGAGCTCTTCGACACCCACGCCCATCTCCACGTCCCCGAGTTCGCGGCCGACCTGGACGCCGTCCTCGAGCGCGCGCGCGCAGCCGGGGTGAAGCGCATGCTGACGGTCGGCACCGACGTCCCTACCTCGCGCGCGGCCGTGGCGCTGGCCGCGCGCGAGGCCGACGTCTGGGCGGCCGTCGGCTTCCACCCCCACGACGCCGCCGCGGCCGACGCGGCGGCGCTCGCGGAGATCGAGCGCCTGGCCGGAGCACCACGCGTCGTCGCGGTCGGCGAGTGCGGCCTCGATTTCTTCCGCACCCTCTCGCCGCGCGAGGCGCAGGAGCGCTGCTTCCGCTCCCAGCTCGGCCTCGCCCGCCGCGTAGGGAAGCCCGTGTTGATCCATTGTCGCGACGCCCACCCGGAGACGCTCGCGATCCTCGCTGAATCGGACGTCGAGGAGACCGGCGGCATCATGCACTGCTTCTCGGGCGACGTCGCGATCGCCCGGCGCTGCCTCGATCTCGGCCTCCTGGTCTCGCTTGCGGGTCCCCTGACCTACCCCAAGGCGCGCGCGCTCCCCGACGTGGCGAGGTTCGTCCCGGCCGACCGCCTCGTCGTCGAAACCGATCGCCCGTTCCTGCCGCCCCAGCCCTACCGCGGCAAGCGCAACGAGCCCGCGTACCTCGCGATCACCGCCGCGCGCGTCGCCGAGCTCCGCGGCGAGCCCCTCGACGCGCTCGCCGCGCGCATGGCGGACAACGCCCGGACCCTTCTCCGGATCGCGTGACGGCGCCGCTCGACCTGGCCCGGCTCCTGGCGGGGCGATCGAACCCCGAGCGCGAGGCCGCCGTGGCGCGCCATCTCGAGTCGTGCGGCGTGCCGTTCGTGCGCCACCGTTTCGATGTCCCCGAGGGCCGCGGCGAGACCTTCGCGGTCGACGTCGGCGCGGGAGATCGCGTCCTCGTCCTCTGCGCCCACCACGATGCGGTGCCCGGGAGCCCCGGCGCCAACGACAACGCCGCGGCCGTCGGAATCCTCCTGCACCTCGTGGAGCGCCTCGCGCCGCGCGTGCCGCCGCAGCTCCGCGTGAGGCTCCTCTTCACCGCGTGCGAGGAGCGTGACTTCCTCGGCGCGCGGGAGTACGTGCGCGAGTGGGGTGTCGTGGGCATCGCGGGCGTGCTGTCCCTCGAGCTCTGTGGCATCGGCGACAGCCTCGTCGTGTGGGACGCCGGAGTGGCGAGCGTGCTCACGGGCGTGGCCCGCGGGGCGTTCGAGTCCCTCGGGCTCAGGCAGGACGAGGGCTACCACCTCGTCGGACGTATCCCGCGCTTCGGGAGCGATCATCGCGCGTTCGCCGCGGCCGGCGTTCCGGCGTACGGACTGACGGTCATCCCCCGGGCGAACGCCGACGCGCTCCGTCAGTTCATCCTCCACCCGGCGTGGGGCGCGGTCCGGTTCCTGCTCCGTCGTCCCGCGCCGTTCGACACCTACCACACGTCTCGGGACAGCGTTGCGACGCTCGAGCCGCGGGCGCTGGATCTCACGGCGCGGGCGCTCGAGACCGTGATCGCCGCGCTCGGGCGGGACTAGGGGAAGCTCGGGCCGGGCGCGATGCGGGCGAGGAGGAGGCGGCTCCGCTCGGCCTCGCCCGCGGGGACGAGGATGACGACCTCGCCCTGCGCCCCGACCGAGAACGGGTGGACCGAGTGGGTGAGGCGTGAGCGAAACAGCGCCGGGATCCCCTCGCTCTCGAAGAGACCCTTCACGACGACCGCCTCCGCCCGGTCGCAGCGGTGCACCTCGACGAGCCCAGGCTCGTCGCTCGGCTCGGGTGGCGTCTTCGGAAAACGGATGAGCTTCCCACGTCGGGCCATGGGTCCGAGTATAGCCTCCGCCGGCGAGGACATTGAGTGACGTACAATCTGGGCCTGGGCCACCCATCCGGGTAGGAGGAAGGCGCCTATGGAAAAGTACGAGTACTTCAGCGGCATCCCCGAGGTCGGCATCGTTCCGAAGGCGCCCCACGCCGGTCCCCTCGTCCGTGACGTCTTCGAGCAGGAGCACGGCCGCGGCGGGTTCGCGGGCAAGGTCACCCACACCTACCACCTCTACCCGCCGACCAACTGGCTCGCGGAGGAGACGCGCGCGCTGGACGGGCGCGCGTGGGCGCCCCACTGGGAGTCACCGCTTCGGCCCGTCGGCGGCACCCACCACGCGCTCGAGATGGTGGCGCCCGCCGAGGCGCGCGACGTCTACCGTGGCATGGGGCGGCTCGTCGCGAACGCGACGGTGGCGATGAACGTCACCGCGCCGCGGGCGCCCATGGACTACTTCTTCGAGCACCACGCCGCGACGCTCGTCTTCTTCGTTCACCAGGGTGCCGGCACGCTCGAGACGATGTTCGGCCCGATCGAGTTCAAGAAGGGCGACTTCCTGATCGTCCCGAAGGGGGTCACGCACCGCTTCGAACTGGCCCCCGGCCCGCAGCATTACTGGGTCTACGAGTCCTTCGCGGGCGATCCGGAGAAGTCCGAGGCGCCGACCACCGGCCAATTCATCACCCACAGCCGGAGCGATTACAAATTCCCGCGCACGCTCGACACCCGGAACGAGGCCGGCCGCTTCGAGATCGTCTCGAAGGTCGACGGCGTCTACACCCGCCGCGTGCACCCGACGCACCCCTTCGACGTCGTCGGGTGGCGCGGCGACTACCTCCCCTACCGGTTCGCGGTGGAGGACGTGCGCCCGCTCGTCGCCGATCGCTCGCACGTCCCGCCCTCGGGCCACACGATCTTCAAGCTCCCGGGCTGCTACATCTGCATCTTCACGGTCCGCTCGGTCGAGAAGGAAGGCATGTGGCTGCCCTTCTTCCACAAGAACCTCGACTACCTGGAGACGCTCGGGTACCACTTCGGCGACTTCTTCAGCGGGGGCGGCGTGGTCCGTGAGGGAATGGTGACGCTCCATCCCGTCGGCCTGCCGCACGGCCCGAAGCCGGCCTCGTTGAAGGCGTTCCTCGACGGGCGGAATCCGAGCGTCCACCACGAGGTCGGCATCATGGCCGACCTCGCGAACCCGACCCAGGTCTCGGAGTTCGCGCTCTCGCTCGGGAAGCCCGATTACATGAAGAGCTGGGCCGCGTACACGACTGACCCGCGCTTTGTCCACAGGCCGGACCGGCTCGCAGAGGTCCGCGCGCTGGCCGAACGCCACGCGGATGCGCGCGACGAGCTGCGGCCGAAGTATCCGGAACGCGAGTGACGGCGGTCGGCGTCGCGTCCGAGGACGCCGAGCGTGCGGCGGCGCGCGCCTTCGACTTCTTCGCGCTGCCTGACGACTACTACGAGGATCCGTTTCCGTACTACCAGCGCCTCCGGCGCTGGGACCCCGTGCACCGCGGCCCCGACGGCTCGTACTTCCTCACGCGCTACGACGACGTCATCGCGGTGTACCAGGACCACCACACGTGGAGCTCCGACAAGCGGGTGGAGTTCCGGCCGAAGTTCGGCGCGAGTCCCCTCTACGAGCACCACACGACGAGCGTGGTCTTTCGCGACCCGCCGGATCATACGCGCATCCGCAAGCTCTTCGCGCCGGCCTTCACGCCGAAGGCCCTCACCGCGCTCGAACCCCGCGTGGTCCGCTTCGTGGACGGGCTGCTCGCCCGCGCGGTCGCGCACGGCGGCATGGACGTGGTGGACGACTTTGCCGCCGCGCTTCCCGTCCAACTCATCGGGGACATGCTCGGCGTGCCCAACGACGAGCGCGGGCCGCTCCGGGGCTGGTCGCTCGCCATCCTGGGCGCGCTCGAACCCCTTCCGGATGCGGCGCGGCTCGCGGCAGGCAGCCGCGCCGTCGAGGAGTTCAAAGACTACCTCCGCCGTCTGATCGCCGACCGGCGCCGCCGGCCCAGCAGCGAGCCGGGCGAGATCTTGTCCGCTCTCATCGCCGCCGAGGACGCGGGCGACCGGCTCACCGAGCTCGAGCTCCTGCACCAGTGCATCTTCCTCCTGAACGCGGGCCACGAGACCACGACGAACCTGATCGGGAACGCGGTCGTCAGCCTGCTCGAGAATCCGGAGGAGCTCGCGCGGCTTCGCGCCGCGCCCGCGCTGATCGGAAGCGCCGTGGAGGAGTTTCTGCGCTACCAGAGCCCGAATCAGCTCGGCAACCGGCGCGCCGCCCGCGACGCCGAGGTGGGCGGCGTCTCGATGCCCGAGGGCACGCTCGTGACGCTCGGGATCGGCGCCGCCAACCGCGACCCCGCGCGGTTTCCCGAGCCCGACCGGCTCGACCTCGGCCGGACGCCCAACAAGCACCTCGCGTTCATCACGGGCATCCACGCCTGCGCGGGCATGTGGCTCGCACGCATGGAAGGGCGCGTGGCGATCGGCCGGCTCGTCGCACGGTTCCCGAACCTCCGGGCGGCGGGTCCGCCCGTGCGCGCCCGGCGCGCGCGCTTCCGCGTGGTCAGCTCGTTTCCCGTCTCGGTAGGCTGAACGATGATGACGGGACGCGCTCTCGCCGCCACCCGCGCACCCGAGCGCCTCAGCGCATGAACGTCGACGTCGTCGGAGCCAGCTCGCCCGGCCGCTTTGGACGGCGTCGGGCTCGACGCACGCGCGGAAGTCGGCGGCGGCGGCGCGAGCTCGAGCCCTGACCCCCGCGGGCATCGTCGTCGCCTGCCCGTGCGGCGAGGTGTACGAGCTGCGGCCGGAGTACGCGGGCCGGCTCCTCGAGTGTCCCGTGTGCGCGCGCCACCTCCGCGCCGGCGCGATCCCCGGCGCGCCGCGGCCGCGGACGCCGGACGTGGACCCCGCGTTCGACCGCGACGTGTTCCTCCTTCGCGAGCGCATCTTCACGATCCGGACGAAGTACGAGGTATGGGCCGAGGACGGCACGCCGGTCCTCTACGTCGAGCGGCCGACCTATCCCGTGCGCACGCTCTTTGCCTACGTCCTCGGCGTCATCGCGGCCCTCTTCGTGCTCGGCTGGATAGCGGGCACCGCGCGGGGGGCGGGTCCGCTCGTCGGGCCGTTCGTCCTGCTCCTCGGCTGGATCCTGACGGTCTTCGCCTTCATGGTCGTGTCGATGTCGGCCCGGCCGCTCCGTCACGTGACCCTCTACCGCGACGACACGCGCCGGGAGCCGATGCTGCGCGTGTTGCAGGACCAGCGCGTGGCGTTCCTCACGCGGACCTACACGGTCCTCGCGAAGACGGGCGAGCCGATCGCGAAGCTCCGAAAGACGTACGTCCACAACGTGGTGCGCAAGCGCTGGTACGTGGAGACGCCCGCCGGGCAACCGCTGGCCATGGCGATCGAGGACTCCGTCGTCCTCTCGCTGCTCCGCCGCGTCCTCGGCCCCTTCTTTGGCGTCTTGCGGACGAATTTCATCTTCGTGCGCGGCCCGGCGGAGGAGATCTTCGGCGAGTTCAACCGGAAGTTCACGCTGCTCGACCGCTACATGCTCGACCTCCGCGCGGACCCGGGACGGAGCTTCGACCGGCGGGTCGCGCTCGCGCTCGGGGTGATGCTCGACACCGGGGAGCGGCGATGACGGAGACGTCCGAGCCGCCGCTCCGCATCACCGCGGAGATGCTGCTCTCGCGCCGCATCGACTTCGAGCGGCGTATGCGGCGCTTCCCGCCCGTCACCGCCGCGATCATCGGCGTCCTGTTCCTGGTCTTCGCGCTCGAGGTGGGACTCGGCGCGCTCCGGTCCCGCGAGGCGATCATCGCCATGGGCGCGCTCGTCCGCGAGCGCGTGGCCGCGGGCGAGTACTGGCGCCTGCTGAGCGCCACGCTCCTGCACGGCGGTGTCGAGCACCTCGTCGGCAACGCGATCGCGCTCTACATCCTCGGCATGGTGTGCGAGCATGCATTTGGCCGGGGCCAGTTCGTCGTGCTCTACACGCTCGGCGGGCTCGCGGGTTCGGCGGTGAGCCTCGTGACGAGCGCGGGGCCGTCCGTCGGCGCCTCGGGCGCGATCTTCGGCCTCCAGGGCGCCGCGATCGTGCTCTTCCGCGCGCACCGCGACCGGCTCCTCCTCCGCGACCGCCGCATCGGCTTCGTGCTTCTCGTGTGGGCGCTGTTCACGATCGCGGGCGGTCTCATGGACCCCTACATCGACAACGGCGCCCACATCGGCGGCGCCCTCGGCGGCGCGCTCCTCGCCCGCCGGCTGCACCCCGTCGTCCTGAGCCCGCTCGGCGCGGAGCAGGCGAGGCGGCTGCGTCGGCGGCTGTGGCTCGTCGCCGCGCTCTACGCCTACGCGGCCGTGGCCTGGGTGCGGGGATAGCGGCTCCCCGTCACGTCAGGCGGGTTCAGTGGACGGGCAGCTTGACGCGCGCCGTCGTGCCGTGGCCCGGCTTGCTCTCCATGTCGATCGCGCCGCCGTGCGCTTGGACGATCCCGAGGCTGACCGACAGGCCGAGCCCCGTCCCGTGTCCCTCGGCCTTCGTCGTGTAGAAGGGCTCGAAGATCCGCGCCAGGTGCTCGGGCGGAATTCCCTGGCCCGTGTCGGACACGCTCACGCTGATCATCCGTTGGCCGTCTTCCCCGTGGTCGATGCCCGTCTGTAGGACAAGGCGGCCACCCTTGCCCATCGCATCGGCCGCGTTCGTCATCAGGTTGAGGAAGACCTGTGTGAGCTGGTCGCGATCGCCGGCGATGGGGGGTATCGATTGGTCGAACACCCGCTCGACCTCCACGTGTCCGCTGGCGAGCTTCGGTGAGAGCAGCTCGATCGCGCGGTCGAGCAGCTCATGGAGGCCGACCGACTCCCGCTTGGGCTCCCGCCGCCGGGCGAAGTTGAGGAGGTCGCGCACGATCCTGCCCGCGCGGGTCGCCTCCGCCTCGATCGCGTCGACCTTCCGGTACGCGGGCGAGTCGGACGGGAGCTGCTGGAGTAGGAGACCGCTGTTGCCCAGGATCACCGTGAGGGGGTTGTTGATCTCGTGGGCCACGCTGGCCGCAAGCTCGCCGATGGCCGCGAGCTTCGCCGACTGGACGAGCGTCTCCTGCGCGCGCCGGAGCTCGTCCATCCTCGACTGGAGATCCTCGTAGAGGCCGCCGTTCTTCAGGGCGATGCCCGTCTCGCCCGCCAGCGTCTCGAGCAGCTCGATTTCGTCGCCGTCGAAGATCTCGCCCGAGAGCTTCTCGCCGACGACGAGCGCTGCGGCGACTTCGCCCTCCATGAAGAGCGGCAGGACGAGCGCCACGCGCTCACGCTCGAGGTGTGACACCGCCGGGAGCATCCGCGCGAAGGCGCCGCCATCGAACGACGTCTCCTCGACGATCAGCGTCCGACCGGTCATCCTGAGCCAGAGCGCGAGCGCCGTGTCGAGGACGGCGCTGGTCGAGGGCGAGTCGGCCGCGTCGGACGTGGCATGGGCGTGCCGCGTGAACCGGTCCGCCGCCGCGTCGTACAGGTACAGGCCCGCGGAGAGCACCGGGACCCGGGTCACCAGCCCCTCCGTGAGCGTCCGCCCGAGCGCGCCGACGTCGAGCAGCGATCCCAGCTCCTTGGTGAGCTTGACCAGCGCGTCG